>Ga0209810_1003402_pt1 | contig 16815 bp, 15 predicted proteins | sample Coa_R1_7_FD_187159 | JGI IMG/M metagenome (GOLD analysis project Ga0209810, IMG submission 187159) | Surface soil microbial communities from Centralia Pennsylvania, which are recovering from an underground coalmine fire - Coalmine... | ecosystem: Environmental > Terrestrial > Soil > Unclassified...
GGGGGGGGGCGGGTCCCTCCCTCTCCCGCGGTGCGGGAGAGGGGTCTTTAGACCGCAGCTCCTTAAATGACCGCGTTCGTCATCCGCCGGTTATTGCAGAGCGTCGTCGTGATGCTGGCGATGTCGGTCATCGTGTTCGCCGGGGTGTTCGCGATCGGCAATCCGGTGGACATTCTGATCAACCCGCAGGCCGACCAGGCCGAGATCGCGCGGGCGACGGCGGCATTCGGCTTGAACAAGCCGCTGTGGGTGCAGTACCTCGACTTTCTGCGGCAGGCGGCGCGCGGCGATCTCGGCCGCTCCTTCGTGTTCAACGAACCCGCGCTGGGCCTCATCCTGCAGCGCCTGCCGGCCACCCTGGAGCTGGCGCTGTCGGCGATGCTGATCGCCGTCGTGTTCGGCATCCCGCTCGGCATCTGGGCCGGGATGCGGCCCGACGGCGCCGCCGGCCAGGCGATCACCGCCGGATCGATCCTCGGGTTCAGCCTGCCGACCTTCTGGGTCGGGCTGATGCTGATCCTGGTTTTCGCGGTCAAGCTCGGCTGGCTGCCTTCGACAGGGCGCGGCGCCACCGTGCGCGTGCTCGGCATCGACACCAGCCTCTTCACCTGGGACGGGCTGCGCCATCTGGTTCTGCCGGCGACGAACCTGGCGCTGTTCCAGCTGGCGCTGGTCATCCGCCTCGCCCGCGCCGGCACCCGCGAGGTCCTGCTGCTCGACTACATCAAGTTCGCCCGCGCCAAGGGCCTCGGCACCGGCCGCATCCTCGGCGTGCACGTGCTGAAGAACATCCTGATCCCGATCGTGACCGTCGTCGGCATCGAGTTCGGCGCCGTCATTGCCTTCGCCGTCGTCACAGAGACGATCTTCGCCTGGCCCGGCATGGGCAAATTGATCATCGACTCGATCGGCGTGCTCGACCGCCCGGTCATCGTCGCCTACCTGGTGCTGACCGTGGCGATCGTCATCGCCATCAACCTCGCGGTGGACCTCCTCTATGCGGCGCTCGACCCGCGGGTGCGGCTGGCGGAGGCGAAATGAGCCTCGCCGCCGCGCCGGTCGATCGCCGCGCGGAGACGCCGTGGCGGCGTCTCCTCGCCGAATTCGCCGGATCGCGGCTCGCGGTACTCGGCCTCGCGCTGTTTGTGATAATCCTCAGCCTCGCGCTTCTGGCGCCGCTGGTCGCACCGCAGGACCCCTACGATCTCGCAAAGCTCGACCTGCTCGACAGCCGGCTGCCGCCAGGTTCGCACGCGGCCGACGGCATGCTTTACGCGCTCGGCACCGACGACCAGGGGCGCGACCTGTTTTCGGCGATCCTCTACGGCCTGCGCACGAGCCTGTGGGTCGGTGCCGGCAGCGCCGTCGTGGCGCTGGCGATCGGGGCGGCGGTCGGCATGGTCGCAGCCTACGCCGGCGGCCGGCTCGACGCGTTCCTGATGCGGATTGTCGATATCCAGCTGTCGTTCCCCGCGATCCTCGTCGCGCTGATCCTCCTCGCGCTGCTCGGGAGGGGTGTCGGCAAGATCCTGCTCGCGTTGGTGACGGTGCAGTGGGCGTATTACGCCCGCACCGTGCGCGGCACGGCGCTGGTCGAGCGCCAGCGCGAATATGTCGAGGCGGCGCGCTGCCTTGCGCTGCCGACGCACCGCATCGTCTTCCGCCACCTGCTGCCGAACTGCCTGCCGCCGCTGATCGTCGTCGTGACGGTGCAGGTGGCGCACGCGATCGCGCTGGAAGCGACGCTCTCCTTTCTCGGCATCGGCCTGCCGGTGACGCAGCCCTCGCTCGGCCTGCTCGTCGCCAACGGCTACCAGTACATGCTGAGCGGCGATTACTGGATCAGCTTCTTCCCCGGCTTCGCGCTCTTGCTGCTGATCGTCTCGATCAACCTCGCCGGCGACCGGCTGCGCGACGTGCTGAACCCGCGGCTGCGGCGGTGAGCGCCGAACCGACGCTTTTCGTCGACGGGCTGGAGGTGCAGTTTCCGACGCGTGCGGGCATCGTCCGCGCGGTGGACGGCGTCAGCCTCGCGGTGCGGCCGGGTGAGGTGTTGGGGCTGGTCGGCGAGTCCGGCTCGGGCAAGACGATGATCGGGCTGTCGGTCATCCGCCTGATCGACCCGCCGGGCCGCATCGCCGCCGGGCATATCCTGTTCCGTGGCGAGGACCTGACGCGGTTGCCGGAGCCGCGGATGCGGGCGCTGCGCGGGGTGCGCATCGCGATGATGTTTCAGGACCCGATGATGACGCTGAACCCGGTGCTGCGGCTCGACACGCAGATCGTCGAGGCGCTGACGGCGCACGTGCCGCGGATGGCGGCCGCCGAGGCGCGCCGCCGCGCCGTGGCGGCGTTGGCGCGGGTCGGCATCCCCTCGCCGGAGGAGCGGCTGCGGGCCTATCCGCATCAGCTCTCGGGCGGCATGCGCCAGCGCGTCGCGATCGCGATCGCGTTGCTGCACCGGCCGGAATTGCTGATTGCCGACGAGCCGACGACGGCGCTCGATGTGACGATCCAGGCGCAAATCCTGTCGGAGGTTCAGGGCTTGTGCCGCGAATACGGCACGGCGCTGATCTGGATTACCCACGATCTGTCGGTCGTCGCCGGCCTCGCCGACAGCGTCGTCGTGCTCTACGCGGGCCAGGTGGTGGAGAGCGGGCCGCTCGGCGACATCCTCGACCGCGCCATGCATCCCTACACGCGCGGCCTCATCGACTCGGTGCCGAGCCGCAACCGCCGCGGCGTGCCGCTGCGCCAGATCGCGGGGATGGCGCCGTCGCCACTCGATCTGCCGTCCGGCTGCCGCTTTCGCGAGCGCTGCGGCCGCGCCGACGCGGCCTGCCTGGCGATGCCGGAGCTTGCCGAGGCGGCGCCGGGCCACGCGGTGCGCTGCTTTCACCCCGTCCGAGACGCGGCCCCCGCATGACCCCGCTGCTCGAATGCCGCGGCATCTCGAAGCGCTTCACCAAGCGGCTCGACCTCGCCGCGAAGCTGGCGCGCGGCCTCGGCGCCGCCGTCGCCGAGGAAACCGTGGTCGCGGTCGATCGGGTCGATCTTGCCGTGCACGAGCGCGAGGTGGTCGGCCTCGTCGGCGAGTCAGGCTGCGGCAAGTCCACCCTCGGGCGCATCGCCGTCGGCGTCCTGCCGCCCGACCAGGGGCAGGTGCTGTATCGCGGGCGTCGGCGCGACACGCTGAAGGGCGAGGCCGCCGTCGCCGCCGCGCTCGCGGTCCAGATGATCTTCCAGAACCCGTTCGCGTCGCTCAACCCGCGCCTGCGGGTGCGAGACATCGTCGGCGAGGCGCCGGTCTACCACGGCATCGTCGCCCGCCGCGACGCCGGAAGCTACGTCGCCGAGCTGCTGCGCCGGGTCGGCCTCGATCCCGCCTATGCCGACCGCTACCCCCACCAGTTCTCCGGCGGTCAGCGCCAGCGCATCGGCATTGCCCGCGCGCTCGCGGTCAAGCCCGAGCTGATCGTGTGCGACGAGGCAGTGGCGGCGCTCGACGTATCGATCCAGGCGCAGGTCCTCAACGTCTTCATCCGCCTGCGCGAGGAACTGGGTCTCGCCTACCTGTTCATCAGCCACGACCTCGGCGTCGTCGAGCACATCTCCGACCGCGTCGCCGTCATGTATCTCGGCCGCATCGTCGAGATGGCCCCGACCGAGGAGCTGTTCGCCGCCCCAAACCACCCGTACACGCGGGCGCTCATCGCCGAGGCGCCGCGGCTCGACCGCCGCGGCCAGAGCTACGCGCCCATCGTCGGCGAAATCCCCTCGCCGCTCGACCCGCCGCGCGGTTGCCACTTCCATCCGCGCTGCCGCCATGCCATGGATCGCTGCCGTCAGGAGGCGCCGGCGCTGCGGCAGATCGCGCGCGGCCGCGTCTCGGCCTGCCACCTCAACGACCAGCCCTGACCGCATGTCCAAGAACCCAAAGACCAGCCCGCCGGTGCGTGGGAGATTGCCCTCTCCGCCCTTCAGGGGGGAGAGGGAGGGGACCCATCGCGCCAGCGATGGGGAGGGTGAGGTGGGCGGCGGCGGCGTTCAGACCATCGGCCCCCCTCACTCAACCCGCTCCCTCCGGCCGGCGGGGGGAGAGGGCTTTGCCGGTCGCGCCGCCGACACCGATTTCGAAATCCCCGGGGTGGTGTGGCGGCTCGGACCGCGGACGGCAGCAGTGCCGCTCGTCTTCGACTCGCCGCACAGCGGCACGCTTTATCCCGAGGATTTCGGCTACGCCTGTCCCTTCGAGGTCTTGCGGCGGGTCGAGGATACCTATGTCGACGAGCTGTGGGGCGCGGCGCCGGACTGCGGCGCGACGCTGATCGGCGCGCTGTTCCCGCGCAGCTATCTCGATCCGAACCGCGCCGCCGACGATCTCGACGTGAAACTGCTCGAGCCGGAGGCGGCCGAGGTGCTGGCGTCGCGGGCGGAGACGCGCACCGGCGTGATCCGCCGCATCGCCAAACGCGGCTATCCGATCTACGACCGCAAATTGTCGGCCGCCGAAATACGCGGCCGCATCGAGGGCTGCTACGTCCCCTATCACCGCCTGCTCGACGAGACCTGCGACGCGCTGCATGACAGGTTCGGCGTCGTCTGGCACATCGACTGCCACTCGATGCCGTCGAGCCGGCGGCCCGGCGACAACCCCGAACCCGAGCACGCCGACTTCGTTCTCGGCGACCGCGACGGCACCACCTGCGCCGGCGAGTTCACCCAGTTCGTCGCGAGCGTGCTGCGCGGCATGGGCTACGACGCGCGCATCAACGAAGGCTACAAGGGCGTCGAGATCGTGCGCCGCCACGGCCGGCCCGCCGAGAACCGCCACAGCCTGCAGATCGAGATCGACCGCGCGCTTTACATGGACCAGGAAACGCTGGAGAAAGCGCCAGGCTTTGCCCGGCTCCAGGCCGACCTCACGCACCTGATCGAACGGCTTGCCGACTTCGCGCGCCGCTCGGTCGCCCGGAAATAGCGTCGCGCCGCGGTTCCTTTCCGAAGTCTTAATCCCGAACCGCTATCCCTGCAGGCGAAGCATCCGGGAGACGCGCGGTGAGCATCATGTTGCGGCATCCGGGAACGGGGCAAACCAAGGCCATGCCCGAGGGCTGGAGCTGGAGCTGCTTCTTCGGCAGCATGTGCCTCGGGGCGCCGCTTTTCGCGCGCGGCCTCTTCGAGTGGGGCGCCGTCATGGTCGTGTTCAACACGACCTACCTGATCGTGCAGTTCATCCCGACCGACGCCGCCGGCACCCTCGAAAACTGGATGTACGTCATCGGCTTCGGGCTGTGCGCCTTCTTCGGCCTCAAGGCCAATGCGATGGCGCTGGAGCGCCATCTGAACCACGGCTGGGAATTCGCCGACCGCCGCTACGAACTGCTGCATTCCGGCCCGATGTCGCACCGGCACGGTTAGGCACGGACCTCGCGCCGTTGCGCCGCGCCGGCCGGCTCGGTATCATCCGTCCGACCAGAGACGCCCGGTCGGAGCGTAGCGCAGCCTGGTAGCGCATCAGCATGGGGTGCTGAGGGTCGCGAGTTCGAATCTCGCCGCTCCGACCACTCTCGGCTCCTCGGCGTCAACGGCGGAGGGGCTAATGGACCGTCCGGAATCCGATCTCGAACCGTGGCAGTGGCCGGAGGAGCATTGGCGGCGGCTGGTCGATCGGGTGCGTGCCGGGCGACGGCTGCGGCCGGCGGAATGGCCGGGTGGGGCGCGCTGCGCCGTCGCCTTGTCGTTCGACAGCGACCATGAGACGAGCGACTTGCGCGACGGCGGCAAGTCGATCGGCCGCCTCGCCTGGGGCCAGTACGGCGCCCGCGTCGGGGTGCCGCGCATCCTCGATCTGTTGAAGAAATATTCGGTCAAGGCGAGCTTCTATGTGCCCGCGGTCACGTCGCTGCTGCACCCCGACGAACAGCGCCGCGTCGTGGCCGAAGGACACGAGATCGGCATCCACGGCTGGATCCACGAGCTCAATTCGGTGCTGCCCTACGAGGCCGAGCGCGACCTGATGCTGCGCTCGGCCGAGACGCTGGAAAAAGTGAGCGGCGTGCGTCCGGTGGGATTGCGCACCCCATCCTGGGACTTCAGCTGGAACACGCTGCGGATCGAAGCCGAGATGGGCCTGCTCTACGACTCGTCGCTGATGTCGGACGAGGATTGCTACGAGCTATTGCTCGACGGGAAACCGTGCGGCGTCATCGAGCTTCCGGTCGAATGGGTGCGTGACGACGCTGTCTATTTCATGATGAACCGCTTTTCGGCGCTGCGGCCGTACACGCCGCCGTCGGACGTGCTCGACATCTTCCGCCGCGAGTTCGACGCCGCCTACGACGATGGCGCGATCTTTCAGCTGACCATGCATCCGCACGTGATCAGCTATCGCTCGCGCATCTGGATTCTGGAGGAGATTATCCGGCACGCGAAATCAAGGCCGGGTGTGTGGTTCGCGACCCACGCCGACGTCGCGCGCTGGGCAAAGGATCACGCCGCGTAGACGCGAAAAAGGCCCCGGCGCTCTGCCGGGGCCTTTCTGCCCGGACCACCCGTTCTTGTCAGCGGCCGCGCTTCACCATCGGATCTTCTTTGGCGGCGTGGCTGCGCCCGATCGCTTCGGCCTTCTCGAGCTCGCGCCGCGTCTCGGCATTACGCAGGTCGTGTTCGGCCTCGCGCGCCTTGTCCTCGACCTTGCCCGACTTGACGAAGCGGCGTTGGGCTTCATTGTATTCGCGCGCAGCGGTGCGATTGCCTTCGCCTTCATTCTGCTGGCGCGTTGAATCATCTCTCTTTTGCTTGTCCATCATTTGCTCCTCCGGTGGCTTTCCCGTAAACGGAGGGGCTTCGATGCAGGTTCCGCCCGCGTCCGGGCTGCTGTCCTTCGCCGCGGCGCGGGCCGTCAAAGCGGTACAAGCACCGAAGGAAGACGGGCGCGGCGGCTCTCCGGACCGGCAATTGCCTTGGACACAAAGTGCTTGATGCGCGGCGGCAGCGACCGCCGGACGAGCGTCAATTCAAAGCTCGCGACGGCCTCGCATGCGTTCAGCAGCAACCCCGAGCAACCGCGCACGAAGGCCAGATAACGCGCTCCCGCCGCGACCAGATGTTCGACGAGGCAACTGCGCAGCAGCAGCGACGGATTGAGATCGCCGCATGATTTATCGTTGAGCTGGTAGACCATGTAGGCGATCTCGCCCTCGATGAACCCGCCCGATACGGCGAATGCGCCGTGTCGCGGATGCCGCAGGCCGACGTGAAACTGCCGCGGCTGCGCCAGGGTGAACCGCACCTGGTTGGCGATCACGTCGTGCCGTAAGGCAAACGGCATGTTTCGCTGCGCGAGATCGTACAGCGCCGGGTCGAGCGGCGTTTGCAGCGACGCCGCGCAATCGAACGCAATGCCTTCGGCCGCGGCGCGGCGGCGGAAGACGCCGATGTTGCGCCGCGTGTGGCGGCCGAGGCTGCGCAAGAACGCCGAATAGTCCTGGCCGAGCGGCAAAACCTGCTGGATGCACAGCGGCACCAGCTCGGCGGCGGTCGCGCCGGGCGGGTCCTCCAGCCGCAACGGCGCATCGAGGCCAAGGACCTGCACCGTCGCCACGTCGAATGCGCCCAATCCTGCCGCGAACTCGGCGAGCGACAACTCCGCCGCCGCAGTGGAGGCAGTGAGATGCACGAGGCAGTCGCGCATGCCGGTGCGCCAGCCGCGGATGCGCCGCTCGTACGAATACACGGCGCCGAGGTCGCGGCCGTACGGCCGAAACGGCGCCGTTTCGATCGGCAGACAATTGACCTCGAACGCCTGCATCCGCATCGCCGCGAGGCATGAGGCAAGAGCCCGGGTCTCGGAGGTAGAATCGAACCGGATTTTGGCCACCCTCCGCTATTCTATTCAGTCTCTATTCGGCGGACATCCACAACCATTGCGGGAACCTCGAAGTCAAGCCTCACGTTGTTCTCGCGCACGATCGACTACCGCGGGCGACCGCGCGAGAGGATCGTGTTCTCCATGACCAGCATGTCCATGCGGGTGCGCAGAAAGCAGTCGAGCGCCTCTTCAGGCTGACAGACGACCGGTTCATTTTCGTTGAACGATGTGTTGAGCACGATCGGGACGCCCGTCATTTCCGCGAAGGATGCGATAAGTCGATAGAAGCGCGGGTTGGCGCCGCAATCCACGGTCTGCAGCCGCGCTGTCCCGTCAACATGCGCGACCGCCGGGATCGTGTCCCGCCGCTCGGGCCGGATCTGAAACACCTGCGACATGAACGGGACCGCGTCGTCCTGTTCGAACCATTCCGACACCGCCTCGGCCAGCACGGCGGGCGCAAAGGGACGGAACGGCTCGCGCCGCTTGATCTTGGCGTTAAGTATTTCCTTCATGTCGGCGCGGCGCGGATCGGCCAGGATCGAGCGGTTGCCGAGGGCCCGCGGCCCCCACTCCATGCGGTCCTGGAACCAGCCGACCACCCTGCCCCCCGCCACGGCTTCGGCGGCGGCGCGGCATAATTCCGCCTCGCCGGCCGCCTGTTCGACAGAACAGCCGGCGGCCGCGATCTCCGGCCGCCGCCGCGCCAGAACGCCGGCGATCCCGGCGTCGTCAAACCGCGGCCCCCAGTAGGCGTGGTCCATCACGAAACGGCGCCGGCCGCCGAGCTTGCGCCACACGCCGAGCGCGGCCCCGATAGCGCCGCCGGCATCGCCGGCGGCGGGCTGAACGTAGACGTGGCGGAACCGGGTAGCGCGGCGGATCTTGCCGTTGGCGACCGAGTTCAGCGCGCAACCCCCGGCCAGCGCGATATTCGTCACCGGCCGCCGCCGGTGAAGCCCCGTGAGGAGATGAAAGAAGGCCTCCTCGTACATCGCCTGCACCGAACTGGCGATATCGCGGGTGCGCTCGTCAATGGCCTCGTCGGGCCGCCGCCGCGGGCCGAGCAGCGCCTCCATACCCGGCGAAAAGAGATCGACGAAACGAGGCATGCCGGAAGCGTCGCCGTCTCCGATCCGCTCCCGGTGGTGGCGGAAGTAGCGGAGGTCCAGCTTGAAACCGCCGCCCGGAATCACACCGACGATGTCGCGCATCGCGGCGAGGCGGGTCGGCCTGCCGTAGGCGGCAAGACCCATCACCTTGTATTCGTCGCCGTAATTGGGAAACCCCAGGTACTGCGTCAGCGCCTGATAGAACAGCCCGAGCGAATGGGGGAAATACACGCGACCGTCAATTGCGATGTCGTCGTCCTGGCCAAAGCCCCACGCGGTGCTGGTGAAGTCGCCAAACCCGTCGATCGAGGCCACCGCCGCGTCCCCGAACGGCGAGACGTGGAACGCCGACATCAGGTGCGCGACGTGATGCTCGACGCGATGAAACGAGCCGCGGAATTCGTCCCGAGGGAAGGCTTGCGCCAGAAGATCGGGGACCCGCTGCCGCCTCGCCCGTTCCGCGGCGCGGGCGAGCACGAGCCGGGGGCGCGGCGGATGGCGCAGGACATGCCGAACCCGTCGCGGCCACGCGGCGCGGTTGTCCTGATTGACCGCGACGTGATCGACATCGCGCAGCCGCAACCCCGCTTCCGTCAGGCAATAGGCAATCGCCTGCGCCGGAAATCCCGCCCAGTGCTTGATCCGCCGAAAGCGCTCTTCCTCGGCGGCCGCGACGAGATTGCCGTCGCGGAGCAACGCCGCCGCCGAGTCCGCGTGAAAGGCGTTGATGCCGAGGATATTCACCCGGCGCAGAGGATCATCGGTCGCCGAGCGCGCCTATCGCGGTCGAACGCTGTTCGATGAGTTCGAGGGCGAGGAGCGTCTCGGCCAGCAATCGCTGCAGCGCATAGAACCACCCGGCCCGACCGTCGAGCACGACCCGTTTCAGGAAGAGCGCGTAGAAAAGCGCCGCGAACGGCGCGGGCCACGCCATCAGGCGGAGGCGGTCCCGCATCCTCAAAAGCTGGCGGCGCCGGCCCAGCAAATATGCCGCCTCCTCCCGCGCGTAGCGCTGCTGCGACGCCAGCCAGCGCATCAGCGGCTTACGGTCGTCGTGGTAGACGACACCGCGCAGCCGCAAGACGCGGCCAGGTACGGCGACACGGTGTGCGTGCCCCTCCTGCCGATGGCCGGCGCCTTTCGTTCGGTAAAGTACGGTGCGCGGCGGGTAGAGGCTGCCCCGCAACGGCCGGCCATGGATGCAGTAAACAAACCGCGCGGAATATCCGCCGACATCGTCGGCCGGGTCTAAAGCCCGCAGCTCGTCGATGACCGCCTCGCTCATCCGATAATCCGCGTCGAGCGAGAGGACCCACTCGGTACGGATTTGGTGCAGGCCGAAATCGCATTGGCTCGCGAAATCGACGAAGGGATGCGAGATCACCTCGACTTGCGGAAACGCGCTGGCGATATCGCGCGTCCCGTCGGTGCTGCCGCTGTCGATGATGACGACGCGCTGCGCCCAAGCGAGCGGCGCAAGAGTCCGCGCGATATTGCAGGCCTCGTTGTGGGTGATGATCAGCGGCGTGATCCGCTCGAGCCGCATGGCGCTTATCCGAACCGCAGCACCGGCGGCGCCGGGCCGCGGCCGGCGCACCACCGATAGACGTCGAGCATATCGGCAGCGGCGCGCTCCCACGAGAACGCCGACATCCAGCGGCGGCCGTTCGCCCCCATCGCCGCCAGCGCCACCGGAGGCAGCGCCATCGCCGCCGCCATTGACGCGGCGAGCGGTTCTATGCCGCGGTCGATCCACCAGCCACACCCCTCGCCAACCAGCCCCGACCACGGCGCCCGCTTCGTGACGATCGCCGGAATGCCGGCGGCAAGCGCCTCGGCCGCCGCCATGCCGAAGTTTTCGTTCCGCGTCGGCAGCACGAACAGCTCGGCAGCCTCGTAAGCGGCTCTCTTGGCCGCGCCGTAGACCGGCCCTTCGATCGAGGCGCGCGCCAGGTTGAGCCGATGCGCGAGCCGGCGCAGCACCGTGTCGTGACCGTCCTCCGCCGGGCCAGCGATGCGCAAGCGCCAATCGGGATGCGCGTGCTCGATCCGCGCCCATGCCCGGAGCAGGTCATCGAGACCCTTCTTCGGATGAATCCGTCCGAGCGCCAGAACCACCCGCTCATCGGCGCTGCGAGTCATCGGCAACTCTTCGGGCACATCGACGCCGTTCGGGATGACGGCCACGGGATTGACGAGCCCAAATGTTCGCAGTTCGGCGTACTCCTGCTCGCTCGTCGCGTGCAGGCAGCGGGCGGCGCGGACCGAGGAGCCCTGCAGCAGCCGCCAGAACATCCGCTTCTTCAACCGCGAGAACGCCAGGGCCGCCGGCGACAGCATGCCTCTCGTCGATACCACGAACGGCTTGCCCGACCGCGCCGCCGCGCGGCCCGCGGCTATATTAGGCATCAGCCAGATGCCGTGGTTGTGAACAACGTCGGCCTGCGATGCCGCCGCCGCCATCGCCGATTTGAGGCAGCCCGAGCAGCGCAACTCGCGCAGGATCGGCAGCGCCGTGTAATCCTGCGGAAAGGTTCGGTTGCGATAGGTTCGCTCCGGCGGCGCCGGCGCCCCTCCGCGCCCGACCGACAGCAGCTCAATTTCCGCACCCAGCCCGGCCAAGGCGCGGCAGAGGCTCGGGACGCTGTACGAAGGTCCGCCGTATGCCGGGTCAAGCCCGGCTATCGCGTGCACAACGCGCATTGGTCAGGCCGGCGCCGGTCCCCGTCTCACTGCGCCCAGAAGATCGACGAGGCGGAGCAAGACCGCAATCCGGGCGCAGAGGTAGGCCGCCGCGCAGGCAACCAGAATTTCGAGCACATTGCCGCCGGGCTGCAACAGGGTCAGCCCTGGCATGGCGCTGACAAGGAGAGCGCCGACATCGCCCGCCGCCAGTGCGCGGGCAAGGCCGAGATCGAGCCGCATCAGCAGCATGCCGAGGCCAAAAAAGCCGATCACGACGCCGGCGTTGCCGAAGTTCACGAAGAACTCGAGGACTTGCCCCGCGCCGACGCTGGTATTGGCGCCGAAGCGGATGCCGGTGAAACGGCTGACGACGTCGAGGCCGCCGCCGACCGCCGGCTTGTCCGGCCACACCGCGCGCGGCACCAGTGCCCACAGCGGCACGGTCGCGCCGTAGGCCAGTTCAGAGTCGCCATGCTGATATCGCATCATCGCGACGCCGACGAAGCGGTTCTGGTTCAGCCGATCGTCGAGCGCCGTCACCTGGGCGGCCGAGTCGAGGTCGAACGCCTCGAATTCCGTCACCAGCCGCGAAACCCGCTCCAGCCGATCGAGCAGCCCCGCATGCTCGATCCAGACCAGCTCGCGGATTGCCGAACGCTGTCCGGCATAGGTGACGAACAGCGACAAACCGAGCAGCGCCGCCAGCGGCGCCGCCGCGTAAAACCAGCCGCGCCGCGGCGAAATGACGAACAGAAAGCAGACGATGCTCAGGACCCAGTAGACGCCGTAACCGAGGAACCCGCCGCCAACCAGCGTGGCCAGCGGCAGCGCGGGGAGGAGGCCGAGCAACGCGGCCGTTTTCCATCCCTGCCGACGATCGACCGATGCCAGCAACAGGAGCCACGATCCGACGATCAGCAGCGTCGCCAGCGCCGATGCGATCGAGGTCAGCGACGGCACTGCGAACGACAGCGGTATGACGACAAATTGGCCGATCGCGCCGATCGCGAGCAGCCGCCACCCGATCCCTTCGCACCGCCACGCGAGCGCGGGCAAATGCTGTCGCAATCGGGGCATGGCAATAGTCGCCGTCGCCGCCGCTCCGATGACGAAGGCCGCCATGCCGGCAAGGGTCATTTCGAACCCGAGCCGGGTTTCGGCCGCGTCGCCGAGAGCGAGGGCCGAACCGGCGAACGGCAGCACCCCCGGCACATGGATCAGGGATAGGCCGACAAAATAGGCCAGGGTCAACGCCCCCGCCCTGACCCGCCCGATCGCGAATTTGACCAGCCCGAGGAGCAGCGCGGCCCAGATCAGCAACAGCGCCGCCATCATGACCGTTCGGGCCGGCTCGGCAGCGCTGCGGGTGTCGGCTCGCGTTCACGGCGCGAGGGGAACCAAGAAAGGCTGTGGCGACGGCTGTTCCGGCGGAACAGGACGGCTGCGACGGCCGCCTCGATACCGTCGGCAGCGGCGCACAGGCTGTAGGCTCGCGATTTCCGCTCCAGGGCCTCCGGGCTGGGCGGTCGCTCGATGACGCCGCGCAAGGCGTCGGCGAGCGCGTCCACGTCGCCGGCTGGAAACGCCCGGCCGGCCATTCCATCGCCGACCAGATCCGGCGCCGCTCCGACGGCGTCGGAAAGCGCGAGCGGACGGCCGCAGGCGAGCGCCTCGTTGGCGACCATTCCCCAGGTCTCGCGGGCGTCTGACGGCAGCGCCAGGACATCAGCCGCCGCATAGGCGGCGGGCATCTGCGTCTGGTTGCAGAATCCGAGATCGTGGAGCGGAACCCCCTGCTCGCGGGCGGCGGCGGACATCGCCGGCGACAGCGGTCCGGCGCCGGCAACAAGCACGGAAAGCGCCATTCCCTCCCGCCGCAGAAGGCTGGCAGCCATGACCACATCGAGCGGCCGCTTGAAGGCAACCAGCTTGCCGGCGAACAGCACGACCTTGTCACCCTCCCCGATGTCGAGCCGCGCCCGCATCCCCGCCCGGACCGCGTCGGTCGCGCGTTCGGCAAACCAGGCGGCGTCCACTGCATGCGGGCTGAAGAAGAGCCGCAACGAGGGGTAGCCGTAGGCGGTCCAGTAGGCGCGCGAGCGCTCGCCCACATACAGCGCGGCGTCGAACAGCCGCAGCAGCGGCGGGTAGACGACACGCTTGACCGCCCGCTTTGGCGCCGAGCGCCGCGTCGGCAACTGGCTGTCGCCGCGCGCCAGGACGGGCAGCCCGAACCGCTTTGCCGCGGCGATCGCCTGGATGTAGCTCTTGAACTGCCAGCCGAGGACGAGGACGGCGTCGAAGCGGCCTTCCGCCAAGCGCCTTCCGATCTCGGGCGTGTCGCAACCGCCGAACCCGACGAGGCTCGGCTCTCTCGCAACGTTGGTCAGGAACGTGCTGCGATAGCCGGAAAGAAGATCGACATCCCAGTCGAAACCGACGCCGAAACCGGCCTGCGCCTGATCACGCGGCGTCACGCGATGAGCATACAAGACGGTGACATCGAGGCGCCGCGCGACCGCGCGAAACAGCGGCGCATAGTACTGCACCGGATGCGAGGCGGCGATCGCCAGACGCATCAACGGGCGATGCGGTCGAAGATTTGCCCGAAGCGCATCGCGACGCTGTGGGCGGTATCGGAGGCGTAGGCCGCCGGGTTTGGGACGCCGAATGATTCCGGTCGCGTCGCCAGAGCCCGCAGCCCCTCGGCCAGCACCGCCTCCAGCCCCGCCAGCTCGTCGAGCGCATCGAAGGCCAATGCGAGGCCGCCGCCGGCGCCGGCGAGAACCGCGTGCGCGCTGCTCCCGCGGTGAAACAGCGACAGGTATGGCCGCCCGCACATCAGTGCCGGATAGATTTTCGATGCGGTGTAGTGCGGCTCGTCAGACCCGATCAGCAATAGGCCTGTCGAGTTCGCCAAAACCCGAAGCGCATCGACATAGGACAGGCGCTCTGTCACCTCGACGATCGCGTCGTCGACTCCTGCCGCCTCGGCGAATGGCCGCACCAGGGGCGGCGAAGTAACGCCGGGCCGGCCGCCCGTGCCGATGAAATTGAGCCGGACCCGCGCCGCCAGCCGCGGCTCCGTCCGGCGCAGTCGAGCGAATCCCCGGAACAGCGCCCGCACCAGCGGCCCCGACCGCGGCGGGAACGTACCGACGTAGCTCAGGTTCACGACATCACGGCGGAGACAGGACGGACGGTCCGATATCGGACCGTTCCGAAGCGCGGCGAAATCATCGGGATCGCCGCCGATCGGAATCCCGGCCATCCGCGAAGCATCGAGGCGCGGGTAGCGCGCCGCCAGCTCGGCGTTTTGCCTGTCCGATACGGCGGTGACGAAATCGGCGTGCCGCAGCGCCTTCGGTTCCAACAGCGTCGCCAGCCTGTGGCTGAAGCCGGCTTTAGACAGCGGCGGCTGCTCCGCGCCCCAATGCGAGACCCACGGGTCCTGAAAATCGAGCACGACCGGCACCTTGAAGCGCCGCTTCGCCGCTCCCGCGAGGAGCATCGGATAGTAGGGCGAGCCGGTGATCATGACGATCTTCACCGGCCGCGCCGCCAGCAGCCCCATGAGGCCGCGCCGCAGCGACGGCCACGCCCGCAAGCCGATGTCGCCGACGCCGACGGCTCGGGTCATCCTGACCGGAAGCGCGGCAACCTTCACCACCTCGACACCCGCCGGCAACAGCGCGGCCAACTCGGGATCGGGAGGCTGTTCGTGAAAAGCCTCATCGACGCAGAGCACGACGGGGCGCCAGCCGGCGGCCGGCAAATGCTTCGCGAGATGCCGCACCCGGTGCACGCCGGCAAGCGTGTTGGGCGGAAAATAGGGCGAGACGAGGACCGCGAGCTGCTCGCTCACGCCGTACCCGGTGGCGCAACCGCGTCGGTGAAAATCTGCGTCCGCGGCGCCGCCAGCGCGGCGCGGACGCAGCGGATCAGGGCGTGCTTTTCGACATCCCAATTGAAGCGGCGCCGACCCCACTCGAAAGCCGCGACCCGGGCGGCGGCGAGTGCGGCGGGAACTCCAAGCAGCCCATCCAGCGTGTCGGCCAGGTCATCCGGATCGTCGGCGGCGAACAACCGTGCGGCGCCTCGTATGTCGCACGAAAATCGGCGATGCGCCGGCACATCCGACATGACGATCGGCAGCCCGGCGAGGAGATAGCTGAAGAGCTTGTTGCCGAGGGCGCGCCGGTTGTTCTCGGTGTGCCCGGGTTCGCCGGAGAAGCCGACATCATAGGCGGCCGCCAGCCGCTCCATCGCGGCGGGCGCCGCCGGGGGCAGAATGTGCAGGCGATCCGCGGCGCCGACCGCGGCCGCTAGGTCGCGCAGCCGCGCCAGAAAAATCGGATCGGGGTTGCCGCGCAGATACAGGTGCGGGCGCGTGCGGGCGCACCCGATCGCCTTCACCGCGCACTCCAGCCCGCGGTTCGGGCCGATCGTCTGCGAGAACCAGTAGACCGAGGCTTCCGTCCTATCGCCGGGCAGTCGCGGCGGCGCTTGCCGGAGCGGGAACACGTTTAGCACCACCTCGGGGCGGCGGATGCCGTAGGCCGCGGCATAGCCGTCGGCAATGCCGGGCGCGGCCGCGGTGACATACGCGCAGCCCGGCAGATACCGCGCCTCGACCGCCCGCACGATGCCGCGCACTCGTTGACGTTCGGGCGTCTCCGGCCAATCGCCGAGGTGAAAATCCTCCGCGTCGTAGGCGTAGGCGGCGCCATGGCGGCGCGCGGCGCCGGCAACTGCGGGCAAGGCCACGGGATAATGGGCGATGTAGAGATCAGCTGGGTTCTGCCGCGCAGCGTCGTGCAACTCCCTGGCTGACGCGGCGACACCGCGGTCGGCGAACCCGCCCCACCCCGTCATGGCGAAGAGATGTGCGGCCGTGATCTGGCGCATCCGGCGAAGCCGCCACGCAACGCCGCGGCGACGAAAATCGAGCCGCTCCGCGCGCCATTCCGCCGCGGCGAGCACCGCCTCGTCGCGCGCATCGACATGAGCGAGGATTCGCGTCGCGATGACCGTCACGGCGCAGCCCGCCTCGCACAGCGCCGTCGCCTCCTTCACGACCCTCGGGTTGGACCCGAGCGGCAGCGGCGTCACGATGCAGATGCGCGCCTGCTGCATTCCGTCGCC
>Ga0209810_1003403_pt1 | contig 16811 bp, 17 predicted proteins | sample Coa_R1_7_FD_187159 | JGI IMG/M metagenome (GOLD analysis project Ga0209810, IMG submission 187159) | Surface soil microbial communities from Centralia Pennsylvania, which are recovering from an underground coalmine fire - Coalmine... | ecosystem: Environmental > Terrestrial > Soil > Unclassified...
AGGTCGCAGTACCCAGTCTAACGCAGCCGAAACAGGTAATCGCGAATTCGCAGATACCATTCCGGATTATCCGCGGGCGGCGCGGCATCGCATGCCCCGTAGAGCTTTTTCAGCTCATCTTTTTTGAGCTCATCTTTCGACGCGCGCTCAGCCAGCGCGGCATCCTGCTGCGCATTGCGAAATTGCAGCTTCGCTACATCGCTTGTCGGAGCCGCCGGCGCCGCGCCCCCGCACAGCAGGCTGTGGATCGACCCGCCCGGCCCCGCGTCCGGCGCCCGTGCCTCCATCACCCGCGCCTCCATGGGATAGGTCACCCAATCGCCTCTCGCATACAATTCGGGTTCGATCTTGATGCGCTGCACAGGAGCCGTGCGTTCCGTCCACACGTCCATCCAGAACACCTGCGAGCCCTCGCCCTCCACCGGAATGGAGACTTTTTCCAGCGCCTCGCTCGATTTGCGGTACAGCGTGAGGCGAACCGCGTTGTCCGGGTTCTGGCCGACGTATAGTTTCCACTGCAGCCCCGCTTCGGCCTGCACCGCAATTTGAAAGGACGTAAACCCATTGCGTACGATCGCCGGCGAAAGTATCTCCCGCGGAGTCTCCGGCGCGACCACCCGCCCGGACTGATCAATTCGCACGAATTCCGAATACACCGATATCGATTGCGCCCACGCCGCCGAGATCCCCAGAAATAGCGCGACTTTCACCTTTGCTATTGTATGCTCAAATTTCGAGCCCCACTGCATTTCCGGGCTGCCGCCCGTTCATGGCTTTGCCCGATTCGACATGGACCCCCACCGTAATGAACGCCTGGCCGAAACCATCCGGGAGGAACTCGAGGAACTCATCGGCTACGAAATGTCCGATCCTCGGATCGGCTTCGTTTCCGTCACCGAGGTCCAACTTTCTCCAGACCTTCGCCATGCTTACGTCCGGGTTTCGCCATCCGGAAACGTTGCCGAGCAGACTGCCACACTGGAAGCGTTGCTTCACGCTAAAAGCTTCTTGCGCCATCAGTTAGCTGAGCGGTTGCAGCTTCATCGCACGCCCGATTTGCATTTCGATCCGGATCTCCCGGCCACGCTCGCAGCCAAGGCTCCCCAGATCCTCAAACGCATCAAACGAGGCCGCCCAAAATCAGAAAAAGACGCGACTTCTTGACAAGTCCTGTGCTACCTTAGTTTTCAGCATCCGGAGAAGAGACCGCCTGGGCACGGGGTGTCATACCACCGCGCGTCGAGGAGTGTCTTTTGACAGCTTGTTTTACAAGCTAAAGACTCAGAGGGAGTAATCAGGACAACCGATGCGCGTGGCTCCAATGACCAGCCGCTTTCTCGAAGCTTGCCGCCGCCGGCCCACGGACGTGCGGCCGGTCTGGTTTATGCGGCAGGCGGGCCGCTACATGAAGCAGTACCGCGAAATCCGGTCTAAACACGGAATCCTGGAAATTTGTAAGCGCCCGGACCTCGCCGCCCAGGTCACCCTTCAACCGGTGGAAATCCTGGATGTGGACGCCGCCATCATTTTCGCGGACCTGCTTCTTCCCGTGGAGCCCATGGGCCTGAAGCTGCGCTTCGCCTCCGGCGAAGGTCCAGTGATCGATAACCCCGTCCGCACCTCGAGTGATATCGACAGCCTGTCCATCTCTAACACGGACGAGTTAGGATACGTCGGCGAAACCATTCAAATCGTCACCCGGGCCCTGGCGGGGCGCGTCCCGGTGATCGGGTTCGTGGGCGCGCCCTTCACCATGGCCAGCTACATGGTGGAAGGAGGCCCGTCGCGCCATTTCATCCGGACCAAGCAGATGATGTATCGCGATGAAACTCTGTGGCGCCGGCTCATGGGCAAACTGGTGGACGTGCTGGGCTCGTTCGCCGTGCTCCAGGCCTCGGCGGGTGCCCGAGTGATTCAGGTCTTCGATAGCTGGGTGGGCGCGCTCGGCCCCGACGATTATGTCCGCTACGTCGCCCCCTATTCCCGCGCTCTGATCGAGCGCATTCGCACCGCCAGCGTTCCGGTGATCCACTTCGGCACCGGCGCGGCGGGATTCTTTCGCGAGCTTCACGCCGCCGGAGGCGATGTCATGGGCGTCGATTGGCGCATCAACATCGATCAGGCCTGGATGGATATCAGCTATCGCTCCGCGGTGCAGGGGAACCTGGATCCGGCGGTTCTCCTGGCGCCGATCCCGGAACTGCGCATGCGCGTGCACGAACTGCTGAAACGTACCGGTTCGCGTCCGGGCCACATCTTCAATCTCGGGCACGGCATTCTGCCGGAAACGCCAGTGGATCATGTGAAGGCATGCGTGGAGATCGTGCGGGAATTTAAGTTGTAGACGTGACAGAAAGCAGCCAGGTCGTAATCGTCGGCGGAGGTATTTCGGGGCTTTCCGCCGCGTACGATCTGGTGCGCGCCGGCATTCCCCATACCCTTTTTGAAAAGCGCGGCCGCCTGGGCGGCGTCATCGAAACGCGCACCATGGAGGGTTGCGTTCTCGAAGGCGGCCCGGACAGCTTCATTTCCCAAAAGCCGGAGGCCCTCGCGCTTATCCGGGAACTCGGCCTGGAAGATCAGGTCATCGGCTCGAACGACTCCACTCGCATCACTTACATCCTGCGTCGCGGCCGGCTGGTGCCTCTGCCCGAAGGCGTCTTGATGATTGTGCCCACGCGCGTGTGGCCCATGTTGAAGTCGCCTCTGCTCGGCTGGGGCGCCAAGCTCCGCATGGCCCTGGAGCTGGCCCACCGGCCCGCCATTTTCCCCGATCGCAGCGTTGCCGAGTTCGTCATCGATCACTTCGGAAGCGAGACCCTGGATTATCTGGCGGAGCCCCTGCTCTCGGGCGTGTATGGCGGCGATCCCCGCGAGATGAGCGTCGGAGCCGTTCTGCCGCGCTTCGTCGAAATGGAGGCCCGCTACGGCAGTCTGGGCCGGGCCGTGTGGAAAACCCGCTCGCGGCAGCGCTCCGGTGGAGGCCCGCTCTTCCGGACGCTAAAGAGCGGTCTCGGCACGATGGTGGAACGCCTCGCTCGAAACGTGTCGTTTCGTTACGCCGAGGTGCAATCGATCGAACGCGATTCCAACGGATTCCGGCTGCGGGCGGAGGGCAATTGGGCGCATGCTCACGAATTGATCCTCGCCTGTCCGGCCTGGACGGCCGCGCCGCTGGTGGCGGGTCTTGATCCCGCTCTCGCCGCGCGCTTGTCTGAAATCCCCTACACGTCATCCGCCACGGTAACGCTCGGATTCCACGCCTCCCAATTCGACGGGCGTCAGGCGGGCCACGGCTTTCTGATTCCCCGCAAAGAGCGGCGGCGCATGGCCGCCTGTACGTTTGTCCACGAAAAATTTCCGGATCGCGCGCCCGCCGACCGCATGGTCCTGCGATGCTTCTTCGGCGGTGCGGGCGACGAGCAAGCGCTCGGCGAATCCGATGAATCTCTGATCGCGATGGCGCGAGCCGAATTACAGGCGATTCTTGGCCTCACGGCCGTTCCGCGATTCACTTCCATCTCGCGCTGGCCTCGCTCGATGGCGCAATATACCGTCGGCCACGCAGTGCGCTGGAAAGAAATCGAGGCGCGCGCAGCCGCGATCCCCGGTCTTTATCTCGCCGGGAACGCCTACACCGGCATCGGCATTCCCGACTGCATTCGCATGGGAAGAAAAGCCGCCGCATCCGCTGCCATCAGATTGAAGCAAGGTCAATTCGTCCAATAATATTCATCTAATATTTCATTCAGTGACTGCGTGTAAAATTGGCCATCCCGGGGCCGGAACCGGCAGCCCCGGCCTCCTTATTTTGCGCCGGCGTTTTAAGCCTATCGCTTCAGAATGACCCGCGCGCCGTCCGGACGCACATCGAGGCGATCGATGTTATCCCCAAGCTCGAACGGCTCATTGATCTTGGCGTCCGGATACAGGGGCATGAAAAAATTCTTCACCAGGAAGTCGAGCACTGAGCCCTCTGCGCTGACGCCGCCGATTTCCACTCGCGTCAGATAAACAGTACACAGTCCGCCTCCGGAGGCAAACCGCACCGAAACTTTGAGCGGCCGCTCCCCCTCGATGAATTTCGCGATCAGAAAATTAGTGCTCTTGCCCTTGCTCTGGCGCATCTTTAGAAAATCGACCAGGGCATAAGCCGTGGCGGTGCCCGCGCCGAGTTCCACGCGCTCGTCTCGAACTCCTTCCGGAACCGCTTTGGGCACTTCCACGCGAGCCCAGGAATTGATCTCTTGCGAGGTGAAGATGACCGTGTCGCCGGGGTGATAGCCGTGCTGGTCCAGGCGGTCGAGCTTGGCCTGCATGCGCTCGGCCGCGGGATCGGCTCCCAGCAGCGCGCACGCGGCCAGTATCGGCAGCAACCTCACACTCTCAGTCTATCTTTTCGATCGGCGAACCCGGGACGCAGCGGATCCCGCCCCGCGTTACTGCACCATGTGAAACCGCCCCACGTACGCGGCCTTGCCGATCACGTGGCCGTCCATCGCTTTCATGAGATCGTCGCGCGTGGTGTTGGCCGGCAAATCCAGCTTCGTATCGAGTGCGTAAAACTCGAACACGTAATGATGGAACGGCCCCGGACCTGCGCCCGGCCCGAAATACGACGGGTTGCCTCGAGCGGCGCCGATGCCTGGGCCATTCCGAGTGCCGTCCGCCAGATCGCCCGCACCGAGTCCTTCCGGCAACCCCTTCGCACTCCCCGGAATGTTAAAGGCCGTCCAGTGAAGTGTATCGGTGGTCGTGCGGTTGGTGGAGTTCTCGATGTCATGAAAGACGACCGCATAGCTTTGCAGTCCTTCCGGAGCGCTGATCGGATTCCCTGCCAGCGTCCAGTGAAATTCAAAATCAGGCGATTTGTTCTCGCCCCGGCCAGAATACTTCATGGGGACTTCGCCTCCGTCTGGCCAGGCGTTCGAGGTTACCGACAGCACCGGACGCGGTGCGCCTTTGCCTCCGCCCTTCGGACCTCCAGGCCCCTGCGCCATCACCATCGCGGCCGATGCCACACCCGCGGCCCAAAGCCAGCACACCCTCTTCAATTTCATTCGCTCGTTCTCCTTCATCTGGAAGAGTTCTTACTGTAGTCTATACGAGACGCGCCAAGCGAAGGTTACCGGCGAGCCCCGCGCCGGGCTTCTTCAAGCAGACTGCCGCCGATCAATTTCGCGAGTTCCTCGCGGCTGCGCGGCGCGATTCCGTTCCTTCGCCACTCAGCGCTCCTCCTCCACCACGGGGAGAAGGTCCGGAGCGATCGAGCCCGCATAGCGAAGCTGGGGCCAGCTTTTCCCGCCCGCTTCGGGCGCGGAATTCAGCTCGGAGGCGATGACCGGCCACGGTTCTCGAGGCTTAGACCGCAAATCCGCGCAAATCGTAAGCGGCTTCAGTAACGCCAGCAGGGCGCCGCGCTTGACTGGGCCGCCGAGCACCTTCGTCGTTGTTTGCAAGTTAAAAAGTTCGCGGCAGCCGCCGGTCCTGAAACACGATTCCATCCGAACCGCGCGCGGCGATCGATTTTTCCGACTCCGGCTCCCGGATCGCCACCGCATCCACCGCGCGATTCATTAATGCCTCCGGCATCTTGGCGATCGGATTGAACGGGACCACCGTCCCAGGAAGACTGGGATCGCCCGCATCGAATCGAGTTTAGCCTGGATTCTCTCTTTACAGCCGCTCGACCGCATCGCGCAGCCGGCGGGCTTCCGCCAGGTAGTCAGCGCTCTCCAGCCGGAGCGGCGCGCCGAAGGCGATCCTCACGGGTCCCGGCGTGGCCTGTCGCGCCTCGCGGTGCAGGACCCGCTCCAGCCCTTCGAGCCGCACGGGCACAACCGGCACATGAACATGCGAGGCAAGCATCGCCACGCCTGGCCGGAACGCATGCAGTTCGCCGTGGTAGGTGCGATCGCCCTCGGGAAAGATCAGCACGCACCATCCCTGGCTGATCAGTTCACCCATGTAGCGCAAGCTCTGGCGCGCGCCGACGTCCCGCTGCGGAATCGGAAAGGCATTGAAGAACAGCGTCGAAAGATAGTACTGCAATCCGCTGACGAATCTCCGGTATAAGGAAAATCGCTCGGGATGAAAATGCGGATCGAACCATTCCTTGGCCATCGCCGGAGCCACCCGGTTGCGCCACTTCGGTGGAAGAGCGCACAAGATCGCGGGCACGTCCAGGAAGCTCTGGTGATTGGGCGCGAAGATCACCGGCGGTTCCAGATCATTTAAGTTTTCAAGTCCCGAGACGGTGATTTTCGCGTAGTGGCGCGTCAGCGGCCGCAATACCAGCGCCGCGCCCGCGCGCCGCACACCGCGCGCCAGCCACGTCCGGTTCCACTTAGGAAACTCCAGCGGCTCGGCGCTAGCGCGCTCCACCGTAGGGGCGCCCGGCGCGGGGCGGGCCAGATCCCCCACAGTTTTCGCCGCCGCGAACCCGGCCTCATCGATCGCCCCGTCCGGCCGCTGCTCGAGTTCCATCAACAACTGCACCCGGTCCAGCGAACTTAGCCCCAGTTGATCGAGCGTTGTCTCCAGAGTGATCTCCCGATTCGGGGCATAGCGTTGGAGCAATTCGATCAGGCCTCCGCCCGGACGCGCCGGCGCCGGCCGCGAGCCATGCTCGATGCGCTCCCGAATCTCGCCGCGCCTGAGCTTGGACGTGCCCGGCGTACGCGGCAACTCTTCTTCGGGCCATAACGATACATCCCGGATCTTCTGCTGCTCCTCAAGCCGGCGATTCGCCGCCGCCACCACGGTTTCCGGATCGGTTCCCGGTTCGAGCACCAGAACCGCGTGTACCCGATCCGGTCCGATCACTGCGGCGTCGCGCACCCCGGGAATCGTGCGCAGGACGGACTCCACGTCCTCCGGGAAAACTTTGCGGCCGTCCGGAAGCACGATCATGTCTTTTTTCCGGCCGCGAATGATCAGGTGGCCCCCGGCGTCCTTCTCTCCGATATCGCCCGTGTGCAGCCAGCCGTTGGCGGAGGGCGGAGTAGCCTGCCCGTAGTAGCCCTGCGAAACATTTCCTCCGCGCACCAGAATCTCGCCATCCTCGGCGAGCCGCACCTCCACGCCGCCAATCGGCGTTCCCACCGTTCCCTTGCGCGCGTGGAACGGATGGTTCAGCGTCACGATCGGCGCGGTTTCTGTAAGCCCGTAACCCTGAATCGCCAAAAAGCCGAGACCGGCCCAGAACTCCTCCACCGGCGGATCCAGCGGCGCTGCGCCCACAATGAACGCCCAGAACTTCCATCCGAAAGCCCGGTGTATCCGGCGATAGCGCCACCATTTCCACAGCCAGTGCGTGCCGGATGGGAGCGGCCCGGCAGCCTCCGGAAATTCCCGCAGCACGTAATCGCGCAGCACCTCCAGAATCTTCGGCACCGAAACCAGCACCGAAATGCGCCGCGAATGAATCTGCCGGACGATCTCCGCCGGCTGGTAGGAGCGCTGAAAAACCACCGTGCCGCCGATCATGGGCGGAATGAAGGTCGCCAGCGACTGCCCGAACAGATGGCTCAGCGGCAGCAGATTCAAAAACCGGATGGGATAAAACGGCATGCCCCACTTCCGGTATTTTTTGACCTCGTTTTCCACCGGAACGATGTTCGCGATCAGATTGCGATGAGTGATCAGCACTCCCTTGGGCTCGGCTGTCGCACCCGAGGTGAACACGATTTCGGCCAGATCGTCCGGCGATGCCTGGTAGCGGAGCCCGTCCCTGCTTGCGGGTTGCCAATCGAAGTCTATGAACCGCCACACCGGCGCGTCCGTCCGCAGGTCGCCCACCGGCACTGCCTCGCCCGCCAGCACCGCCCGAGCCTGCACGATCCGCGCGATCTTTCCCGCGAATTCGGCCGAGCTGTGATAATCCACCGGCGCCGCCACCACGCCCGCGAGCAAACATCCCCACAGCGCCGCGACCCACTCGGGCCGGTTTTCCGACCAGAACACAATTTTTTCGCCCGCGCCGATTCCTTGCTCGCCTAGTTTGTGCGCGAACGATCGCGCGGCGCGCACCACATCCTCGTAAGTGCGGCTCCAGATGCGGTAACCGTCGTCGTAGACCAGAAATTCGCCGCGTTCTTGCGAAATCTGCTCGAAAAAATCCAGGAGCGTCTGGTGGGACATGCTTTTCGCTGGTCAATCCGAAATTGCCCAGTCTCCAGGAATGATCGGGCGAGTCCTCGGCAGCGCGCCCCGGCACGCCAGCGCGCCCATCCCCGCGAGCAGTCCCGAAAAAACCGCCAGCTTCGCGATGTCCCCCGGGTGCCCTCTGGGCAGCAGCTTCCACAGCAGCAGCAGAATCGGCTCGGCGGCGCACACCGCCCAGACGGTTCCATAGAAGTAGCGGCGTTCCGTGCCCTCGCCCCTGGTCGACCGCTTCACCCGCGGCAACAATCCCAGTGCGCCGCAGATTACGACTGCGCCGGCCAGCGGAAAATACACGGCATCGTAGATCTGCCTCAGCCGCCATGCGCCGGTCGCGACAGCATACGCGAGCCCGGCCAGATTCAGCGCCGCGAAGCTCACCAGATCGCTCCACGCCAGCGTGTAACACACTCGCCGGTATAGCGGGTTCGGTTTGTCCTCTGTAAAACGCAGGATGTACGGTTTCGGCTCGACTCCCGGCAATCGCCCGCGCAGACCCGCGATGCCGGTCCCGATCAGGACCGCTCCCAGCCAAGCCGCCGTTCTTCGGTCGAATCCCCGGGCGATCAGATCGAATGTCAGCGGCCCGGGCGCGATGAAGAACACGAATATCCAGATGGGCCAGTGCGCCAGCCGGTAGTGGATTTTGTTGCGCTCGCGGAAATGCGGAGGGTGGGGAGCGTTGCCGGCGCTCCGGAGCTTCGCGGGTTGGGTCACTATCCCTAGGTTAAAGCCCGGCTTGAAAAGCGCCAAGCCGTAGTGCGCATCGCCCGTAACTAAAATCGGGGGGCGAGCGAAGAACAAGGAGGAGAGTGGATTTTAATTCCTGACCGTAGGAGATATCAGAATGAAGAGGTTGTTAAATTCTGCGCGCTTGATAGGCGTGTTGGCGGGAGCCGCGTCGTTTGCCGGGGCCGCCACCATGACCATGGAAGGCACGATCAGCGACAGCATGTGCGGCGCCAGCCACGCCAAAATGATTGAAATGCACAAGGGCGCCAAGATGACGGACCGGGACTGCACTCTGGCGTGCGTGAAGGGCGGCGGGAAATATGTCGTGGTCTCGAACGGCAAGGTGTACAACGTTTCCAATCAAAAACTCGCGGCTCTAAGTCAATACGCGGGTGAGGCCGTCAGTGTGACGGGAGATGTTCAAGGCGACACCATCACAGTAACCAAGATCGCGGCCAAAAAATAAAGCCCGGCGGATTTCGCAAGGTTCACCGCTTGCACTTCCGTACGGTTTGCGAACATTGAGGGAGTGACGCCGGAGGCAGCACAGGCGCCGGGCTTGCCGGAGGCCGCCGCAGAGGGCGGTCCGCGGCTGGAGGAAAGGCAGTGGTGCGCCTGGATGGTGCGATACCAGCAAGGGGATGGCGAGGCTGCCGAAAAACTGATACGGGATTTGTCGCCGCTGCTATGGCGCTATTTTGTGTCGCCATTCACCTCCCCGGCCGATGCGGAGGATCTGCTACAAAATTGCTGGCTTCGCATTCACCGGTCGCGGCATACGTATCGCGCGGGGGAGCCCCTTCTGCCCTGGATCTTTGCGATCGCGCGGCATACGCGGCTGGACGCCTACCGGCGGCGGCGAAGGCGCCAGTCGAAAGAGACTCTGGTCGCTGAGCTCCCGGAAACGGCGGCCCATGCGGCGCCGCCGGAATCGCGCATGATGGCGCGCCTGCTTGACCGTCTGCCGGAGAGTCAACGCGAAGTGCTGCTGATGTTGAAAGTCTCGGGCATGAGCCTGGAGGAGGTCGCACGAGCGACATCCACCACCGTTGGAGCCATCAAACAGAAAGCCCATCGGGGCTATGCGAGGCTGCGGGAAATGATTCGGAGAGAGGGCCTGTGATGGAAACCGGATCGGACAGGGAATGTCTGCGGGTGGACCAGGAGGTCGACCGGCATCTGGCAGCCGGAGCCTTAACGTGTCGTTCCAGGGAGTTCCAACGGCATTTAGAGACGTGTCCGCGCTGTGATGCGCTGTACGGCAGGCGAAACGATACCGCGCCGCGTATTCCCGGAGGGCTGGAAGATCGCATTGTGGCAGAGCTACAAGGTTCTCTGAACTGCGTTGCGCCGCTTTCTTCGAGCCCCGTGATCGCGGTTCAGGTCATCGCTCTGTTCCTCCTGATCGTTGCCGGAATGGTTAGCAGGGTGCCATGGGCCGGCATGGAGGTGATGACAACCGCCCAGCGAATCGGCATGAGTGCGGCGTATTGGCTCGCCTTGTGCTGGTTGGCGGTCTGGCTGGCTCACGAGATGAGGCCCGGCAGCCGGCGGCGCATCTCGCCGGGGGTTTCCTTTGCGCTGGCAGCGTTGGGCTTGATCTCGGCTCTGGTGTTTCTGTTTCCCTGGAGAGCTCCCGAGGCCTTTTGGTCTCGAGGCGTGCGATGCCTGGGGGCCGGGATGGCGATGGCGGCGCCCGCGGCTCTCGCGTTTTCGTTACTGGCGCGGCGCGGCTCCCCGCTGAATCTCACCTTCATGGGCGGAATCGTGGGATCGCTCGGCGGGCTGGCGGGAATGACCGTTCTTCAGCTTACTTGCGAGCGCCAGGATCGCATCCACCTGCCGGTTTGGCATGGCGCGGTTCTCCTGCTCGCCACGGCTTTGGGGGCTCTTTCCGGCGGCTTGTGGCGCCGCGACGCCGCCCTTTTTCGCTCTAACCTACGTTGAACAGAGTCTTGAAGCCGTAATCCATGTGAAGCTGCTGATGGCAGTGGAACAGGGTCAGGCCGGTCTGCTCCGGAGTGAAATCCACTTCAAGCTTGCGAAAGCCCTTCACCAGCACGACGTCCTTCATCACACCGGCGGTGCGCTTGCCGTAAACATTGGTCAGCTCGAAAAGATTGCGATGCAGGTGCACCGGATGGGCGTCGTCGGTCCGGTTGTCGAACACCAAACGGTAGCGGCGGCCCTTCTGTAAAGCGCGAGGAGCGTCCTTTTCGTCGTAGCCCTTGCCGTTGATCGTCCAGCGATTGAATCCGCCGGCGCCTCCATTGATCTTGCCGAACACCATCGGGATGATCTCGTCGGGCTTCGGCGATTCGCGATCCTCGCCGAACAGCGTGTAATCCCAGGCCTTCTTCGGCGGCGGGATCCATCGGGGCGCTCCTGCCTTGCCCGCGTATTCCACCACGATCCCCATGCCGTTCTTGCGATCGTCGTCCATCGGCGTACCCAGAATCCAAACACCCGGATTCTTCATTTCCACCACCGCGTCGATCCGTTCTCCCGTGCCTAACTCCAACACGTCCACAAACTGCGGCTTCGGTACAGGGTTCCCGTCCAGGCCTGCGATCTGGAACTGGTGCCCCGGCAGTGCGAGCTTGATGTTCTCGGTCGCGCTCGCATTCAGGATTCGAAACATCACCCGCTGGCCTTGTTTTACGCGCAGCGGCTCGCCGTAGCCGAGCGATTTGCCGTTAATCGTGAAGCGCTGGTAGCCGATCTCCCACCCGTTCGGCTTTTCGTCCTTCTGCGCCGGATTGGGCGCAGGCGCCCCTTCGTCTTCTTCCTCTTCTTCTTCCTCGCCATAGAAGGGCTCCCATTCGTGCGTGGCCAGGAAAAACTCCTGATCGTATCGGGCGGGATTGCTCCTGGGCTCGATGTAGACCATCGCAAACTGGCCCGTATAAGTGCCGCGGCTCAGATCGGACATGGGCATCACGTGCGTGTGTACCCATCGCGTCCCGGCGGGGCGGGGCGTCAGCCGGTAGCGCAGTTTCCCGTGAGCCGGCACCACCAGGCTTTTCTCTTCCGCCGCGCCGTCCACTTCGGCCGGAATCAACTGCCCGTGCCAGTGCACCAGTTCATCCGTATCGAGATCATTGAACAAATCCACCGTGACCGGCACCCCTTCTTTGAGCCGGATCAGCGGTCCCGGCGACGATCCGTTATAACCGATCGTGCTGATGGTGTGGTCCTTCGCGATGTCCAGCAGAACCGGGCCGATGCGGAGGGTCACATCGGCGGGTCCAGCATCGGCGGCTTCGGAGGTGTTTGCTCGTCTGCCACAGGCGGCCAATCCTGCAAGGCTCAGGCCGCCAGCAGCCGACAAAAAATCACGGCGAGTCAGGTCCATGAATTCTCCCGCCCAAATTCTATCAATGGTTAGCTCAATTGCACCATCGGCTATTGACAGGTTTATGTATCAATCGTATGATTGAAACGAACGTATGACTCCTCGCCCAGATACAAAATCGAAGATTCTGGACGCGGCTGAGAAACTCTTTGGCGCCAAAGGCTTCGAAGCCACCTCCCTGCGCGACATCACCGCCGAAGCCCAGGTGAACCTGGCTGCTGTGAACTATCATTTCCAGTCCAAAGACAGCCTGATCGATGCGGTGATTGCCCGCCGGATCGAGCAGGTCAATCGGCACCGTTTCGAATTGCTGGAAGGCTTAGGCCCGCAGCCGGCTCTGGAAGATGTGCTGACCGCATTCTTCGCTCCCGTGCTCGAGCCCGAAATCGAGCGTGTCGTGCCGCTGCTTGGCCGGATTATGTCCGAGCCGAACCAGTTTGTCGAGCGCGTTTACAACAAGCACCTCCAGCCCGTCGCGCGGCGGTTCAACGAAGAACTTGCGAAAATCCTGCCCGATCTCTCCCCGGCGGAGCGCCAATGGCGGCTGTCCTTCGCGGTTGGAGTGATGACGCATCTGTTGAGCTGGTCACAGGTGCTTCCGGCGATCAGCGGCGGGCTCTGCGATACGTCGGATCGTTCGGCCGTGGTGCAGCGGGCGGTCGCATTTCTCGCCGCCGGCTTCCGCTCGCCGGCCCCGCAAAGCGCGCTTCGCGAAACCGCAGTGGAAAGGCAGGCATGAAGACCTACAGGCTCACGTTATTCCTTCTTCCCGCGGCCCTCGCGCTGGCGCAAAACCCGCCCGAAAGGATGGCGCCGGCGGAAGGCCTGGCGCAGGGTACGCTGCAACTCAGCCTGAAACGAGCCGTGGAAATCGCGTTGACTCCGGAAGGCAGCCCGCGCGTTGCGCTGGCCCAACAGATGGTGAAACAGGCCGAAACGCGGGTGACCGAATCGCGCTCGGCATTCCTGCCAACTCTGGATGGCTCGGTCGGGGAGCGGAACCAAACCGTAAACCTTCGGGCCTTCGGTCTCAATTTCCAATTGCCGTTCGGCGTCACGATACCGGCTCTGGCGGGACCGTTCACTGTCTTCGACGCCCGCGCTTCCGTGCAGCAATCGGTTTTCAGCTTCGCCGATATCCGCAGATATCAGGCCACGCGAGCCGCGGTGGAAGCCTCCCATGCGGATCTCGATTCCACTCGCAACCAGGTCAGCGATCAGGTGGCCCGCGCGTATCTGGCCTGCCTGCGCGCCCAAACCGCGCTTGAAACCGCGCAGGCTAATGTCGATCTTTCCACCGCGCTGGAGCGCCTCGCGACCTCCCAGAAAAACGCCGGCACAGGCACGGGAATCGAAGTCACGCGGGCGCAGGTGCAACTGGCCAACGATCGCCAGCATCTGCTGGTCGCCGAAAATGACCGCCGCCGCGCCGTGCTGGAACTACTCCGGGCGATGGGGCTGAATTTGGATGCGCCGGTCGAATTTACGGACCGGCTGAGGTATGTTCCCGTGAACGTCTCCGAACTGGAGGAATCGCTCAAGACTGCGCGCGAGGGCCGGGCGGAATTGAAGGCCCAGCAACGCCGCGAAGATTCGGCCCGGCTGAGCTACAGCTCGGTGGCCGCGGAGCGCCTGCCCTCGCTCGGGGCTTTCGGCGATTACGGCGACATCGGCCTCCAGATGAACAGCGCCCGTCCCACACGCGAGTACGGAATTCAGCTCAAGGTGCCGGTTTTCGACGGATTCCGCCGCGACGCCCGGCGCGCCGAGAGTTATTCCCAATACCAGCAGGAAAAAATCCGGACCCGCGACCTGATGCAGCAGATCGAGCTGGAAGTGCGCCTGGCGCTCGATAGCCTGCGGTCCGCTCAGGCGCAAGTGGAGACCGCGCGCGAGGGCCTGATTCTGGCCCAAAACGAGCTGGCGCAGGCCCAGCGCCGGTATCAGGCAGGCGTTGCCAATTCGATCGAAGTAACCGATGCGCAGACCCGCCTGAGCCGCGCCGAAGACAACCAGATCGCCGCGCTGTACAACTACAACCTCGCCCGGATCGACCTGGCGGCCGCCACGGGAACCATCAGCCAGTACGTGAACCAATAAAGATCACATGAAAAAACGCATTCTTACTATTCTGATTTTGGCGGTGCTGGGCGTGGCCGCCTGGATGTGGCGCAATGGCGCCTTTCATCGCAACGCTCACCGCATTCTGGTTTCGGGCAACCTGGAATTGACTGAAGTGGACCTTGCCTTTAAGATTCCCGGCCGCTTGGTGGAGCTGAACGTCCGCGAAGGCGACTGGGTGAAGAAAGGCGACGTGATCGCGCGGCTCGACTCCACGCAGCTTGAGCAGGAGCGGGCGCGCGACCAGGCCGGGGTCTTGAGCGCGCAATCCCAACGCCAGCAGCTTCAGACCGCGATCGAATACCAGAAAGCTACCCTCGAAAGCGACGTGGCCGCGCGCCGCGCGGAGTTGAACCAGGCCCAGGCGAAGCTCGACGAACTGCTCGCGGGAAGCCGCAAACAGGAGATCCAACAGGCCGAGGCCGCCCTGGCCGACGCCAAAGCCAACGAAGAATTGGCCCGCGCCGATCTGGAGCGAGCCCGGACGCTGATCAAGAACGAGGATATTTCGAAATCGCAATTCGACCAGGCCCAGACCAGATACGAAAGCATGCGGGCGCTCACCCGGCAGGCGCAGGAACGCCTCGATCTCGTAAAAGAAGGGCCGCGCTCCGAAGAAATTGCCGGCGCGCGGGCCGCCGTCGCACGGGCCCAGGCCGCCGTACGCGCCGCCGAGGCGAATCGTCTGGAGCTTCAGCGCAAAGAAGAGGAACTGAAGCAGCGCCAGGCCGACATCCAACGCGCCATCGCGCAGGTGGGCATCACGAAAACCCAGATCGACGACACGGTCATCACCGCGCCTATGGACGGCGTCATCGAAGTCAAGTCCGCCGAAGTGGGCGAAGTGCTCGCGGCGGGAACCACCGTGGTCACGCTGGGCGATCTGGAGCATCCCTGGCTTCGTGCCTACATCAATGAGCCCGATCTTCCGCTCGTCAAGCTCAACCAGAAGGTGAAGCTCACCAATGACGCCCACAAAACGTATTGGGGCCGGATCTCGTTCATCTCGCCCGAGGCGGAATTTACGCCCAAGCAGATCCAGACCAAGGAAGAGCGCGTGAAGCTGGTGTATCGCATCAAGATCGAAGTCGGCAACCAGAGCCACGAGCTCAAAAACAACATGCCCATGGACGCGGAGATCGAGTTGTGAGCATCATTCGAGCCGAAAATCTCACGCGCCGCTTCGGCGCCCTCACCGCGGTGGATCACGTCAATCTGGATATCGCCGAAGGCGAGATTTTTTGCCTGGTCGGGCCCGACGGCGCCGGAAAAACCACCACGCTCAGGCTGCTGTGCGGGCTGATGGATCCCACCGAGGGATCCGTGGCCGTGGCCGGCCACAATGTCTCGAAAGAACCGGACGCTGTGAAGGATCAGATCGGCTACATGGCGCAACGGTTTGGCCTTTACGGCGATCTCACGGTGGATGAAAACATGGCGTTCTACGGAGATCTGTTCGGCGTCGTCGGACCGGAGCGCGAAGAGCTGACGGCCCGGCTGCTGCACATGACCCGCATGGCGCCCTTCCGGAAACGGCTCGCGGCCAAGCTCTCCGGCGGCATGAAACAAAAGCTCGCACTGATGTGCACGCTGCTGCACAAGCCGCGCGTCTTGTTTCTGGACGAGCCGACCAACGGGGTCGATCCGGTTTCGCGCCGCGATTTCTGGGCGATTCTTTATGAGCTCGTGAAAAACGGCCTGACCGTGTTCGTCGCCACGGCTTACCTGGATGAGGCCGAACGCGCCAACCGCGTGGGCCTGATGAATCATGGCCGCATGATCCGCTGCGATACCCCGCGCGCCCTGCGTGACGATCTGGACCATGCTTACTACCGCATCCGCTCCGGCGATCCCCGCACAACCCGCGACCTGCTTTTGCAGCAGCCCGGCGTACTGGCCGTGCAACCCGCCGGGGAGGACTTGCGGCTGATCGTCGAAGAGCGCGCCATCTCCGCCGAAGAGTTGACCGCGGTCACGCCCTTCCAGTGGCAGCGCATTGCGCCGTCCCTCGAAGACGTCTTTATTGCGCTTGTGCGGCACGAGGAGGTGCGCCGTGCCGCGTGAAGTCGCCGTCAAGCTCGAAAACCTCGGAAAGCGGTTCGGAGCTTTCGTCGCGGTGGATCAGGTCTCGCTCGAAGTCGAGCAGGGCGAGATCTTCGGCTTCCTCGGCCCCAACGGGGCCGGCAAATCGACCACCATCCGCATCCTCTGCGGCCTGCTCGCGCCTACCTCCGGCCGGGCCACCGTACACGGCTACGACGTCGCCACGCAGCCGGAAGAGATTCGCCAGAATATCGGCTACATGTCGCAGAAATTTTCGCTGTATGACGACCTCACCGTGGAGGAGAACATCGAATTTTTCGGCGGCGTTTATGGCGTTTCCAGCCGGGACCTTCCCGGGCGCCGCGATTACGTCCTCCGGATGGCGGGCCTCGAAGAG
>Ga0209810_1003408_pt1 | contig 16787 bp, 16 predicted proteins | sample Coa_R1_7_FD_187159 | JGI IMG/M metagenome (GOLD analysis project Ga0209810, IMG submission 187159) | Surface soil microbial communities from Centralia Pennsylvania, which are recovering from an underground coalmine fire - Coalmine... | ecosystem: Environmental > Terrestrial > Soil > Unclassified...
AGGCCCGACCCTGGCAGTCAGCGGGCCTGGCTAGGCGGAGATCGCCAGGCAGAGCCGCGAACCGTTGAGCGGCGTCCCTGGCAGTCGAGCGAGCGCAGCGCCGACCCTGGCAGCGCCCCACAGCGGCAGGGTTTAGCCTGCCGGGGGCCGGGGGTTAGGTAAGGCAAAACAAAGCGTTTGAGGAGGAAGATATGGGGCGAGAAGCCTGGCTGATATCGCGCAGAACTATGCTCAAAGGCATTGGCGTGTCGATGTGCCTGCCGCTGCTGGAGGCGATGGAGCCGCTCGCGGCGCTCGGCGCAGGCGCGAAACGCAAGCAAGGGAAGCCGCCTGTGCGGATGGCCGTGCTCTACATGCCCAACGGCGTCAACCCGCAAGCCTGGACGCCGACGGGCGTGGGCAGCGAGTTCGAGCTTTCGCCCATCCTCGCGCCGCTGGCCAACGTGAAATCCGAGGTGCTGGTGCTGTCAGAACTGATGAACAAGCAGAGCATCGAGGGGGACGGCCACTACGTCAAAGTGGCGCCTTTCCTGACCGGCACCCACATCACTAAAACCACCGGCAGCGACCTGCGCTGCGGCGGCATCTCGATGGATCAGGTGGCGGCGCAGCATATCGGCAACCTGACCCCGCTGCCCTCGCTGGAACTGAGCGTCGAGCCGCCCACCACCTATGTAGATACCAACGTCGGGTACACCAGCCTGTACGGCTCGCATATCTCCTGGAACACGCCGACGACGCCGGTGACGCGCGAGATCAACCCGCAGCTTGCCTTCGACCGCCTGTTTCGGTCGCGCGCTGCGCGCGGTAAAGGTGCTTCCACGCAGGATCAGAGCGTGCTCGACCTCGTTTCGGAAGATGCGAAGCGGCTCCAGGCGAAGGTCGGGCAGGCCGACCGGCACAAGCTGGAGGAGTACTTCGAGGCGGTGCGCTCGGTGGAGAAGCGGATCGCCTTCGACGCGGCCCGGCGCGCGGCGGAGTATGACGGCGACCCCCTGGCGCGCAAAGAGATCGAGCGGCTCGGCGGACGCATTAAGGACTACTATCAGGACCCGGCGCGTATTCGCGAGCGCGGCATTGACCATACCGAGCAGGTGCGCCTGATGCTCGACATCATGGTGCTGGCCTTCTGGACCGATTCCACGCGCGTCGCCACGTTCATGTTCGGCAACGAGGTCAGCGGCAGAAACTTCGCGTTCCTGCCCGGCGTTAGCGGCGGGCACCACCAGATCTCTCACCACGAGAACGATAAGGGGAAGCTGGAAGAGTACAAGCGGATCAATATCTGGCACATTCAGCAGTATGCCTACATGCTGGAGCGGATGAAATCGATCCGGGAGGGCGAGGGCACGCTGCTGGACAACTCGATGGTGCTCTTCGGCGGCGGGATGCGCGACGGCAACGCGCACAGCCCCTACAACCTGCCCATTGTGCTGGCCGGGCGGGGCGGCGGCACACTGGCGACCGGACGCCATCTGGTCTACGAAAAGAAGACTCCGCTCTGCAACCTCTACCGCGCCATGCTGGCCCGCATCGGTGCTCCCGTCGATCACTTCGGCGACAGCGTCAGCCAACTGGCCGGCCTCGCCGATCCCACCTTCAAGGGCGTTGCGCCGCAAGCCTAGCCCCTATCTGTGCTAGGGAACCTGCAAACAGGAGTCACCCCAATTCGGGAGGACTCCTGTTTGTCTTTATACAGCCAGGAAGCCGCACCAGGTAGCCATAAAAACGGAAGGATCTTAGCGAACCGCCGAAAGGGAAGGAGATCGGCGCCGAATGTGGAAACGACCGGTACCGTTTTGTTGCTTCAAGTGGAATTTCAGGTAATCGCTCCCAACGGTGTTGACGTATCTCCTCAGCAGCAGGCTGCGTGAGATTGATCAATACGGCTGGGAGTGTCTACCGAATTTCAGGGAAGGAGTTAGAACTTAAGGATGAAGACACGCGCCGATGCCTGGCAACTGCTGACGGAGTGGACACAGAGCGAGAGCCTGCGCAAACATGCGCTGGCGGTCGAAGCGGCCATGCGCTTCTACGCCCGCAAATTCGGGGAAGATGCGGAGCTCTGGGGCAACACCGGCCTCCTGCATGATTTTGACTATGAGCGCAATCCGGAGCCGCCCCATCACCCCACCGTCGGCATGAGCCTGCTGCGCGAGCAGGGCTGGCCGGAACCGCTCATTCACGCCATCGGAGGGCACGCACAGTATCTCTATATTCCGCGCGAGAGCCTGTTGGATAAAACGCTGTTTGCCGTGGACGAGCTTTGCGGCCTCATCACCGCCGTAGCCTATACGCGCCCGTCGCGCTCGCTGGCGGAAGTAGAGGTAGGCTCCGTGCTGAAAAAGATGCGGCAGAGCGGCTTTGCGCGGGGGATCAACCGGGAGGATATTCTGCAAGGCGCGCAGGAGTTGGGCGTGCCGTTGGAGGAGCATATTGCCAACTGCATCGCCGCCATGCAGTCCATCGCACCGGAGCTTGGATTATGAGGGATCCCAACATAGAGCGCGAATACAAGCAACGGGTCGCATCCGGCTTCAACCAGGCTGCCTCCGGGTACGATAGTCCCTCTCTGCGTGCCTTTGTTACCGGCGCAGACCGCCTCGTCGAGCTAGCCGAGCTACAAAGCGGCCAGAAGGTACTGGATGTGGGGGCAGGAACCGGCAATGCGGCTCTCGCTGCGGCCCGTGTCGTTGAGCCGGCAGGACAGGTGATCGGGATTGAAATAGCCGCAGATATGCGCGAGGTAGCCCGGCAAAAAATCCAGGCAATGGGTCTGAGCAATGTGGAGATTCAGGAGGGAGATGCCGCCGCGCCGCCTTTCGGCGACAACCGCTTCGATGCGGTGATCTGCGCTTCGGCCATCTATACGCTGCCGGATATACAGACGGCTGTGCAAGAGTGGCGGCGTGTGCTCAAGCCGGGCGGGCGCGTGGCCTTTTCCAGCCTCGGAACGGGAAAGGACAGATTATACTACAATCTTCTCCAGAAGTACGGCATTCCGCTTCCTCCGGTCATGCCATTGCAACGGGTTAATACCCCGGAGAAGTGCGGTGATTTGCTGCGAGAGACGGGGTTTGAGGAAATTGCCGTCCATGCCGAGCAACTGGGTTATTACCTCCCGCAGGCCGAGCAGTGCTGGGACCTGGTATGGAACACGGGCGCGCGTATCCCTCTGCAATATCTCCCTCCTCAGGCCCTTGAGCAGTTCAAGGCAGAATACCTTGCAGCGATGGCGGCCTCCGCCACCGACCAGGGCATTTGGATAGATTGGCCGGGGATATTCGCGCTGGGGCGCAAACCGTAGGCAACCTGCCCGCGTAGGTATAGCTAGGCGGAGGGCCGAACCTAAAGCGACAGGGTTTAGCCTGCCGCTCGGGGGCGCAAAGCGCCCGTCGCCCACCTGCGTGGGCGATAATATTCTGCCTGCAAAGGCATCGCCAGGCGGAGGGGTGTGGCAAGGCAGAGCCGTGTCGCAAGGTGTCGCAAGGCGGAGGCAAGGGCCGTAACCCTGCCGACCCTGGCAGTGGGCCGAACCATGGTAGCCCCGACCCTTGCAATCAGCTTCGTCCTCCCTCCTTCGCTGGCGCTGGAAGGGGAGCTTGCAGTCCGTTGTAGCCCCGACCCTTGCAATCAGCAGGCCGTAGACTCCACAGCGGCAGGGTTTAGCCTGCCGCTGTAGCGATCAGGATTTGGCTTTCGGACCGCCCGACCTGGCGGTAGGCTTGCCTTTGCCGTTCCCATTGCGCGCCGCGCCATGCTTGCCGTTCTTGGTCGTGAGGGCCGTGACGGCGGCAACGCCCGCGCCGACGGCAGCCTCCTCATCGGCAGCGGGTATCTCCCAGACCTCGCGCTCAGGCACCGCAATCGGCTCCTTCATGCCTGGCGCGTGTTCCAGGTTGGGCAGGTCGGGCACCCTGCGCGCCTCCAGGGCGCGGCGCACCATCGCCAGCAGCGTTCCCGCCACCGCGATCAGCACCCCCAGCCAGACCACGTTGATCCAGGGCTTATAGGTCACCTCCAGCGGGATGGCCCAGTGGCCGGAAAGGCCCGGCAGATTGATGCGCAGCGTCGCCACGCGCGTCCCCGGCTCCAGGCGATCCAGGTAGATGGCTCCTGGCATTCCGTTCTCGTCGGTCACCTGCGGCACGGCGATGTGCGCCGAGGTCATCCCGCCCCCGTTCATGAGGAGGGCCGGCGAGGCGATGAACCGCTTGCCCTCCGATGTCTCTATTCCCAGATAGACCACGAACGCCCGCTGCGGCTGGACCGTGGAGTCGAGGTACTTGATCTTGTAGGGACCGATCTGGCGCTCCTCTTTGGGCCGGATCACGATGCCCGGCTCCTCGCGGCCCGCATCGGTCGGCCAACTGCGCTGCGCGTCAGCAGCCAGCCCGACGTAGAGGTCGTGGCCGAGATATTTGGTGATGGCCGGCCAGCGCATTCGCTCCAGATCGGCCTCGCTCTCCGCCGTATTCAGGTTATGGACGAACCAGCGCGGCTGGATGACAAAGGTCTTGGGCGTGCCGTCGTCCGGGGAACGGTCCCGCCCGGCGTTCTCGTCCACGCCCGGCGGCGTCACGCGGATTTTGATGGCGTTGTTGCGGTCAAAATCGGGGTTGAGCGGAAACGACTGCGGCGCCTTGCCGGTCATGCCCTCAAAGGAGAACTTATAGCCGAACTTGGTGACCGGCGGCTGGCCCTCTTCCAGCAGAATGCGCTCCGTGCGCTCGTAGGTGTTGGAGACGATCACGCCCACCATCAGCAGGCCGATGCCCACGTGCGCCAGCCAGCCGCCCGCCGAGAGCGGCTTGGCCCGAAACACCCGGTAGGCCAGCATCGCGTTCGAGAGCGCCGCCAGAAAGCCCAGCGAGGAGAGCGAGACGACCGCCAGACGCTGCACCGTCGGGCTGATCCAGGCGTGCAGCGTCTCCAGGCTCTCCACGGAGTTCGGGTCCATCGAGGCGGCCAGCGCCCGTTCCGCGCCCAGCACCCAGACTACCATAAAGAAGCCGAAGGCGATCATGCCGAACCAGGGGACGATCAACTTCTTGAGGAAGGTGTCCGGGTTCGTCTTGCGCCAGGCCAGCCAGGGCACCACGCCCATCGCCAGCGCCGCGATCAGCGCCAGCGGCAGCATCGTCTTGTTATAGAAGGCGGCCTTGGGCGCGTCCGGCGGGCGGTGCAGCCAGCTTAGATACAGCGGGCGCGTCGTGCCCAGCGTCACCACCGCGCAGGCCAGCAGCATTAGCAGCACGGCCACAAAGAAGGCGAAATCGCGCGAAAGCAGCGTCTCCCCCACTGATTTGCGATGGGGCATCTTCCAGACGCGCGCCAGCCAGAGCAGCAGCCCGCCCCCGCCGTAGAGGGCCAGCATCGCCGTCATCAGGATCAGGCCGCTCTTGCTGATGTTGTCGAAGGCATGGACAGAGAGCAGTTGGCCGTCCGCGCCTTTCGAGGCCAGCGCGCCGGAGCGCGTCAGGAACGTGCCGAGCAAAAACAGCGCGAAGGCCAGGACGCCCAGGAAGGTGTTGCTGCGCGCCATGCCGCCCCGGCTCTTCTGCACCACCAGCCCATGCACCAGCGCCGTGATCGCCAGCCAGGGGAAGAACGAGGCGTTCTCGACCGGATCCCAGGCCCAGAAGCCGTGCCAGCCCTGGGTCTCATAGGCCCAGTAGCCGCCCATGAACAGGCCCAGGCCCAGCGTGGCGCAGGAGAGCAGGGCATAGGGCATGATGCGCGGCGCCCAGCCGTCATAGTCCTTCCAGACCAGGGCGGCGACGGCGTAGCAGAACGGCACGGCAAGCGAGGCGAACCCGAAGAAGATGGTCGGCGGATGGATGGTCATCCAGTAGTTTTGCAGCGAGGGGTTCAGGCCGCGCCCATCCAGCGGCGGGTAGTGCCAGTCGGGATTGGCCAGCAGTTCGGCGTGCGTCGGGGCCGGGATCAGGTGGAAAGGCGACTGCTTGAGCAGAATGGCGCACAGGAAGGCCAGCACCGACACGTAGAAGGGCATGACGCGCGCTTCGTAGCGGCCCGCCTTCGCAAACACCAGGAAGCCGATCAGGGCGGTCCAGGTGCTCCAGAGCAGGAAGCTGCCCTCCTGGCCTGCCCAGGTCGCGGCAAAGCGATACCAGGCGTGCAGGTCGTTGCTGGTGTACTCCCACACGTACTTATACTGATACTGCTTCGTGTAGACGAGGGCCGCCAGCACGCCGAAGGTCGCCAGCACGCCCAGGGCCGTCACGCTATAGCAGGCCCGCCCCAATAGGAGCGCCTTGCGCGATTGGGGCCGCGCCAGGGCCACGCCGTAGGCGATCATCGTCAGCACGGCAAAGCCCAGGGCCACCGCCAGCAGGACCACGCCCACCAATCCAAATCCCATTAACTGCTTCCTCCGGGCGCGACGGCGCGCTTATACGGCCCCTTCTGGTCGTCGTACTTGGAGGGACACTTGACCACCAGGCTATCCGACTGGAGCGTGTTGCCGCGTACGACGCCATGCGCCGCTGTCTCCGGGGCCGTGTCGAAGGCGTCGGGCTTGGCCCCGTGATAGACGACCTCAATCCGCTCGCCGTTGACGTCCTGGATCTGAAACCGCAGCGCGCCCTGCGCCGGGTCGTAGTAGGCGGTCTCGTGCAGGATTTTGCCGCGCACCTGCACGGGCGTGCCCATGCGGCGGGCGGTCGCGATATCCACATACGGGGTCATGCTGCTGCTGAAGGCCCACAGCGTGAACCCCATTGCCACCGCGATAATTACTATCGCTATCCAATAGGCTTTTTTCACAGTTGATCCTGCTCCCTGTCGTCGCGCTCCAGGCGGCGCAAAGACCGATCAATAAACAGAAGATAGGCGAAAATGCCGCACCAGACGATCAGCGGCACCATCATTACGATAAGCTGCTTGCTACTCATTCTCTAGTCTTCCCGCCTTCCGCGCCATCAACTGGAGCAGCCGGTAGCGCAATTGGAACATCCACACGAACAATAGGGTAAACGCCAGGAACGACGGATACAGCACCGCCTTGTAGGACAGACTGGTGTTGGCGGGCCGCACCAGCGTAGTCGTCGGATGCAGGCTCTGCAACCAGGGCAGGCGCGGCACCACCCAGATCAGGAACGTGGCCGGAATCAGCGCCACCAGCGTATAGACGGCGGCAAGCCGTGCCCGTTTCTCCGGCTGCTCGCTCACCGCGCCCCGCAGCACCAGATACGAGGCGTAGAGCAGCAGCATGACGATAATAGAGGTCTCGCGCGGGTCCCAGTTCCAATAGCTGCCCCACATCACCCCCGCAAACAGGCTGCCGGTGATCGTCGCCAGGATACAGAACAGGAAGCCCAGTTCCATCCCGGTCGCCGACTTGGCATCGGTTTGCAGGTTGCGGTCGCGCGTCAGGTAGAGGATGGCATAGACGGCGGCGACGGCGTAGGCGACGTAGGAGAGGATGGCGCAGGGAACGTGAAAGAAGACGATGCGCGCCGTGTTGCCGTCCTCCGTGAAGTTGACGGCACCTTTGGCGATAAAGAAGGCCCCATAGATGACGTAAGCCATCAGCGCGCCGAGGCCCCACTTCCACCACGCGCCTCGCAGGGGAGGCACGGGCGTATGGCGGGAAGGCGGCGGTTCCGGCATCTTCGGCGCGGGAGGTCGGGTTTGGGTGGCTGCCATTTAGATCAATCTTCCGACAACGTCTTCTGTTTCTGTAAAATCCAGCTTTCGAGAGAGCCGGAGGCATTCTCTTACAGAAAAACGGAGGCGCTGTCTAATCTTCCCAGACAAAGCTAAACGTCAGGGCGGAGACGGTAATGAGCAGGATACCGTAACTCAATAGCCCGCCGATGTCACGCACCAGGCGCAGCGCCGGCGGATGAACGATAAAAGTTGTATTGGCGGCGTTCAGCAACAAAAGCAGAAAGACGACGAGCAGCGGCAGGCCAATGGCCGGATAGAGTGCGCCGGACCCGCGCGCCTTAGCTGCCAGCGCCCCCACGATGGTAGCCGCGCCCGCCAGCCCGACGCATCCGCTGACCATCACTATCAAGAATACGATGGGAGCGCCCAGCGGCATTCCCGTAATGAGCATAAATACCGGCGTAACGACCAGGGCAACTGCAAAAAGTATCAGGAGATTGAAGGCCAGCTTGCCCGCGTAGACCGCCCCCGCCGACATCGAGAGCCGCAGGGCCATCACCGTCCCCGTCTCCTCTTCGTGCACGAACGCGTGCGACAGGCCGGAAAACGCCGCGAAACAGAGCAACAGCCATAGCAGGCCCATCTTGCCTGCCGCATCCCAGGCCGGGCGCATCTGGTTGGTCAGCGGGTCTAGCGCCAGCTTCTCTTTGAGGGTCGCGGTCGCCAGGCTGAGCAGCAAAAGCGACGAGAAGGTGAACAGGCCGACCGTGCTGAGGGCCACTTTGGTCCGCAGCTCGGCGCGCAGGTCTTTAAGCAGGAGCGCCCACGCCTCGGCAAGCCATCCGCTGCCGCCAGAGGCCATCGCCCGCGCCGGCGCGCTTACCCCTCGGCTCCCAACCGTATCCACGTATCGCCCCATTCCACCTCGCGCGGCTCGTTGGTCGCTATGACCGCCAGTCCGCCGCCGGGCCGCTCGCGCTGCGCCGCCAGGATTCGCTCCACCATCGCGATGCCGTCCACGTCCAGGTTGGCAGTCGGCTCGTCCAGCAGCAGGATCGGCGGGCGGGTAAGCAGCGCAAAAGCGTATTTGAGCCGCTGCCGCATCCCCGAGGAGTAGGCCCCCACCAGATCGCGCCCGCGCCCGCGCAGCCCCACTTCGGTCAGGGCGGCGATCAGATCCTCACGGGTCAGGTGAATGCCCCGCAGCCGCGCGAAAAACTGCAGGTTCTCCGCAGCGGTCAACTCGCGGTAGAGCGTCAGGTCGGGCGCCACGTAGCCGAGGGCGCGGCGGCGCGCGACCGGATCGAGCGTCTCGCCGTCCACCTGCACCGTGACCGTTCCAGCTGCGGGAGGCAGCAGGCCGGCGAGGATGCGCAGCAGCGTGCTTTTGCCGGAGCCGTTGCGCCCGGTGATCACCAGCGTCTGCCCGGCCTCCACCCGCGCGTGGATGTCCTTAAAGACAGCGCGCGCACCAAACCGATGCCCCACCCCGGCCAGTTCCACCGAAACGGCCCCCGGCGCAAGGCACGGCCCGCTATTGCGTTCTTTCTCCTGTGCTGTGTTGACGATGCCCACGGCGCGGCCCCGCCTGTGCGTGATGGGCTTGTGCGCGTCGGCGTTGCCGCTGGTTTCGACACGGTCACGCGCCCGAAGTTGCGTGTTTTCACTCACCGTTCGCGGAAAGCTTCTAGCAGATTATACCATAGCGTAGGGGAGAAGTCACGGGCGGCAGGGCAAACGCCTGAGAGAACGTTCCTGCTCGTCATATCAGGCGAGCAAGTCGCTCATGAGAGAGAAAAGGGGTTGCCCTGGCTACTGCAAGGCGGTCGGTTCGTCCGACTCGTCGGAGGCAGGCGGAGGCAGTGGCGCGAGGACCATTTTCTGCTTGGCGTAGTTGAGGGTGATTTTAAAGCGGCTGAGGAAATCCAGGCCCAGCACGGCCAGGTTCCGGTCGAATTCGGGCGGCGCATCTGCCGCGAGAAAGACGACGGGCAGCTCCTTCACTTCTGCCCGGCCGGCGCTCAGCCGGGGCAGCACGATCAGCCCGGCTTTGGCTTCCTGCCCGGTCGCGCGCGCCAGCGTGAAGACCTGTTGGGGCTTGAGCTTCAGCTTCGCGGCGACCTCGGTGGGAATCAGCGTGCCGCGCGCGCCGGTATCCACCAGGGCCAGAAACGGCTTCGCGCCAGGCACCGCGACCTTCACCCAGACTTGCCCCTCCCGCACCACTATCGGCAGGACAACGGCGCCGTGCGGCGCGGGCAGCTTGGCCTCCGGCGACTCAAGCTGAAGGGTTCGGGCGCTAAAGTCAACGGTGATCTGAAAGGCGGAGAGAAATGGAGCGCCCAGCCAGCCGGCGGGGGCATCGGGCCGAAAGGAGCGCGAGAGGGCAGCAAACACATCCGCCTGCGCTACACGCACATTGGCCAGCTTCAGCCCGCCCAATTGCAGCGAGTCGATCTGGCCCTCCGGCGCATCCAGTAGATTATCCAGCGCCTGCGCCCGCACCCGTTGCGGCAACAGCTTCACGTCATGGCGCTTGAAGCCTTGCAGCGAGAGCGCGCAGGCGTTCAACCCGGTATCAATGACAAAGCGCTCGATCCCCGGCCCATTGACCATCCCCTGCACGACCATGAGGCCGTTCCAGAGGGTAAAGTGCAGCGACGCGGGCAGGGTTATCTCTTTTGGAAGGGGCATAGGGCTGCGCTGCAGCGGCAGTTGGGATGGCGTCTGGGGTGTTGCGCCCTGTGCCGCCAGCAGGCAAATGCCCAGCAGAATGCTCGCCAGCGCGCAGCGACCGTAAAGGCCCGGCTTGGTGTTCCTGATCGAATCCGACGCAGCGCACCGCTTCGCCAATCTGGTTTCTTGCTTGCTCATTGCTCTGTGCCTATCAGCGGCGGCTCTGCTCGACCAGGTTCTTCACGGCGTCCAGCGCCAGCAGGTAGCCGAACGTGCCTAGCCCCACGATTTGGCCGATCACCACGGGCGCGATCACCGAATGCCGCCGAAACTCCTCGCGCGCATGGACGTTCGATATGTGGACCTCAATCGCGGGCAGGCGCACGGCGGTGATGGCGTCCCGAATCGCGTAGCTGTAGTGCGTGAAGGCCCCCGGATTAATGATAAGAGCATCCGCCCAATCGCGCGCCTCGTGAAGCGCATCTATGATTTCGCCTTCATGGTTGGATTGCAGGATGCGCACCTCGATGTCTATCTGCTGAGCGCGCTGCTTGATCTTGCGGTTGAGTTCATCGAAGGAATCCTGTCCATAGAATTCCGGCTCGCGCTTGCCGAGCAGATTGAGGTTGGGGCCATGAATCAGCGAAACTTTAATCACGGTCTTCTCCAGGCGCGCTATGCCTTAGCCTGCACATCTTCAGGGCGCGCGTTCTCATCCAGAATAACGGCCTCGTCTACCAGCAGGATCGGAATGCCGTCCCGGATAGGAAAGCCGTGACGGCCACACGCGCAGATCAGCATATCCTGTTTCTCGTTCAGGTGCAGCGGCCAGTGCTGCTCACAGGCCGGACAGGCCAGCAAGTCCAGGAACCATTGATCCAGCGGCTGCGTGGCAGGCGCATTGGCGGCGTTTTGAGTATCCATCTCGATAGCAGACTCCTTCCGAAAATGGGGACGGCAGCGCGCAGTGCGCAAAGCCATTTAGACAGGATTAACGGGATTAACCGGATTTCCACCACACAGAGAAGCCTTGCTTCTCCCTCTCTCCGTAATCCTGTCTAAAAATTCTCGTATGGGACCTCAGTGGGCGCGCGTAACCGCTTCCTGGTAGACCGCCACAGTACGGGCGGCGGTGGCTTCCCAGGTGAAGCGGGCGGCATGGCGTGGGCCGCGCAGAGATAGGTCATGGCGCAGATCGGCATCTTGCAGGACGCGGGCCAGCGCGTCGGCCCAGGCGGCCACGTCCGTCGCCGGGACGATGAGGGCGGCCTCCCCGACGACTTCCGGCATGGCGGGCGCGTCGGCGACGAGGACGGGCGCGGCGCAGGCCATCGCTTCCAGCGGAGGAATGCCGAAGCCTTCATAGAGCGACGGGTAGGCGAAGGCCGCGCACGCCCGATATAATATCGGCAGATCGGCGTCCTCCACGTAGCCGGTGAACACGACCGCCTCCGCCGCCTCTGCGCCGCCCCCACACGCCGCCGCCTGCCGCAGAACCTCCCGCTCGGTGTCCCATCCCGCCTTGCCGACCAATACGAGCTGATGCGGCAGCCGGTGCGCCGCCCTGGCCTGCCCGAAGGCTTCCGCCAGCAGGCGCAAATTCTTGCGCGGCTGCAAGACGCCGACGGCCAGCACAAAAGGCCGTTCCAAACCAAAACGCTCTTTCGCGATCTGCCGCGCCGTTTCCTGCTCCCACACCTCCGGCCCCCGGCGGGCAATCGCCACGAACTCTTCCGGCAGGCCCAGCAGAATAGCAACAACCCGCTCCGGAGGCAGGCCGTAGATACGCAGGATGTCCTGCCGCGAGCTTTCCGAATCGGTGATAACGCGGGCGGCCTGGCGCATGGAAGCCGGCACGGTCAGGTTTAGCAGAGCGCGGTGCCGGGCGGGAAACCACTGCGGGTAGAGCCGAAAGGAGATGTCATGAACGGTGGTGACTATAGGGCAGGGGCAGAGGACGCGCGGAGGCGCGGTATATTGCACATGAACAAGGTCGGCGCTATCCCGGCCCAGGGCGCGCGGCAGGGCCAGCAGGGTCCACAATCGATCGTTGGGCGCGTCTACCAGACGGCAGCGGAAGTTCGACGCCTCCGGCAGTTCGCCTTCCGGTACCAGCGTGCGGCTATAGATCAGGTATTCGTTGGCGGCATCTACTCCCGGCAGGGCGCGCAGCAAGTTCCGCCAGTAGGTGCGGTCGCCTGTGAAGCGTCCGGTGAGCGCGCGCCCATCAATGGCGATCCGCATAGCGCCTCCCTTCATGCCGGTTTCTGTAAGTCTTTATGTTGCTAGAGTCCTAATTCCGCCAACGTGGAGGCAGTTAGCACCCGCCGCGTGATTTCAGATAACTGCGCCTCGGAAAGCGAGTTTACCCTCCCAACGCTCTCTTCCGACAACGGCCCAAACTTTAATTCCAGTAGTTCTAACAATGTCTGCCGTCGCCCTTCAAGGCGTCCTTCAAGGCGCCCTTCAAGACGCCCTTCAAGGCGCCCTTCTCTCCTCCCTTCTCTGCGCCCCTGCGCAACCAGAACCTGGGCATCCGTTCTTGCCATTTCCTGAACCTCCTCCTTATGGCGGCGTTCTGCCGCCTCGACCACCACATCATAGAGTTCAGTGCGCTCTTCCGGCTCGCGCTTGTTGCGGATCAACAGCAGCAGGTAGTGCATGGCCCGCCGCCACTCCGCCTGCGCTGCTTCAGGCAGCGTTTCCAAATATGCGACCGCCTCCGCCAGCACAGAAGCCAGCACCTCACGCGGCTCTTCCGCCGCCTGCATCACCCGCAACACCGCGCCGATGGCCGTGCCTGCGTTCGCCAGTACATTCGGCGTGGTCTCGTGCAAATTTAAAAACAATACTCGATGCTGCGGCACAAAATCGGAAAGCGGGGCCGGCGCCTCTATCAGCGCCGCCAAACTTAACGGGCTTATCCAGCGGCGCTTGCCCGTGTAGAAGACGATGGGCACAACCGGATGCAGCCGCCACTGCGATACCGGCGTCTTGGCATCCTGCAAGGCCCGCCGCTGCGTCTCCCAGAGCTGCACCATGTAGGAGAGCAGCCGTAACCCCATTGTGCGGTCGGGCCGGGACTGATGTTCCAGCAGCACATAGACCAGCGCCTCGCCAGCACCGTGCCGGAAGGGAACACGATAGAGCAGATCGGCCTCCTGCTTTTGCAGGTTGTCCGGCACAAAGGAGCGATTGATACGCTCGGCGCGGGAGAAATCCAGACGGTCCGCGATCTCCGCCGCGACGATGCGGATAAGCCCGTGTAGGTTCTCTGGTGACTCCAGCAGCCACAGAGTGCCCCGGTCAGCAAATTCCCGTATTAGCTCTTCCTGCGAATCAGGCATGATGGTTGGCTGGCCTCTGTGGTATTATGCTCCAACATTGCCGGAAATGCAAGGGTTTGTGTCTCTTCGCTTGCTGACTGCGAAGAAGGATCGTATTTCCTGTCGGGCTAACAAGGTATGGGTAGACACTCCCAGCCGTGTGGATCAATCTCACGCAGCCTGCTGCTGAGGAGATACGTCAACACCGTTGGGAGCGATTACCAAGGTATGAATCTAACTTCGGATAAATCGGAGACGTATTGCAACGCCCTTACGGATAAACCACCGGGGTTTGTCTATTTTTGGAAGAACAAGATATGATGAGCATGAGCGACCTGTCCGACGCATTTGTAATATCAATCTGGCTTGGTTTAGCGGAGCTTACGGGATGCGAGTGGTACGTACCCACCACATCCCTTGCATTCAGTGAAGCAGCAAGCAAGGCTATTTCTCGCCACCGACTTGACATCTCAAAACTTAATAAATCGTTCGCTATGTTCTTGACTGGAAGCAGACGCAAACGATTATGCTCTTTAACCAGCAAGCCACAAACTTCGCGGCATTGCCTGCCCGCGCGTTCTGCCTGACGTCTCAGGTTGTATAAATCCCTTAATGCAATTCGAAATCTAAGCCTCATATCCCAACTTAATATTATCCCTTGACTGCTGGTAGGCGAGAAAAGTAGTCTTTCGTTTTCGCTGCATCAACCGTTCTGCTCAAGCTAACAGGCGAAGCAAGGAAAAGCACGGGCACATTACACTTCCTGCCGGGCTAATCGGTAGATGGCGACCGCCTCCCGTGCCATGTTCTCATAAGAGTAGCGGTCCGCGTAGGCGCGGGCGGCAGCTTGCAGGGCCGCGCGGCAGGAGGCATCTTCAAGCGCCGTGAGCAGCTTTGCCGCAAGGTCTTCGGTATCGCCGGAGCGGAACAGCGCCAGGCTCGCAGGCACCTTGCGCACGATCTCCTGATGGGGAGGAATATCGGAGGCAACGATGGCCCGCCCATAGGCCAGCAGGTTTGCCAGCGAGCCCGACCCGGAGGTCTGCATGTAGGGCGCGAGCCCGACATCGGTCGCCGCCATGATCAGCGGCAGGCGCTCATCGGGAAGATATCCGGTGATGTGGACGCGATTCGCCAGGCCCCGCGCCTGGATCTGCGCGCGCAGATTGGGCACGTAATCGGTAAAATCCTCGGGATGCCGGTCGCCGGCAAACAGCAGCACGACGTCGGGCGGAAGCTGCCGCAGCGCCTCCAGGGCCAGCGTGTGTCCCTTCTTCGCCGACAGGAAGCCAAACAGCGTGACCACCCGCTTTCCCTCCAGCCCTAGCGCTTCTCGGGCACGTTCCGGTTCCGGCAAGGGAGAGGGCGGCGGCACGCCGTGCGTGAGGACATGGATGCGGTCCGCAGGGACGCCGATGGCCGCCAGATGCGCTCGATCTGCCTCCGTATGGACGATATAGCGGCGAATGACGGGGTGAAGGAAGTTCCTGCGATTGGCCAGCGTCAGGGCAGCCCGTTGCGGCGCGGAGGCGGATGGCCCCGGCAGCGCGATCTCGTGGACGGTCATCACCAGCGGGACGCGCACGGCACTCAGGAAGGCGCGCACGTGGCTCTTATAAGGCGCCACGCCGCCAAAGAAGAAGTACTGGTGCTGCACGTGCGCGACCTCCGCCCCTTCCGCGTTCATGGCCGCGCCAAGCGCGCGGAAACGTTTCTCGTCGGCGAGGTAGTGCCGCAGGGCTGCGACAGCGCTGGCCCGCGCCGCGCCCTGTGGGGCTTCCACGACGCGCACACCCACGATCTCCGGCAACGCGGTCAGCGCCGCGATCAGATGACGGCTGTAGTCCCTAACGCCGCAGCGCGCGTGCCAGGGCGTAAACAGGGAGACCCGCAGCCCGGACATGGTCCCTACTTCCTCAAACAAGCCACTTTACCCAAAACACGAGTTTCCTGCCCCTGGCTTTCGCCCCGGCGCGCTGTGCGTGTGCCTACAGTTTGCCCTGACGGGCAAACTGCTCCATGAACGCGACCGTCTCCTCAAAGGTCTTAACGCCCGTCGTCGCGCCCAGCGCCGTCACGCAACAGGCGCCGACCGCTGTGGCGAAGCGGGCGCACCGCTCCAGGTCCCAGCCGCGAGCCAGCCCGGCCAGGAACCCAGCCACAAACGCATCACCGGCCCCCAGCGCATCCACGGCCTGCACGGGCAGAATCGGCACGGTGAACGCCGTCCCATCCGCCGCGCGGATATAGGCGCCGCGCTCGCCCATCTTCAGCCCGACCACCTTCGCGCCCGCATCAATCAGGTATTGCGCGATCTCAGCCGGGTCCTCGCGCCCTCCGGCCAGCATCCGCGCCTCTTCATAGCTGGGCAGCAGATAGTCTACATACGGAAGACACGGCCCGACCTTCTCCATCCACAGCCCGCGCGCATCCCAGACGGTATCGAATGCCGTCGTAATGCCGGCCTCCTTTGCCTGACGCAGCAGCTCGGCGGTCGGAGCGCCGTCCAGGCGCGGCATGACCAGCGCGCCCGCGATATGCAGGATTTTACTGCGGCGCACGCGCTCCAGGTCAATATCCTCCAGCGCCAGGGTCGCGTTAGCGCCCAGATAGTGCAGGAAGCTGCGCTCGCCGTCGCTATGGACCAGTACCATCGTCGCCGAGGTCGCCGTTTCCTTATCTCGCGCCACGCCGCCCGCGTCAATGCCGAACTGCTCAAAGCGGCGCACCAGAAAATCGCCGAATCCGTCGTCGCCGACCTTGCCGATGATGGCCGTGTCCACGCCCAGCTTCGCCAGGCTGATGCCGGTGTTGGCCGCACATCCCCCGGAATGCAATTCCATCCGATCCACGAGGGCCAGCTTGCCGCGCCCCGGCAGCGCGTCAATTGGCTTGCCAACGACATCGGCCACCAGTATGCCCACACAGGTCACTTCCGCCACGTCTCTATGCTCTCCTCTCCCCAGCTAGAACCACACCTTACAAACCGATTCAGACAGGATCAACGGGATGAACCGGATTTTGGTAGTGTACACTTCTTTCTGTAGAATTGGTCTGGCCTGCTGAGCGGGTAAGCGGCAGGTCATGGGGTATCCTTTCGGTTGCCAAGACCAGAAAAGGAGCCAATCCCATGACCGACCAACTTGATTC
>Ga0209810_1003412_pt1 | contig 16764 bp, 17 predicted proteins | sample Coa_R1_7_FD_187159 | JGI IMG/M metagenome (GOLD analysis project Ga0209810, IMG submission 187159) | Surface soil microbial communities from Centralia Pennsylvania, which are recovering from an underground coalmine fire - Coalmine... | ecosystem: Environmental > Terrestrial > Soil > Unclassified...
CCGTCCGTTCCCCCAGCTCCTCCTCGAGCGCCTCGACCAGCTCGATCAGGGCCAGCGAGTCGGCGTCGAGGTCGTCACCGAAAGACGCCGCCTCGGTGATCGAGGACGGCTCGATCTCGAGGATGTCGGCCAGTCGGTCGCGGATCAGCTCGAAGACCTGCTGGCGGTCCATCGGGCCTCCCTCGACATGGGTCTCTGCCGGCAACGCAACTCCTCGCTCGACGGTTGGGGCCGGAATTCTAATGGGGGACGACGCCGGCCGGTCAGTCGGCGACGGCCTCGGCCAGGCGCCCCACCAGGTCGTGGCGGACCATGTCGCGGGCGACCGCCAGGGCGTTGACGATGGCCCGGGCCGAGGACGACCCGTGGCTGATGATGCAGACCCCCTTGACCCCCAGCAGCATGGCCCCGCCGTAGGTGTCGGGGTCGAGGTCGTGGGCGAGGGGGGCCAGCGCCGGCAGGAGCACCTTGGCGGCCTCCTTGGCCTCCTCGGTCGAGGTCATGGCGGCGAGGACGGCGTCGATGACCGCCCTGATCCCGCCCTCGAGGGTCTTGAGCACCACGTTGCCGGTGAAGCCGTCGGTCACGACCACGTCGACCCGGTCGCTGACGATGTCGCGCCCCTCGACGTTGCCGATGAACTGGACCCCGGCCCCGGCGGTCAGCAGGGCGTGGGTGGCCTTCACCAGCGGGGTGCCCTTGGAATCCTCCTCCCCGATCGAGAGCAGGCCCACCCGCGGCTTGTCTATCCCGTAGCGGTCGGAGGAGAAGACCGCCCCCATCTGGGCGAACTGAACCAGCATCGGGGCGCTGCACTCGGCGTTGGCCCCGGCGTCGAGCAGGACGGTCGGCGTCGAGCCAGGCACCGGTATGGGCGTGGCGATCGCCGGCCGGCTCACCCCGGACAGGCGCCCCATGCGCAGCAGGGCCGAGGCCATGGTCGCCCCGGTGTTGCCAGCGCTCACCATGGCGGCGGCCCGGCCGTCCCGCACCGCCTCGGCCGCCCGGACCAGGCTGGAGTCCTTCTTGCGCCTGACCCCCTGGGCCGGATCCTCGTCCATGCCCACCACCTCGCTGGCCGCCAGCACCGGCAGGCCGCCGGTGTCGCCGAGACGGTCGGGCTGGCCGACCAGGAGGACGTCGATGCCCAGCTCCTCGGCCGCCTGGCGGGCGCCGGCGACTATCTCCTCGGGGGCCCGGTCGCCCCCCATGGCGTCGAGGGCGATGGGAAGCGAGGTCGCTATCAGTCCACCTCGACGGCCTGGCGGCCCCCGTACCAACCGCAGTTGGGGCACACCACATGGGGCACCTTGGCCTCGGCGCAGTGCGGGCAGATGCTGCGGGCGGGAGCCGACAGCCTCCAGTTGGAGGCCCGCCGGCTGCGGCTCTTGGCCTTGGACGTCTTCTTCTTGGGTACGGCCATTTCTCTTCCGGCTCCGTTGGTCTAGCGGTCGGCGGGGCCCGCCCCGGGCTGGGAGCGCAGGCTGTCGAGCGTCGCCCACCGGGGATCGCTCGGCGGGGGGCACTGGCACGGTGACCGGTTCAGGTCGGCCCCGCAGCTCGGGCACAGTCCCAGGCAACCCTCGAAGCAGAGGGGGGCCTGGGGCAGCTCGAGCAGGACAGCGTCGCGCGCCAGCGGTTCGAGATCGAGCTGGTCGCCGTCGAAAGGATAGGTCTCCTCGCCGGAGCTGTGCCTCTCGTAGAGCTCGCGCACCTCGACCGCCAGGGCGCCCTCGGCCCGGCCGAGGCAGCGACGGCACTCCCCCTCCCAGGGGGCCTCCACGGTGGCGGTGACCATGATCCCGCCGTGGACCGGCTCCAGCTCGGCCTCCACCACCACCTCGGCCCGGTCCGGGACACGGCTCGCCGACACGGCGAGGCCCGGTATGGGGCCCCGGCGCTCGACGTGTTTGGGGCCCCTCTGGGCGAGATTGGTAACCGGCACCAGGAACTCCCGCCGGGGCGCCACGGTCAGCCCCGGTCCTGGTCGAAGAGGGCGCCTCCCCCGCCGGAGCCCCTGGCCCCCTCGGCGCCGGGGTAGCCGGACCCGGCCGGCTCACCGGGCGCCTCCCCCAGCAGCTCGCTGGGGGGCCCGTCGGCGATCGGCAGCGGACCCGGGGCGGCCTGCAGCTTCTCCCGCCCGGCGTGCACCGACTTCATCGTGCGTTGGAGCACTATCTCGAGGGCCGCCAACCGCTGGTCGCAGTAGTCCTCCGCCTCGTGGCGCAGGCGCATGGCCCGCTCGCGGGCCTCCTCGACGAGGCGCTCGGCCGTGTGCTGGGCCTCCCGCACGATCTCTGTCCGCTGGACCAGGCGCTCGGCCCGCACCCTGGCGGCGTCGAGGATCTCGTTGGCCTCCCGCTGGACCTTGTCGAGGTACTCCTGGCGCTCGCGCAGCATCCAGCGGGCCTGACGCAGCTCGTCGGGCAGCCGGTCCAGGGCCGCCTCGAGCAGCTCGATCACCTCGTCCTTGCTGCTGATCAGGACCGAGGTGGACAGGGGCACGGACTTGCCGTTGTTGATGATCTCGATCACCCGCCGCAGCAGGGTGTCGGAGTCGGGCTGTTCGGTACCGGATTCGACGCTCATCGTCTCAGCCGGGCATCGATCCGCGCCGCCACCGATTCGGGCACGAACGGCGACACGTCGCCACCCAGCTTCGCCACCTCCTTCAACAGTCGCGACGCCACGAACGAGTGCTTGAGCCCGGTGGGCAGGAAGACGGTGTCGATCCCGCTCAAGCTGTGGTTCATCTGGGCCTGCTGCATCTCCGACTCGAAGTCGGACCACGCCCTTATCCCCTTGACGATGGCGGTGGCGCCCACCTCCTTGGCCACGTCGACCACCAGACCGTGGCCGCCCATGGCCCGGACGTTGCCCAGGCCGGAAGTGGACTCGGTCACCATGGCCTTCCGCTCGTCGAGGTCGAAGAAGGAATCGGCCTTCTGCGGGTTGGAGATCACGACCACGACAACCTGGTCGAACAGCGCCGCCGCCCGCTCCACGATCTCGAGGTGACCGTTGTGGAACGGATCGAAGGACCCGGGGAACAGCGCTGTGCGCAAGTGGCTACCTTTCGGAGGGGTCGGTGCCGGAGACGGGCCGCAGGAGCGTCATCACGGTAGTGCCGTAGCGGCGGCTCCTCATGACATCCCACCCCCGCCCCGGCTCCACCGGGCCGGCCGCCTCGGCCACCACCAGGGCCGCCGTCAGCCGGCTGAGCAGGACGTCCCAGGCATCGAAGGCGTAGGGCGGATCGGCGAACACCAGGTCAAAGCTGGGCGCCCGCCGGAGGTACTCCAGAGCGTCGCCCCGCACCACCTCGGCCGGTCCGAGGCCGGTGGCGGCCAGGTTCGCCTCGATGCAGCGCAGCGAGGTCGCATCGCGCTCGACGAAGGTGGCCCGGGCGGCCCCCCGCGAGAGGGCCTCGATGCCCATGGCCCCGGTGCCGGCGAAGAGGTCGAGCACCTCTGCCCCGTCCACCACCCCCAGGGACTCGAGCATGCCGAAGACCGATTCCCGCACCCGGTCGGTGGTCGGTCGCACCCGTCGTCCGGGCGGGGCGACCAGTCTTCTCCCGCCGGCGGAGCCGGCGACGACCCTCACGGCCCTCACTATGCCCGGGCTACCGTCGACGCCGATGGAGGGCGACTGCTTCGGGTGCGGCGACGACAATCCCGCCGGCCTCAAGCTGCGCTTCGAACGCACCGAGGCGGGGGTGGCCGCCCGCTTCCTCCCCAGGCCCGAGCACGTCGGAGCCACCGGCATCCTGCACGGGGGGATTGCGGCTACCTGCCTCGACGAGACGATGGCCGCCCTCGGCTTCGTGCTCGACGGCGTGCACTGCGTGACCGCCACCCTCCAGCTCCGGTACCGCCACCGGGTGCCGGTGGATGGCCGCCCGGTCCTGATCGAGGCGTGGCGAGACCGGGCCGAGGCCAGGCGGCGCCAACGGGTCCGGGGCCGGCTCAGCCTGGCCGACGGGACGGTGGCCGTGGAGGCGGAGGGGATCTTCGTCCAGGTCGGCCGGTGAGCTGGCGGGAAGGGCCCTCGCCGGCCGAGGGCCCCCTGGTCCCCGATCCGGTGATCGTCTGCATCGACTGCGGCGGCCGGGCCCACCTGATCAGCCGGTGGGACGACGAGGACCCGCCCCGGCCCGGGGACCTGGCCACCTACCGCTGCTCGGACTGCGCCGACCGCTGGGACATAGTCCTCGAGGAGCCCGAGGCGGGCTGACCGCGGCCGGGGTCGCCGTCGGTGGCGCCGGGTTCGGTCCGGACGGTCCCCCCTGCGGTTCTCAGGCCACCGCTGGGCCCAGGGCCGAGGCCAGCTCGGCCACGATGTCGGCCGCCGGCATCGCCCGGCCCACCATGGCCACCGACTGTCCGGCGTAGAGCGCCATGGCATCGATGCGCCCGGTGGTCGACCGCACCGGCGGGCTCGACGAGAGGCGCATCACCGGGAAGCGCCGGTCGCCGACCCCGGTCTCCCCCAGCACCGGGTCGGTGCAGGCCTCGGCCGCCTCGACGCAGCAGCGCAGGACCCGATGGGGGGCGTCGGGCCACATGGCTCCGAAAGCGGTGGTGAGCACGGTGTCCTCGGCCGCCGCCCCGGCCAGGGCGGCGAGGTACTCGGGGTGGACGTCGGCCTCCACCGCCGCCAGGAACCGGGTCCCCACCCGGGCCCCGGCGGCGCCGGCAGCGAGGACGGCGGCCACCGAGCGGGCCGAGCCGATGCCCCCGGCCGCCACCACCGGGACCTCGACCGAGGACAGCACGCTCTCGAGCAGGGGAAGCAGCCCGGTGGTGCCGCGGACGTGGCCCCCGGCCTCGACCCCCTGGGCCACCACCAGGTCGCAACCGGCGCCGGCCGCCGCCCGGGCCTCCTCGGTGGAGCCCACCTGCCAGCCCGCCAGCGCCCCGCCCTGATGGACCCGGTCCACCAGGGTCGGGTCGGGGTCGCCGTAGAAGAACTCGACCAGCCGGGCCCGCCCGGCCGCCGCCTCCACTGCCTCCAGGTCGAGGAACGGCATCAGGAAGTTGACCCCGAAGGCGCCGGTGGTCCGGCCAGCGACGGCATCGAGCGCGGCGGCAACGACCCCCGCCGGCATGGCCGCCCCTCCCAGGGTGCCCAACGCCCCCGCCTCGGCCACCGCCGCCACCAGGTCGGGGCCGGCCGCCCCGCCCATGCCCGCCTGCTGGATGGGGACCCGGCAGCCGACCATCCGGGTGAGTGCTGTCTCCATCAGCGCAGTCTGGTCCCGGCCGGCGCCGCCAGGTGTGCCGGACGGCCAGTATGACGGGGTGCAGCGCCGCATCGAGGGGTTCCGCCGCGACGAGGTGGGCGACTGGGTGGCCGAGCTTGCCTGCCTCCACGGCCAGCACGTCCGCCACCGGCCCCCCTTCCAGGAACGGCCCTGGGTGGACACGCCCGAGGGCAGGGCGGCACGGGTGGGCACGGCCATCGACTGCCCGCTGTGCGACCGGCTGGAGCTGCCCGAGGGCCTCGAGGTCGCCCGGGGCGTCGGCCCCTTCGACGACGCCACCGTTCCGGCCGGCCTGCGGCGCCAGCACCGCGTCGCCGCCCACACCTGGGCCCTGATCCGCCTGGCCAGGGGCTCGGCCGAGCTGGCAGTGGCCACAGATCCGCCCCGGACGGTCCAGCTGTCGGAGGGGGAATCGGTGGCCGTGCCCCCGGAGGTCCCCCACACCCTGGGGGTGCACGGACCGGTGCAGCTCACCATCGAGTTCCTGGTCCGACCGGGCCACGGCGGGGCCTGAAGGTGGTCGCCCCAATGGACGCCCCGAGGGCCACCTCCGTCCCGCCCGCCCGGCGGCTGGCGGGCTGAAGGGGGCGGCCCGAGGGATGGAGGCCATCGTCTTTCGGGCGGCGCTCCTCGACGAGGCCGTCACCAGGTTCCTGGCGGCGGCCGCCCGTCGCTACCGTCTGGCCGCCCTGGTCGGCCCGGACGACGCCGGCGTCACGCCCGCCCGGCTGGAGCAGCTGGGACCGGAGGTCGTATCGATCGAGACCGGCCCCGACGGGCTCGAGGGTCGGATGGAGGCGCTGGGTTCGGCCGCCAGCCGCCTCGGGCTCCCGTCCGGGCTCTGCCTGTACCTCGCCTCCTCGGCGGCGGAGGCGGCCACCGCCCGGGCGGCCGGGTTCGTCGCCGTGCCCACCACCGCCGGGCCCACGCTGGCGTCCGTCCGGGACGCCCTCGGCATGGTCGAGCACGACTACCGGGCGGCCGGCGGGGTGGTGATCGATGGGCCCGAGGTTCTCGTCCTGTGGCGGGAGTCGCGAGGCGAGTGGCGCCTGCCCAAGGGTCACATCGAGCCGGGCGAGGGGGATCTCGAGGCCGCTCTGCGGGAGGTGGCCGAGGAGTCCGGCTACGACGACCTGACGGCCGAGGCCGACCTGGGCTGCCGGCAGCTCGACGTCGACGGCTTCGCCGACGGCGGCCCGGGCCATCACGTGGTCCGCGAGGAGCACTACTTCCGCCTGCGGCCGCTGACCAGGCGCCAGCGCCGCCGGCACGCCGACGAGCTCAAGTTCGACCCGCGGTGGCTGCCCGTCGACGAGGCGCTCCACCTGCTCACCTACGAGTTCGAACGGGACTGGCTGGCCACCGCCCTCCGGGCACGGTCCTGAGCCGGATCCGGCGCACCCCCGTGTGGCCCCTCGGCCCATGACCACGGCTCGGTGAGTCCGCGCCGGCGGCTGCGGGTATCAGCGCACCATGGGCCGGACCCGTGGCGCCGTTCTCTTCGATGTCGACGGCACCTTGGTCGACTCCACCTACCTGCACACCCTGGCGTGGTGGCGGGGGCTCACCGACGCCGGCCACCGGCTGGCCATGGCCGACGTCCACCGCCTCATAGGGATGGGCTCGAGCGAGCTGCTCACCGAGCTGATCGGCCACGACGACCCCGGCCTGTCGGACGCCCACAGCCGCCACTACCAGCGTCTCAAGGGCGAGCTACAGGCCCTGCCCGGCGCCCGCGAGCTGGTCGCCGAGGTGGCCCGTCGCCGGGGGACGGTCGTGCTGGCCACCTCGGCCAAGCAGCACGACCTCGACGACCTTCTGCGGGTGCTCGACCTCGGCGACCTGCTCGACCATGTCGTGCACTCGGCCGACGTGGAGCACGCCAAGCCCGAGGGCGACATCTTCGCCCGGGCCCTGGAGGCGGCCGGCTGTGACGCGTCGCAGGCGATGGTGGTCGGGGACTCCCCGTGGGACGTGATCGCCGCCGCCAAGGTCGGGATCGACACCGTCGCCGTGCAGACCGGTGGGCACGGGGCCGCTGACCTCCTCGGCAGCGGGGCGCTGGCGGTGTTCCGCGACCCCGTGCACCTCCTCGACAACTTCGCCGACAGCCCTCTGGGCGCCCGCCTCGCCTAGGTCGGCCGCCAGAGATATCGCACGTCGGGGGACTTCTCCTCGTTGCCTGTCCCGTCGGTCTCCTCCACCGCCACGAACCCGTGCCGCTCGTAGAAGCGGCGGGCTCCGAGGTTGGAGGCGAAAGCCCACAGCTGCAGGCCGGCCGGTCGCTCCGATCTGGCCACCTCAAGCAGGCGGGTCCCGACACCGCGGCCGGTGTGGCTCGGAGCGACGTAGAGCTGGTCGAGCCAGTCCCCGTCAAGGACCATGACGCCGACGATGCCGTCAACATCGTCGTGGGCGACCCACAGCTGGCGGCGGGAGAAGACCTCCTCGGCGAACCACCGCCGCACGTCGTCGTCGTCGTCGTGGACCAGCGGCGGCACCGCCGGCACCGACGCCCGCCGCGATCTGAGGTACACCTGGGCGGCGCCGGCCACATCCTCCGGAGCGGCTCGCCTTATCCCGATCACGCCGCTGTCTACCGCGTAGCCGTCCTCACCAGCTTCCGGAGTATCCCCCTGCCGGCACGGTGCTGCCCTGGGAGAAGTAAGGCCGCTCGCCGGGGGGGAGCTGACCCAGGCGGTACCGCGCCCCGCCGTCGAGGTACTCGTAGGCGCCGGTGGGATCGCCCGTCACCGGGTTGGTGGCGCCCGGGTTCCACCAGATCTCGGCGGCGTTCTTGATGTAGGTCGGGTCGTCCGGTCCGAAGCCGCCGCCGGCGGGCCAGGCGGGGCGGCTGTAGAACTTGTACCCGTTGCGGATGAGGCCCCGCTCGAGGGTGGCGGGCGTCAGGTCCGGTCCGGCGGCCTGGATGCCGGCAGCCATCTGCACCAGCGACTCGAAGTGGTACGTGCACAGGGTCTGGTTCGGGGAGAAGCCGGGATCGACCTCCTGGATCACCTGGTAGCAGGCCCAGTCCGCCGGCGGGATCTCCATCTCGTCGTTGGTGAGGCCGAAGGCGTGCGACCACTCCGCTTGATTCATGAGGGCGGCGAGCTGGTTCCGGTCGATCCCGCTGGCTCCGTCCATGTACCACTCGGGGACGTAACCCGACGAGTTCGCCTGGTCGGTGACCTCGATGCCGGCGACGTAGTCCATCTCGTCGATGACGGTTGTCACGCCGTTGGCCTGGAACTTCACCACCGCGTCGGCCAGGGCCTGACTGCCGTTGGGATCGTTCTGGTTGATGTCATAGCCCACACTGACGGCCGGAACGAGCCCGCAGGTCGACTTCAGGTCGGCGAGGATGTCATTGCCGTCGACCGGGAACTGGGCCCCCTCCGAGTAGATGAGCCCGAACTTGCGCACCTTGCCCTGGATGCCCGCGCCCGCCCACTCCGCCCGGCGGCCGACCAGGTTCGAACAGACGCTCTCGGCCAGGAACTGGTCCTGGAGCGTCTCGTTCATCCACCAGGAGTAGAGGTACGGCTGATCCTGCTGGTACACGGGCAGCGGGTACACCGCCACCCGGCAGAAGTTCGGCATGGCGTCATGGACCGCCTCGGGGCAGAACGGCGGGGTGTAGCCCACGGCCCCGAAGACCTGATAGTCCTTCGCCGCCGCCACCTCCGCCTTGGTGTCCCCATTCGCCCCGGACCCTTGGGTGTCGGCGATCAGCTGAAGCGAACGGCCCCAGAACTGGAAGGTGTGGTTCAGGAAGATCTGCATGTCGGTGAAGAACCGCTCGGCCGAGTTCTCCGCCGCCGTCGGTTGGTCGGCGACCGGGCCGTTGGAGGAGAAGGTCGCCCCGGTGTCGTCGGCGACGGCGATCTTGACGGTGGTCGCTGACACGCCGTGATAGGTCGAGCCGGGGTTGCGCCCGGTATAGGCAGGGGCGCACGGAGGCGCGTAGGGCGAGTTGAACTGCAACGGCGGATCGCCCACGCCGAAGGGGCAGAAGGAAGGGGGCCCGGAGGTGGGCGACGAGGCGGTCGCCGGTGGGGGGCCCTGGCTCTGAGCCGAGGCCGGTCCGGTACCGGCGCCGGCGCCGTTGGTGCCCGAGTTGGCCTCACTCAGGGCGGCGATGATCGACTGCTGGTTCTGGTGCGGCGCGTTGGGGGACAGCTCGGAGCTCTGGTTCGACTGCTGGGCCGGCGGCCTCAGGGCCGACGGCAGGATGAGGGCAACCACGGCGATGGCCAGCGCGAAGTACGCCAGGGGCAGGTACCGCTCAGGTCCCCGGCGGGTGCCACCCCGCGACGTCGACCCGACCACCGGGCAACTGTGTCCGACCTCGTCCCCGGGCGGTACGGGGATTCCTCCGCAGTTAGTCCCCAGCTCCTAGTCCCAGCTCCGGGCGACGGCCGCCCCTAAGTTGGCGGCTTCCCCCCTCATTCCGGGCAGGGCCCGCTCCTACCATCCGCGCCCATGAACCTGGCACCCGAGGTGCGCTCAGCCGCCGGAACGGACGTCCATCTCATCGACCGCCCCGGCCGACCGCTCCTGCTGACCATGCGCATGGCGGCGGTCGGCATGAACGTGTGGTCCAAGGTGTGGCCGTCCCTCGCCGACGAGTTCACCGTGGCCACCTTCAACCTTCCGGTGCCCGACACCTGGGAGTTCGACGATCCAGCGGCCATGTTCGACCGGCTCGCCGACCGCGTCGTCGAGGTGGCCGAAGCCCTCGGGCACCCGTCCTTTCACTACCTCGCCTCCACCAGCGGCACCCGGATAGGGCTCCACCTCCTGGCGCGCCATCAGGACCGGCTGGAGTCGTGCGTCCTGTACGACCCCGTGTACACCGCCGCCGAAAGGCGGTCCTTCGACCGTCTGGAGGACATCTGGGAGACGCTCCTCAGGCAGGGGGGCCTCGAGGCCTACACCTGGTGGTGGATGCTCTACAGCTTCACACCGCGGTATGCCGAGGAGCACTACGACGAGCTGGCCGCCATGGTGCAGCGCCGCCTCGAGGCCGATGCCGTGCGGGGGCTCGACGCCGACAAGGTCGTCCGCTGGAACAAGGTGCTGTCGGCGCCGACGGTCGGAGATTCCGACCTCCAGCGGGTCCGGGTGCCCACTCTGGTGGTCGGGACCTCGGCGAGCGCCCACCTGGGCCGACACCTCACCGCCAAGCTGCCGACAGCCCAGTTCACCGCCGTCCCCCTGGGCGGATTCGGAATGTACGAGGACCCTGACACCTTCCTGGCGGCTGTCCGTCCGTTCCTGACCGCTGCCCGGACGACGGCGCCCGAGCCCGGACCCGAGCGGCCCGGGCGGGTGGTGGGCCGATCGGGCCACGCCACCGCCCTCACCGAAGGGCGGCCCACGACGGGGGTGGTCATGCTTCATGGATGGCTCATGTCGCCTGCCATGTGGGACGCCCAGACGGCCGCCATGGCCCAGGCGGGGGTCCGGGCCGTCGCCCTCGCCCAGCCCGGCCACGCCGGATCGGCGGCCCCGCCGTCCGATCTCGACATGGCGCTCTGGGCCGAGCTATCCCACGAGGCGCTCGAGGAGCTCGGACTGGATCGCTTCGTGCTCATCGGCCACTCCATGGGCGGGATGCTGGCCCTGGCCATGGCGGCGGCCCGCCCGGAGAGGATCGCCGGCCTGGGCCTGGTCGGCACCACCGACGAGGCCTGGCCCCAGTTGCGCCGCGACGAGTTCCTCCAGCTGGCGTCGGCGGTGTCGGCGGGCTGGGGGACGGAGCTGGCTCCCCAGGTCGCCTCGGTCCTCCTGGGCGAGCGGTTCCTCCGGAGCCAGCCGGCGTGGCTCGGGCGGTGGACCACCGAGGTCGCCCGCTACGACCTGGCCGGCATGATGCCGCTGGCGAGGGCCGTCGCCGGCCGCCCCGACCAGACCGACGTGCTCGGCCGGCTGGAGGTCCCGGTGCTGATCGTCCACGGCGACGACGACCGGGCGGTCGATGTCGAGCACGGCCGCCGCATGGCGGGCCGGTCGGCCAAGGCCGAGCTGTGCGAGCTGCCCCAGGTCGGGCACTGCCCGCCGCTCGAGGCGCCGGAGACCGTCAACCGTGCCCTGGTGCCCTTCGCCCTCGAGATGCTCGGCTCGGCGTGAGCCTCACGCCTGGTCGAGGACGATCCGGCCGCTGACCAGGGCGGCTACCAGCTCGGCCCGCGACCGGCACCCGCTGTTGCGGTAGATGATGGACAGGTAGTTCTCGACGGTTCGAACGCTGACCGCCAGGGTGGTGGCGATCTCGCGGTTGGACAGGCCGTCGGCGACCAGGCGGGCGATGCGCTCCTGCAGGGGAGAAAGGCCGGCGTCGGTCGAGCGCCGGCGTGACCGGCGGGGAACCGGCTCTCCCAGGCGCCGAAGGCCCATTCCCGCCCGCCGCCGCCACGGATCGGCCCCCATGGACTCGAACACCCGGTAGGCCCCGACCAGCCGCCCGGCCTCCGGCGCCACCAGCCCGAGGTGCAGGTCGGAGAGAGCCACGTGGAAGGCCATGCCCAGGGCGTCGAAGGCCTGGCGCGCCGCCTCGCCGGCGCCGAGGTCCCCTTCCACCTCCAGCCTGGTCTGGTTGGCGGCGGCCCCGGCCAACGGAGAGTCCAGCTCGCCCGCCAACGCCTCGAGGCTCTGTAGGTGCGCCTGCGCCAGCCCGCGCTGGCCGGACTCGCCGGCGGCGGCGGCCGCCTCCCACAGCAGGAAGGGCAGGCCCAGGCGGATGCCGCGCTCGGCTTGCTGGTCCAGGGTCCGCTCCAGGCGCTCGAGAGCCATGTCCGGCTGGCCGGTCAACCGCAGCAGCCGGGCCTCCGCCCATGAGTACAGGTGGGAATGGGCCACCTGGGGGGCCTGGCCGGATGAGATGCGCTCCAACCACCTCCTGGCCTCGGCGACCTCGGCCCGGTCGGCGGCCACCAGGATCAGCACCGGGCTGATCCAGGTCGAGGCGAGCCCCATTCCGCTCCCCTCGGCGCCCTCCATAGCCGCCCCGGCCCTGGCAACGGCCTCCTCCCAGTCCCCGGCCAGCCAGCTGACCGTCGCCGCCGCCAGCTCGACGGCGGGGCGGTAGGCGTCGGCCCCGAAGCTCTCGCGGGCCCGGCGGGCCTGGCCGACCAGATCGGCGGCCTCGGTCCCCAGGCCGAGCCAGGCCTGCTGGTTGGCGGCCGCCGCCAACAGCCAAACCTGGCTGGGCCGGGGCGTCACGGCCCCCTCCCGCCGGGCGGAGTCGAGGAGCGAGCGGTGCCGCCGGAGGTCCCCCCGCAGGGCCGCCACCTGAGCGAGAGCGCCAAGGGCGTAGCTCCGCACGGTGCTGTCCCCGGCCCGCTCCAGGGCCACCTGGCCGACCTCCTCGGCCTCGTCGAGCCGGCCCATCTGCATCAGCACAGCGCAGCGGTGGGCCAGCAGGCGGGGGTGGCCAGTCCGGCCGCCACCGAGCTCGGCGTCGATCACCTCGAGGGCCGGTGCCTGCTCCCCGGCCACGGAAAGCGAGAAGGCAACGGTCGACGCGCACAGCGCCCGCACGTCCCCCGGTGGGAGGCCGGTCAGGGCGCGGCGCCCGACGGCTATCGCCTCGTTGAGCTCGCCGGAGAGGAGCAGCGCCCGGGACTGCTGAGCCAGGATGGGTGCCCGGATGGCCTCGTCGCCGGCCACCTCGGCGGCCCGGTGGTACCACTCCGCCGCCACCGCCGGTGTCCGTTCGATCAGCTCGTCGCCCGCTGCGACCAGCACCTCGACCGCCGCCGAGTCGCCGCGGACGGCGGAGGCCCCGACATGGGCGGCGACCTCGAGGGGGCTGACCCGCAGGCCTTCCTTTTCCAGCCGACCGAGGGCGTCGGCCATCGCTCGGTGCAGCTGGCGGCGGGTGGCAGAACCTGTCCCCTCGTAGATCAGCTCCCGCACGATGGGATGGCCGAACTCGACGTCGCCGCCCCCGACCTCCCCGAGGATCCCCGCCCCCACGAGCGAGTCGAGGGCGCCGGCAGCCTCCTCGACGGAGAGCGCCGACGCCGCCACCAGCGCCCGCCACGCCGGCTGGTCCAGAGCCACCCGACCGCAGGCGGCCACCAGCTGGGCCACCCTCGTCGCCGCTGGCCCGAGAGCTTCGAGGCGACCGCTGACCATTGCCTTCACCGTGTCGGGCGCGCTCAACCGGCTGGGTGGTCCTGGGGCCAGGCTGAGCACACCCCCTCTCTCGACCACCGACCCGGTGGCGGCGAGGCTGCGGGCCAGCTCGACGACGAAGAAGGGGTTTCCCCCGGCCTGGTCAGAGACGTGCCTGGCCAGCGCGGCATCGGCGGCCCCGCCGAGGACCTGTGACGCCAGGCTCTGGGTGTCCTCCACCCCGAGGGGCCCCAGCCTGAGGGTCGTCGCCTCCTCGGCGGACAGGCGCTGGAAGAAGCCGGCCCGGACCCGATCCAGCTCCGGCGGCCGGTCACGGTGGGCCAGGGCCAGCAGGCACCGGCTGTCCCGCGACCGGGCGATCAGCACGTGGAAGAGCTCGAGAGTGGCCCGGTCCGCCCAGTGGGCGTCGTCGAGCACGACCAGCACCGGTCGATCGCGGGCCGACCGGCGCAGCGCCTCGGCCAGGGCGACGTGGGCCCGGGCCCGCTGAACCGGGTCGAGGTCGCTGCCCCGCTCTGGACCGAGCAGGCGATCCACCAGGTTCTTGTCGGCTCCGGCGAGCAGCCGCCAGAACCCCTCCCCCAGGTCGACCCCGGCCTGGCCGAACATCTCGAGACACCCGTAGGGGACGGGTTGCTCGAAGCGCCGGCCCCGACCGGCCAGCACCCGGAAGCGCCGGTCCGATGCCATGGCGACCAGCTCGGAGACCAGTCGGGTCTTGCCTGTGCCGGGCTCCCCCCCTATGAGCAGGGCCCGGGCATGGCCTGCGCGGCCCGACTCGACTGCTTCCTGGACCACCTCCAGCTCACGAGCCCTCCCGACGAGCGGTGGCTGGCCCGCGTCGCCGCCCCGGCCTGAGGTACCCACCTCGGGCAGGGTAGGCGAGCCGGCGAGAGGTCCTGGGGGCCGTCGCGGGTCGGCCGCCGCCCCCTCTGGACCGAAGCGATGGGTCTCGTCGACCAAAGAGATCGATCTCGTCGACCAAAGAATGGAGGAAACCCCGTAAGCAGCGGTCGGTGACCTTCGTCCATGCTGGGGGGCGTGGCCGGACGGAGGCGGACCAGTCGCCCGCGCCGGGGCGTGGAGTCGTACCTACCCCTTCTGTACTTCGCCGTGGCGATAGCGGTCATCGCCCTGCTCCTGCCATCGGTCCTCCGCCCGCCGGCGCAGCAGTCCAACCAGAGCGCACAGCTGTCGCCCAATTCCCCCCACAGCCAGCAACAGTCGATAATCGCCGCCTTTCAGTCGGCGGAGTCAGGCACCAACGGCGCCGGCCAAGGGGCCGGTGCGGGAGCCGCGCCCGGTGGTCTGCCCGGGGCTCCGGCCCCGGCGGCCGAGGCGGTCTCGGGGCCGCCGCACTACTGCCCGTTCGGAGTGGGCCAGCCACCTCTGCAGCTGAACTCACCGTACGCCCCACCCTGCGCCGCCGGTTATAACGGCAAGAACCCGGGGGCGACCTATCAGGGGGTGACGGTGACCACCGTCCGCATCGCCGTCGGCGACATCGCCGGGGCGACCTTCCCCCAGAACGGGCCGGTGCCGACCCAACCCTCGGCCGGCGAAGGCGCCGCTGACCGCTTCTACACGGACATGCAGCTGTACTTCAACCAGGCGTTCCAGTTGTGGGGTCGCTCGTTACAGCTGATCGGTGTCACCCAGGGGACCGGCGCCAGCGGCGACGTGAAGGCGGAGACCGCCGCCGCCAAGGACTACTCCGTCTTCGCCGCCACGACGTACACGCCGCCCTTCTGCCCGAATGCCGTCCAAGATCACATGCCCGTGTTCTGCCGCGGCCAGTACGAGCTGCCGTACTACCAGCAACGTCAGCCCTACCTGTACTCGTGGTTCATGGACGAGACCCAGAGCGACCAGTTCATCGCCGAAAACATCTGCAAGAACCTGGCGGGCAAGGCGGCGAAGTGGGCTGGTCCGGGGCTGTCGGGCCGGCCGCGGAAGTTCGGCCTGATCTACTCGGAGGACCCCACCTACCCCGTTGACGGGCCGGACATCGCCCGCGACCTCAAAGAGCAGTGCAATCTCTCACTGGCTGTGGACATCGGCTATGACCTGACCGCAGGCGATAGCAACGGCAACTCCGCTCTGGCCAGCGCCCTGGTCCGGTTCGAAGATGCCGGAGTGACCACCGTGCTGGACGAGATGGACTACCTGTCCAGCGCCGAGTTCACCAACCAGGCCGCATCCGCCGGCTACGTCCCCGAGTGGTACGACAACGGGGCCAGTCTCATGGATCGCAACCAGCTGGCGGCCGACCAGAACCAGGCCGAATGGGCCCATGCCTTCGGCTTCACCACCGAGGAGATGGAGATCCCGCTGTCGGACACGGCCTGCTATCAGGTGGTGCAGGCCGTGGACCCCGGCTACTCGCCCAACGAGTCGCTCTGCAACTACCAGTTCCCCTCGCTGCTCCAGCTCGTTTCCGGCATACAGGGCGCCGGGCCCGACCTCACCCCCACCACCCTCGACCAGGGCCTGGTCAAAAACGGCTACAAGTACTACTCGAACCCGTCCTGGCCGGCCGGCGGCGGCTTCTCGGCCGACAACCCGACGTACATCAAGAACGTGGCCGAGATGTGGTGGAAGCCGGGGGCGGTGGATCCGGTGACCGGGGACCCCACTGGCGCCTACGAGTACCTCGACGGGGGCGCCCGCTACCGGCTGGGCCAGCTGCCCGGTGGCGATCGCCCCTACTTCACCTCCGGCACCACGGTCCCCGACGGCGGCTACGGCGGGAGCTTCTGACCTCCCCCTCGGGCCCGCTGCCGGTGCCTTAACCGGGGGGGAAACCCCGTTACCGGCTCGAGCGGGGGCCGCCGAATATGACCCATGCCCTTCGCCACCCACCACGGCCATCGGATCCACTACGAACGCACGGGCCGGGGAACGCCCGTGGTCCTGGCGCACGGCATGTTCTCCAGCCTCGAGGGCTGGAAGCGCAACGGCTGGATCGACCGCCTCTCGACCCACCACCTCGTGCTGGCGGTGGACTCCGTCGCCCACGGCGCCAGCGACTGCCCGGAGGACCCCGCCTGCTACCAACGCCCGGAGCGGGTGGCCGACCTCCTGAGCGTGCTGGATGAGGAGGGCCTCGACGGGGCCCACTTCGTGGGCTACTCGATGGGCGCCTGGATGGTCTCCGGAGTGGCTACGGAGGCCCCCGGGCGGCTCCTGTCGCTGACCGTGGGCGGGTGGGACGTCGACGAGGGACTCCGACTCCCGAAGGAGCAGTTCAGAGGAACGGCCGGTGGGGAGCTGACCTTCGACGCGCTGGCTGCCTCGGTGGCGGCAGCCGCCCCGATCCTGCAGGAGGCCATGCAGGTGGCCGACCGCCAGGC
>Ga0209810_1003413_pt1 | contig 16762 bp, 17 predicted proteins | sample Coa_R1_7_FD_187159 | JGI IMG/M metagenome (GOLD analysis project Ga0209810, IMG submission 187159) | Surface soil microbial communities from Centralia Pennsylvania, which are recovering from an underground coalmine fire - Coalmine... | ecosystem: Environmental > Terrestrial > Soil > Unclassified...
CTGCGTCAATCTTCTTCTTTGCCAGCAATCACAACGATATACTCTCCTTTGAGCTTTGATTGTTCAACTAATTGTAGCAGCGTTGAGAGTGTGCCGCGCTCCACTTTTTCGAACATCTTGGTCAGATCGTTGGCAAGGGCGGCCGGACGATCCCCGAATACCGCCAGGGCATCGTGCAGAAAATCCGGCAGCCGGTAGGGGCTTTCATAAAAGATCAGCGTATGCGGCATATCTCTGTCAATCTCCAGAAACCTGCGCCGCGCGGCTGACTTGCGAGGCGGGAATCCGCGAAAGGTAAAGCTATGCACAGGGAGGCCCGATAGAACCAGCGCCATCACAAACGCCGCCGGCCCCGGGATCATCGTTACACCCACCTGCGCGTTGATCGCGCGGCGCACCAGAGTGAAGCCCGGGTCAGAGATACCGGGCGTGCCCGCATTGGTAACGACGGCCACCGATTTGCCCTGTCGCAATAGCTCCTCGATCCGTTCGCCGGCGCGCTGCTCGTTGTATTCATGAAAGGCAATCTGCGGCTTCCGAATGTCGAAATGTTTGAGCAGCAGTCCCGTCTTGCGCGTGTCTTCAGCGGCAATGAAGTCGACCTCGCGCAGCGTCTCAAGAGCGCGCAGCGTAATATCGTTTAGATTGCCGATGGGTGTCGCTACCAGATACAGCATGATCGTTTTTCCGGGCCTCTCTTGTATATATAAGGTAGGCAAGTCAGGCACGGCAGTTTCCGCGCTGCTCGCCTTTCAAATGCGCTGGTAATGATTATAGTTTAATGGACAGGGGGCAGCAATATGGTAGAATGAACATTACTACTTCATACTTCCCTGGTACCGAAACAAAAGTGATGTAAAACTCCCATTTTTTACTGCACAATCATTCTATGTGCAGCGAATGCATCAGCGAGAAAGATTCAACACTAAAGATTGACTAAAAGTCCTGTCCCACTTGACTAGAATCCTTTCTGTATGCTAGACTACGGAGTATAAAGTATTATCTAGCAAGTACCTTCTGTATGACATCCCTGTCTCTGTACACTGTCGATCTTTTACAGAAACATCCTGGGAATGTTACGACAGCAAGGGCTTGCGCGATTCTCAAACCGATGCCGTTTAGCAATCTACATAAGACCTGTAGTGAAACCACTGGACCGGCATAGCAACCACATTACTTACTGAAAGGAAACCGTCCCATGCCATCCCTTGAGACTGCAAACGTAGGCAAAGCTGTTGCAGCGCGAGTCGGTACGAACATTCGTGAAGTGCGCACTAAATTAGGAATGACTCAAGCTCAACTTGCCGCGCCGGAATTCTCCATCTCTTACATCTCGGCCATAGAGAGGGGGAAGATTCGGCCTTCGCTGAAGGCGCTCTCGATCCTTGCGCGCCGCCTTGACGTACCACTTACCTTCTTGCTGGAAGGCTCGCCGGCAGGAGCAGCGGAAGCGCGCGCCGTTGGCTACTCTCCGGCTGACTCGGGTCCCGATCAGAGAATCGACGTTGATCTTTTGCAGGCCGGCGTGCTGATCCAGCAGAACGCCTTTGAGCAGGCCGAGCAATTGCTTGAGCCGATGCAGCCCGAGCGCATTACAACCGATCAGGTATACCGGCTTTACCTGCTGCGCGGGCAGGTTCACCTGGGCGCCGGTGAATACCAGGAGGCTGTAGTTGATCTGCGCGCCGCCGTTTCGCAGGGCGAGGCTCTTAACGATAGCGAATATATCGAGCGGGCGCGCAATCTGCTCGGCAAAGCCTACTACCTGCTCTACAACTACACGCTCGCAATGGAGAACCATCTCCGCTGCCATGCCGCCATCGAGAGCGGGCAGATTACCGATCCCGTCTTCTCTCTTGATGTCTACAGCAACCTGGCGAACGACTACTTCAGGCTCGGCGATCTGGAGAAGGCCGTCGATTTCTATCACCAGGCCCTTGATACGCTGGATGCGATGAACCGCGACACCAGGAGCTTTGCCCATAAGTATATGGAAATCAGCCAGCATTACAAGTCTGTTGGCAAGCTGGCGATGGCTCGCGAGTACGCGATGCGCAGCCTGGCGGTCTACGAGATGAGAGACGAGCAGAGGCTCGTTGGCCTTACCCACCAGCGCCTGGGCCGCGCGCTGGAGAAGCAGGATGACCTCGACGGCGCCGAAAGGGAGTACAGGCAGGCCATTACCATTGAGCGCGAACTCAACGATGAAATCGCTGCCTCCATCTGCCACACCGGCCTGGCCGAACTGCTGCTCAAGCGCGGGCAAAGCCAGGAAGCGGAGCAGGAGGCGCGGGAGGCGCTGAACTTCGCGCGCTCCAGCAACGACGCCCAGACACAGGGGCAGGCTCTGATCGCGCTGGCACAGATTCGCCACCAGACCGGCGATTTCGCCGCCGCCGATCAATACTTCACCCAGGCGCTCGATCTGCTGGATGCCTGCCAGGCGCACGAGATCGCTGCCAGCGCCTACTTTCGCTTCGCGAATCTCCTGGAGGAGCGCGGCGAGGTGCAGCGCAGCCTGAGCGCGATCAAAAAAGCCTACGAACATCAACGATTGGGTAAACGCGGCGATCTTGAATAAGATTTAAGAGCAAAGCCAGAGGCCCTGTTCCGCATGTGGAACAGGGCCTCTGGCTTTGCTCCGTTCCTTCCCGCTTTTATTGCGCTCATCGCGTCTTTCAGGTACAATTGACAGGACAGAAACACGCGCCTCCTCTTGAGGAACTCTGTGATGGACGTGTTATGATGAAAGCATCAGATGTTCACGGCGCTTCGGAGGACTGCCCGCATGCCATTTACAGCGCACGACCTGAGGTATCATGCTGAAGAAAGCTATCCTCTACTGTATGCCTACCTTCATCGCAATGCACAGCGCTTTTTAGGAACGCTCAAATACGACGCGTTCGAGGTCGATACCGTCATCGGCCATGTCGTTGAGCAGCTTGTGCGCCTGGGCCTCTTCGGCGCTGGCGATAAGACGCCCCCTACGGCGCTCGATCATCTGACGGATGCGCAGTTCTATGCCTTTCTGAGCCGCAGCGTGCGCAATAAGGCCATTGATCGCTTGCGCAAACGCCGCCTGCAAGTTAACACCTTCACCGAACTGGAGGCGCCGGAAGACGAGAATAGAGAGGATAATCCGCTGGATGAAGCTGTTGCGCCGCCCTGGGGCGCCCCGCCCTTCTCCACGCCCGAGGAGATTACGCTGCACCTCGCCTCACAGCGAGAACTGCGCAATTTGCTGAAACATTGTATTCTCCTGCTCTGCGCCGCGCCACACCAGTTGGAGGCCGTGATCCAGGAATTGAAGGAAATGGGCGCCGATGAACTGCTCCAGAGCGTGATTGCGGACCTGGAACTCTCACTGCCTTCCTCCACTGCGCCGAGCCAGCATATGAGCCAGCACAAAGATCACGCCCATAAAAAATTACGCCACTGCCTGCAACAACAAAGCACAAATTTGACGGTGATGATCGCTTTGCGTTTGACAGAGTATACGAAACTTTCTACTGATAGCAAGGTCTACTCGGTAGCTATTCAGACTCTGGCGCAGGATGATCTCTCTGAGGGTGATGTGCGAACAGGTTTGAATGAACTGGCAACTGAGGGCTTACTTGACTGGCACAATGAGGATACCGTCAACCTCACAGCAGCCCAGTTGAAGCGCCTGGCGCGCTACTACAGGGAAGAGTAAGCAGACAGAGACAGAGGAGGCAAACATGAACGATCACAGGCACTTCGGGAGTTCACCTGATCCTGGCAACAAATATGCAAAGCTGGCTTCCTGGCTGCAAGAGGTGTTGCAATCGCCACCACCACTCAAGGAGCAAAGCGCCCCGGCTGCAGAGCAGGAAAATCAACTGGAGCTTTTACTGGACAGCCACTATCACCTTCACTTTTACCAGCAACTGCCCGATTTCGTCATGGCGCTGCTCACCAACGATCCGACAGCCACCACGCGGTACGCCCCCTTGCTCTATCACCTCGCCGGCTGTAGTGAATGCCACCACGGTTATCTGGACCTCTACGATGCGATGAGCGCCGCCATTCATGCACAGGAACCACGCCCGTTGCTCGGCCAGGGTACACGCTCGCTCGCGGCCACTCCTCAGCGTATGCTCGGTCATCTCTGCCAGGCGCTCATCAGCCAGGCCGAAGCGGTGCAGTTGCAGGCCAGACGCGACCACAGTGACGATGATGCCGCAGCCCGCTCGCTCCTGCAACTGGCGCTTACTATCAGCGCGCGTATCACCCAAAGCGGCATACGCCGTCCTGCGCTGCGCGACCTGGTGCGCGTCGCCACGCTCAGGGAGGGTACGGAGACGACAAAGGGGGATAGCAGCGCCCTCTACACCTACACGCCGGCGCTCAGCGGGGCAGGAGGCGCCCGCGGGCGCAAAACCGTGCGGCGCGCGGATATGCCGACCAGGCCGGTAGAGCAGGAGCCGCCGATCATCCATTTACAGGCCCGCGCTCTGGAAGGCACCATCAGCCAGCAGGGCGAGACGCTGGAACTGCATCTACAGGATCTCGGCCCGGAACTGCGCGGGCGCTATGTGACGATCTCGGTTCCCCTCGGCGCACTGATCGAGCCGGTACGCTGGATCGGCGGGAATCCGCGCGCGATCCGCAGCGCCGTCCCGGTTGACGCGAATGGACAACTTACGACGCCGCTGGGAGAGACAGCGCTGCGCCTCAGCGACCCCGAAGAGCGCAATCTGCTGGAGGCGATGTTTATGCTCTTAGAGGTCCGCCCCGCTTCGTAGCTGCGCGATTATGAAATTGAACAACCAGAGGCGGGAATGTCCTCAACCTTCATTCTCGCGCTTCGTTGAGCATGTGGCGCGCGTGAAGGCGCGCTACATCGCGCAGCTATGCACAGGGCAGGATCCTCTCCTGGATTAATGAGGGTCAGAAGGTTGGAAAGTGACGGTCCCGCTCTTGCCGCCACTCTTCCGGGCTACATACGCCTGCTCCAACGTAATCGTCGTGTCGACGCCCTTACACATATCATAGATCGTCAGGGCGGCCACGGTGACGGCGGTGAACGCCTCTACGTCGACGCCGGTCTTATAACTGGTGCGTGTGCGTCCCTCTATGTAAATCAGTCCTCCGGCGCTATCCAATGTGAAATGGAGATCGATATGCGTCATCGGCAGCGGGTGGCAGAGGGGGATGATCTGCGGCGTCTGCTTGGCGGCCATAATGCCCGCGATTTTCGCTACCTCCAGCACGCTGCCCTTCGCAACCTGGTTGGTCTCTATCAAACGCACGGTATCGGGGGCCATGCGCACGCGCGCCCTGGCGATGGCCTCGCGCACCGTTTCAGGACGCTCCGTCACGTCAACCATGTGAATGTTGCCCTGCTCGTCCAGATGAGTAAGTTGAGTTTCTTCAGCCATTTATATCTGGTCCTTTACTTCCCGGTTCGCTGCTTGCTCTCAAATGCCAGCTTGAAATAGGCGAAAGCCTCACGCTCCCTGCCGGTCTCCTCCAGCAGTTGTGCATAGCGTACAGCTTCATCAGCCAGTTCTTCATGATACCCCAGACGCTTCAGCATCTCCAGCCCGGTCACAAATTGCTGATCGCCCTCCGTATAACGCTGCTGCCCATACGCGATACGCCCGGAAATAAGTGCAGCCCCGGCGCCGATGATGGTATCGCCCCAGGGCTGCACGAGCGTTCTGGCCTCCCGCGCCTGTCGCTCGGCCAGCGCCAGGTCCCCGTGATCGTAGTACCACTCGGCGTCGCATGCCAGTACGCTCGCGTGCGTCAGGCGGTCCCGCAAGATGCTCTCCTGTTGAAGCGCACCGTCAAGATAGCGGCGCGCTCTTTCCTGGTCTCCTCGCAGCAACGCGCGCCCCAGAAAATGATATAATTCGCTTCTTAAATGCGCATATGACTCTTGTCCAGAAAGATACAGGCACATATAGGCATATTGGGAAGCAAGATCGTAGTCTTTGGCCGCTGCGTAAAACTGGCAGTTATCTCGATACGCCGCTACCAGAGCCTGTGACTGCATGAACTTTTCGACCTCTTCAAGTCCCCTTTTGAACATCGCAGCAGCTTCAGTGAAATTCTCGAGATGAGTATGAAGCTGTCCCATATGCAAATATACTCGCATAATGAAGAAGGGATCTTCTGGCAGTGCATGTTCCAGCAGATTAAGACAAAGCTGGTGATACATAAGCGCCTGGGTATGATTGCTCATAGCGGCACAGGTTAAAGCCAGCAGGTTAAGGATGCGCGCGTGCAGATATTGCGCGTCGAGATCCTTTGCCATTTGCAGCGCCTCGGAGAGTGTGTATTCGGCATCCTGCAAGCGCGCGGCCCTGAGATACGCGCGGCCCAGCAGGTAGCGATGCCGCAATTGTTGCGAGCGTTTTAAACGCCTGGTTGGCATCTTCTCCAAACGCGCGATAGCGCGCTCTGCCATATCCTGTTTGATAAAGATCTGGGCTTCCAGCAGCGTTAACGCCACCTCATCGTCTTCATGCTCATGAGCGGCGAAGGCTGTGCCCAGGCGATCCTCCCGGCTGCGATCAGGAAGCAATTGCGTGGCGTTAAGGCCCAGGCGCGCGGCGAGGATTTCCAGGGCACGCAGCGATGGATGAATTTGCCCTCGTTCTATTGCGGAAATATAGCTCACAGAAAAATCGGGCGCGGCAAGCTGACTTTGAGTATAATGTTGAGCAATGCGCGCGGCCCGTAATCTTTCCCCCACAGTTTTGCCAATTTTACCAGATAATTGCTCAGGGGACATCTTATCCTCCAAAAAAGTTCTTGAGAAAGAGAGTCAATAAATACATAAAATGATGTTCAAATGCATTGTAAAATACCGCTATGTTTTGTGTCAATATGTTAGTGCTGTAAATATTAAAGCGATACTCATACAGTTTTGCTTGTGTGACAAAAAGTTCTAAAAGGGCCGTTTGACGCATAAATCCACCGTTGGCGAGCGCCATAGGCGCTCGCGGCAAAGCCGTGCGACCCTCCTGCCCGGGAGGAAAGAGAACAACGCGAAACAGACAGGGCTATTGAATGCTCGCCAGAAGCGGGGGTCAAGGGGGCGGCAGCCCCCTTGCGGGGCGCGGGGTGTCCCCGCCCAGACTCTTCCTTTCGGGCGTGGCGTGGGGAGCATTATATAGCCCTGCGAAACAGACACATCCTGATGACGGAAGAAATTGGTGGATGCTATAATAACCACCGGGGAAAGAGAAATTTATCATAAAGAGGTACTTTTAGCTATGTTTCGTTTTCTGACGGCAGGCGAATCGCACGGGCCATGCCTGACGATGATCGTAGAGGGCCTGCCCGCCGGATTAGTAATAGACAAGGCATTGATTGATGCCGACCTGCGCCGCCGGCAGGGAGGCTATGGACGTGGCGGGCGCATGAAAATCGAGAAAGACGCCATCAGCTTCCTTTCAGGCGTGCGTCATGGCAAGACGCTCGGCTCACCGATTACGATGCAGATCGAGAACCGCGATTGGGTGAACTGGGAGGAGCGTATGAGTCCGGCGCCCGTGGAGACAGAGGTTGAGGTGGTGACGCGTGTGCGCCCCGGCCATGCGGACTTTACCGGCGCGATGAAGTACGGCCATACCGATATTCGCAACGTGATCGAGCGCTCCAGTTCGCGCGAGACCGCCGCGCGCGTGGCCGTGGGCGGATTATGCCGTCAATTTCTGGCCCGATTTGGTATCGCCATTCATAGCCACGTTCTTTCTATTGTGGATGTTGGCTACGAAACGCCCAGAGCGATTACGCGCGATGCCTATCCCGATGCTATGTGGGAGAAGGTAGAGGCTTCACCGATGCGCTGCGCCGACGAGAAACTGACGGGAAGAATGATCGAGCGCATTCTGGAGGCCAAGCGCAACGGCGATACCTGCGGCGGCGTTTTTGAGGCGGTAGCCCTGGGCGTGCCTATCGGGCTGGGCAGCTATAGCCAGTGGGATCGCCGCCTGAGCACGCGGCTGGCAATGGCGATGATGAGCATTCCTTCGGCCAAAGCTGTAGAGATCGGCGCAGGCTTTGCCGCAGCCCGCAGCACTGGCTCGCAGGTACATGATGTCCTGCGCAGGAGCGAAGAGGGGCAGTGGTTTCATCTCAGCAATAACGCGGGAGGCATCGAGGGCGGCATTTCTAATGGAGAGCCAATCGTTGTGCGCGTTGGCGTCAAGCCTATTCCCACCCTGGCCCACCCGCTGCCCTCGGTAGACCTCGCCAGCGGCGAGAATATCGATCAGAGCCGCTACGAGCGCAGTGATGTCTGCGTTGTGCCCGCCGCCGGCGTGGTGGGCGAGGCGATGCTGGCTATCGTTCTGAGCGAGGCGGTGATCGAGAAGTTCGGCGGCGATAGCATCGATGAGATGCTGCGTGCGGCCAGGATGTCGTGAAAATCTGGCCCCTGTGAGCTATATGACTTGCCTGTGACCGGCATCAATGATACACTCGTTGAAATCTATATAACAAATGTGGTATCTGACTCCCAATGCCATCACTTGCTCGCACCAGTGGTGCTCGCCCCTGGTTCTGCTGTGGTGTGGAAAAATGCGCTTCGTGCATTTTTCCACACCACAGCAGAACCTCCCTCGCGCGGTTGCGCCGCGCGAACGCCTGGCGAGAAGGCGCTGAGCATCGGGCACATAAGAAGACATTCCTTTAGAGCGTATTAAAATAGCAGGGGACGCTTTTCATGAATATTCGCACAAGTATACGCAGGCTTTCGCAATTGTTTATTGTGCTTTTCGTCGCCTTGAGTGGCGGCCTGGTCTACTGGCAGGTCGTTGTCGCGCAGCAGGTGACAGCCAACGTGCATAACGGGCGCCGCTGCCTCACCGATAACGCGCCCGTTCGTGGGCGCATCTATGATCGCAACGGAGTCCTGCTGGCCTACTCAACGCCTGAGCCGGGGATCTGTGGCTACCTGCGTCACTATACCGATCCTTCGCTGGCGGGACTTATCGGCTACTATATCAGCCCCCTCTATGGCTCAACCGGCATCGAGGCTCAGTACAACGATTACCTTACCGGCCAGGTAGGAGCAACGGCCCTGGGTAATACCGTCAACGGCTTGCTCCATCGCCCGCCCGTTGGTGACGATATCTACCTGACCATCGACGAACGCATTCAAAAGATCGCTGCCAGAGATTTTGATACGCCCATACCTATTGATCACGTCAACACCTTTCCCACGGATCGCGGCTCGCTCATCGTCAGCGATCCGCACACGGGTGAGATTCTGGCAATGGTGAGTCGCCCCTCCTTTGATCCGAACAGGCTTGTTTCAACCCTGGCTCATGGCGACTCCAGTTACTATAACAAGCTTGTCAAAGATCCCCAGCAGCCGCTGCTGGAACGTCCCATTCAGGCCACCTACGTGCCCGGCTCGACCTACAAAACGATGACGCTGATCGCCGGACTTGACTCCGGCCACACTACACTCGATCAGGCGTTCGACCGCCAGCACGCCCTCGGCCCCATCACCTATAACGGTCAGAACATCGGCCCCGAGGGTAATAACATAGCAGGCTATACCATTCGCTTCCCGGTCACGACGGAATATGGCTATACCCATTCGGATAACATCATCTTTGCCCAGATCGGCGTCAACACCGGCTTCAATACCTGGATGGATTATAATAAGCGCTTCTTCGTAGGACAGCAAATTCCCTTCGATCTGCCGGTGACGCCGAGTAACGTGCTCAAGAATGGGCAGCCGCTCGCCGATAACGAACTGGCGGCAGACTCCTTCGGGCAGGGCTTCGATGCCGTCACACCGCTGCAAATGACTCTCATCGACAATGCCGTCGCCAACGATGGGCAGTTGATGCGCCCGATGCTGATCTCTAAGATTGTTGATCCCGACAAGAACCCTATCAAGACCTTCGATCCCCAGTCGCTGGCGACGCCGATGTCCAGCCAGACCGCCGCCGAGGTGCGTCAGGCCATGTTTGGCGTTGTGCGCTGCGGCTCCGGCTCGATCATCAGCCAGTTGTTCACCTCCAACGCGGCCATTATCGGTAAGACCGGCACCGGACAGGTGAGCAACAGCGGCGTGCCCCCCGCTCAGGCATGGATGATTACGCAGGCGCCTTATTCTATCACGAACCCATCTCAGCTTCCCGCGCTGACAATTGTGGGCATGAAAGAGAACGGAGGCGAGGGCGGCGCCGTGATAGGACCAATCTCGGCGGCGATCTATCACGACGTTTTCTCGCAAAATCTCGTCAAGGTGCAGACTCCGCCGGCGCCCGATCCCAACTACTGCTGCACCGCTCATCTGCTCCAGATAGGCTGTCCGGCGTTCTAAAAGGTCAGGATACCTAAGACCAGCGAGACGAGGCGCTATCTTGCCTGCGGCAAGATAGCGCCTCGTCTCGCTGGTCTTACCTTACGCTATCCAATACCAGGCCCCGGACCGTCTGCTCCATCAGATAGGAGATAACGGCTCTGGTATCCCCCGTCTGCTGATAAATGGCTATCTGACGGTCCGCGCCGGTACCACGCGGATCCCCAATAAGTTCGCGCAGGTAATTGATCTCGCGCCTGCTGCCCAGGTCGTCGAGCACATCATCGACAAAATCGAGCGTCTCTTCGATGGCCTCTCGCATTCCTATACGCCGCCCCTGCACGAAATCAACGATCTCGGCATCCAGGCCGTAGCGCGTGGCACGCCATTTGTTCTCTTCGATGTAATAGCTCGGCAGCACATGCGTAGTGATATTGCGCTGGTAGAGCCAGGCCAGCTTGGCTACCAGCGCCTGGCAGAGCGCGGCAATTGCCAGCGTGTCCTCCATCGTCGCTGGCATATCGCAGGCACGGAACTCGATGGTCTTAAAGAAGGGATGCGGGCGAATATCCCACCAGATCTTCTTGCCATTATCGATACAGCCGGTCCGAATCAGCGTGTCTACATAGCGCTCAAAATCACCTGTCGAGGCGAAGAGATCAGGAATGCCCGAACGCGGGAAGCGCCTCCAGACAATAGCACGATAGGACTTCGTACCCGAGCAGCGGCCCGCCCAGAAAGGAGAATTGGTCGAGAGCGCGAGCAGGTGCGGCAGCCAGGTACGCAGTTGATTCATCAAGGGAATAGAGATATCGTGATTATCGATACCGACGTGGACATGTAGTCCGAAGATCAGAATAGAGCGGCCCACATCTTGAAATTCCTCCTCCAGTTCCTCGTAGCGCTCGCTGCGCGTCCTTACCTGGTCCTGCCAGCGCGCCAGCGGATGCGTGCCCGCGCTGATGAGGGCAAGCCCTTCCGATTCAACCAGTCGTGCCAGTTCAGCTCTCAGATTGCGCACCGCATTGCGGGCCGCGACGATATTCGGGCAGACATCTGAAACCAGCTCCACGGTTGACTGCAACATCTCCGCTTTAATGTGCTCTCCTAGAAGTGGAGTTCCTTTTTCCAGAATGGTATGGATATGGGAAGCCAGTTGACCGGTCTGCCTGTCTACCATCTGAAATTCTTCTTCAATGCCAAGAGTGAAACGCTGCGCCATAGCATTCTCCTTTCGGATAACCTTCATCACCCGGGTACGCAACATGCTAGAAGGGAGAAGCCTACAGAGGAGATATACGAGAGAACCCACCAGTATTTGAGAGGGCGCCTGATTCCCTGGCCTGTTCCTTGTTCACGCCTGCGGCGATTCGCCCTCTTTCCCACAACGTTCGTGCGGCGGAGCCGCACCGGGGGTATATGTTGTGAGGTGAAAAATGCGCGGCGCGCATTTTTCACCTCACAACATATACCCGGCGAGCGGCGCAGGCGCGAGCAAGCTGCGGCGCCGGAAAGCAGGCACCCCCTGAACGTTACCATCCAGAATCGCGCGGCCACGCATAGAGGGAGATGTTTATATCGTTCTGGGATACGCAATTGCGGATAAACAGAGGGAAAGCGGAGAAGCGACGACACAATAAAGTCCGCGCAAACCAGCAGGAACCTGCACGACGCTGCCCCGGGAACGCAGCCCGGATCGGGCGGGTCGTGGCGAAGCGCGACAGCGCAAAACTGCATACAGGCACCTCTGAGCAAGTGTCTTACTGCATAAGTCGCACCAGGAGAACCATATGCCTACGCAAAAGTACTAGGACTTATAGCGTACACAAGATCTCCATATTCTGTCAAGGGGCTTTCCTATAACGCAAACGCATGAGGCAATAAATCAGGTAGATACAGGTCTTGCTCGAAACCGTCAATGTAGATTACCGCGCCGGGAGCCAGGTCTGCCAGCCATTGACGGCAGGCACCGCAGGGAGTACGAGCGCTCAAAGGGGCATCGCCTGGCGCGTCAACGCAGGCGACGGCGACATGAGTAATCTTCTTCGCGCCGTCGGAGAGCGCCGCAGCCAGCGCCGAGCGTTCGGCACAGAGGCTGAGGCCATAGCTGGATATTTCAACGTTGGCGCCCACGTAGATTTTGCCGTCCGCGAGCAGGGCCGCGCCGACATGGAAATGTGAATAGGGGCAATGCGCGCGTAAAGCGGCCTCGCGGGCCAGCCTCAACAATGTTTCTCGTTCCATATGTATACTACTTTCTATTTGCGGCACCAGCGCTGACTCGCGCCCACGGCGCTCGCTCAATATAGGTGTATAAACATGCGCTTCACGCATGTTTATACACCAGAATATATTCTTTGCGCGAGGGAGCCGGGCGACAGCCGGCGCTGGTGCCGGCAATCAGATACACCTGTCCCAAAAGAGCTATCGTAGTGACTATTTCTAGCCCAAATTGTATCATGATGTTACCGGCCTGTTCTCATCGCGTTACACACGATGAGAGGAAGATGAAAAAGCTTGCCTGGCTATTGACTCGGCACTATCGATAGGCTTATCCTACTATTCTAATGCAGTCCTACTTCAGGAGGAACGCGAGTGAAAATCTTGGTGGCGGACGATGACCGCGACACAGTAGACATGTTGAGCTATTGGCTCAAAGGACATGGTTATGACGTGGTACGAGCATTCGATGGGGAACAGGCGATCAAGCGCTGGCGCGAAACGTTACCAGATCTCGTGATCCTTGATATCCAGATGCCCAAGCTCGATGGATTTGAGGTCTGTCGCCAGATGAGGGCAGAAACCAACTCGATGATTCTCATTCTCACTGCGCATGATCGCGAGGACGACGAGGTGCGGGGGCTGGAAATGGGGGCCGACGATTACCTGCGCAAGCCATTCAGCCCACGGCAATTGCTGGCGCGTATCAAGGCGCTGGCACGGCGCTCCAGCGGCACACGCGGGCCTTCCAGTTCTTCGGCAATCACCGTTGGCCCCATCACACTGGACGCCATGCGCCATGAAGTGACCAGGAACGGCACAAAAGTGCGACTTACCCCCACCGAGAGCCGCCTGCTGCACCTGCTGATTACACATACCGGTCAGGTCCTGACAACCGATATGATTATCGAGCGCGTATGGGGATATGACGAAGTGGGCGATTCTGGACTGGTCAAGACGCATATCCGCCACCTGAGACAGAAGGTCGAACCTGACGCCAATAACCCGCAGTATATCATGACCGTTCCGGGCGTCGGTTACACATTTACTGCTCCCGTCACCGTTGAATCATAACTGCTCAGGTTCCATTAAGAGTTCCATATAGCCAGGCGAGCAGGTTATGTGGAACTCAAGGTTCGCCTGTTTTGCCCTCTTAACCAACTTTTCTCTATCTCAACCACTCCATAACTGAATGTGCATAATTCTCTTAGCCTTTCCGGCGTACAATCACCGGGTAATGGGATGGACAATCATCGGGTAGGAATAGAGAAACTATGGCTACGAATCGCAGACGAGCAGCCGCGCCAGGACTGGCAGCAATAGAGATGAGCACTCCACTACCGGAGCACTGTAATTGCCCGCCCCTCTCTTTACTCCACGAGAGACGGACTGCTCACCAGGAAGATGAAGATGAAGATAATGAGCGGCTGGTTCCCGCGACGCAGTTCTTGAACGACAGGATGCGCGCCTCGCTCGACGATTATTTTCCGCGCGTTGCGCCGCTGAGTATAGTGCTGCTGCATGTATCACAACATGAACACATCCATAGCGCACCGCAGGCAGCGCTGGCATTTAAGCGCCGGCGCTATCATGCACCTCCTGGCCTGCTGGCGCAGATCCTGGTGAATGTACGCCGCGCGATCAGGGCCGACGATAAAATGCTCATCCACGAGGATTCAGGGGCAGCTCTGATCCTGCCCGACGTTGATCGCTATGGGGCGTCCGCTATATTGGAGCGCATTTATCACAGCGTCGCTCTCCTGCAAGCGGAGACGGTGATCCCGCCCCTGACACGCGAAACGACGATCCTGATGGGCAGCGGCAGCTACCCGGAGCCAGGGGGATCGCTGGAGCACCTTCTCTACTATGCCGGCTTCGCGGCGCGCAGTCTCACGCTGCGCCCGGCGCTGCTGCCACAGCAGACGCCTCCTGCTCCGCGCGAGATTGCCCCGCGTCACACCTCTAAGAGCAATCAGCCGCAGCGCTTTCCGGGCATCCCCTTCATGACGCTGCCCGCGACGCTGCCCGCTCGCCTGAAACAACTTATCCCCCACCGGTTAGCGTACTCGCTGCGCTGTGTGCCTGTTGGTCGCGATCACCATTGCCTCACTGTAGCAATGGCAAACCCGACCAGTCGCGATCAGATACACCTCTTACACGAAATTACAGGTATGACTATCTTCCCCGTCTCCTGTACAGAAGAGAGCCTTAGCGCCCTGCTCGAACAGGAGTGGTAGATAGACGGGTGTGGTTTCGCGGGAACCTTGTATTAGAGGTAATGAATATCCAACCATTCCGCGGCTGAACTTAACCAGATCGCAACTATTCCTTAACGTGGAAGCGCGTCAACATTGGTTACTATAGTATGCGATGAGACAGTATTTTGTATCTGGTGATACACCTTTCCAGATTACATTGTTAGTGTCAAGTGCACTTATCTACCATTTTTAAGGAGAGAATTCATGGTTGTGCAAATGATGCAAGATGATGTCCTGCTCACTTTCAAAGAGGCTATGGGCTACCTGCGCGTTAGCCGCTCTACACTCTATCGTCTCATGTGGTCCGGGCAGCTTACGGGCCACAAGGTAGGCAGTACCTGGCGGTTTTATCGCGAGGATCTGCGCGCCTGCGTAGGCCGCGAGGCGCCGGTGACTTCAATGTCAGAGAATCACGCTTTGAACTAGGTCACAGGTCTGTCAACCTTCTATAGTGTTTATTCTTCTGTCGCTATAACTAAAACAATTGATCTCTGCCGCAGCAGAGTATAATCAGTATGACATATTGGTAGAACCTGCGCGAAACGCAGGTTCTACCAATATGTCATACCTAAATCCTATCGAAATCGACGATTTTCCATGCTCCACCAGCCTTGCCCAGCGTAAGCAGCGTGGTATAACTCAATTTCGGGCGCCTGACCTCAATCGTGATGGTGAAACGCGAGAAATCGGCCCCGCTCGCGCCATTGGAAGAGAAAGCAGGCGTACCAGGCGTAAAAGAAAGCACCGCGCCATACTGATTATCAAGGCTGCGCGCCTGCTGCGTAAATTGATCCTGCGTCAGCCCGCTAATCGTCCCCTGCGGATCAAGATAGCTGTAAGCGGTGGTATAGTTTTTCGCCTCGATGGCCGCATAATAGTCCTCAACAACGTTCATCGAGCCTTCAACCTGCTTGAAGGTTGAGGAGAATATGTTATATGACGCCCAGCCACAGAGGCCGCAACTGCTGAGCAGGGCCACAGCAAGGACAGCGATAACGATCCAGACCCATGTGCGCGATTTTTTGATGGGCGCCGGTGCCCCGGGAGGCGCTTGCGACAGATTCTCTGCTACAAATTCATAGAGCGGCTGTGATGCCTGCTTCTGTACCTCTTCCGATGGATCAGGGAACTGCATGTACCAATCTCGACTCTATTTTTTTTCAGGCGCCGCGCTGGCAAGACGACCGTAAGGATCATCTCTACATATAGAGGCGACCCCTGCGGTCGTCTTGCCCGGCACTACGGCGCCTCTCTTCCTCGAATTCCAGCTCCATCTCCTGCTGTACCCGTAACTCTGCCTCGGCTTTGGAAACGCCGTACTTACGCACACAGTTAATGACACGATTAACGAATACCCGCGTAATCTGGGCGCGCTGCCATTTTAAGCTGGGCATGGGCCGCAAATCCAGAAGTGCATAGCTCTGAAAATCGCGATCCGGCAGAGCCGTGGCAAGCAACCGGGTAAACTCATTGACAGCCTGGCGGGCCATTGGCTCGGAGAAAAAGCCGGGCTGCGTGCTGGATACAACGACCACGCCGGCGATGCATCCTCCACGCATCACAGGCACGGCACAGGCACTGGCCTCGAAGTCATCCACTTCCACCTGGAGGCGGTTCGCTACGTCCTGGCTATCCCAGATTTGCATTCTCTGAAAGGTTGCCGCCGTGCCAGCCAGAGTGGTACTGCCCAGATACGCCCTGGTCTCGATATCAGCCGGCCAGGGATAGCTACCCTTCGTCACTGTTTCGTAAAGAGAATGAATGCCATCGGGATGAGCCGGCATCAGTTTAGCATACGTAATTGCCAGGCCCCGGTGGTCAGCATCAAGGTGTTGTAAAGCATAATCGAAAATAGTGCGCGAGATCTCCCAGAAACGTATATCATCCTCTACCGTCGTCAGTAGCTCCAGAACAGTGCAGTAAATATCTTTGGGAACCTCTGTAATACCTGCTGGCGTTATAGTCAACGTACCTGGAAAAGTTTGAT
>Ga0209810_1003415_pt1 | contig 16749 bp, 13 predicted proteins | sample Coa_R1_7_FD_187159 | JGI IMG/M metagenome (GOLD analysis project Ga0209810, IMG submission 187159) | Surface soil microbial communities from Centralia Pennsylvania, which are recovering from an underground coalmine fire - Coalmine... | ecosystem: Environmental > Terrestrial > Soil > Unclassified...
CGCCGGGCGCGCAGGTAGTCACGGGCGGGCACGATCACCTTTGCGGCGCCCTGGCTGCTGGCATCACGCATCCGGGGCAGTTGCTCGACTCGACGGGAACCGCCTGCGCCATCTGTATCCTCAGCCCCACGTTTCGACCGGAACCGGCGCTGCTGGCCGCCGGCTGCCACGAATACGCCTATGTATTGCCTGGCAGCTACGTGATCCTCGGCTCGATGAACTATGCCGGGGGCGCGCTGGAATGGCTGGTGAAGATGCTCTATGGGAATAGAGACGAAGAGACGTATGCGCGGGCGCTGCACGAAAGCGCGCAGGTTCCGCGTGGCGCGCGTGGAGTTACCGTGCTGCCGTATTTTCTCGGCTCCGGTACGCCGCACGCCCGGCATATGGCCCGCGCCGCCATCCTGGGACTGAAGCCCTCGCATGACCGCGCGGAACTGGTGCGTGCGCTGCTGGAAGGACTCGCCTTCGGTCTGCGCGATAACCTCGAAGCGTTCTACAACCTCGACCTGCTGCAATCACGACCCGAAATTATCGCTATCGGCGGCGCGACGCGCGCCCGCGAACTGATGCAGATCAAAGCCGAGATTACCGGCTGTCGTATCCGCGTCCCACAGATTACCGAGGCCGTCGCAACGGGGGCCGCGCTGCTGGCGGGCATAGGCGCCGGGGTCTTCGCCTCTGGCGAGGAGGCGGCCGCATCGCTGCGCCACAGCGAGACGCTCTACGAACCCGGCGCGGAACCGCAGGCAAGCTACGATGCCATCTATCACAACTGCTATATTCCTGCACGCAAGGCCGCGCTCGATCTATAGTAAGTAGTACATTGCATGTCTCTGATCTACGACACTGCTGCCTGCTCGCGCCTGCGGCGCTCGCCGGATGTATAGTGTAGTGTGGGGGCAGGCGCTTCGCGCCTGCCCCCACACTACACTATACATCTTAGTTTGTTTGAATTCCTTACTAACTGGACGTAGAGGGCAGTGGACGGGAACGATAGAAGGTGATGGGCGCAGCCTCGGAGGTGTTTTGCGCGGCAGCCGGGGGCATCGCCGGGCTGAAGGCGGCTTCAAGCACGGTTGAGACGGCGCCGAGGGCGATGGCCGTTGTTCCCAGTTCGCCTGGTAGAATGCGCGTTCCCTTCCAGGCAGCAGGCAGGCTGCATGTCTCCGCTGCGCGACGCAGCGGGGCGAGCAAGATTTCGCCGGCGCGCGCAACGCCGCCGTCGATGACGATTGTTGCGGGGTTGAAGAGGTTGATGATACCGGCCAGCGCGATACCGATGCGCTCCCCGGCATGTTCGAGCGCGGCGACGCTGGCGGCATCGCCGGCCTTCGCCATCTGGATCACGTCGGCGATATCCACCGCGCCGCTCTCGGCCAGCGCCGGCGCCGGAGAACTCTCCTCCGGCGCGCCGTCCGGGTCGGCGGAGCGCCGCAGCGAAGTGCCGCGCCGCGCATCCTCGACGATGGCGCGCGCGCCGGCCAGCGTTTCCAGGCAGCCACGGTTGCCGCATACGCAGCGTGGCCCGTTTTCATCGATGGTGATATGGCCCAGTTCGCCGGCGCTGCCAGACTGGCCGCGATAGATCTGCCCATTGATGATGAGACCGCCGCCAATGCCGGTGCCGATCTTCACGTAGGCCATATTCGCCACGCCGCGTGCGGCCCCATAGCGGCTTTCGCCCAGCGCGCCCATATTGGCATCGTTATCCATGCACAGCGGGACAGCGAACTCCTGCTGCAAGATTTGCCAGACATCCACACCGTCCCAACTGGGCATCCCTGGCGGCCCGCTCAGTTCCCTGAGCCGGACATCGAGCGGCCCCGGAATGCCCAGCCCGATGCCGATAATGCGATTCCACGGGATGCCGCTGGCCTCGACGAAGACGCGCACCTCGGCCACCAGCAGGGGCAGGCAGATGCGTGGGCCGCGCTCCAGATCAAAGGGGCCGGATTGCTGCGCGATGATATTGGCCGCCAGGTCGGTGATGAGAATGGTGAGGTGGCTGCGACCCACGTCGATACCAACGACGTAGCCAACATCGGCATTGAAGTGGACGAGGATCGCGCGCCGGCCACCCTCGGGCGCCGACTGCGAGAAACTGCCTTCGCGTACCAATCCCTCTTGCAGCAGCGTATCAACGATACTGCTGACCGTGGTACGCGAGAGTCCGGTGCGCCTGGCGATCATCACGCGGGCAATGGGACCGTGTTCACGAATGCAGTTCAGCACCAGTAAACGATTGAACTCGCGTACATGATGCAACCCTGTGCCCTGGGCTACCACCTGCCTGTCATTTGTATCGGCGCTGCGCAGGCGCATATCGTTTACGAGTCGCTGCACTGCATCGCTCATGTTCTGCTCTCCCTCAGATAGTGCCTGATTCCTGGTGTCCTTCCCCTCGCCCGCCGACCACTCGCACGTCCCTGCCGCGCAAGGATCTCATTGATGATATGAGGCGAGCGCCGCAGGCGCGAGCAAGCGACAGTATCACAGATCAGGCACGCTCTGAGCAGAGAGTAGCATTTTTCTATTTAGTTTGTCAAGACTCCCAACTAACCGGCCGAAAATCCTTGACATCTGCCCCCCTTCCCGGTTACAATTTGAGAAATTCTTATTTCTAGATAATTTAGTTCTCCCTATCCCTTGACTGGCTGTATCGCAGCAGCCATCTCCCCGTAGAACGCCTGCGTAGAGTTCAGGCAGCGTATTTCTGAAGTAGCCGGCTTTGAGGAAAAGCCATAAGAGGAGGCATCATATGGAAGATCTTGACTCTGGCATGCATGCCGACGACCTCGGGAAGAAACAGATCAACCGCCGCGAGTTCCTGGCGGGCGCCGCGGCGGTGGCGGGAGCGGCAGCCCTCGCGGCCTGCGGCGGTGGCGGCACCAGCACCGGTGGCAGCAGTTCAGGAGGCGGATCCGCTACGAAGCAGTACACCTTCGCCTTGATCGTGGGCGTCAAGGGCGATCCCTTCTACGTTACGATGCAGAAGGGGGCGCAGGCGGAAGCGCAGAAGCAGGGCGTCAATCTTCTGGTCGATGGGCCGGCGCAATTCAGCGCGACCTTGCAGACGCCGATAGTAGATGCATATATCGCCAGAAAAGTTGATGTCATGATTATCGCAGCCTGCGATAAGCAAGCTATGATCGCTCCGCTCCAGCGCGCCAACGCAGCGGGCATCAAAGTCATCTCGGTTGACACCTACATCGGCGATGGCGATTACGCCAATGGCCCCGTTACCTTCCCGCTCTCCTACATTGGCTCTGATAACGTGCAAGGTGGTAAAATTGCAGGAGATGCATTGATCAAAGCAATTGGAGGGAAGGGTAAGGTCTATATTCAGAACGTCACGCCGGGCATCAGCACCACGGACCAGCGTGAGCAGGGCTGTAAGGAGGCCATCGCCGCCACGAACGGGGCTGTGACTCTGGTGGGCGTCAACTATGACGACGATAGCGCCGCCAAAGCTGCGGAGCAGACATCCGCTGTATTGCAGCGCAACAGCGATCTCAGTGGTATTTTCGGTACGAACCTGTTCAGTTCTGAGGGGGCCGCGCAGGCGGTCAAGAACGCCGGCAAGACAGGCACGATCAAGATTGCCAACTTCGACGCGCCGGTACAGGCCATCAACGACCTGCAAAATGGCGTTGTCGATATCGTCATCGCGCAGTTGCCGGCGCAGATGGGACAGATCGCCGTTCAGTATGGCGTTGATGCCATGAAGGGCAATATGAGCGCGATCAAGAAGCGCGTCCCGACCGGCTATGTGGTCATCGACAAGAACAACGTCAATACCCCGGAGGCGCAGGCGGCAATCTACAAAAGCAGCTAAATAGGGTTCAACCAGAGCAACCGATACACCAGGCTCGCCAGCGAGTCTGGTGTCTCCAGGGGTGAAGGTGGATGGCAGGCGTGTGGCCCAGCCACATGCCTGCCATCCACCTTCACCCCTGGGGAGCGACGAAGTCGCGACGTGCGATGTAAGGAAGATAGGCATATGCAATTAGCTAAACCTCTTGCTCGGCCCAGACGCCAGACGCTCGAACTGGTCAGCAGATCGTGGTCCTGGCTATTTCTGCTGCTCCTGGTAATATTTTTCTCGCTCACCGGCCCCGGCTTCCTGAGCTTTTTCAACATCCAGAGCATCGGCAGCAACATGTCGAGCGAACTCATCATGGCACTGGGGCAGACCTTCGTTATCATTGCCGCCGGCATCGATCTTTCGACAGGATTCATCATGGGGCTGGCGGCGGTCATCTCGGCGGAGGTGCTGACGGTGCTGGCAGCTTCCAGGCTCCCCCTGCCGCTGGTCATCATCCTGGGGCTTCTGGCCGGTATCATTGGCGGCACGATCCCCGGCCTGATTAATGGCATCATCATTGGCCGGCTGCGTGTGCCGCCCTTCATTGTGACGCTGGGAATGTATGGTATCGCCGAGGGCATCGCCTTTCTCGTCGAAGGTGGGCAGCCCATCAGCGTGCAGGTCAATGGCGTCGGCAACCTCGGCAACGGCTATTTGCTCTACTATCAATCCAGCGCCGGCTTCACCTTCTTCAATCCGCCCACGGGGCCGCATGGCGCGCAGCTCAACGGCGTGGTCAGCCTGCTTCCCTACCCGCTCATCATCATGATAATCGTTCTGCTCGTCTGCCACTGGCTCCTGAGCCGCACGAAGTTCGGGCAGCACACCTACGCTATCGGCGGCAATGCCGAAGCGGCTCTACGCGCCGGCATTCCCGTCGTGCGCCGCACCATCGCGATCTACACGCTCTCGGGCCTGCTCTCGGCCATCGCGGGCGTTGTCTATGTGCTGCGCTTCACCAACGGAGCAGCCGATGCCGGCAATCCCCTGCTGCTGGACTCGATTGCCGCCGTGGTGATCGGCGGGGCCTCGCTCTTTGGCGGCGAGGGCACGGTAATTGGAACGTTCATCGGAGCTTTGATTATTGCCGTGATTCAAAACGGCCTGGTTATTATCGGCGTTGAGCCTTTCTGGCAATATGTGGCGGTAGGAGCCGTGATCATCCTGGCAGTGCTGGTCGATCAGGCCAAATCGCGCATCACTGCGTAAGGGAGGGAATGTATATGGCGACGAGGCAACCCGTCCTTCAGGTGAAGGATCTCTTCAAGCACTTCGGCGGCCTGGTAGCTGTGGACCATGTGAGCCTGGAAGTCTATCCGGGCGAGGTAGTGGGGCTGCTCGGCGATAATGGCGCCGGCAAATCGACGCTCATCAAGCTTGTCTCCGGTGTCTACCGGCCCGATGGCGGCCGCATCATCTATAACGGCCAGGAGGCCGCGTTCTCATCGCCTATGGATGCCCGCCAGCAAGGGATCGAGACGATCTACCAGGATCTTGCCCTCTGCGAGAACCTCGATGCGCCGGCAAATATTTTTCTGGGCCGCGAGCCGATCCGCCATCGCCTGGGGATCTTCAGAGAACTTAATCGCGCCTACATGGAGCGAGAGGCGCGGCAGGTGCTCGACCAGCTCGATATCCACATTCCCGACCTGCGTCGCCCCATTCGCCAGTTGTCCGGCGGCCAGCGCCAGGCGGTAGCTATCGCGCGCGCCGTCTACTGGAACGCACGCCTGATGATTATGGACGAGCCGACGGCCGCCCTGAGCATTCCTGAGCAGCGCAAGGTACTCCAGCTTGTGCGCACCCTGCGCGAGCGCGGCGTCCCGGTGCTCATCATCAGCCACAACCTGCGCGACGCCTTCGAGGTTGCGGACCGCATTATTGTGATGCGGCGTGGACGCAAGGCGGGCGAGCGCATCACCAGCGCGACCAACGATAACGAGGTCGTGGGGCTGATCGTCGGCGCCGAGCAGGAAGCCGCCGAACAGGAAGCATAATGAATGAATAGCAAAGGGTGGGAAAATGTGCGCAGCGCATTTTCCCACCCTTTGCTATTCATAAAGTGAGTGCCGCAGATCGTTCGCATGGCCCCGTCGCATAAGTGAGAGATGGAGGCGTATGAAAAAAAATGCGCGCAGCGTATTTCCTCACCTTTGCTATTCATAAGGCGAACATAGTGGATCGTTCACGAGGCTCCGTCGCATAAGTGAGAGATGGAGGTGTATGAAAAAAAATGCGCGCAGCGCATTTTTTTTCATACACCTCCATCCTGAAGGCGAGCGCCGCAGGCGCGAGCAAAGAGTGTAGAGAACCACAGCAAAAAAACGTTTTGGCGGCGTTTATTGAGCAGAATATAAAAACTATACCAAACTGTTTCAGCCTGTAAAGCTAGCCTGGAGAAAGGTACCAAAAAAATTATGAAGCGTTTTCTGATTCTCTTCTCTGCTGCTCTGCTTATCGCCGGGTTCGTCGCGTTCCTGCCACATAGCGCGAAGGCGTCGGGCGGGCCAACTAACACTCTCCTGGCGGTAACAACTGTATCAAAAAAAGATGTCTGGGCGGCGGGAATGTCGATCAGTCATCCTGGTTCTCGGACACTGGTTGAGCATCTGGTAAATAATAAATGGCAGGTCGTTACGAGTCCTGAGCCTGCCGGGACACAATATGCAGACTTCGCTGGCATAGCGGGCACCTCGGAACACGATGTCTGGGTGGTGGGTTCCTTCACTGCATCGAGCGGCAATAGTCAGACGCTTATCGAGCATTGGAATGGCACTCATCTGCGCATCGTCTCCAGCCCGAATCCGCAGGAGAGCTATGGCAGTTTCCTGACCGGCGTTACCTCTGTCTCGAAAAATGATGTCTGGGCGGTAGGAGTGAATAACGCGAGCGATGGCACGACAGGTACCTTGATCGAGCACTGGAACGGCCAGAACTGGCAGATTGTTTCCAGCCCGAATGCGAGTCCTGATAGTTTTCTTGAGGCCGTCAGCGCCGTGTCGAAGAATGATGTCTGGGCCGTCGGCCAGGCCAGCGATTTCAATAACGATAATAGTGAAAGCGCGCTTGTCGAGCACTGGAATGGGCACAATTGGGAGATTATTCACGATGCCGCGCCCGCCGGAACGATCCTGAAAGGCGTATCCGCGCTCTCAAAGAACGATGTCTGGGCCGTCGGTTACTTCTTCGACGGCAGCATTGAAGAGACTGTGACCGAGCACTGGAACGGGCAGGGCTGGCAAATGGTTGCAACTCCTTCCAGTGCGCACAACAATTTCTTCATGGCCGTCTCAGTGGTTTCCCATAACGACGTGTGGGCGGTAGGCAGCTCGCTCGGCCTGGGGAATGTCTACACCTCGTTGATCGAGCACTGGAACGGTCATACCTGGAGCGTCGTTTCCAGCCCCAACCCCAACGGCTCGACCAGTACCGGCCTCAATGCCGTCGCGGGCATCTCCCATAAGAATGCCTGGGCCGTTGGCGGTAGTTTCGGACAGGGATTGTCCAGGACGTTGACCGAGCACTGGAACGGGCACGCCTGGAGCATCGTTTCCAGCCCCACGCCATAGGGAAAAGAGAGTGGGACCGAGTAGAGAGGCGGTGCCGGCGCAGCCGGCACCGCCTCTCTACGCTGGTCACGCTCTACCTTCTCCTGAAGACGCGCCGGTAGACTTCGGGGGCTGTGTCCCTACGTCATTCCAACCGTTCTTCCGATTGCCGATCCTGGTTACTCCCATAATCGTTTAGCGGGCGGAGATTTGTCCGGGCTGGATATTGCTCCGGTCAGCGCGTGCCGGGCCAACGAAGGTAGCGACCAGGGAGAGGATCTGCTGCTGTTTGAAGGGTTTGGGCAAGTAGCCGCGCATGCCACAGAGCCGCGCCTTGAGCCGGTCCACGATGCCCACGCGCCGCGAAATGACCACCAGAGGAATCGCCTTGAACTGCGGACGCTGCTTGACCTTGAGAGCAAATTCGAAGCCGTCCATGCGCGGCATCACCAGATCGAGAAGGATCAGATCCGGCAGTCGCGCGCCTGACGTGAGCAGATACCGCAGCGCCTCCACTCCGTCGGGTACGGCAATGACTTCGTACCCTTCCCTGGGATAAGCTAAACTGTCTTCATGAGTTTGCCATCTTTGTACACAAGGACAGTGGCACAGCCGCTGCCACAACTCTCGTGGTCTTGAGGGGTTGAAAGCAGCCAATATTGTGCATTTCCTCGTCTGCCACTTACTTTTAGAGGAGTGCGCAGCGCCAGCAAGGTCAGTGGCGTTTCTGAAAGGAGTATTATTGAGCATACCCAATGCATTCGAATGCATTAGGTATGCTCAATGGTGTATTCGTTGACACACTATGCTTCTACTACCGTCTCCACTTCCACCCTCGGGAAGAGCACTCCGCCGGGGGCGACGTGCGTGAGCGGGCGGCTGCCCCAGGTGGTCTCGCGCTCCCAGGCGCCGTGTTCGACTGGTCCCAGGCCAAGCTGCTGCATGATGCGGTCACACGAGGATGGGATGTAGGGCGCGAGCAGGATCGCGAGCAGGCGCGTGGCCTCCGCTGCCGAGTAGAGCACCGTATCGAGCCGCTGGCTCTGCTCGGGCTGGCGCGCCAGCCTCCACGGCTCGTTCTGCTCGATGTACTGGTTGGCGCGCTTCACAAAGTTCCAGGTAATCCCCAGCGCGCCGCCGATATCCCAGCTTTCCAGCGCGGCGGCGGCCTTCTGGCGCGTCTCCTGCGCGACGCGTTGCAGATCCGCTTCCAGTTCGCCGGAAGGCCCCGGCGTGGGGATCGCGCCGCCGCGATAGCGCCGGATCATCGAGACCACGCGGTTGAGCAGGTTGCCGAGATCGTTGCCAAGCTCCTCATTGTAGTGGCGCACCAGGCCGGCGCGCGAGAAATCGCCGTCGGAGGCGAACGAGAGGTTGCGCATGAGATAGTAGCGCACGGCATCGGTCCCGACTTTATCGACGAGCGCGACAGGATCGATGATGTTGCCGCTGCTCTTGGATATGCGCTGGCCCTCCAGTGTGATGAAGCCATGCACTGCCACCTGCTGAGGCAGCGGCAGGCCCGCCGAGAGCAGCATGGCCGGCCAGTAGAGGCAGTGGAAGCGCGTGATGTCCTTCCCGATAACGTGGGCGTCGGCGGGCCAGTAGCGCGCGAATTTGCTGGCGTCATCGGGGAAGCCAACGGCGGTCAGGTAGTTGGTCAGGGCGTCGAACCAGACGTAGATCACCTGCTGCGGATCGCCCGGAATGGGCACGCCCCACGTCTCCATACCCGGCCTCACCTGGCGCGACACAGAGAAATCGCGCAGCCCCTGGCGAATCAGCCCGACAACCTCGGCTCGCCTCTGAGCAGGCACGATGAACTCCGGGTGTGTCTCAATGTGCGTCAGAAGCCGCTCGCTATACTTCGAGAGCGCGAAGAAGTAGTTTTCTTCTTCCAGCCACTCTGGCGTAATCGAGGGATGGAGGGGACAGTGACCGTCGACCAGCTCATCGCTGGTATAAAAGGTATTGCAGTTCGGGCAGTACCAGCCGGAGTAGGTATCTCTATAGATATCGCCGTGCTCCTGCGCGCGGCGAAACATCTCCTGCGATGCTCTGAAATGGCGCTCCGTGGTGGTGCGAATCCAGTAGTCATAGGAGATATCCAGCTTCGACCAGGCGAGCCGAAACGCCTCATCCATCGCCGCAACCCAGGCATGCGGATCGGCGCCGTTGTCCTGCGCTGCCCTCAGTACGTGCTGGCTATTCTCGTCCAGTCCCATGCTGAAGTATGTGTCGTCTCCCAGCAGGCGGTGATAGCGCGCGATCACATCGGCGATGACCTTCTCCAATGCGTGGCCGATGTGTGGAGGCGCGTTGGGGTAGTCAATTGCTGTCGTAATGTAGTAGCGCGTATGGCCCGGCGCGCCCTCGGACGCACCACTTTTGCCATCTTCAATCGTCATATCTCATCCTCGTCTCTTTTCGCCTATAGTTGATAAATGATGTTTACCAGCCATCATTATGTCATCCTTCGCTGCGCTCAGGATGATATGCCCGGGCGGTGTTCAGCCCGCTCACGTGAAGCAATAAAAGAGGGACGCAGGTGTGTCGCCCGCGTCCCTCTCGTTGCTGCTTATCCAGCGCTCACACTCTCAGGTGAGCCTGCTATCTATGCGCTCGAAGGACAGCGACACCCTGCCATATGCCATCATAACGGGCATAAAGCTGGCGCGAGTAAGCATGGTGGACATGATAAAGCGATGCTTACGCCGCAAAGTTGTCACGATCCTTTCGTCAGTATTTGTCATGAACGAGACAAGTATAACTGCACCGGCGAAATCTTGTCAAGATCAATCAGTCCTGCGTACCCAGGAATTGGGACGCCGGTTTGGCCGGCTGCTTGCTGAGTATGCTATAATGAAAGATAACTTAATGTAGAGCTTTGGGCAATGAAGCAGAGCATCAAAAAATATAGTAACTTATCGGGAGGTCGCGAAATCTATGGCCCTGTGGGAACGCTGCTTGTGCCCGGATTGTAGCCTTGTATGGGAACGAAACCTGGATGGTGCGTGGCGCTATACGTCTATGATTGCTGTTCCGGTACCCGAAGAACGATCCTGTCCAATCTGTGCCAGCAAATTAGTGATGATGTGGCAGGAGCCGCTGCCGGTATTGCCAGAGAAGAGCGGCGAAGCTTGATATTCGTGCCTGCGGCGCTCGCTTTATGTATGTTGTGTTGCGGAACTGCGCGAAGCGCATTTCCGCAGCACAACATATACCTTTGCGCGGCGCGGCCGCACGAACGCCTGCTCTCAGGTATCAGGGCTTCAAGATGACCTTCGTGTAGCCTTCGATGCGCTTGTCGAACTTATCGTAGGCCATCGGAGCGTCATCGAGCGGCACTATGTTCGAAACGACGAAACTGGGCTTCGCCTTACCGGCAATGATCAGGTCGCGCAGATAGCGGTTGTAGCGCTTCACGTTGCACTGGCCCGTTCCCAGGCGCAGGCCCTTTTCAAAGAGCTTCCCGAAGGAGATGAGCAGTTGTCCCTGTTTGGCATGGGGATCAACGCCGCCCGGATCGGATGGGACATACAGGCCGGGGATGCCGAGCATGCCTGTGGGGTTGACGATCTGTATGAGCGCTTCAAGGACGGCTGAGGGGGCTTCGTTTGTCTTGCCGGGTTCAATAGCCTGGTAGCCTACGGCGTCAATGCCCTTATCCACGCCATCGCCGTGCCGCATCTGGCGAATCTGCTCAACGGGATCACCTTTGCTGAAGTCAATCGGTATGGCCCCGATTTCTTTCGCTTTCTGGAGGCGTTCCGGCACGCGGTCAACGGAATAGACTTCGGCGGCGCCCCGAATAAGCGCGCTATAGGCGGCCATGAGGCCAACGGGACCGGCTCCGAAGACCGCAACGGATTCGCCCGGAGAGACCTGCGCCAGTTCCGTGCCGTGGTATCCGGTGGGGAAGATGTCCGCCAGCAAAGCAAAATCCTCCTCATGCTCGGTCCCCTGTGGGAGCTTGAGGGCATTAAAGTCTGCATACGGAACGCGTAAATACTCGGCCTGGCCGCCGGGATAGGGTCCCATCGCTACATAACCGTAGGCACCACCGGCGAAGCCGGGGTTGACCGTGAGGCAGAATCCGGTAAAGCCACGTTCACAATTTTTGCAGAAGCCGCAGGCAACATTGAACGGCATCACTACACGATCACCTTTGCGCAGCGTGGTAACGCCTGATCCAACGTCCTCGACGATACCCATATTTTCGTGTCCGAAGATGATCCCCGGCTGCGCGGCAGTGCGCCCCTCATACATATGCAGATCCGAGCCACAGATACAGGAGGAGGTGATACGCACAATCACATCATTGGGATGCTGGATCTTGGGATCGGCTACCTGTTCGACGGCAACCTTAAACGCTCCTTTGTAGACAACAGCTCGCATGGTATCCTCCTTCATATATTGAGGTCAAATCACTCACTATCTCTACAGAAACGTTCTCCGCAAGCATGAACCCGACGGGGGAAATAGTCGAGTTTCCATGCACTATACTCTTACCGACACAGGGGTGCGTAGTTTTATTGTGGAGCTACGGGACGTGTGATAACCTCTTCTATCACACGCAAGCTTCTATTTCTTAGACACAGGATACTATATATCATAGTTTGTCAGCGCAATCAATGGATTAATGAATGATATATTTACTTTTTTCGCTTTCACATAAATATCCTGTTATCTGGCTCTGGCATGACTTTATACTCTTGTGTTGTATGTTGGCGCGGCTTTGCCGCGCCTGGAAGGAGTGTGTTGTGTGGGAAAATACGCGGAGCGCATTTTCCCACACAACACACGATGCCATACCCGGTTTTGTGTGTGTAAAAGGAGCGGGTGCCGGATGGCTCATCCGCTCTTGCCCTCTTATCAGAGGGATTCGGGAGTGAGCGATTGCACAAAATTTCGGGATGGTGTCCAACGCACGCCTGCGGCGCTCGCCGCAGGCGTGAGAAAGCAAGGAGATCAGCCAGCACTTTTGCCAGTGCCGGTTGTGGTCTCCTCGGGGGGATGGCGGGGCGGGTTCCAGAGCGGGTAAGGGATGCCGGCAGCCCGGTTAATCGCCAGCGCCTGGAGCGTTAACAGCACGACGGCGCCCATGAGCAGAACGAGCTGCCAGGGCTTGATTAGAATGCCAAGAGAGACGATCAGGGTAGTCGCACCGGCCGGCGGGTGTGGCGATTTGAGCAGGACCATCAGCCCGGCGGTGAGTCCCAGAGAGAGAGCCGCCGCGATGACGCGCGGCCAGGTCACACCCACGCTGAGCGCGGGTCCCGCCGTCGTCAGGCCGGTCACGACGAGGCTGAAGTAGCCGGCGAGTACGCCAATGGCGTGACCAACGATGGTGTTGCGCGGCGAGGCAGCGGGCGCGGTTGGTGTGTAGAAGAAAAGGAAGGCTGTGGGGCCGAGCGAGGGAAAGATGAAGGGCGATTGCGTGATGACGGCCAGAATGGACATCAGCCCGATACTGATGCAGCCGTTGATGAAGCTGAAGACCGCGAGCACGACGATGCGCGAGTGTCGCTGCAAGAGCCAGGGCAGTTGCACGCGTTCGACAAGTCCGCGCACGATGTCGGACATCTGGCCGCCGATGGGATGCTCAAGGTCGATGTGACCATAAGCGAGCGGCGTGGGCAATGGTCTGGTATCCTTATTCTTATTGCGCTCGTCGCGCTGCGTCGGCGCGGCCGGATCACGTGTTTCCTGGTTCATACAATCCCCTTTATAACCGAGGGACGATCAGACGACCGCCAGGGTCGTCTCTACATGTAGTATAATCATGGTTCATCGATACGGCGGCGCGGCCAGAGTGTCACAATCAATGCTATGACGAATCCGGCGGCGCTGGCAAGCGTCAGCCAGCCCAATATTCCTGCTCGCCCCGAGAGTAACTCGTAGAGCGCGAGGGTACAGAGCCAGAGCTGAACGATGAGGATGATCGCCACAATAAAGACCTGGCCCTGCACGATGGCTGCGCGCCCCGGAATGCCCAGGTAATTCGGTCCCGGCATGGGACCGCGTGGACCGCGCGGTGGCCGCCGCACCGGCGGATCATCGGGATTGGCGACGGGGCCGCGTCTCCGCTGGCTATCTGCGTGCTCGTTCATCGCAGCACCTCCTTCACCGCGTAGATGGTATCGCCATGAATGGCGATCTGGATGAGCGGCAGCGGGCGTGTCGGCGGCCCGGCCAGCACGTTGCCAGTTGTCGCGTCAAAAAGTCCTTCGTGACAGGGGCAATGCAGCTTGCCGTTGCCTTCATAGACCACGGCGCACGAGAGATGCGTGCACACATCGCTGTAGGCGACCAGCCCTTTCCCCGGCAGATTGATGAGGATGCCCTGGGCATACTGATCGGGGAAATCAAACACTTTCCACTGGTTTTCCGCCAGTTCGCCCACCTTTGCTATCGGAACCGCCTTGACTCCCGGACCGGATGGCAGGTTGCCGATGATCGCCAGGACGCCCGTCGCCAGGAAGAGGGCGCCCGATCCTCCCAGGAGGAAACGCAGCGTGTCGCGCCGCGTCACGACCTCATCTTCGTCCCAGGGATAGGGGAACTCCGTCCGCCAGTCCTCTATCTCCTGCGGCCTTTGCGGCATGACTTCGCCCCCCGACTCGCGCACGATCTCCGGGTTGAGGGCGGGCACGGCTGCCTGTTTATCTTTGGGATCGACTTCTTTAACCATGCTTTTCCCTCCGCGCTTCGTTATGAAGCACGCTGATTGGTGTTAACTGCATATTCCTACCCTGTCTATCATCCTGAGCGCAGCGGAGGATCTGCATGCTGGTGATTGAGATCCTGAGCGGCGGCGCAGGATGACATGCGACGGCCCCTCGCGCGGGGCGGCACGTTCCTGAGTCTCCTGCCTATGTTGTTGTAGGAACGGGCGTCGCGGGCGGTGCGGTACGCCCCGGCTCAGGCGCTGGCGGCCCCGACGGCTCGCGCGGCGTCCAGGGATGCGGCGGCACCTCGCGCTGCGGGATGCCGGCTGACTCTGCGTCAACCCACGGCTCGAAGTTGCGCGCCGCCGTCGCCTCCGGCAAATTCTCGGATTTGCCCAGGTCCGCTTCCTCTACCAGCGACAGGATATCCAGGTATTCGTCCTCGCTGGTCATCACGACGTAGTTGCGCGTGCGCACACGCTGGCGCCCGAAATAGAAGGTATTCACCGGCCTGGCTCCCTGCCTGGCCCTGCCCGCGATCACCCACTCTTCGTAGGTGCCGTAGAAGATGGCCTGCGTCGGGCAGACTGTCGCGCACATCGGCCCCTTCCCCTGGCTGGTACGATCATAGCAGAGGTTGCACTTTTTCATATAGTGTCCTGCAATATCGAATTTGGGCACACCGAAGGGGCAGGCGTAGCCGCAGTTCTCGCAGTAGATGCAGCGCGTCTCGTCCGCCGACTGCACAACGCCATCGGGGCTGACGAGGATGGCCTGCGCGGGGCAGACCTGGGCGCAGGGGGCCAGGGGATCTTCGCAGTGCATGCACAGCGTGGGCGAGCTGGCTACCGTGTTCTCCCGCTCGATGTAATCGATGTAGATCATGCTGTCGCCCTTGTGCGTGTCGCACTCGCGGCAGGCCGCGACGCAGGAGCGGCAGCCGATGCAGCGCGAAGGATCGAGGAATATTCTTTTTACCAGATCTGGCATATGTTTTTCCCTTGAAATAGTTAGCGCCATACACAGGTATATCTGACTGCTCACCGCCGCGCGGTTCGCCGGAGTGTAAAGTCTGCGGGCTGATCGCCGCAGGCGATCAGCCCGCAGACTTCATAGCATCGAGCGCGTCTGTGGCGCACAGAAAGACGCACATCGGGTTATCTAAAGGTTGGCGTTGGTCGGGCCTGGGCGATGGGCAGCTCATGGCGGCGCCTCCGGGCCTGAGCGAGCGCCCCTATGTCTTCGTGCCGCGCCCACTCCGGCGCTTGCCCGGCGCGCTGGGCGGAGGCGGCGCACACCTTGTACTCCGGGATCTTCATCATCGGCTCCAGCACCGGGTTCGTCAACTGGTTCGCTGCCTGAGTGTGCCCGTAATGATACGGGATGAAGAGCGTATCCGGGCGGATCGAGCGCACCACCAGCGCGGGCGCCGTCATCTCGCCGCGCCTCGTGCGCACCGTCACCCAGTCCCCCTCTTTGATACCCAGTTTCTGCGCCGTCTGCTCGTGCATCTCCACCCAGGGATAAGGCGCCATCTCCTTGAGAAAGGGCGTGCGCCGCGTCTGGTTGCCCGACAGATAGTGATAGATGACGCGCCCCGTCGTCAACACCAGCGGATACTCCTCGTCCGGTTCTTCCGCCGGCGGAATATAGGGAACGGGATGGAAGCGCGCCTTGCCGTCGGGGAAGTCGAAGCGCTCTTCATAGAGGCGCGGCGTGCCGGGATGGTCCGGCGAGGGACAGGGCCAGAAGACGCCGTTCTGCGCCTCGATCTTCTCGTAGGTGATGCCCCAGTAGTCCGACTTCGCGCCACGCGTGCAGCGCCGCAGTTCATCGAAGATCTCGCGCGGCGAGTGAAAATCGAAGTACTGCCCCCGGCCCAGCCGCCGCGCCAGTTCGCAGACGATCTGCCAGTCGCGGCGCGCCTCCCCGGGTGGGTCCGCTGCCCGGTTGTACTTGATGACGCGGCCCTCCAGGCTGGTTGTCGTTCCCTCTTCCTCCGCCCAGACATTGCCCGGCAGCACGATATCGGCCAGTTCCGCCGTCTCCGAGAGGAAGAAGTCCGTCACGACGAACAGATCCAGCCCGCGTAGAGCGCGCTCGACGGTGTGCTGGTCGGGCAGCGAGACCATCGGGTTTGAGCAGATCATGAAGCAGGCGCGGATCTCCTGGCGCAGCATAGCGGGGATCATCAGCGTTGCCGGGTAGCCCGCGTGCGGCAGTTCTTTTTCGTCGATGCCCCACACCGAGCAGATGTATTTGCGGTCTTCCGGGTCCTCGATCTCGCGGCAGCCTGGCAGTTGCGAGGCTTTCTGTCCTACCTCGCGGCCTCCCTGCCCGTTGCCCTGGCCCGTCAGCGTGCCATAACCGGCGCCCGGCCTGCCGAAGTTGCCCGTTGCAAGCGCCAGATTGATCGCCGTGACGCCGTTATCAACGCCCTTGCTCTGGTGCTCCAGCCCGCGCGCTGTGTAGATCAAGGCGGCGTTGGCGTGGCCGTACAGGCGCGCCGCCTCAATAATCGCTTCCGGGCGCAGGCCGCAGACGCGCGCCACGCGTTCGGGCGGATACTGCTCGACCAGCGCACGCGTCTCCTCCCAGCCCAGTGTGCGCTCGGCAATGAATTTCTCGTCGATCAGACCTTCTTTGACGATGACGTGCAGCA
>Ga0209810_1003416_pt1 | contig 16737 bp, 16 predicted proteins | sample Coa_R1_7_FD_187159 | JGI IMG/M metagenome (GOLD analysis project Ga0209810, IMG submission 187159) | Surface soil microbial communities from Centralia Pennsylvania, which are recovering from an underground coalmine fire - Coalmine... | ecosystem: Environmental > Terrestrial > Soil > Unclassified...
TGTCGGAGTGTTCGCCCAAGGGATGGAAGAAGCCATTGGCGTCTGCGGCGACACCGGGTGTTGCATTGGTAATCACCTGACTCAGGCCAATGGAGGGACTCTGAATGGGCAGGTTGGAAATGAGACTTTGGTCCACATCAGTGTGCGCCACAGGAGTCTTCTCAATGAGGTCGGTCGCTTCAGTTGTTACGGTGACCTGCGTTGCTACGGCTGCTATGTGCAGGGAAATTTTCAATCTGACGGGAAGACCTGACTCTACACTCACATCCTGGACAGCACGTTGAAACCCTTGATGTGTAACAGTCAGATGGTAGGGGTTGAACGGAACATTTGAAAAGGCAAACTCTCCCGAGGAATCTGTTGTTGTGGACCGTACATAGCCGACAACGGGATTCCGGATTGCGACGGTAGCCCCGACAACCACAGCGCCAGAGGGGTCAACCACGGTTCCCTGGATAGACCCGTAAGTGCCCAACGATTGTCCCATAGCGAATTTTGGGGGGAATATCCATCCAAAAGCGAATAACGCAGCGGCAGACAGCAACAGGCCCGCAAACGGGGTGCCCCAAGACGCGAAGGCTGAGGATGCGCCGCTACGAAGGTCCGTGCGCATACATTCCTCCTCACTATTAAATTTCGATTTTGTCGGCTGAAATTCGGGGAACGGTCAGCCGCGAGGAGGGTCCCGGCCGGAGGGTTGAAGAAGTGAAACCAGGGGAATGCTGGATGGCTCTGCAGGCAGCACCGTGGCCATCAGCTCCAGGTGCATGACACCGTGCTGCTCGGCGCCGGGCTGAACTGCTCCATTCCGAACGACCTGGCAAACGGGGCAGAAGGGTCGTGGAAACTGAGGTTGTTCTCCTTGGGCCCACGCAGTCCGGACTGCCGCCGCATCTTTCAAAATGTGATTGCTGAGGATGCGCTGATGCAGCTCCAGGTGGAAGAATACATTCAACTGCACCAGGACGGCGATCCAGGCGATCAACAAGCGGGATGGCGAACGACCACGAAAGACCCAATCCATTGTGAAACCCACAAAGACCACCACCCATCAAGTTACCAAATTTTCTCCGCGTTGTATATCCCTGCCGGCCGTTCGATGAAGGAGAGAGCTTCTCCCGCATGCCATGGTGGAACGGATGCCGGGGAATGCATTCGCAACCAGGACAAAACCACCCGGTCAATCTCAATCCCCGGCGGGCATTGCTGTGAGGACTGGTATATGCTAACAATAATTATTCGTCTCGGCCAGAATTGAAATCCTGCTGACTGACGGATCCCGTCCCAACGTCCCGCCGGAAGGGTAATAATGAAAGCGTCATGGGAATGAGGTTCACAGTTGTCGCCAAAGACGCCGGCACTCGTGCGAGAGCAGGAATTCTCCACACGCCGCACGGCGATGTTGAAACGCCTGTTTTTATGCCGGTGGGGACAGCGGGGACCGTCAAGGCTATGACGCAGACGATGCTCGAGGAGTTGGGCGCGCAGATTATTCTTGCCAACACGTATCATCTCTGCATGCGGCCGGGACATGAGATGGTGCGCGAGTTCGGCGGATTGCACCGGTTCATAAGCTGGCCGCACGCTATTCTGACCGACAGCGGCGGCTTTCAGGTGATGAGCCTGAAAGGACTGGGCAAAGTGACCGACGACGGCGTCTGGTTCCGGTCTCATCTGGATGGGTCGCCGCACTTTTTTTCTCCGGAGAGCGTGATGGAGTTCCAGTTGTCGCTGGGTGCGGACATCATCATGCCGCTGGATGAATGCGTTGATTATCCCGCGAGCCACGAAACGCTGAAGCGGTCCGTGCGGCTGACGGGCCGCTGGGCCGAGCGCTCGAAAAAATATTTCGAGGCAAACGTCGCGGCATCCCGGGAGCCTGATGGCTCCGGACACGCAAAGGCAAACAACGGGCCAAGTCTTTTTGGGATTGTGCAGGGCGGGACGGACCTCGACTTGCGCAGGGAAAGCGCCCTGGAGATCAGTGAGATTGGGTTTGATGGTTACGCGATCGGTGGCCTTTCGGTCGGAGAGCCGAAGGAGGAGTTATACGGCGTTACGGAACACGTGGCAGGCTGGTTGCCGGAGGACCGGCCGCGCTACCTGATGGGCGTAGGGACGCCTGAGGACCTGGTAAGGTGCGTGGCGCTGGGCATTGACATGTTTGACTGCGTAATGCCCACGAGAAACGCGCGAAACGGCAGCGTCTTTACCTCGGAAGGGAAACTGGTGATTAAAAGTGCGCGGTATGCTCACGATCCGGGGCCGATTGATCCGGCGTGCAGTTGCATAGTATGCCGGCGATACTCGCGCGCCTACATTCGTCACCTGTTTGCCGTGGGGGAAATCTCCGCATCAGTCCTTGCGACCTTCCATAACCTGTGGTTTTACCTTGACATGATGAGGAGAGTTAGGCAAGCTATCTATTTTGGGGGGTTTGGGAAGCTCCTTGGTGGGGTCTTGGGTGGCCCTGGCCTGACGTCCCAATCGGCGTAGCGTAGAGTCGAGAATAGAGTTATCTGTAAACCCTTCTGGTCTCGCCCGTTGATGCGAGATTTCAACCTTAATCCTGACTCTTTGATGGCTCGATCTTGGTCGAGTGCGCAGTAATTTTCCGGACTGTTTTGGCGGCGGACCCCGGCGCGGGCGGGGCCCTGGCGCAGTTTCTTCTGCTATTTGCTCCTCTGTTTATCATCTGGTATTTTCTCGTCATCCTCCCCCAGCAGCGGAACCGACGCAAGACACAGCAGATGCTGGCCAATCTGAAGACCGGAGACCGCGTACTCACGTCGGGTGGAATTTACGGTATTATTACCGGGTTCCGCGGAGACATTGTTCAAATGCAGATCGCCAACCAGATCAAGGTTGACGTTGCACGATCCGCCATCACGGCCGTGCAGCCGGAGGGAGAAGGGCAGCCGGCGCAGGAGAAGGCTACCAAGGCGAAGAAATGATGTATTTTCCCGCGCGCCTTTGGAGAATGAGGAAACTAATCGATGGACCATACCCGGCTTCGTAACCGCACGATCTTCATCCTGGTTGTGCTCATCGCATCCGTCCTGGGGCTCACAGGCATACCCAAAAACTTCCAGCAGCTCAAAGAAAATCTCGCTAACCGCATCCACCTGGGGCTTGACCTGAAGGGCGGCACTCACATGGTGTTGCAGGTCCACGTGGATGATGCCGTCAAAGTTGTTACCGACCAGGCCCTGGAACGACTTCGCGACGAGATGAGCAGCAGGGGAATTCCTTACAGTTCGATCGAGCGGCAGGGCATTTCTTCCATTTTGATCAAAGGCGTTCCGGATGAAAAATCCGGCGACTTGGACGCCCTCGTCGGTCAGCAGTTTTCCACGTGGACGCTTCAGAGGGTCCCCGGGCAGCCGCAATCGCGCGTATTGAACATGAAGGTCAGCGAGGTCGCGATGATCCGCAACCAGGCGCTTGACCAGGCCAGAGAAACGATCCGCCGCCGCATTGACGCTTTAGGGCTTGTGGGACCTGAAGTGGCCGATTACGGACAGGGCGATTATGAACTGGTCGTGCAACTCCCAGGAGTCAGCGATCCCACCCGCGTCAAGAACATCATCCAGGCCACCGCAATGCTGGAACTGAAGCTGGTTCGCGGAGGGCCATACCCAAGCCGCGACGCTGCGCTGTCTTCGTTTGGCGGAGTATTGCCGCCCGGAACTGAACTCGTTCCCGGCAATGACGAATCGAGCAGTTCGTCGGGCGGGCAGGTTTGGTATTTGCTGAACCAGGTGGCCGCCGTCACCGGACGCGACCTGACGGGCGCCCAGCCTTCCACCGGCCAGAACGGCCAGCCGATTGTGAACTTCACGCTCTCACGCGAGGGGGCAGTGCGGTTTGGTGAAATCACCGGGAAGAATGTCGGCAAGCAGCTTGCGATCGTCCTCGACAACCGTGTTGTTTCTGCTCCTGTGATCGACAGCAGGATCACGGATTCCGGCGAGATCCGCGGGAACTTTACCACGCAGCAGGCTTCGGATCTGGCGTTGATGCTTCGCTCCGGCGCGCTGCCGGCCTCGATCAGCTACATTAACGAGAGCACCGTGGGACCGTCGCTTGGGGCGGACTCGATCAGGGACGGCATCATCGCCTGCATCGTGGGTTTCCTCGCGGTAATGCTGTTCATGCTGATTTACTATCGCGGAGCGGGAGTGAATGCCGACGTTGCACTGATCCTGAACCTGATTATTCTGATGGCAGTCCTTGCGTATTTCCAGGCGGTGTTGACGTTGCCAGGCATCGCGGGCGTGATCCTGACGGTCGGCATGGGCGTTGACTCCAACGTGCTTGTCTTTGAGCGCATCCGGGAGGAGTTGCGGCACGGCAAAGCCCCAGGCGCCGCCGTCGCTGCGGGATTCGAGCACGCGTTCCGTACAATTCTCGATACGCACGTAACGACAGTGGCCGCCGCCGCCATCCTCTTTACGTTCGGGACCGGGCCGATCAAGGGGTTCGCCGTCACCCTGACCATCGGACTGATTGCAAACCTTTTCACTTCGGTGTATGTTTCTAGAACGATTTTTGATTACGTCCTGTCGCGGCGGCAAAAGGGCGAAGCTCTTAGCGTTTAGGATTTCGGGAACTTCAGAAGCGTTTCCGGTGTCTATGCATACAGATGCCTGAGCGGGTGAATGAATGGAATTTTTCCACGAGCCTAACATCGATTGGATGGGGAAGAAGTGGTATTTTATCAGCGCTTCCCTTGCCCTCCTGGTGGCCGGGCTTCTCTCAATAGCTGTTCATCACGGGCTGGTTTACGGAATTGAGTTCCGCAGCGGCACTCAAGTCACGGTGAAGTTTGCAAAGGCCCCGGACCTTGGCGCAATCCGCCGCGAACTGGCGAAGGATAATTGGAAGGGCGCAAGCATTCAGAGCATCGGACCCGCTTCTGAGCATTCGGTGATGATTGAGCTGCCGTTGCAGGAGGGCGCTTCCGAAGGTTCGGCGCTCGACGCTGGAAAGAACGCCATTGTGAAAGCACTCACCTCGCTGTACGGCGGCGCTTCCGCCGGCAAGTCAGACTTCAACAACGCGACATCGAAGAACATCGAAGATTACCTGCTGGTTTCCGACCCTCTGGGTATGGCGTCGAAAGGGCTGGATACCGCGACCAGCACCTACGAGAAACTTGCTGCGGCGATGGTTCAGTTCCGAGACAATCCGCCGCAAAGCGGCTTGATCGCTGATTTCCAGCAATTGAGCAATGTGCCCGGCGTCACACCCGCCGTCATCAGCGCGCTTGAAAAGGGTTTCTATCTGTCAGGGTTCACGGTCCGGAACACGGAGATCGTGGGACCAAAGGTTGGTTCGGACTTGCGCCGCCAGGCGGTTTATGTAACATTAGCAGGTCTCGCCGCAATGCTCGTTTACATTTGGTTTCGTTTTGAGTTAATTTATGGCGTGTCGGCGGTTATTGCAGTCTTTCATGACGTTCTTATAACAATCGGCTTGTTTTCTCTTTTCGGAAAAGAGATTACCCTTGACGTTATCGCGGCCCTGCTGACGCTTGTCGGTTATTCGATGAACGATACCATCGTCGTTTTCGATCGCGTTCGGGAAAATCTGCCGTCGAGCAAGCGGGAGAATTTTGCCGATTTGGTGAATCGAAGCATTAACCAGACCCTCAGCAGGACGATCCTGACCTCAGGGTTGACCTTCCTTGCTGTCCTCGCGCTCTTCCTGTTTGGAGGAGAAGTCATCCACGGGTTTGCTTTTGCCATGGTCGTGGGCGTCCTGATCGGGACGTATTCTTCGATCGCGATTGCAAGTCCCATCCTGGTGTACTGGCAGAGCAGGGCGGGGAAGGGCGGCGTCAGGGAGAAGCGCAGGGTCTATGAGCGGGAAATTGCAACTGCAAAACGATAATAAATTTCTCCTGTCGGAATTCGGGAGTGGTATGATGGCTCGGATTTCGGCGAAGAGAGGGGGTGAGCATCATGCTGGGTGACACGCTGCTGGATTCCTCGCCGACTCGCGAGTCTGTGTTGAAGGGCGTGCACTGGCTGGTTTCGCTTGCGGTGGGGATTGTTGGGTTCCTGGTGGGCTATTTTGGTCTGCCGTTGATTGAGACGCCGGAATTCAAGGTGCTGATAACTCAATCGACGATTCTTGGGGTGATCTTCTTCTTTTACGCGTTAATTCTTTGTTACGTGTATGCGGACACGAAGCACCTCAAGCTGGCCACGTGGCCCTGGATGATCATTACATTCCTGTTTAACCTGATTGGCTTTGTAGCGTATCTTTGCTACTCGGCGGCTAAGACGGACAACTGGAAACGGGCCACTCTTCCGATCGCTTACATCTTCGAAGTGATCATCATCGGGGTGATGATTATCATCCCGCTGATTTACACGGAGGCGCTGCCCAAGGCGCAGTTGATGACTTTCCTGGTTGCGCCGCCGCCACCGCCTCCGCCGCCACCACCGCCCGCAAAAGCCCCACCGGTTGTTGTCCACCAGGTGAGCATTCAGGACCTGATGAAGGCCCCGACGGTCATTCCCAAGACAATTGCCAAGATTAAGGACCAGCCCATTCAACCTCAGGCAACGGGCGTGGTCGGCGGCGTTGCCGGCGGCGTGCCGGGGGGACAGATGGGCGGTGTTCTCGGAGGAATCATCGGTGGTATCGCGGGAGGTCCCCCTCCGCCGCCTCCACCGAAGCCCGCAACGCCTCAGAGAATCAGGGTCGGCGGCCAGGTGGAAGCCGCCAAAGGAATTTACAATCCTCCGCCGGAATATCCGCCGCTTGCCAAGATGGCCCGTATTCAGGGCACCGTGAGGCTTGAGGCGGTGATTGCGAAGGACGGAACAATTCAGGATTTAAAAGTTCTGAGCGGCCACCCCTTGCTCGTCAAAGCCGCTCTTGATGCGGTAAAACAATGGCGCTACCAGCCGACGCTATTGAACGGCGAACCTGTGGAAGTTGTGACGGAGATCGATGTGAACTTTACCCTGGCGGGGTAGTCGGCTGTCTTTAAAATTCCTTGAGGAGGAAACAGAAAAAGTATGCTTGGAGCTAAGGTTCTTACCATGATGTTGCTGTTTCAGGAAGCATCGACCGCTACTTCCTTTAACCCCCTTGATATGTGGAAGTCGATGGGGTGGTCGGCCCGGGCGGTCGTGATCGTGCTGTTCTTCATGTCCGCATGGTCGATCGGTGTAGCAATTGACCGATATATCGCCTTCCAGGCGGCACGGAAGCAGTCCCGAATTTTCGCTCCCGCAGTTGCCGGAGCACTGAAGGATGGCAGAGTGGATGAAGCCATCTCGATCGCCGAACAGAACAAGCGGAGCCACCTGGCGAAAGTGGTCACGGCTGGTTTGCAGGAATTTCAGGCGCACCAGGTGTCAGCCGACATTCCGGGTGAAACCATCGAGGCTTCGAAGCGCGCCCTCGAGCGGGCTTCCGCGATTGTTCACGCGGAGCTCAAGCGCGGCATTTCGAGCCTTGCCACGATCGGATCGACGGCGCCCTTCGTCGGACTGTTCGGAACGGTGCTCGGAATCATTCACGCGTTCCAGGGCATTTCTACTACACAGTCAACCGGTCTCGGTGCAGTAGCCGGCGGTATCGCAGAAGCTCTGGTGACCACGGCTATCGGCTTGTTCGTCGCTATTCCCGCGGTATGGCTCTACAACTACTTCACGAACAAGATCGAGGGCTTCGACGTCGAGATGGACAACTCCTCTTCCGAACTGGTGGATTACTTTATTAAGAGCTCCGGAGGGAAGAAGTAATGGCATCGAAACGCGCAGCGCTGGGTGAGGTGTCGGACATCAACGTGACGCCGCTCGTGGACGTCATGCTGGTGCTGCTGATCATCTTTATGGTCATCACCCCACTGCTCCAGAAGGGCGTTTCGGTTGACCTCGCAAAAGCCCATAACCCGCGACAGATGCCGGACGCTGAGAAAACCAACGCGGTGGAACTGGCAGTCACGCGGGATGGGAAAGTCTTCCTTAACGCCCAGCCTGTGGCCATGGGTGATATCACGAAACAAGTCAGCGACCTGATGGCGAACCGCCTGAACAAGGTGGTGTTTATCAAAAGCGACGCGCGCGCGAAATACGGCGACGTTGTCTCTGTTGTTGACAATGTCCGTGCCGCGGGAATCGAGCAGTTGGGCCTGATCACCGAACGTGTAAGACCCAATGTGAACGTTCCATTGACGCAATAGCGCCGGCATCAGGCAAAGACGGCCTTCAAGAGGCCAAAGGAGGGTAGTTGTATGGCAATGGCCGTTGGTGGCGGCAAGGGCGGCACGATGATGAACCTGAACGTCACGCCCTTGATTGACGTGCTGCTGGTGCTGCTGATCATCTTCATGATCATTCAGCCCAGGATTCCGCACGGATTGGATGCTCTTGTCCCCAAACCGGACAAGAACCAGAAACCCAACAAGGACGTTATCGAGCGAACGATTGTCGTATCCATTGACGCTCAAAGAGCGATCTCAATCAATCAGACGCCGGTTTCGGTGAACGACCTTGGACAGCGCCTTGAGGACATCTTCAAGAACCGTAATGAACACATCATGTTCATTAAGGGAGATCCGAAGCTGCCCTTCCAGGACGTAGCGCTTTTGATCGATATCTCCAAGGGCGCCGGGGCCGACAAAATAGGGCTTATTACGAAGGCGATTGAAGAACAACAATAGCGCTCCGGAGCCCTGCAAAAATCTGATCTACGGAGGAACCAACGATGCGTCGTTATTTGCTGGCGCCAGTGTGTCTGGTCCTGCTGGCGGTCGTGACCAGCGGCTGTAGTGCCTTCAGGGCCCTCAAAGCCAGAGACCAGCTCAACAAAGGAGTGCAGTCATACCGGAATGCGCAGTTTCAGGAGGCTATTGAGCATTTCAAAAATGCGGTGCAACTGGACCCCGGCCTGATCAATGCGAGACTGTACCTGGCCACAGCCTACGCCCAGCAGTATGTTCCTGGAGGGGACTCGCCCGAGAACATTAAGACCGGAGAGCAGGCGATCCAGGCTTTTGAAGACGTGCTGAAAATGGATCCCAAGAACACTACGGCGCTGGCAAGCATCGGGCAGATTTATTACAACATGAAAAATTTTGACAAGGCCAAGGAGTACCAGCGTCGGCGCATCCAGTATGAACCGAACAACCCCGAGCCTTACTACTGGATCGGCGTGATTGATTGGGCGCAGGCCTTTCAGGCTGACGGCAAGATCCGCAAGGACCTTGACCTTCTGATGCCCGATGAACACGGCAACCTCAAGCCTTTGCCCGAAAAGTACCGGGTGCAGTTGGAAGCACAGAACAGCAAGCTGGTTGACGAAGGAATCGAGGCCCTTAATAAAGCCCTGGAATTGAAGCCGAACGACTTCAACAGCATGGCGTATATGAACCTCCTGTACCGGCAGAAAGCGGACATTGAGAAAAACCCCGCCGACCGCCTCGCTGATCTAAAGACAGCCAACGATTGGCAGCAGAAAGCCATGGAACTCCGGCAGGGCGCACCTTCCAAGTCAACATCGCAGGGGTCATAACCTCTCTGCAGAACCACTCCCGGGGCCCTTCGAGTTTCCTGGTTAGAAATTCGGAGGGCCTTTCTGTTTCCAGCTCCTTTCTCGTCCGACTTCACCCTTCGAGTTCAGATCCGAATCGATTCAGTCCATTTCCCTGCTGGCTGGGCATTACTTTGCTGCCACGGTTTCAGCTCCGGTACCCATTTGAGGCCAACTTGAAGACGTGAACAGCAGTGGCCTAGAATGAAATGGGTGAACATGACGCAGTTTGAAACGGTCCTCCGCAAGGTCCAGGCTTACCGTCCTAATGACGATCTGGCCGTGCTGCGTAATGCCTATCTCCTTTGCCAGGAAAAGCACCAGGGGCAGAAGAGGTTGTCGGGGGAGCCTTACATCACGCACCCTCTGGAAGTCACGAACATCCTCGCCGACTTGCGCCTCGATACGGTGTGCCTCGCCGCCGGCATGCTGCACGACGTGGTCGAAGATACTTCAGCCAGCATTGACGCCTTGAAGCAGCAGTTCGGGCCCGAAGTGGCCCGCATCGTCGAGGGCGTCACCAAGATCAGCCGCATTCACTTCCTGAGCCCTGAGGAACAGCAGGCGGAAAACTTCCGCAAAATGCTGCTGGCCATGGTGGACGACGTGCGGGTGGTGCTGGTGAAGCTTGCTGACCGCCTGCACAACATGCGCACGCTTGAGTATCTTCCTCCTGAAAAGCAGCGGCGGATTGCCCACGAGACGCTTGAAATCTATGCCCCCATCGCTCATCGGCTGGGCATGGGGAAGTTACGCGGAGAACTGGAGGACCTTTCATTCCGATATCTTGAGCCCGATGCCTATCAGGAAGTCAAGAAGGCCGTTGAGAGCCGGAGAAAAGTCAACGAGCACTTCCTTGCCGAGGTCCAGCGGCTGGTTGAGGCCAAGATGAAGGAGAATTCAATTCCTGCGCGCGTCGAAGGCCGGATCAAGCGGCTCTACAGCATCTGGCAAAAGCTCAAGCGGCAGAACATCGGTATCGAGCAGGTTTATGACCTGCTGGCCATCCGCATCATCACCGACGATGTCAAGAACTGTTACGCGGCGCTGGGTGTGATTCACAACACGTGGCGGCCTGTCCCCGGAAGGATCAAGGATTTCATCGCCATCCCTCGCCCTAATCTGTACCAGTCGCTCCACACCTCTGTGATCGGCCCGCACGGCCAGCCGTTTGAAGTCCAGATCCGCACGGAAGAGATGCACCGCGTTGCCGAGGAAGGCATTGCGGCCCACTGGAAATACAAGGACGGCCACGGAACCACGGTGCAGGACGCCGAGCGTTTTGCTTGGCTGCGGCACATGGTTGAGTGGCAGAAGGAGATGAAGGACTCGAGCGACTTCCTCTCCACACTCAAGATAGACCTCTACCCCCAGGAGGTCTATACGTTCACTCCGAAGGGCAAGGTGATTGTGCTGCCGCGCGAGGCCACGCCCATTGACTTCGCCTACGCCATCCACACCGAGATCGGCAATCATTGCGTCGGCGCGAAAGTGAACGGGAGGATGGTCCCGCTGAAGACCAAGCTGCTGAACGGCGATATCGTTGAAATCATCACCCAGGCCAGCCAGACCCCCAGCCGTGACTGGCTGGCGCACGTCAAGACCTCGCGCGCACGAAACAAAATCAAGCACTGGATCAACATCGAGCAGCGTAAGCAGGCGGTCGAGATCGGCAGGAGGCTGCTCGAAAAGGAAGCGCGCAAGCATGACATCACGTTGAAGAAGTTTACAGAGGATGATTATCTCCGCGTTGGCAAGGAGTACGGGTGCTCGCTGGTCGATGACCTGCTGGCCGGAATCGGTTTTGGGAAATATTCCGCGCGCCAGGTCCTTTCCAAGCTCAGCCCGGAAGCTGTCCATGAGCCGGGCCAGCCTTCACGCCTGACCAGCACCTTCAAACGCGTGCTGGGCCTGCGCTCCGACGCTGCGATTCAGGTGCACGGCCACGGCGACCTGATGGTTTATCGCGCAAAGTGCTGCAACCCCATCCGCGGCGAGGAGATTGTTGGTTACATCACGCGCGGCAAAGGCATTTCGGTCCACTCGAAAAACTGCCCGAACGTTCAGAACCTGATGTATGACGCGGAACGCCGCATCGAAGTCGAATGGAGCGGGCCGAAGTACACCTTCTATCCCGTGCGCCTCACCCTGCTGACGACGGACCGCCAGGGTATGCTGGCGGACGTGACGGCGGCCATCAGCAGCGACCATTCCAACATCCAGGGCATTGAAGCCCGCACAGGCGATAATCAGGCCTCAATTGACGTGACGGTGGACATCGTTGACAAGGAGCACCTGGAAAGGATAATGTCAACGCTCCGGAAAATTGACGGAGTGTACAGCGTTGAGCGCGTTCAGCGGACCTGAAACCGCACTGCGCGCCCGGACGGGCCATGCCGCCACTATTCCGCGCTAAAGATGCTGTTTTCGATTACCGCGCTGCCGGCTGTTGAAGGTTGGTCAGGCGGCCTTGGTGACCTTGCCGGCGCGGATGCAGGCTGTGCAGACGCGCAGTGTCTTTCGCGCACCATTCACAATGGCATGGACGCGGCGGAGATTGGGGTTCCACCTTCGGCGTGTCAGGTTATGAGCGTGGCTCACATTGTTCCCGTAGGAAGGACCTTTACCGCAAATTTCGCAAGTACGCGCCATCAGTGACTCCTTAAGAAATGGAAAATACCTTGAAAACGCAATTGTCAATTTTATCAGATGTGCGCCGAATTGCCCACCGCTTCATGGCTTTCAGCCGGACCGGCGGGGCCATCTTGAATGGCGAACCGAAATGTTCGAAGCCCACTCCGCGGCGCCGCAGCCTGGTCTTGCTCACCGGGCTTGCCGCCGTCGTCGCCATGACCTTTCTGTCGCCGGCGTGTCGCCGGCAGAACACCGGCGCCGGAGACGTCTGGGCTGAGGTTGACGGACATCCGATCTACCGGTCCCAGATCGAAAAAATCTACCAGCGGCTGAACGGCGGCAAGAGCGGCGCAGAAGATAAGGCCGAAGTGCTGATCGATGAGCTCAACATCCTGAATGAGGTCATCAACAAGCAGATTCTTCTGGCCTACGCCGCGCGCTCCGGAATCACCGTGTCGGAATCGGAGATTGACACGAAGATGGCCCAGTTCAAGAGTCCTTACTCGGAAGAGCAGTTTGAACAGCGACTCAAAGCGCAGGGCATCACGGAAGCCGACCTTCGCGACGACGTCCGGAGTTCCCTGACGCTCGAGAAGCTCTTCAACCGTGACGTCAACTCCCGCGTTTCGGTCAGCGAAGCCGAAATCTCCGGCTATTATGAGCGTAACAAGGCCTCCTTTGACGTGCCGGAAACCAGATACCACCTCGCCCAGATCGAAGTAACGCCGGGATCGAGCAACAGCGTTCATAACCTTAAAAACGATGATGCCAAGACCGCTGAGATGGCGCAGCGAAAAATCCAGGCCCTTTACGCCCAGCTTCGCGCTGGCCAGGACTTCGCCACTGTTGCCGAGAACTACTCCGAAGACCCGAAAACCGCCCTGAACGGCGGGGACATGGGCTATGTCCAGGAATCCGCTCTGGCTGCAAACCCTGCGCTTGAGAAGGTCATCAAGAGCCTGAAGCCGGGCCAGATTTCAGGAATCATCGCTGCGCGCGACGGCTACCACATCGTCAAGCTCCTCGGCATTGAAAAGGCCGGGCAGGAACCCCTCAGCGATCCTGAAGTGCAGAGCCGCATCCGCGAGACCCTGCTGAACGAGAAACAACAGTTGCTGAAAGCCGCCTACATTGAAACCCTGCGCGACAAAGCCAAGGTCCGCAACCTCCTTGCCGAACAGATTGTAAAACAGCCGTTCTAGACTCCTTTCCGCAGCGAGCGCCGCCTTGCCCGCCCGATGCCCCCATGTATTGAGCCAATTTCATGCGGCGAATACAGCCAGGCGGCTTGCGTGTCGCTCACCATTCCATTCGGGAATCACCATAGTGGTGCTGGCAACGCCCTGTGTCGGCCGACGTTAGCGGGCTGCGTACCTCAGTATCGCAAGGTGGTTATTCTTGTCCGCACCGAGAAACAGGAAGTCGTCTGACGAGTCGGCGCAAGCCGGAACTGAAAAGCCCTCGGTATTGGATGGCATTTTATAAACCGCGACCACCTGCTCGGTCTGCTGGTTCAACACGGTGATCAGACCAGGCTGGCTGATATCCTCCTCCGGAACACCGACGACGATGTGGGAGTAATAAATAAAGAGATATCCGCTTCCCGCCCCTGACATCTGAACAGGAGTTAAGCTGGCCGAGGGCGGTTTGAGAATCGTCTCGCGGAGAATGTCTCCCGTCGTGGAAATAACGTACAGGTGCGGATTGTGCGCCCCTTGCAGAGCATATATGTTCTCATCCGGTGAACCGAAATAAAGTGTGTGATTCCCGAGCGAGACGGCGTTCGCATCCTCTTTCGCCAGTTTTTCTGAATATGGGATGACGCTGGAAGTCAGCGAAGATTTTGCGGCCGCAGTCGGCTCCATGAGCTTTATTGGGCTCAAGAACGTTCCTTCACGGCCCCAAATACCTGCGAAGGTATCCAGCTTCGCTCCCTCCGCAATTTCCTCCTGCCTCAGGCCATAGGTTCCAGAAAGCAGGAAATCGCCATCTGCAAAGACGGCCACACGCATCGGCTCGACGCGCTTTCCAGATTCGTCACCAACACGGATTTGCGAGTCGACCGATCCGTCGTCGCGGTACTTTATCAAAAAGTAGGCAAGCCTTCGCTTTTTGTCAGATTGCCGGTTAGAAGACACCTGCACCAGAGAGTAAAGCGTCCCATCCGCCTGGACATTGAAGTCAATGCGAGCTGGATTATAGTAGCCTGGTATTGCTGGGGTACGGTATTGAGTCACGGTTTTAGATGAAATGGAGATTTTCGAGATGGGTTGTTTCCAGATGTCCTCCGCTTGGTTGTCGTTATAGACAGCATAAATCTCCCCGTTCGGGCCGCATTTTATGGACGACTCGACGGCCGTTGGAGCAGGCTGCGAGAAACCGATCGTCTCCGTTTTATCAAGGACGAACACCCTTGGCGAGGCATGGCTTGAACTGTCCTGTTCCTTCCTCACCATCTCCCGGCATAAAGCAACTTGTGGGAACAAAAGAAGGAGCGCTATGATCGGCACGATTTCTGACAGCGTGGTTCTGCTGGCAGAGCACTTCATCGATTCACCCCTCCATTTTTTCGGGGCGTGCGGTTATCCACACGCCCCGTAGTTTGCTTCCCTGTAGCTGGCGGATCAAGCTGTCTTGGGAACTCGCAACAGCACGTACCGCCCGGCACAATTCCGGACCCAAATGTCAGCCTTCTGAAGTGGAGTCGTTCGGGACTTTGCAATGGGCGAGTCTGGAACTTCGCAAGTACCGCTGGGGGAATAAAGGGCAGGATAAGCGTACAGGCAGCACATGTAATTGTGGACTTGGAAATTCGAGCCGGTCCCAAGAACTGTTGAATCGCACTGCTGAACCGTTATTACTTCATGACAGCCCGACGAGTTACAAATCTCCTCTACGCTTTGAAGCTGTTTACAGCAGACTGTTTGGCCAAACGCAGGCAGTGCAACCCCGCCAACCAATGCGAGCAATAACAGAACTGACAAGAGGCTGAAGCGTCTCGTCTTTCCTTTCATTGGAGACCTCCTAATCAGCATTGTATTGCCAGAAGGAAAGCACGTCAAGGACCCTTGCTCTTTGTGACCCAGTTCCGCCTGCATCGCTCGGAGGTTTTCAGGGCGGCACAGGCCCCACGTTCATCTGATGATGCGAACGTCATTCCTGCGCTGGCGGCAATTGGGAAGTTTATCGGACGTTCTCCTGCAGCGTTCATACGGCAACCTTGGGGCCGTTACCCTGAATTTTACCCGAGAATCGCGAAGTCAACAGCGAGCCCATGGGTACGCGCCCAGGCCCACTGCAACGTGCAATGCTTCATCGACTTTACTCCAGCCGCAGCAGCCGGGCGCCTGCTTCGATGCCAAGTCCCTCGCGCACGTGAACTTCCGTGACGCGCCCGGCGCGGGGCGCGCGCAATTCGTTCTGCATCTTCATGGCTTCGATCACCACGAGCCCCTGGTCTTGCGCCACTTCCTGATCACGCGCGACGAGCACGCGGACCACCTTGCCTGGCATCGGCGCCAGCAGGTCGAGCGGGCCTTCGTGACCGAGGGACCGGCCGGCAAAACGGCGCGTGCGCGGATCGCGCACCTGGACGCGGAAATCGTATTCGGCAATCGTCACCACCCAGGAATCCGACTGCCCCGGCGCGCCGTCCGGAGCGGGCGCAACACGCGCTTCGTAAGACTGGCCATCGATGATGATCGAATAGTGGCCGGGACGGATTTCCGCCCAGTCGGCTTCAATGGGTTCGCCATCGAGCTTAAACCGCAGACTGTCGAGTCCGCCGCGCCCGTCGGTCGGCCGCTCGATCGTCAGCCGATGTTTGCTTGTCCGCGCATCTTCACGAAGTTCAATCTCAAAATTCATGCTCTTCCTGCTTCAAGGTTGCGGCCAGTGGTGCAATTGCTCCTCGCGGCCTGCGGATTTCCATTTTGAGACGCGGCCGTTTGCGCGCGCCTCGGTGCGGCGCGATTCCCGCCGCCGCGAAAGTTCGAGCGCCGCGGCCAGGACCGCCACGCGCGCGAGTTCGGGCGGCGGAGGCAGCTTCAGCGTTCCTTCCGCAAGCATGCGGTCGATGAAGCCCGTGTCAATCCGGCCTTCGATGAATTCCGGGTGCGCGAGGAGTTGCCGGAAGAATTGCAGGTTCGTCTGCGGTCCCGCAACTTCATATTCGCTGAGCGCCCGCTGCATGCGCGCCACGGCCTGCCGACGGTCTGTTCCCCAAACGGCCAGCTTGGCGAGCAGCGGATCGTACTCAAGCGGCACACGCCAGCCTTCGTAAACGCCGCTGTCGCTGCGAATGCCGGGCCCGGAGGGAATGGCGAGGCGCGTGATCAGGCCGGGGGAAGGGAAGAAGTCGCGCGCGGGATCTTCCGCATAGATGCGCGCTTCAATGGCGTGGCCGCGCAACTGGATGTCTCCCTGCCGCCGCTCGAGCCGCTCGCCCGCGGCAATGCGAATCTGTTCCTTGACAAGATCGATGCCCACCACAAGCTCCGTCACCGGATGCTCCACCTGGAGCCGCGTGTTCATTTCGAGGAAGTAGAA
>Ga0209810_1003418_pt1 | contig 16732 bp, 14 predicted proteins | sample Coa_R1_7_FD_187159 | JGI IMG/M metagenome (GOLD analysis project Ga0209810, IMG submission 187159) | Surface soil microbial communities from Centralia Pennsylvania, which are recovering from an underground coalmine fire - Coalmine... | ecosystem: Environmental > Terrestrial > Soil > Unclassified...
CAGCTGGGCCACCACGACCTGGTGGATCAGCGGTACGTTCGCCGGGACGTCGAAGATCTCCGCGGGGAGATCGACAGTCAGAGTAGTCGTCATCTCTTATCAGCCCTTAGCAGCCGTCTTCACGAGCACGACGCCGCCGTTGGGGCCCGGGATGGCGCCCTTGATCAGCAGCAGGCCCTTCTCGGCGTCGATGGCGTGAACGGTCAGGTTCTGCACGGTCACCCGCGCGTTGCCCATCCGGCCGGCCATCCGCACGCCCTTGAAAACGCGGCCCGGGGTGGCGCAGGCGCCGATCGAACCCGGGGAGCGGTGCTTGCGCTGGGTGCCGTGGGCGGCGCCCAGACCGCGGAAGTTGTGCCGCTTCATGACACCCGCGGTGCCCTTGCCCTTGGAGGTGCCCACGACGTCGATGCGCTGACCGACCTCGAACACCTCGGTGGTGAGCTCCTGGCCGAGCGCGTAGTCGGCGGCGTCGTCCGTGCGCAGCTCGACCAGGTGGCGGCGCGGGGTGACGCCGGCCTTGTCGAAGTGGCCCTTGCGCGGCTTGTTCACCTTGCGCGGGTCGATCTCGCCGAAGGCGATCTGGACCGCGGCGTAGCCGTCCTTCTCGGTGTCGCGCACCTGGGTCACGACGCACGGCCCGGCCTTGACGACGGTCACCGGGACCACCCGGTTGTCCGCGTCCCAGACCTGCGTCATGCCGAGCTTCTCGCCCAGGAGGCCCTTGATCTGCTTACTCATGATCGGCAGGTTCCTTAGAGCTTGATCTCGATGTCGACGCCGGCCGGCAGGTCGAGCCGCATGAGCGAGTCGACGGTCTTGGGGGTCGGGTCGAGGATGTCGATGAGCCGCTTGTGGGTGCGCATCTCGAAGTGCTCGCGCGAGTCCTTGTACTTGTGCGGCGAGCGGATGACGCAGTACACGTTCTTCTCGGTCGGCAGCGGCACCGGGCCCGCGACCTGCGCACCAGTGCGGCTCACCGTCTCGACGATCTTGCGCGCCGAGGAGTCGATGACCTCGTGGTCGTAGGCCTTGAGCCTGATGCGGATCTTCTGTCCCGCCATGGCTGCTTCGAATTCCTTCTCTTCGTAAACCGCTTCGACCTCCCCGCGGGGGCGGGGATGCCTCTGTTCGGAGCCGTCTGTCCGGTTTTCTCCGACCCACGCGGTCGGGCGTGTCGCGCTGCTGCCGCACACGAGGGCGCGGCAGCAGGGCACAACCCTGCCGGCCACCATTGCTGATGAGCGCGGGCCCTGGAGGTCCACCGCGCAGCTGGCACGCCTTCTGGCGAGACTTCGCGAGTGGCTGGTACTTCACTCCGGGCGCCCGGCGAAAGGGCAACCCTCGCCGAGCAACTGAAACAGTATGCCGGAGTGCCCTGCCCGAGGCCAAATCGGCACCGGCCACGCAGGCCGCCCCGCCGCGGCCGCGAGCGCGCGGGCACCGGCATCCGCCATAGTATGGCCGCCGTGTCGAAAGCCCTCCTCCAGCGCGGTCGCCGGCACTGGCTCGTCGCCGCGGCGGCCCTCGCCGTCACACTAGGCGCCGGCGCCGCGGGCGAGTTCGGGCTGACCGCCAACTCCAGCCTCAAGCCGGCCACCGGGGCGTCCGGCACTGCGCCCGGCACGCCGACCGGCAGCGGAGCGACGGGCGCGCCGCTGGCCGCCGGCGCGCATCCGATGAAGTTCGGGCTCGACTACGGCTCGACGCTGATGAACGAGAGCCCGAGCGCCGTCAGGACCAGTCTTCAGGACGCCGTGACGGAGGGCACCAAATGGATCCGCGTGGACCTTCCATGGGAGACGATTCAGCCGAACAACGCCCAGACATATAAGTGGGGCAAGTTCGACGTCGTCGCGGACACGGCGCAGTCGCTCGGCCTGAAGATCGACGCGATCCTCGACGCCACCGCGTACTGGGACACCACCGCGGCCTGTAAGAGGGGCAGCCACGACACCACCATCTGCCCACCGTCCAGCAACACCGACTTCGCGAAGTTCGCCACGGCGGCCGTGCGACGCTACAAGGCCCGCGGCGTCGGCGCCTGGGAGATCTGGAACGAACCGAACATCGCCGGCAACTGGTGGCCTACACCGAACGCGGCCGCCTACGCGCAGATGCTCACCACCGTGTCGAGTGCCATCCGCGGCGCGGACCCCGGCGCTCTCATTCTCATGGGAGGCCTCGCGGCCGTGCCGGACGACCCGGCGACGGGCTATGAGTCGCAGAACAGGTTCCTCAGCGGCGTGGTCGGTATCGGCGGAAGCCTGGCGAACGTGAACGCCATCAGCTACCACCCGTTCTCGGCGCCGACCCCGCCGAGCCTGGCCGGCGACTTCGCGGACATCTCCGGCAGCCCGGACAACCTGCTGCGCATTCTGCAGACCAGCGGCAATCCGAAGGTGCAGATCTGGATCACGGAGTCCGGCGACACCGAGTACGACGGCGCCCTGCTGCCGTTCGGGACCAAGGCCACGGCGGCTCAACTGCAGGGCCAGGCCGCCTACGCCACCGACCTGATCAAAACGGTCTCCACCAACCCGAACGTGGCGGCCGACTTCTGGTTCGCCGACCAGGACATCCTGCCGGCGCATCTGTACTGGGGGCTGCGGGACGAGACTGGCAAGGCCCGGCCGGTGTTCAACACGCTCAAGGCGGCCATCGCGGCCTGCGGGTGCAGTGTCAGCTGATGCGGCTACGGTTCAGGCGGTTCACGTGACGACGACGGTCGCCCTGGTCACGCCCCACTATCCGCCCAGGATCGGCGGCGTGGAGCGCTATGTAGCACGACTCGCCGAGGCGTTGGCGGCTGATGCGGACTTCGAGCCGGTGGTGATCACCACCCGGCACCGCGGGAAGCGGACACAGGTCGCCTTGGAGAACGGCGTCCGCGTCATTCGGCTCGGCGTCTGGGTGCGCGTATCTAACACTCCGCTGAGCCCGTTGTGGCCGTTCCAGGTGCGGCGGTGGCTGCGGCGAACCGGCGCCGCGGTCGTGAACGCGCACGCGCCGGTGCCCGGCCTTGGCGATGTCGCGGTGTTCGTGAGCGGCGAACGGCCGGTGGCGTTCACCTACCACGCCGGCACCATGCATAAGGGCGCCACCGGTTCCGGTCTGGCCAACCGGGTCATCGCGGTTTACGAGCGCCGGGTGCTCCCCCGCGTCTTCGCGCGCTGCGATGTCCCGGTGCCGGCCGGTCCCACCTCGCTCGCCGCCGGGCTGCCCGGGGCGCGGATGATCGTCCCCGGTGTCGACGTCGAGCGGTTCACCCCCGGCCCCGCCGACGCGCGGCGCCGCGAGCTGATTTATGTCGGCCGGATGGATCGCACCTCCGCGTGGAAGGGCGTCGACGTGCTGGTCGAGGCGTTCGCCTCGCTGACGGACCTGCCAGATCTTCGCCTGAAGCTGGTGGGCTCGGGCGACGCGGTCGCGGATCACCTCGCGCTGGCGCAACGGCTCGGGGTGCGCGAACGGGTCGAGGCGACCGGAGCGCTGGCCGGAGAGGAACTCGTGCGCGCGGTGCAGGGCGCGGCAGTGCTGGTGCTGCCCTCGCTGACTGATGCCGAGCTGACCGGGATGGTCCTCATGGAGGCGATGGCCTGCGCGACCCCGGTGGTGGCCTCGGACGTCGGAAGCATCGGCTACGTCGTGAACGGCGAGGCAGGGCTCGTGGTCCCGCCTGGAGACGTTCCGGCGCTCGCCGCGGCCTGTCGCAAGATTCTGACGGATCCACCGCTCGCGGCGCAGTTCGGCGCGGCGGGTCGGGCGCGCGCCGAGGCGGTGTTCGCCTGGCCGCTGCAGATCGACCGCTACCGCGAGCTGTTCGCCGGGCTGGCCGAGGACCGGGAGCCGATCGCCCGCGCGTAGTTCTCGTCGAGTTCCGCCACGACTGCCTCGACGCTGAACCGCTGCGTGAAACTGCGGGCCGCCTCACCCAAGCGCTCAAGCGCCGGCTGGTCGCCGATCAGCGCGCTCATCGCGGCGGCCAGCGCGTCGACGTCCCCGGGGGCGACCAGGGCGCCCCGGCTCGCGTCGACCAGTTCGGGTAGGCCGCCGACGCTGGAGGCGATCACCGGCCGGGCGGCTGCGAAAGCGTCGAGGACTGCGCGCCCGAACACCTCGGGCCACAGCGAGGGCACGACGACAAACGAACTGAGCGCGATCTCCTTAGCCAGCGAAGCCTGGGACAGCCAGCCGACAAAGCGGACGGCGCCTGCGGCCACCAGATCGCTCGCCGCCTGTTCGAGCTGTGCGCGCCGGGTCCCGTCACCCGCGATGACCAGCTGGGCGGAGGGGTGATCGGCCAGCGTCTTGCGGAATGCGTCCAAGAGGCAGTGCACGCCTTTGACCTGTTCCAGGCGTCCGCTGTACAGAACTCGATACGCATCAGTGATCTGCGTTGGCTCGAAGCCTGGTTCGGTGCAATTGGGCACCACCCGAACCGGGATCGCACCGGCGTCCGGCGCGATCGTCTCCGCCATGAAGCGGCTGACGGCGAGGAATGCGCTGAGGTGCCGCCATTGCGCGCGGTATGCCGGGCGCTGGATCCAGCGCAGCCGCGCATAGCGCAGCCGATCCGCGCCGCTGAGGCCTTCAGGCCGCGTGGCCGTGGCGAGGTTCCACTTGAGCAGGCCCAGCGTCCAATCCTCCGGTCCGTGGGCGGACATGACCTGCGCGCGTCCCCGGCAGGCGGCGAGGACCGACGGGCTGAATTCCCCGATCGTGTGGTGATGCACGACGTCCGGCTGGAACTGGCCGACGAGCTCACGCATCGCGCGGTACACAGCGCGGTTCCAGAAGTAGCCGAGCAGGCGGCCCGGCCCGCCGCTCGGTGCGGGCAGCAAGGCGTCCGCGAACAGCGGTTGATCGGATCCGGGTTCGAGCACATCGGTCGCCACGACGCGAACCTGGTGGCCTCGCCGGGCCTGCTCGGCGGCGACGAGGCTGACGAACTTCTCCGCGCCGCCGGCGCAGAACCCGACGTTGACGGTGTGCACGATGCGCATTCCGGTTCAACCGCTCCCTTGACCTACCAGCTCGATCCGGATCGCTCGTCTGCGCTGGGCACGGCGATCGGCGGACGTACCGCCATATCGCCACCCAGGAGCAGCCGTGTCCCCGGCCGGGTGCCGACCGCGGTCGCGACTGCGCCCGTGTCCTGCGCCGTGGTCGCCGACCGCGCGGCACGCGCGCCGCTTATCCGGCGGGTGTCCGCCGTGACCCACGGAAGCACGAGCGGCACGGTGTCCTCGAACACGCCGAAGGACTCCGCCTCGCGCGTGTCTACGCCGTCCGCTGCGGGACTGGCCGCGGACTGTGCGCCGCCCCACGGCACATAGGCGAGGGCGACGAGCCCACAGATGAGGTTTCCGCAGACCCAGGCCGCGCCGACCCAGAGCAGGCCGCGCGAGGCCAGGGCCGCGGCCATGCCGATCGAGACGACCGCGAAGAACAGGTTGCTGACCACGAACGGGCGCATGCGGCCGACGACCCGCAGGGCGTTGCTGCTCCAGTTGTTCAGGGCGACCGCGAGCGCACCGGCGGCGAGCAGCGTCAGAAGGCCCCGGGCGTGGTCGGCGTACGCCTGTCCGAACAGGCCCAGGATCAGGTCGGCACCGAGGATGACCACGACGACGGCGGGAATCAGCACGGCCACGTTGAGGCGAGCGGAGCGCTTGAGGCATTCGCCCAGCAGCGAGATATCGTGCGACGCCTCGGAGAAGGTGGCGTCCCCGATCGAGTGGGACACGGTGTACAGCATGTTCGCGATCTGGAAAGCCATGAAGTAGTACGCCTCGGCCCCGCTGCCGAGCCGCTGGAGCGCGAGCAACGGCAAGACCAGTTGCGGCAGCAGGTTGAGCAGCGACGAGCCGTAGCTGGCCAGCGAGTAGCGCGCGTGCTCACGCAGCCGGGTGCCGCCGAAGCCGAAATCGGGTCGGAAGCCGAGCCGCACCCACATGGCGATGAGCGAGGCCAGCACGGCCGCGGCGAAGCCGACCCCGGTGGACGCGACGATCCCCGCCGCGCCGAGGGACACCAGGAAGATCGGCATCGCCAGCTTGGACAGGCTCTGCACGAAGCCGTCGACGAGCAGGTTGTACTGCGGCAGCCGCGCCGCCATGAACACCGAGTCGGTCAGCAGGTTGACCGCGGCGAAGGCGCAGAACGCGACGAAGCACAGCGCATACCACGGGTTTTCCCGGATGAACAGCAGCTTCGGGCTGATCCAGGGCAGCAGCAGCAGGAAGGCGCCGCCGAGCGCCCAGCCGCCGCCGCCCGAGATCAGCAGGCTGAGCGTGACCTGCCGGTTGCGGGCCCGGCCGGCGGCCTGATGGCGGATCAGCACGGAGTTGAATCCGAACAGCGACAGGTAGGAGATCAGCGAGATGGTGTTGATCAGCGAGGTGGCAAGGCCGACGCGCTCGGGGCTGTACTCCCGGCCGACCAGGATCCAGAAGCAATAGCCGAGCGCCGCGGTGACCCCGGTCGAGGCCATGAGGAACAGTGAGTTCTCGGTGATCTGCAACGAGGCGCGTGAGTGCCTAGACATGGCCGTCGCCTCGGGCGTGGTCGAGGGGCTGGGCACGGCGCACCAGGAAGAGCGCGACCGCGGAGGCCGCGTAGCTCGCCACCGCGGTGCCGCCTTCGCTCGGCCAGGGGAAGAAATGCGTTAACCGCTTGGACAGCGTCCACGGATGCGTCATCGAGTTGACACACAGATAGACCCAGACCAGCAGGCCGTATCCGGCCACCGCGTTGAGCACCGCGTGCCACAGGCCGCGCACCGGTTCGCTCCGGCGGATCCAGAGCCGTCCGGTCCGTGCCTGCAGCGTGATCGCCGCCAGCGCCGAGGCGGCGAAAGCGAGCGCGCCGAAGGTGTCGCGGCGCAGCGGCACGAGGTCTGCGACGTGTCTGCTGAGCTCTTGCGGGAAGGCGGCGGCGTAAGCGGCGATGTAGATCCAGCCGAGGAGGCCGTGGACCAGCGCGACTTCGGCGGCGGCGCGCATTCTGGGGTTCACGGCGAGCTCTCCGCGGCCGCGCGGTAGTGCTCGCGCAGCAGTTCCAGGTGCTCGCTCCAGGAGAAGTGCGCCTGCGCATACGCTCGGGAGCACTCGCTCATCCGGTTGCGCACCTGCTCGTCGGCGATCGTCCGGCGGATCGCGACGCCGACCGCCGCCGCATCGCGCGGCACCAGCGCCAGCGCGGCGTGTTCGATGCCGGGTGCCCGGTAGTCCGGCTCGTCGGTGGTGACCACCGGCAGCCCGCTGCTCATCGCCTCCTTCACCACGAGCGGGAACACCTCGCCGGTCGTCGGCAGCACGAATACGTCGCAGGCACGGAAGAGTTCCGCCACCCGGTCCGGCTGCAGGGCACCGAGAACGTGCACGCCCGGAAGCCCGGAGAGCGCCGCCGCGTCTCCGGAGCCGACGACCACGAGGTCGAACTCGCCGGTGCGCGCGGCGAGCGCGATGTCTATGCCCTTCTTCGGCACGAGCCGGCCGACGAACAGCGCGAGCGGCCGGTCGAGCGGCAGGTTGTGCTCTTTCCGCAGCAGTTCCCGCTCGGCCTCGTCGCCCGCCGGCCGGTAGCGCTCCTGGTCCACGCCGTTGGCCAGGACGACGACCTTCTGCGGGCCGGCGCCAAGTCCCGCGACGAATCTGGCCACGTATTCGTTGATGACGAAGACTCTCCGGGCACGCCGGACGAGCAGGCGCCCCATCGTGCCGTACACGAGGTTCTGGATCGCGCGGACCAGGATGGAAGTGTGCTCGACCACGGCGACGTGCTGGCTGAGCACGAGCGGCCTGCCCGCGAGCCGAGCCGCGAGGCCGGCGCTCCACGAGCTGAGGTAGAAGCAGTCGTGTACGTGCACGATGTCCGCGCGGCGCGCGAGCCTGACGGCCACGGCGAGCAGACGCGGGGAGAACACCGGGAACGGCACGCCGACGCGGTGCTCGAAGCCGTTCCATGCTCTGACACGCACCACGCGCACGCCGCCCTCGTCGCGGACGCTGCTGCGGTCGGCGCTGGTGAGCACGGTGACGTCATGACCGAGCGCGGCGAGGCGCTGCGCCTCGGCCTGCACCACGCTCTCGATCCCGCCGACGTGCGGCGCGTAGTAGTGGCAGACGAGCAGTATTCGTCCGGGGAAGGCAGGCGCGGCCAAGAACTCGTCGGTCAATTGTTCATCTCCGCGCCGTAGATCTGCGCACCGTCGCTGGCGTAGATCTTGTTGTATTGCGTATCGAGCAGCTGATCCGGATACCGGTAGGTGACGATCTGCCCGTTGATCCGATTCGAGACCTCGTCCGAGCGGATCATGGTCGGGCCGACGAACACGTAGCTGCCCGGGCGCAGCCACTGCGGCAGGATGTCCGGCAGCACCGGGCCGGTGAAGGCGGTGCGCAGGTTGTCGGCGGCGAAGTAGTCCGCCTGGACCATCGGCTCGGTTCCGGTGCGCTGGCCCGTCGAGGTCACGAGGGCGTTGAGCCACTGAGCGCCGGCGAGCTGCGCCCGGGTCGGGTAGTGGATGTCGTAGTACTGTCCCTCGTTCGCCATCGACAGGATGCCGTAGTACCCGCCGGTCAACTGCGGGACCACACCCGTCATGGTCGACGCGATCACGGCCACGACGGCGCCGACAGCCGGCCTCGACCAGCGTCTGAGCGCGCGGCAGATCCACACTAGGCCGGCCGCCATGAACGGCCCGAGAAAGAACATGCCCTCCGCGAACGCGCGCAGCACGCCGTAGTCGATCGACAGCTGCGGCACCACGGTCAAGACGCCGAGCATGCCGATCGCGCCGACCGCGAGCAGCACCTGATCCCTGGTCGGGGTGAACAGCCGGCGCCCGGCGAACCACACGCCGAGCAGCCCGACGACGATGAACAGCTCGTACGCGCGATCGTCGATGCTGCGCGCGATCACGTTCGCGGTCGTCACGTTGATACTCGCGGACTGGATCCGCCGCCCCGCCGCGGTGAGCGGCTGGTATTGGGTACCCACGACCGGGGTCTGATATTGATCGACGAGTGAGAGCGGCCAGTACGCCGACTTGGCGCGGTCTGCCGCGGTGATGTCGACGGCGGACTGCTTGTACCCGGCGAGCAGCTGCGCGTCGGATTGCTTTGCGGCGAGCAGGCCTGACGACGCATGGCCCTCTAGCTGCGAGATCGCGGCCGACAAGGTGGATTGGACCTGGCTGTCGGTGTGGGTGACCGGCCCGGCCCAGATGAACGCGGCGGCTCCCGCGAACAGCACGAGCCACCAGGGCGCGAACAGACCGTGTCGCCGTCCGGTCACCCGTGCGGCGCGCCGCTGCCGGCTGCTGCGCCGTGCCGCGGTCGGACGCTCGCGCTCTGCGCCGCGTGCGGACCGCACGTTCGAGCGCAGTGTCGACCAGAGCCGCAACGCTGCCTCGGCGGCCACCGCGATGAAGCAAATCATGACGATGATGTACGCGGTGGAGTAGTGCGAGACCACCGCACCGAGGGTGAGCGCGCCGAAAGCGATCCGCCGGCCCGGCAGCGGTCCCCGCTGATCCGTGATGAGCAGTACGGCGCAGCCGACCAGGAGGAACGCGATCTCCTGCCGGGACATATACGGCAGGTCCGTGGAGAAGGTCGGGAAGATGATGAAGAAGATCGCGCTGAGCACTGCCAATCGGTGCGACGCGACGTTGCGCACGCCCCGGAACAGCAGCACCGGCGTCACCGCGAAGAGCAGCGGCTCGACGACCTTGAAGATGTCCACACCCGAGACCGCGGTCAGATGCGCGAAGGCGACTGGCAGCAGCGTCACGCTCAGACAGGCGTAATAGGCGTTGCGAATTCCCCCGGGCTGCCAATGGCCGCTGGCCAGCACGTCGGAGAAATACGCGTATTCGGTCTGGATGTCGTGGCCGGTGATCAGCCACCCGCGCAGCGAGGTGAGCAGCAGGATTCCAGCCGCCGCGAAGTAGATGCCCAGCTCGATCGCTTCGATCGCGTAGCCGCTCCGGTACAGCAGCAGCAACAGGAACGCGACGATGACCACCATCGCGGTCATGCTCACGCCGGAGCCGAGGCCGTTATTCAGCCTGATCGGACCGGCCACGGACAACACGAGCACGAGGGCACCGAGCGCCAGCACCGGGCCGAAGCCGCGGCGGTGCCACCAGTAGCGCTCCCGCGGCACCGGCTCGGCCTCCGGCGCGAACGCGCCGACGATGATCGCCGCGGCGGCGAGCGCGAGGGTGATCGGCACCAGTTCCAACGGACGGTGGTCGCCGAGCAGCGGCAGCGCCAGATCGAGGGCGAGCAGCACGAACAGGTCGTGCAGGATCGCGAAGCCGACGGCCAGCAGCGCGGCGCCGTCCGCGGTGGACACGACGCGCCGCGCAGTGCCGAAGTAGACGCAGGCCGGCGCACCGATCATCAGCCACAGCCCCGCGGCGTCCTGGACGATCCGCACGGCTGGAGCGAGCAGGATCACCAGGGCGCACACGGCGGTGGAGAGCAGCACTACTCGCCGACCGCGCAAGGCGGTCATCGGTAGACCTCGTCGTAGATCAGCTCAACGCGATCGGTGACCACGTCCCACGAGTACTCGCGGGCCGCGTCCGCGCACCGCCGGGCCAGTTCGGCGCGCAGCCCGGGATCGGCGGCCACCGCGTCGATCGCCGCCGCGAGCGCGCCGGGTTCCGCGGCGGCCAGCAGTCCGCGCCCCGCGATCAGCTCGATGTTGCCCGGCACCTCGGTCGCGATCACCGGCAGCCCCGCCGCCATCGCCTCGAGCGCGACCAACGGCATGCCTTCGCGGTCTGACGGCAGCGCGAACGCGTCGGCCTCGGCGTAAGCGCGCAGCAGGTCATCGCCGAAGAGCGGACCGGCGAATTCGGCCGGCAGCCCGCACTGCGCGGCGCGCTGTTCGAGCTGCGCACGCAGCGCACCGTCACCGACGACCCGCAGCTGCACCTTTTCCTTCACCAGGGTGAGCGCGTCGATCAGCCGGGCCACGTTCTTCTGCGCCTCCAGCCGGCCGACGAACAGCAGACGCAGCGGTCCGCAGTCCGTGGGCCGGCGCGGCGGGAGGAAGTACCGGCTGTCGACGCCGTTGGGCACGACGTGAATGCGGTCGGCTGGAACGCCGTAGGTTTCCTTGACGAACGTGGCCTGGGCCGAGGTGAGCGCGATGACCGCGGCCGCGCCGCGTATCGCCCGCGCGAAAACGTGCCGCTTGTAAAGGGGCAGCAGTCTCCCGAGCGGGCCCGAACTGCCGACGTCGAGATGGAAGTGCAGCACGTACTTCTGCCGTCGCAGCCGTGCGGCGATCATGACCTGCTCGGCGATCAGAGCCTGGGCGCAGTGCACGTGCCAAACCGCTGCGCCCTTCCTGCGCAGCAGCGCGAGAAAAAGACCCGGGGAGACCGGGGTGTGCGCCACTTCAACGGCGCGGAATCTGCGCACCCGCACCGGGCCGCGTTCGCGATCGGCGGAGGGCTGCGCGCGCGTCACCGTCGTGAGCACCTCGACTTCGCGGCGTTCGGCGAGCGTCTCGGCCAATGCCTGCGCGACCCGCTCAAGACCGCCGAGCGCGGGAGGGTAGTAAGGAGTGATCTGCACCACGCCCCGCCCGGTGCCCCGGGTCACTGCCTCAGTCATCTGCCACCTCCCCACCGGCTCCGGTCCCCGCTCAGCGGGTGCTGCTCGCGTGCGCACTCGGCAAGGCGCTCCCCGCGAAGCGGTAGTGCAGCGAGTACGGCGTGCCCTCCACCGCGGCCCACACCAGCTGCGCCTCCACCGGGATCGGCAACTGGTAGTTGGCCGTGCCCCTTCCGTCCCGGATCGGCAGCGTCACCGTGGTCGAGGCGTCGGCTTTTCCCGAGCCGTCGACTGTCCACACGTGGATCCGGTAGTTCGTGACGCTCGGGTCGTTCTGCACGATGACGCCGAGCGGCACGTTCAAGAACTGGCCTGAGATCCACGGGTTGCCATTAAGGTAAAACTGCGTGTTGGGCGAGCTGATCTCGGTGAACGACTGCCTCAGCACGGTATGCACTGGAGCGAGCCTGCTGATGCCGAGGAGGGCTGCGACGACGGCGAGGACCGCGGCCACCGCCGCGGTGGAACGGCCGCGACTGCGCAGGAACCACGGCGCCGGAGGCTCGCCGGCGGCGCCGGTCTCGACCTCTTCAGCGGTGGCGTCCGCTTCGGTTTCCGCTTCGTGCTCGGCTTCCGGCGTCCAGACCCCGGCCTCTTCCCGCGCCCGGACCGATGGCGGCTCCTCGTTCTCTGAGCGCGCCACGGCTTGCCGGCCGGAGGAGGGGCTGGTTCTGGACTCCACTACACCTTCATCGATTCCGCTAGCTCTTCACCCGTCGCCAGGCCCCGTACCGGCCTGCGGAAGCGGTGCGCGAATAGGCCGGCCAGATTGGCCACACCGTCCACCACCGCATTGAGCTTTACTTCGCCCCCGCGCATCCGGTACTCGATCGGCACCTCGAGGACGCGGTAGCCGGCGCGCGCCGCGTCGTTCTTTATCTCCTGGGAGAATGCCATACCCGGCGAACGCACGTCGAGCCCGCCCCAGACATAACGGCGGAACACCCACATTCCGGACTGCGAGTCGCGGAATCCGTGCCCGAACAGCAGCCTGCTGACCGCGCTCAGGATGTGGTTGCCGACGAAATGAGAGTTCTTCATCGCCTCCCGGTTGGCCGGGTGCAGCCGATCGGTGGTGATGAATTCGACATCGCGCTCGACCAGGACGGTGAGCAGTTCGGGCAGCATGTCGAAGGGATAGGTGCAGTCGGCGTCACCGGTGGCGATCACGTCGCCGGTGGCCGCTTGGAACCCGGCCCGGTAGGCGTTGCCGTAGCCGCGTTGCGGCTCGTGGACCACCTTGGCGCCGAGCGCGGCCGCTCGCTGCCCCGTGCCGTCGGTGGAACCGTTGTCCACGACCACGACCTCGGCGGCCCAGCCCGCCTGGTCCAAGCGCTCGAAGGGTATCGAGCCGAGCACCGGTCCGATGTTGTCCGCCTCGTTGAGCGCGGGAATGACGATCGAAAGTGTCCCCACCGTGTTGCCATCCATCGATCGAGCAGGCGTGCGAAAGCGCGCTGCGATCCAGAACCGCCGTATGATCTGCTGTTGATGCGTACCGCGGCGAGACCCCGTCGGGTGCGCGAAGCCACCCGACCCCGCCGCGCGCTTCCCCGGGATCGCCCCGATTCCGGTGCCGACAACGGCGTCGACGGAAGTCACCTTATCGCATCACACCGGCGCGAAGATCATCAACGTCCTGCTGTAGCAGACTCGTTACTCGGAAGCCCTTCTCGTTTACTTCGCGGCCTGATCGACCTGTCCGGGAGTCATCGCCCGGTTCCAGATCCACATGTCCGCCAGATTGCCGGCGTACCAGTTGGTGGTCACGCCCTGTTCAAGTCCGCTGCCGAAGCTCAGCGGCCCGGTCGGCATCCAGGTCGCGTCGAAAGGCTTCGTCCCCTGGAGCGCGCCGTCCAGATAGAACGAGATGGAGTGCTTCTGAGCGTCGTAGGACGCGATGACCCGGTGCCAGTTGGCCGCGGTGGTCTCGGCGATGGCCTCCACCTTCGTCGTGGCGGCGCCGATCGTATCAGCGCGCTGCATCTCGAAGGCCAGCCGCTTCGTGCCGGGATCGAACTCGACGCAGGCGGCGCAGCCCTCGGTGCCGCGCTGCTCCACCACGGTCTCGCGGCCCGACGGCGTGCTGGTCGTGCCCTGCAGGTGCATCCAGAACGCGATCGTGAAGCTCTGCGAGGTGTTGATCACCGGGCCGTCGACGACGATCTGGGTCTCGGCCTTGCCGTTGAACACCGCGTCGCCGCTCTTGGTGTCGTTGAGCAGCACGCCGTTGTTCGTCGCGCTGGTCGTTCCGGCGTCCTCCTGGAGCCAGCCGCAGCACAGCTTCCAGTGATGGGTCACCGGCTGTGGCGCCACCGGAACCACCGCGCTCGCGGTGGCGCTCGCGCTGCTCGCGGCCACCGGCTTGTTGCCTCCGCCACCGCCGGTCAGCGCCCAGGCTCCGACCCCTATCCCGGCGAGGGCCACCGCACACACCGCCGCGATCACGATAAGGCGCTTACGCGGCCGGCGCTCTTCCTGAGGCGGTCCGTAGGTGAAGGGCGGCGGCGTCGAGTAGCCGGGCTGGGCCGAGTAATCGATCGGCGGCGCCGGGGCGTCACCGTGCCATGAGCCTGATGCATCCGGTGCCGGATACTCCCCAAACGGCGGCGGTACCGAGCTGTACAGCGGCGAACTCTCATACGAGGGTGCCGGGACCGGCACAGCCTCCGGCGCGGCCTGCTGATCCGGTACCGCGACAGGCTCCTGCGGCAGCTGGAGCGGCGCCTCACTGCGCGCGAACATCGCCAACTGCCCGGCCACGAACTGCATACTCGGGCGCTGCGCCGGATCCTTGGCGAGCATCGCCTCGAACAGACCCCACATGGTCGGCGGGATCGCGGGATGCGGGGGCGGCGCCTCGTGCAGGTGTTTGTAGAGGATTTGCGCGTAGTGCTCCCCGTCGAAGGGCAGCACGCCGGTGAGCAACTGGTAAAGGCAGATCGCCAGCGAGTAGACATCGGCTGCCGGGCTGACGGCGCCGCCGGTCAGCAGTTCGGGCGCCAGGTAGTGCGGGGTGCCGATGACCGAGTTCGACGCGGTCAGCCTGGGATTCCCGGCGATCCAGGCGATGCCGAAGTCGACCAGCTTGGCCCGGGAGGTGGCGCTCTCCATCAGGATGTTCGCCGGCTTGAGGTCCCGGTGCACGATTCCCGCGGCGTGCACGGCGATCAGCGCCTGCGAGACCTCGTCGCCGAGCCGGGCCGCGTGGTACAGCGACAGCGGCCCGTCCCGCTCGAGCAGCCGCGCGCAGTCGATCCCCTCGACCAGCTCCATCACGAGACCGACGCGCTCGTTCTCGATCACCACGTCCCTGATCTCGACCAGGTGCGCGTGACGGACGCTCAGCAGTGCACTTCGCTCGCGCAGGAACCGCCCCACCAGATCAGAGCTCTGACCCATGGTGTCGGACAGGATCTTCACGGCGACCGCCTCGCCGGTCTCCGTGTTGTGCGCGGACCAGACCGTCCCCATCGAGCCGCCGCCGAGCCGCTGGTCGAGCACGTACAAACTACCCAGCCGGGATCCCGCGCCGACCTCGCCGCTCACTTTTCCCCTCCCCCATATCACAAACCGGCCGCCACTGGGCGTAGCGTACCGTACCCCGACCTGCCTGTAGGCGGCCCGGTACCGCCTTGTGATCTCGACGCCGCAGCCGTGATCTCACCCGTTAGGCTGGCCCTCATGTCCCTGTCCGCCAGACGGCTGGCTCCGTGGTTGGTCGCCGCCTTCATCATCGCGGTCGGCTCGGTGGCGATGGCGGTCTCGGCCCTGCCAGACAGGCCGCAGCCGCAGGCCGTGCACATCGTGCAGTCGACGGACAGCGGTTTCGTGTTCGGGGTCGACTACGCGGACGCGCTGCCGGACGAGTCGGAGTCCGCGATCGGCAGCGGCCTGGACGACGCGGGCGCGGTCGGAGCCGGCTGGATCAGGGTCGATCTGGCTTGGTACCGGATCCAGCCGAGCCCCACCCAGTGGGACTGGCGCTCCTTCGACCGCACGGTCAGCTACGCGAAAGCCAGGGGGCTGAAAGTCCTGGCGATCCTGGACCAGCCGCCGGCTTGGGCCCGCGTCCACGGCTGCGCCAAGCAGATCTGGTGCCCGCCCGCGGACGACACTCAGTTCGCCGCCTTCGCCGCCCAGGCCGCACAGCGGTACTCCGCGGACGTGGTGGGCGCCTGGGAGGTCTGGAACGAGGAGAATCTGGGCTCGTACTGGTCCGGTGGTCCCGATCCGGAGGGTTACGGCGCGCTGCTCAAGGCCACCTCCATCGCGATGCGCGCGGTGCAGCCCAGGGTGCGCATCGTGGTCGGCGGTTTGGCCGTGGCCGATTCCGGCGGCAAGGACCTCTCCGCTCGGGACTTCCTGCTGGACCTCGCGCGCTCGAACTTCCTGCCTTACGCGAGCGCCGTCGGGTATCACCCGTACAGCTTCCCCGCCGCGCCCGCGGCCGCGAGGGCGTTCGGCGACATCAGCACCGGGCCGGACAGCCTGGCGTCGATACTCGATCAGTGTCAGCAGCCGTCGATGCCGATCTGGCTGACCGAGGCGGGAGCCCCCGTCTCGGATGCCGCGAGCGACCCGGACGCAGCGATGCCGGCGACGCGGAGCCAGGAGTCGCAGCAGGCTGTCTATGCGACCGAACTGGTCACCGCGGCCACCCGGAACTCACACGTCAGAGCATTGTTCTGGTTCTCCGACATCGATCTGCCGGACCAGCGGCTGTACTTCGGGCTGCGTCGCGCGGACGGCACCGCGCGGCCGTCGCTCGCCGCGTTCCGGGACGCGATCAAGGCGTACGTGGGCTGACGAAGCCATAGCAGAGCGCAGACACGAAGCGGCCCGGGACTCTTTCGAGTCCCGGGCCGCCGCGCTTATCGCTCGGAGGTTACTCCCGGATCGCCGAGACTACTTGACGATCTTCGTGACCCGGCCGGCGCCGACGGTGCGACCGCACTGTGCTGTCTGGAGGGCGGCCCGCCCCGTCGGCGCTTGCGTACTACTTGACGATCTTCGTGACCCGGCCGGCGCCAACGGTGCGACCGCCTTCGCGAATAGCGAAGCGCAGGCCCTCCTCCATGGCGATCGGC
>Ga0209810_1003422_pt1 | contig 16701 bp, 11 predicted proteins | sample Coa_R1_7_FD_187159 | JGI IMG/M metagenome (GOLD analysis project Ga0209810, IMG submission 187159) | Surface soil microbial communities from Centralia Pennsylvania, which are recovering from an underground coalmine fire - Coalmine... | ecosystem: Environmental > Terrestrial > Soil > Unclassified...
TGACGGTCGCGGAAGCGACCGCACATGAAACCCTGGCGATCCTGCAAGGTCTGCGTTCTCACTACGAGCGTTTCCATCGCGTCGCTGTGAGCGATGAGGCGCTGGTAGCGGCTGTGAAGCTGTCCGCACGTTATATCCAAAGCCGCTGTCAGCCCGATAAAGCCATCGATCTGATCGACGAAGCCGCCGCTCGCCTGTGTATGCAGCGCTCTGCCGCACCCGACGATGTGCGACAACTCAGGGATAAGATCGTGAGCGTGCAGCGTGAGAAGGATGCGGCCATTGCACTGTGTGACTTCCGGCAGGCGCTGGCATTGCTCAAGAGCGAGCGGGCGCTCCGCAAGTCGCTCTGGCAGGCGGAGGCCGATTGGTATGTTCAGAGTCGAAAACAACGCCCCACTATCGAGACGCGGCATATTGCCGAAATCGTTGCTATGCAGACAGGCATTCCGGTCATGCAGATTACCAGCCGGGAGAGCCATCTTCTGCTGCATCTGGAAGATGTCCTGCGCAGGCGCGTGATCGGACAGTATGCTGCGCTGCAAACCCTGGCGCGCGCGATACGTCGTGCGCGTGTCAACATCAGGGATGGCCGTCGCCCCTGCGGCTCGTTTATCTTCGCCGGACCAACCGGGGTCGGTAAGACCGAAACAGCGCGCGCGCTGGCGGCAACGCTTCTGGGAGATGAAAAGGCGCTCATCGAACTGGATATGTCGGAGTTCATGGAGAGCCACCATGTCTCCCGCCTGATTGGCGCTCCACCGGGATATGTGGGCTACGAGCAGGCCGGCCGGTTAACCGAGGCCGTGCGCCGCCGCCCTTATAGCGTCGTGCTCTTTGACGAGATTGAGAAGGCGCATCCGCGTGTCCTTGATATCCTGCTCCAGATCCTCGATGATGGTCGCCTCACCGATGCGCGCGGCCAGAGCGTGGATTTCAAGAATACCTTTATCATTATGACTACCAATGCCGGATCGATGCCGCTCGCGCAGTTCCCTATGGCTTTCACCTCAGGCCGGCAGGAAGAACATCAACGCCGCGCAGCGCGGATCCAGGGAATGTTGGGAGTGAGGGATCTGCTCCGGCCCGAACTACTGGATCGTATTGATGAGGTTATCGTTTTCGATCTATTGAGCAAAGAGCACCTGCGTACCATTGTCGATCTGATGATTGTACAGACGCAGCAGCGCCTGGCGGAGCAAGCGATAGAGGTGCAGGTGACGGATGCCGCGCGCTGGCTGCTGGTGGAATGTGGCTATGATCCGTCCTGCGGCGCGCGCCCGCTGCGCCGCGTGGTGCAGCGCATGCTGGAAGATGCGCTGGCCGACAGAATCTTGCGGGGCGTTCTGCGCTCCGGCGATACTGCCCTGGTAGATGCTTGCGATGGCACGCTCTTCCTCAATATACAACCCCTGGAGCATGACTGATTCCCAGCACATTCGCTTGCTCTCTCCTCAAGCGCGCTAAAGCCGCGCGAAGGCCCGGCCGGAGTGAGTGAAGATGCTGAGCTTCAGACATCCTCTTAAAAGTATGTTAAAAAAAATGGCAAAAGCCGGGGTAGTGTTTTTCATTGGTTGACGTTTTCGTTACAAGCTGTTACCATAAAGATTAGCACTAATCAATAAGCGGCAATATTAACGATTGGGAGCAATAGGCGTGCAGGATTCACAGCGCTGGCGTGAACTGCTGGGAAAGATCATCAGGGATACGCAAGAAAAGCAGAGGATTGCTAACGAACTGGGGATAAGCTCCGTCACCTTGACGCGCTGGGTGGCCGGAGAATCCAGGCCGCGTCCCCAGAACCTGCGTCTGCTGATTAATGCTCTGCCCGATTATCGCCGCACATTTCTTGAATTGATCCCCGAAGAGTTTGGCTCCTCAATCAGCGAGGTGGTGGATGTTGATAAGACCGAGCTTGAAATCCCTTCGGTCTTCTATGCTCGTATTTTGAATGCACATTGTACCCTGCCCAGAATATTGCACTTCAGCTCGATCAGCGATGTGATCTTGCAACAGGCGCTCAAGCAACTCGACCCTAATCGTGTAGGCATGGAGATCACAGTGGTGCAGTGCATGTATCCCACGCCTGAAGGCAGGATTCGCAGCTTGCGCGAGAGTATCGGGCGCGGCACACCTCCCTGGAATAGAGAACTGGAGCAGCGAACGCTCTTTCTTGGCAGCGAGTCGCTGGCCGGCTACGTTGTATCTACGGGGCGCGCGCGTGCCATTCAGAGCCGCTCGGAAGGCGAGAATCTCTTTCCCGCGCGCTGGGTGGAATGGGAGGAGAGTGCAATGGCGCACCCGATTATGTTGTCGGATACTATCGCCGGCTGCCTTCTGATCTCCTGTACACAGCCCGACTATTTCGTCTCCGATGCGCGACAGAGGTTGATCCAGCATTACGCGGAACTGCTCTCGGTTGCCTTCGATCTGGAAGCCTACTATCCACTGAGCAGTATCGAGCTGGGGAGGATGCCGGCTTATGATATCCAGCGCAAATACCTCGCAACCTTCCGCCAGCGCACTTCGAGTATGATGATCCAGGCGCGCGTGAGCGTCCCCGAGGCCGAGCGCATGGTGTGGCGGCAGATCGAGGAAGAACTGCTGCGCGCGTCGTATGCCGGCGGATAATATGTCCAGAAAGTTCATCATTCGCTGGCGCCCCCTGGCCCTGTGCGGTCTGGCGCTGCTTGGCTTCGCCCTGCGCCTCTACGGTCTGAACTGGGATCAGGGAAACAGCTTCCAACCCGATGAACGGCAGATCCTCTTTCATGTTACCACGCTCGCGTGGCCGGTAAGCCTGGCGCAATTCCTCAATCCCGCACAATCCCCGCTCAATCCGCATTTCTTCGCCTATGGCTCTTTTCCACTCTACCTCCTGGCGCTGTTGGGAAGCCTGCTCTCCCATATCTCGCCGGCGTTGAGATCGTTTACAGGTCTCACGCTGGTTGGTCGTGCGCTGTCGGCGGCCTTCGATAGCGGCACAATCGCGCTGACGGGCTGGCTGGCGCTGCTGCTGGTACGCGATGATACGCCCGGGCGGCCTCACGCGTGGAGCGTGGCGCTGCTTGCAGCCGCGCTGGTTGCGTTCACGCCCTTTCAGTTGCAGCTTGCGCACTTCTACGCCGTTGATACGCTGCTACTCTTCTTTGTGATGCTGACCATTGTGGCCTGCGTCGCGCTGGTCACTGCGGAGAGGCCGCTGCTCTGGTCGTTTATTGCGGGGACAGGCTATGGCCTGGCGCTGGCGACAAAGTTTAGCGCCGCGCCTCTTGCCGTGCCACTGCTGATCGCGATCATGCTGCGCTGGCGACGCGAGCGGGATATCCTATCCGCGCTCAATGAGTTGCTTTCCGCTGCTCTGATCTGCATGGTGGCCTTTGTGGTGACACAGCCCTATGCGATACTCGATTGGCAGGAGTATAGCGAGCAGATCCTGGAGCAGGGCGCGCTCGCTCGCGGCGTGCTCGACGTGCCATATACGCGCCAGTTCGCCGGGACCATTCCCGTTGTGTACGAACTGCGCAATATGGTGGTGTGGGGCATGGGGGTGACGCTGGGGCTGGCGGCCTGTGTGGCGCTGCTCTGGTTCCTCTGGCGGTTCTGGCGGCGCGCGATTCCTGCTTCCTGGCTGGTTATTTTCTCCTGGATCCTGGTCTACGGGGCCATTACCTGTAGTTTTTATGTCAAGTACATGCGCTACATGCTCCCTCTCTATCCCCTGCTGACACTGCTGGCGGCAGCGGGGCTGGTGGCCTTTGTGGGTAACGGGGGAAAATTTGTACGCGATAGAGGGAAAAAGGTGGAGACGGGAAAGACGGGTGTGGGAGAGGCCGGGACGGGGAAGACGGGTGTGAGGAAGACGGGTGTGGGGAAGACGGGTGTAGGAGAGGCCGGGACGGAAAAGAGGGGTGTGGGAAAGACGGGTGTGGGAAAGACGGGTGTGGGGAAGACGGGGATGGGAAAGACGGGTGTGGGAAAGACGGGGGCAAGCCCCGTCTCTACATTGCGGGAGGGAGGATTACGAGATGTAGAGGCGGGGCTTGCCCGCGCCCTGCCTGGATGGCGGGAGGGAGGGTTACGCGATACAGGGGCAGGGTTTGCCCCCGTCTTCTCGCGTGCCTCCGGCGTGCGCTCTCACATCCGATCTATTGCGATCCTGTCTTACAGCCTTATCGCGCTGGTGCTGGGAGGAACGATCTTTCAAGGGCTGGCATTATTGAACGTCTATAGTGTACCGAACACGCGCGTTGTCGCCTCGCAGTGGATCTATAGTCACCTGCCGCCGGAAAGCGTCCTGACCTACGAGCAGTGGGATGATCCGCTGCCTGTTCCAGTCGGGAATCACTATCCGCAGGAATATGTGCAGGCGACCTATATTGGTCCCGGCGGCCAGCCGACGACGGGCCTCGATCTCTACGATGATGACACGCCAGCGAAGGCGCGTATGCTCGCCAATCTGCTGCCCACTATCGACGCGATCACGATGGCCTCGGATCGCCTCGATAAGTCGATCCCGCGCCTGCCTGCTCGCTACCCGCTCACCATTCATTACTATCACCTGCTCTTCAGCGGCCAGCTTGGCTTCCACCTGGCCGCGCAGTTCGAGAATCGGCCCAATCTCTTTGGCATCACGCTCGACGATAGCAGCGCGGACGAGAGCTATTCGGTCTTCGACCATCCGACGGTGCGCATTTTTGTGCGCGACAATCCCTATCCCTACACGCCCGATCAACTCTATCAGAAGCTTATGGCGGGCGTGCACCTGCCCTCTCAGACATAGATTTTTTGCCTCTGCTCGTCTTGTCCCCCCTCTCGTGCAAATCCGTTTACGTGTTTGATTCGTGATAGAAGGCAATAGCAAGTATTCTTCTTGCTTCATCAGGAGGCGCGGGAACGCTCTCCCGCCATTATCGTTAGATTAACGAAGGAGTACAGATTTATGTTAGGAAGCATTCTGTGGGCCGTAGTCGTCATTCTGGTCATACTCTGGCTGCTTGGCTGGCTCGTGGTCCACATCGGCGGCGGCCTGATTCACATTCTGCTGATTATCGCCGTCATTGTGCTGCTCTATAACCTCTTTGTAGGTATGCGCAGGCGAGTATAGGTAAGTAAGGAAAGAAGACGGATGGGGCTGGCCCCATCCGTCTTCTTTCTTATAGGCTATGCTGCGATAGGAAAGATGGGGGAATGAACGCTACCTCAGCCGTTCATTATAAACAGCGATGCAACCAACGCAGCAATTTCAACGTCATTTAGTATAGATAAATGGCGTGCCTCTTTATGCATGCGCTGTTGTTAGAGAAAAGATATGTTCGAGCTATTTCAGATGTGGGCGCTGGTGGAAGTGGTGGGGCTGGTATGTGTCCCGCTCACCGTGACCGTCTTTCATAATCTGCCGGATCGCGGCTGGGCCTTCAGCAAGGCGCTGGGTATGGCGGTCTTCGCGTTCTGTGTCTGGCTGCCCCTGATGTGCATTCGCTCCCTGCCATTCAGCCGGCTCTTTATCGCGGGGGTTGCCCTCGTCCTGTTGATTCTCGCATTCGTCGGCATGGTGCGCGTGCGCCATGCCGTGGCGAAGTTCGTGCGCCTCAATGTCGCGTATATCGTCGTGACCGAGGTGATCTTCCTGGGCATGGTCTACCTGCTCGGCTGGCTGCGCTCCCTCGGACCGGATATCCGCTCCTATGAGATGTTCATGGATGAGGGCTTTATCGCGTCGATCATGCGCAGCCCGCATTTTCCTCCCAGCGATATGTGGTTCGCGGGCTACTCGATCAACTACTATTACTATGCCCACTATACTCTGGCGCTGCTGGCAAAGCTGCTCGGTCAATCACCATCTATCGCCTTCAATACTGGTATCTGCATCTTTTTTGGCCTGACGGCGGTCAATCTTTTCGGCGTGGCCTGCAATATCGTCGCCTGGGCGCGACACCTGCGCCGGCGCAAGCTGGCTGGCGAGCAGCAGGAGGGCGAGCGGCCCGATACGGTGCATCCATCGCTGCTGCGTGCGATCCCTTACGGCCTGCTCACCTTCGTGATGGGCGAGGTGCTGGGCAATCTCGCCGCCACACAGCAATGGTGGATCGCGCATGGCGATTGGGCATCGTATGACTGGTGGTCGCCCTCGCGTGTAATCAACAAGACGATTAACGAATTTCCGGCCTTTAGCTTTCTGCTTTCCTGCTTCCACGCACATGTGCTGACGCTGGCCTTTACGATTATGGCGATAGGCATGGCCTTCAATCTCTTCCTCGAACCGAACGGCGAGGGCTTCTTTGTCTTCGGGCGCGGCTGGCGCCTTGTTCTCACGCTGTGGGCTACGGCGCTCGTCATCGGTGGGCTTTTCGTGATGAACGGCTGGGATTACCCTACCTATATGGGCCTCGCGCTCGTCTGCATCGGACTCCAGCAATGGCTGACCTATGGGCGGCGCTGGAGCATGGCCCTGGCACTCGACATCTTCTCCGCCGGGGCCGGCCTGGTCGCGCTCTCGTTCCTGCTGTTTATCCCCTTCTACCTCAGCTTTATCTCGCCCTCTCAGGGCCTGGGCCTCGTCGCCGGCGCTGACCGCACGCCCCTCTACGACGAATTCTTGATCTACGGACTCTTCATCTTTATCTTCCTCTCGCTCCTGGTGGCTAGTGCGGCCAGAACGCCGCTGTTCGAGCTGCCATCGCTGCGAGAAGACGATGGATCTGGACTGCTGCGCTCGCGTAAAGTCTGGATGATCGCGTTGCTGGTCTTGCTGCTGGCCCTGCTGCTGATACTTGTACTGATGCAGAATAGCGCGACGTTCGTGTTCGCGGCCAGCATTACTATCCTGGGCGCGGTGCTGCTGTTCTATAACATCGGAGATCGCGCTCATGCCTTCACGCTGCTGCTGGGCAGCACTGCATTCGCGCTGATCGCGGGCTGTGAAATATTCTTCCTGCGCGATGTCTTTGCCGCTAACTTTCCGCGCATGAACACGGTATTCAAGTTCTATTTCCAGGCATGGGCGCTGCTCTCTATCACCTCGGCGGTGGGCCTCTATTTTATTCTGGAGAACTTTCTACCGCGCAGGAACGTTGCTGTGCGCTGGCGCTGGCTGCGGTACGATCTAGGATTAGTCTGGGGTGGGGCGCTGATCCTGCTGCTGCTGGCGAGCATGGCGTATCCGCTCTCGGCGCCAGAAGCTCGCTATGCGCGTTTCAACCCTGAAACCGGAATGCACTACCTGCAAAGCAGCGGCAATCTCGATGGCCTGACCTATCTCAAAACCGATCCCGCCGAACCCGGCGATTATGACGCTATTCGCTGGCTGAACGCTCATGTTCAGGGTAATCCCGTGATCGTAGAGGCGATAGGCAACGATTACACTGCTTATGGGCGCGTCTCGGCCTTTACTGGTCTGCCGACGATCATGGGATGGGAGGGCCATGAATATCAGTGGCGTGCGAACTGGCTCAATAATACCGCCAACGCCATCGAGTTCAATCAGCGGGCGACAGATGTGGATCTGATCTATACCAGCCCTGATCCAAGCGTGGTGTTATCGACGATGGCCCGTTACCATGCCCGGTATTTATACGTCGGGCCATTGGAGTATGCAAAATATCCTACGGCGAACCTGCGTCGCTTTCGCACTTTTATGCAAGTAGTCTATAATGCTGAAGGCGTGACGATCTACGAAGTCAGATGAAGCCTGTCATCCTGAGCGCAGCGAAGGATGACATGGGGTGCCCAGACAAAAGGAGAGAGCAATTGGACACGTATAAAGCCAGGCGTCGTGAAGAAGGAAGAGATGTAGTGATGAGGAAAGAAATCGAGGATGTTGAGGGGGCTGAGAACGCCGAAGTTGCAACCACTAGCCCTCCCGGACAATATGAAGAGGAAGAGGAGGAAGCCGCGCGGCCCGAGAAAAGGCGGTTCTGGCCTCCCAGCCGCGACAATTTGCTGAACTGGGCGCCCTTCTGGGGCGTTATCCTGCTGGGGGCTGTTTTGCGTTTCTGGGGTCTGGGCGACAAGCCGCTGCATCACGATGAGAGTCTTCACGCCTATTACTCGCTGATACTGCTGCACAATAATCTGCAACACTGGATGAGCTGCTTCAATCCGGCGGTCTACTGCTATCGCTATGATCCGATGCTGCACGGGCCGTTCCAGTTTCACGCGATTGCGCTTGTCTACCAGATCTGCCAATGGCTGGGTGTCTCTGATCATGGCGTAAATACCTTCACGGTACGTATTCCGGCGGCGGTGCTGGGGACAGTGATTATCGGCCTACCCTACTTCATACGCGATTACATCGGCAAGATAGGGGCCTGGATAGCCGCCTTTCTGCTTGCGGTTTCACCGAGCATGGTCTACTTTTCGCGCTTCGCCCGTGAAGATATCTATATGGCCTGCTTCACGCTGCTGATGGTCGTTGCCGTGGCACGCTATGTACGGGACCGCAAAATGCGCTGGATTGTGCTCGCTGCGGTGGCCTTCGCGCTCTCCTATGCGACCAGTGAGGCGACGTTTTTGACGATTGCCGTCTTTGGTAGTTTCCTGGCCGCGCTGGTGGTATGGGAGATTGGCTTAAGCTGGCCGCTGCGCTCGCTCGTGGACACGGATGCTTCCTACAAAAAATACTTGCCGCGCACATGGGCGCCGGTTTTGCTGGCGGCCCTTGTCATCATCGCGGCTCCACTGGCTAAAGTATTTTTTGGCGTTTTGCAGGCTCTATCCAGATACATTAATGATCCCCGGCATGTGCAGGCGGCCAACGCTTTTATGAGCAAGCTCAAGGGCGTGACCGTGCCCGTAGTGCTGTGGATCGGTATCCTGCTGTGCGTCTACGTCCTGGTCGTTCTGGTGCTCGAAATATTGGAGAAACTGCCTCAGACGAGGCAATCTGGCCTGGCAAAGCGTATCGATCCCGAACGACAGCCCTTGCTCGATACCATCCTCAATATGCCGTTGACCTGCTGGTTCTTCGCGCTGTTCTGTGGCTGGTTCATCTTCCTGGTCCTGTATACCGCGCTCTTTACCAATGTGAGCGGCGGCATCGGCGATGGGATCTGGCAGGGCCTGTATTACTGGTTGCAGCAGCAGCAGGTAGCGCGCGGCGATCAGCCCTGGTACTACTACTTCCTGCTGATCCCGCTCTATGAGCAGATCGGTGTGGTCTTTGGCCTGGTTGGCCTGGTGCGCTGCGTGCTCCGCCCCACGCGCTTGCGCCTCTTCGTGGCCTGGTGGTTTGTGGGCGATGTGGCGATCTATAGCTGGGCGGCGGAGAAGATGCCCTGGCTGATGATCTTTATGACGATGCCGATGCTGCTGCTGGCGGCAATCGGGCTTGAGCCTGGCGTTGTGACGCTCGTCAATCTCATAAAGGGCTGGCAGGCAGCCCGCTCCCCTTCACAGTCAGAGGCGAGCATACAGGGAGGGGATGGCACAATGCTGCCCTCTCTGCCTCGTCCAAGAGTGGGCAGGGTCGCCGGTGGGGTCGCGATCTTCAGTGCTGTGCTGGCGCTCTTGCTGCTGGCGCCGACGCTGCACAATATGTATGAGGTCTCGTATGTGCATGCCGCCGATGGCCCGCACGAGATGATGGTCTACGTGCAGACAACAACTGATGTCAATATCGTGATGGATAAGATCAATGCCGTCGATCAGAAGCTTGATGGCGGCCGGCATCAGATATCTATCGGCGTTATGGATGACGCGACCTGGCCTTTTGCCTGGTACCTGCGCGACTATCCCAACGTCTATTATCAGAATGGCTCAAATCACTGCAAGCTTCCCGATGAAAATTTCACGGTGATTATCGCCGGAGGGGACTGCCTCGCTGCGGCGGAGATGACGTACCAGCGCACCTATGCCTACCACCAGTATCACATGCGTACCTGGTGGGATGAAGGCTACAAGCCGCCTCCCTGCGTGCCGAGCAAGACCAACGACTGCGCCGGTCAGCCGACATGGGGCGGCGTCGGCCCCTGGCTCTGGCTGAGCTACGGTGACAATCCGCCACCCGGCGCGAAATTCGATCTCGGACGCGCTGTCAATAATGTCTGGCAGTGGTGGTGGCAGCGCAAGGCCATCGGCAGCACTACCGGCTCCTACGATATGATGCTGCTCATTCCGAAAAACGTGGGCGTCGCTCCGTAGGGGATTAATGAAGATCAACACTCAAGATCAGCAATGGGAAGGGATGATGGGACGGGGTAGGGGCGCGGCGCTGGCTGGGGTGGTTGGGTTGGGTGGTGGGGGCCAGAAGCAAGCCCGCTCCTGGTTGATCCACTTCATTAAACGAACCCTCTTTCGCGCAGGAAATCGACGAGGGTGCGGGCCAGCTCTTCAGGCGCACCCTCCACCAGCCGCGCCTTGCGGCCCGTCGTGCCGCCACTGATAATCTCGCCGATGCGCTGGTACGCACTGTGCCTGCTGTCGGGCGCGGCGATGCGGCGCGGGCGCGGGCGCGGCGTGTGTACTTCGAGCAGCGCTTCCTCCCGCGCTTCGTCCTGCCATGCCCTGTTCATGAGGCTCTGAACGTCGACGACGGGAATGCTGGCCCTGAGCGCGGAGAGGTGCGCGGGCAGCGATGGGTAACGCGGCTCGTTCAGGTCCGCTGTGACGGTCAGCAGCAGCGGCAACCTGGCTTCCAGCACTTCGCGATAGCCCCGTTCAAGCCTGCGTGCAAGCTGCAACTTCAGCGGATCCCGCTCCTGTACGATCCTGAGCTGTGCTGCGCCCGTGATCTGCGGCAGGTCAAGGTATTGCGCCAGCGCCGGTCCGACGATGCCCGATGCCCAATCGCTGGAGGCGTCGCCGCAGAGCACCAGGTCTGGCGTCACCTGCTGACCGGATTGAATGTATGCCGCCAGCGCCGCTGCTACGGTGAATGCTCCCCACGTATCGGCTGAAGAGTGCCAGAGGCGCACTGCCCTATCGGCGCCAATAGCCAGCGCGGCCCGCAGCGCTCCCTCGGCATCGCCGGGACCGAGCGTGATCGCCGTAATGCTGCCCCCCAGTTGCTCCTTGAGTCGTACAGCAGCCTCTATCGCACAGGCATCCGCGGGATTGAGGATCTGTACGAAACGCTCGCTATCTACCTGCTCGCTGATGGGATCGATATAGACCGAAGAACTGTCAGGTGTTTGTTTCACGCACACGTAAATATACAACACGCTCTCCTTTCATGACGCGCGGAAACTCACACCCCAGCCGCCACGCGGATATTCCCACTCAATCGCTTTTCGTTCGCAGGCGACATAGCACGTCCCGCACTCAAGGCAGTGCTCGTAGGAGAAATGCATCTCGCCGCCGAGCAATTCAAAGAGGCCCGCCGGACAGACGTAGACGCAGGGCGTGGTGTCGCATTCCTTGCAGGTCTCACGATTGATGCGGATGTGCGGCTTCCTGTCAACCTTGAAGCGAACCAGCGCTAAACGTTCTTCTATCGGTTCCATATTATATATCCTGTATAGCCAGGTAGATTTCCATTAAAAAAAGAAAAAAGGGAAAAGCGGGAACACCCCGCGCCCCGCCAGGAGCTGCCGCCCCTGGACCCCACCTAGAATAACAATGCTCGCCCTGCCTGCCAGCCGTCGCGCAGCAATGTGCGTAACGGGACTTTCCCGCGCAGCGTATCGAGGACGGTACGCCCGATCTTGCGGCGCGGCCTGCCATCCGAATGAAATACATTTTCCGCCGCCTGGCACAGCAATTCAGGATAGAGATTCTGCAAGCGTTCGTTGTTGACGAAGGCCGGCGCGTGGCGAAAGCGCCGCAGGTCCTGCAAGACAAAGCTGCTTTCCAGGCGTTTGCGGTAGCGCTCCATACTGCGCGCTGAGAAATCATGATTGGCGTGCGCCTGCTGCGCCGTTGCGGCTGCGGCCAGACCCGAAGCAATGGCGAAGTTCATACCCTCCAGAAAAAGCCCGGCGGCGAAGACGAAGCCCGCCGCGTCGCCCACGACCATGAAGCCGCCACGCGAGAGCCGCGGCAGCAGCGCATAGCCGCCCTCCGGGATCATGTGCGCCGAGTATTCCAGCGTCACGCTGTCGCGCAGCAGCGGAGCCACCGCCGGATGCCGCTTGAACTGGTCGAGCAGGTCGTAGGGCCGCGTCTTCTTTTCGGCGAGGGAGGCGATCTGGACGGCGACGCCGATAGAGAGCGTGTCGCGGTTGGTATAGAGAAAGGCGCCGCCCTTGACCTCGCCCGACGCGTAGCCAACGTATTCGTTGGTCATGCCCTCGTCACCGCTCAGATTGAAGCGCTCCTCGATAGTATGCGCGTCGAGGCGCAGCACCTCTTTGACGCCCAGCGACATCTCTTCGGCACGAAACTCGTGTTGCAGGCCCGCGCGCTTGGCGAGAAAAGAGTTGGCGCCGTCGGCGGCAATGACTACGGGAGCATAGAGGTCGCCATCCTCGCGGCGACAGCGCACGCCGACAACCTGCTCTCCCTGATAGAGCAGGTCATCAACAACGGTAGAGGTAATCAGCAGCGCCCCCGCCTCCTCCGCCTTCGCTGCCAGCCAGCGATCAAATTTAGGGCGCAGAATGGTGAAGCCGTTGTAGGGCGGCTGGTTGAAATGGCTGGTGCGAAAATCGATGGAGAGCGCCGATTCTGCCCCCAGGAAGGTGATGACGCGCCGCGTCAGAATGCGCTCGATAGGCGCCTCGTCCCAGTAATCGGGGAGCAGCCCGGCGAGCAGGCCGGGCGCGTAGAGGGCAGCGCCGGAGACGTTCTTGGCGCCTGGATATTCGCCTCGCTCGATCAGCGCGACCCGCAAACCAGCGCGGGCCAGCGCGAGCGCGGCGCTGCTGCCTGCCGGCCCTGCGCCGACAACGATGGCGTCAAATTGTGGCGTGTTCTCCATGACTGGCCCCATTGCGTGTTTGTTGATGGTGTGCCCTTAGCATTGAAACGATATCACATGCTTTGCGCGACAGCAAATTTTGTGACTGCTGCTTTATTTAGAGCGCATCGAATGCCGTGCAGCGCTCGGCCCAGTCGCGAAATGTTCCCTGCTTATCCCACCAGGGCGCGCCGTTCCTCTGGATGTATTCCCAGAGGATGGAGCGGTCTAGCAGCGTGTAGACGACAAAGCGCTCGACGAAGCCGGGGCGCGGCGGCCTCCTGTCAAGGTATGCCCGCACAAACTCGCGCGCCAGTTCCAGGCCATCGTCCCTTCCTGTTGGAAAATCAGTTGACTTCTCGGGATTTTGCTGATATCCTGCTTCCCGCTGGGAGGCGGCCGAAAGAGGAGGTCCCTGATCTTCTTTCTTTACTCCGTTTTGAGGAGACTGCAATATGTACATGCCAACGGTACGCGATAAATCCGTCTCCCCGTCGCCGAAATGTGCGCTCATCAGGTCGAAGACACCGCTGATGCGCCAGCCTCCGGCATCGCGGACAGCAACAACATTGTCACGCTTGTAATCCTCCATGACAATGCATGGCTGAAACGGCTCATTGAGGGCATCGCGGCTGCGCGTAATGGCATTCTCAACCCAGGCGATATCATCGGCTGTCGTGTAGCCGTTGTAGCCGCGAGCGCGGGCGAGGTTATTGCGCAGACAGGCAATGACGCGCTCACTACAGGTGATTGGCGTAGGTGTGGACGCCCCGGCCCGCACGGGAAAGGGCCATGCCAGCTCGCGCGCAAGCTCAAAGGGCTGCACCGCATCGCTGGCGGCGTCGTAGCGTCCGGCAAAGGGCCAGGTCAGCTCTTGCATCAGCGCCAGGTTCTCGCCGAGCGCGCGGGCGATGCCGCGCCTGTCCTCAACATCGAGTTGCCTGTAGATCTCAGGATCGGCCAGTTGCAGGCCCGGCATACGTGGCATCAGGGCATAGCTCCAGCCAAAGATATCGCTTGCGGTGTCGACCAGGTAGGGCCAGGGAACGGGAACGCGGGTATGCTCGTGAAGCTGCCGCGCGTAGAATTGCTCGGTGGGAAATTGCCACGGGAAATGTGGAGCGCCGCGCAGCACGTACTCGCCCTTCGTGCTGGTCACGAACACGTTCTGTCCGAAGAGGCCAAAGGATATTGGTTCCGCACCTATAAACCTGCCGAGATCGAAGCGATCCAGCGCGGCCTGAAACTGCTCATCGGAAAGCGTGCCGAGCCGTTCGTTGTATCTTCTTGTAGCCATAAGTTCAGGTTGCTTTCATAGCATAGCTATCTTTTCAAATGCCTGATCGACAAACCATCTATGTCGTTCACGCATGACTTGCTCGTCTGTGGCCCATTCGGACCATTCGGCGGCTTTAGAGATTGGACGCAGGGCGGCACAGAGGTCCCAGTATGGGAGGTCAGTCACGTCGATGGGATTCATCGATAGATACTGCTGTGTGAAATGCTGCATGGCCTCGCTGCCGAACGCCCACAACAACTCCAGGCGACTGTTAGCCAGATCGGCGAGCGGATCGCCCTGCGCCGCGTCCTCCCAGTCGATGATTCCGGCGAGCCGCCCATCCTTCCACAAGATATTGCCGGGCCAGAAATCCCCGTGTAGCAATACTGTTCGGTTGCGTTGCGGCAGCGGCCAGACTGCTTCCAGCGTATCGCGAATACGCCCTTCGGCCAGGGACTCATCGACTATCGCCGGTCTCTGCCTCAGCTTCTCGGCGTAGATTTGCTCCTGACGTGGCAGAAAGGAGATATCCAGCTTCGAGCAATCGACACCATGAATCCTCGACAGGTGCGCTGCGAATTGAACGATATAATCGGATAGATCGGAGGGCGCGAACTCCGGCTCTCCCTTGATATATTCAATAACGATGCAGGGCGTGACGAAAATCTCGCCGGATTGATCGCAGTAATAAGGCTCCGGTGCGGCTACTCCCGCAGAGTGCAGGAATTGCAGCAGCTTGAATTCGTCGGCAGCTATCCTCGGATTGCGTTTATGATCCGCCGCGCCATGCTGGCGAACAATCATTTTTTGTGTCTGCCCATCAGGTCGCTCGATCTCAAGCGCCGTCACCAGCGCCGAGACGCCTCCCTGCAACTTCCACGAGCGCAGCAGCCTGCTCTGCGGGTCGATCTTGCGCACGAGCCGCGCGAATTTTTTGTCTTCTTGTGATTGCATTCCTATCCTGCCTGCGCTACCTCACCAATGGGATCGGCAAGGGAAAGGATGCCGGGCCAGGGTAGGGACGCAGCGCCGCCGCCCGGGGCAATGCCCTGTGACCTGTTTGCGGCGCAAGTCCGCCCCGCAACCCATCTGAACGGTTTGGGGATGGTAGGATAGGCGGACTTGCGCCGCGTCCCGGTGAGCGGGTTGGACATCCCCGGCGGCGCTGCGTCCCTACGCCATCCCAACGGTTCTTTCCATTGCCGAACCTGATTGTACCTGTTTATTATGCAACAAGCGCGGCCAGGCGGCGCACACCCTCCTCGATCTGCTCAGGTGTCAGGGCGCAGAAGGGGAGGCGCACGAAACGCTCGCCGCGATCCTGGCCCGCGCGCTCATCGAGCGGATCGGCGAAGAAGCCCCGGCCATCGGTCAGGATCAGGCCCGCGTCGCGTGCGCGGGCGAGCAGGTCGCCGGAACTGGCCTGCTGCGGCAGTGTCACGCTGACGAAGAAGCCGCCCTCCGGCTCCGCGAAAGGGATGCCCGGCAGGTGCGTCCGCAGCGCCGTGACGATGGCTTGCAGGCGCGGTGCATAGAGCTGCTTCAGCGCGGCGAGGTTGGAGGTGAAATAGCCGCGCCTGTGAAACTCGACGACGGCCGCCTGCGCGGGCAGCACGGGGGCGAGGATTGTGTCTTCGGCCAGCCCGGTCAGGCGCTGTACCAGGTCGAGCGGACCGATGAGATAGCCGACGCGCAGCGCCGGGCTGATGAGTTTGCTGTAGGAACTGAGCGTGATGACGCGGTTAGGGTTCAGGTCGCGCAGTAGAGGAAGCTCCTCGCCCGAGTAGCGCAGCGTGCGGTACGGGATATCCTCGACAAGCCAGAATCCGTGCCGCTCGGCCAGATCGACGAGGGCCTGTCGCTTCGCGGCGGAGGTCGTGACGCCCGCCGGGTTCTGGAAGTCGGGGACGATGTACATGAAGGCCGGCGTTTTGCGCGCCAGCGCTTTCTCCAGCGCTGCCAGGTCGACGCCATCGTGTTCCAGGGGAATGCCGGTGACGGTGGCGCCGCGCCGCCTGAAAGTTTTGATCGCCCTGTCGTAGCTCGGCTCCTCGACCAGCACCACGTCGCCCGGCGCAACGACCATTGCCGCCAGCAGGTCCTGCAAATGGAGTGAGCCGTTGCCTACCAGAATCTGATCGGCGGCCACGCCGTATTGTTCGCCCAGCATGCGGCGCAGCGGGAGATAGCCGCCGTTGTGCCCGTATTGCAGGATAGCCCTGCCTTCGGGGCCTTCCAGAACGGCCTGCATGCAATCGCTAATCAACTGGTTGGGCAGGGCCTCCATTGCTGGTACGCCCCTGGTAAAAAAGATCTGTTCGCTGCTTACCTGACTCGGACTCGGCATGATCGTTTATACTCCTTTTCTATCTACACTTGCTCGCACCTGCGGCGCTCGCCGGATGTTCTGTGCTGGTCTGTGAGACATGCGCTTCGCGCATGTCTCACAGACCAGCACAGAACATCCCTGGCGCGGCTCTGCCGCGCGCAGGCCAGGCGAATGAGAGCACCGGGGATCAGGCTCTCTTTACGAATGGGTAAGGACGATTTTTCCTTGCGGTTCGCCGGATGCCAGCAGGCGGTGTGC
>Ga0209810_1003425_pt1 | contig 16685 bp, 25 predicted proteins | sample Coa_R1_7_FD_187159 | JGI IMG/M metagenome (GOLD analysis project Ga0209810, IMG submission 187159) | Surface soil microbial communities from Centralia Pennsylvania, which are recovering from an underground coalmine fire - Coalmine... | ecosystem: Environmental > Terrestrial > Soil > Unclassified...
CGGACGACGAGCCGTTCTCGGCGCTCGCGTTCAAGATCGCGACCGATCCGTACGGCAACCTGACGTACTTCCGCGTCTACTCGGGCGTGCTCGAGAAGGGGACGTACCTCTACAACGCGCGCAGCGGCAAGAAGGAGCGCATCGGGCGCATCCTGCGGATGCACGCCAACCATCGCGAGGACATCGACGCGATCGGCGCCGGCGACATCGCCGCGGCGGTCGGGCTGAGCGACACGCGCACGGGCGACACGCTGTGCGACGAGAAGCACCCGATCCTGCTCGAGTCGATCACGTTCCCCGAGCCCGTCATCTTCCAGGCGATCGAGCCGAAGACGAAGGGCGACCAGGACAAGATGGGCACCGCGCTCACGCGCCTGGCGCAGGAAGACCCGACGTTCCGCATGCGGACCGACGAGGAGACGCAGCAGACGATCATCGGCGGGATGGGCGAGCTCCATCTCGAGATCATCCTCGATCGCCTCAAGCGCGAGTTCAAGGTCGACGCGAACGTCGGGAAACCGCAGGTCGCGTACCGCGAAGCGATCACGAAGACCGTCGAGAAACAGGGCAAGTTCGTCCGCCAGACCGGCGGCAAGGGCCAGTACGGCGACGTCTGGATCCGCCTCTCGCCGGGCGAGCCCGGTACGGGCTACGTCTTCGAGTGGAAGATCGTCGGCGGCGTGATCCCGCGCGAGTACCAGAAGCCGGTGAACGAAGGGATTCGCGAGGCGGCGGAGTCCGGCGTGCTCGCCGGCTACCCGGTCCTCGACTTCAAGGCCGAGGTCTTCGACGGCTCGTTCCACGACGTCGACTCGTCCGAGATCGCGTTCAAGCTCGCCGGCTCGCTGGCGTTCAAGGAAGCGAATCGCGCGGCGGGCCCGATCCTGCTCGAGCCGATCATGTCGGTCGAAGTCACCGCTCCGCGCGACTACATGGGCGCGGTCAACGGCGACCTCAACCGCCGGCGCGGGATGATCCAGGCGACCGAAGAGGCGGTCGGCGGCGCCGTCGTCGTGAAGGCGAACGTCCCGCTCTCCGAGATGTTCGGGTACGCGACGGATCTGCGCAGCGCGACGCAAGGCCGCGCGACGTACACGATGGAGTTCTCGCACTACGAGAAGGCCCCGCGCTCGGTCGAAGAAGAGATCGTCGCCAAAGCCCAAGGCAAGAAATTAGCCACGGCTTAAGCTGACAGAAACTCCGAGGTTGTTACGGGCGCCCTCGGGGGATGGTGAAGTCACCGAAATGGTGATGCGCCCGATAGCATGGGGGCCCCGCGCGAAGCGTGGGGGGCGCGGAGGCAGGGCCGAAGCGCCTTCTCAACCAGAAAGGCATCATGGCAAAGGCAAAGTTCGAGCGGTCGAAGCCGCACGTCAACATCGGGACGACCGGTCACGTCGACCACGGTAAGACGACGCTGACGGCCGCGATCATCAACTGCCTGGCGACCGAGAACGCGAACATCCAGAAGCGCAACGTCGACGACATCGACAACGCGCCCGAGGAGAAGGAGCGCGGGATCACGATCGCCATCTCGCACCAAGAGTACGAGACGGCGAAGCGCCACTACGCGCACGTCGACTGCCCCGGTCACGCCGACTACATCAAGAACATGATCACCGGCGCGGCGCAGATGGACGGCGCGATCCTGGTGGTCGCGGCGACCGACGGCCCGATGCCGCAGACGCGCGAGCACGTGCTGCTGATGCGCCAGGTCGGCGTGCAGAAGATCGTCGTGTTCCTGAACAAGGTCGACCTCGTCGACGACGAGGAGCTCCTCGAGCTCGTCGAGATGGAAGTCCGCGAGCTGCTCTCCAGCTACGAGTTCCCCGGCGACGAGATCCCGATCATCCGCGGCTCGGCGACGAAGGCGCTCAACAGCTCCGGCAAGCGCGGCGACGCGGACGCGGACCCGATCTTCAAGCTCATGGACGCGGTCGACGACTACATCCCGACGCCGGACCGTCCGGTCGACAAGCCGTTCCTGATGCCGGTCGAAGACGTCTTCACGATCACGGGCCGCGGCACGGTCGGCACGGGCCGCGTCGAGCGCGGTCAGGTCAAGGTCGGTGAAGAAGTCGAGATCGTCGGTCTGAAGGACGAGAGCCGCAAGACCGTCGTCACCGGCATCGAGATGTTCCGCAAGCTGCTCGACGTCGGCATCGCCGGCGACAACGTCGGCGTGCTGCTGCGCGGCGTGGAGCGCAACGACATCGAGCGCGGCCAGGTGCTCGCGAAGCCCGGCTCGATCAAGCCGCACAAGAAGTTCAAGGCCGAGGTGTACGTGCTCTCCAAGGAAGAGGGCGGCCGCCACACCCCGTTCTTCGCCAACTACCGTCCGCAGTTCTACTTCCGCACGACCGACGTGACCGGCACCATCAAGCTGCCGGAAGGCGTCGAGATGGTGATGCCCGGCGACAACGTTCAGATGGACGTCGAGCTGATCACCCCCATCGCCTGCGAAGAGGGCCTCCGCTTCGCGATCCGCGAGGGCGGTCGCACCGTCGGAGCCGGCGTCGTCACGACCGTGGCGGACTGACTGTACGGCCATCTGCTTCGTTGACGAGGACCTCGTGGTCCGTAGACCACGTCGGTCCTCGTCGCCTCGCATCTGACCGAACGCTCAGCCCGCTCAACATCATTCTCACTAAGGCATCAGTAAACGATCATGGCTAAGCAGAAGATTCGCATCCGCCTCAAGGCGTACGATCACCGCGTGCTCGATCAGTCGGCCGAGCGCATCGTCGATACGGCGAAGCGCACGGGCGCGTTCGTGAGCGGTCCGGTCCCGCTCCCCACGGAGATCAACCGGTTCTGCGTGAACCGCTCGCCGCACGTCGACAAGAAGTCGCGAGAGCATTTCGAGATGCGCACGCACAAGCGCCTCATCGACATCCTTCAGGCTTCGCCGAAGACGATGGACGCGCTGATGCACCTCGACCTCCCCGCCGGCGTTGACATCGAGCTGAAAGCGTAGCCGCGGCGCTCGCGAAACGGCAAGACGACGAGGCCTTCCCGCTCGGGGAGGGCCTTTTTCGTGCGCGGGCGCCGCGCGCGCTGCGCGGCTGAAGGGCGATCGGTTCGCCGGACGCAACTGCGCGCCGATGCCCCACCCGATCGACGTCGTGCACGAGCGGACGTTCAGCGGCACGCCGCGCCGCATCTATCAGCTGCTCAGCGAGATGGGGACGTCGCAAGACGTCGTGTGGCCGTTTCCCTCGCAGCCGTTCATGCGCACCGCCGGACCGCTCGAGCCGGGACGCACCGAGGAGTGGCACGGCGCGATTCACGCCGTGCTGGAAAGCGCGGAGCCGGAGCGCAGCATCGTCTGGCGGATCGCGACCGAGGGCTTCGACGGAACCCACGGCTTCGAGCTGCGCGCCGACGGACGCCGCGTGACGGTGCGGCACCGGCTGGCCGCGACGCTCTCCGACGACGGACGCGCGCTGTGGCGGCGGATCGAGGAGCTGCACGAGCGGACGATCACCGGGCTGTTCGATAAGCTTGCGCGCGTGCTGAAGCGCTGAGCGCGCGCCCTCCGCGGCGCCGCTCCGGCGTCGCCGGCGCTACGTGAACGCGTTCTGGCCGGTCAGGGCTTGGCCGAGGATCAGCGTGTGGACCTCGCTCGTCCCTTCGTAGGTGAGGACGCTTTCGAGGTTGTTGATGTGGCGGATCACCGGGTATTCGAGCGTGATTCCGCTGGCGCCGAGGATCGTGCGCGCTTCGCGGCACACGGCGAGCGCTTCGCGGACGTTGTTGAGCTTGCCGAACGAGACGTGCGCGGGATGCGCGCGCCCCTCGTCCTTGAGGCGGCCGACGTGCAGCGCGACCAGCATTCCTTTGTTCAGCTCGAGCATCATGTTGACGAGCTTCTCCTGGGTGAGCTGGAACGCGCCGATCGGCTTACCGAACTGGATCCGCGTGCTCGCGTACTCGAGTGCGGTCTCGTAGCACGCGCGTGCCGCGCCGAGCGCGCCCCATAAGATCCCGTAGCGCGCTTCGTTGAGGCACGAGAGCGGACCGCGCAGCCCGCGCACGTTCGGCAGCATCGCGTCCGCCGGCAGCCGGCAGTCCTCGAGGATCAGCTCCGAGGTGATCGACGCGCGCAGCGAGAGCTTCTTCTCGATGTCGCGCGTCGAGAAGCCGCGCGTCCCGCGCGGCACGAGAAAACCGCGGATGGTGCCGCCGTCCTCGTCCTGGACGCGCGCCCACACGACGGCGACGTCGGCGATCCCGCCGTTCGTGATCCACGCCTTCGAGCCGTTGAGCACGTAGTCGGCGCCGTCGCGGCGCGCGACGGTGCGCATCCCCGACGGATCGCTCCCGAAGTCCCATTCGGTGAGGCCGAAGCACCCGATGGCCTCGCCTGCCGCCATGCGCGGAAGCCACGTTTGCTTCTGCTCCTCCGAGCCGTGCGCCCAGATCGCGAACATGGCGAGCGAGCCTTGCACGGAGACGAACGAACGAAACCCGGAGTCGCCGGCTTCGAGCTCGAGGCACGCGAGGCCGTATGCGACGGCGCTCGTGCCGGCGCAGCCGTACCCGTGCAAGTGCATCCCGAGCAGGCCCAGCTCGCCGATCTCCTTCGCCATCGCGCGCGGGAACGTGTGGTCTTCGAACCACTGCGCGATGTTCGGCAGCACGCGATCGCGCACGAACGCGCGCACGGTGTCGCGGATCATCCGCTCGTCGTCGCTGAGCAGCGCGTCGATCCCGAGGAAGTCGGTCGGCGAGGGGGCCGGCGCGGAGGCATGGCGCGTGCCCGGGGTGACGGTCGTGCTCATGCCGGGCGTTTTCGTGAGGCGCTCCGAGCGCTCCCCGCATTGGCCGTTTCGGACCTTGCCGCTCTCAGCGGGTGCGTGATAGCGTGGCGTGAGGTGTTCGCCTTCGTTCCGCCGATCCCGCGCTGGCTCAGCGCGCTCGACGAGCGGAAGCCGTACGTCGAGGTCCTCGACGGTCGGAAGCTTCCGCCCGTGAGCCCGCATGCCGTGCACGGGATCGTTGCGATCCGGCTCGGCCATCAGATCGACCTCTGGTCCGCGGGCCGCGGAACCGCCGGGACCGAGGTCCGGTTCTACTTTCTTCTCCCGACCGGCCGGTGGTCGTCGCTCCTCCCCGACGTGTCGTTCATCTCTGAGGAACGAGCCCGCCCGGCGGACGGAGACGCCTGGGGCCGTCCGCGCGTCGCGCCCGATCTCGCCGTCGAAATCCTTTCGCCGGACGACCGTCCCTCGCGCACGGCGCGCAAGATCGATACGTACCTCCGCTTCGGGGCGCTCGTCGTGCTCGTCGTCGATCCGCAAAAGCGGGTCGCGACGATCCACCGTGCCGGCGTCGGTGTCGAAACGCGCGTGACGCGCGGTTCGTGGGCGTTGGAGCCGTTCGACGGTCTCGTGCTCGACTGGGAAGAAGTGTTTGCGCGTCTCCCGCCCGCTCCACAGGCATAGCAGCCGTCGTGGCGCGGCGGACCGTCGTCGTCGCGCGCGGTGCCGTCGCTGACGGACGTACCGTTCAGGCGGCGAGCCGCGCTTCGCCGGTCTGCTCGAGGCTCTTGCCGCGCGTCTCCTCGCCCAGCAGCAGCACGACGAGCGCGCCGGCGAGCATGACGGCGGCGAACACGACGAACACCGCATAGGGCGATCCGAAGCGCACGAGCATCGCGCCGACGAGCGTCGGCGCGAACGCACCGATCAGACGGCCCGCGCCGGCCGCGAAGCCCGCACCGCTCGCCCGTACGGCGGTCGGATACTGCTCGGGCGTGTACGTGTACGTGACGCCCCACGCGCCGAGGTTGAAGAACGCGATGACGGCGCCCCAGCCGATCACCGCGGCCGGCGAGGGGTGCGCGGCGAGCGTCGCGCCGGCGAAGAAGAACGAGCCGGCCGCCGCGAGCGCGAGGAACGCGACGAGGGTGGGCTTCCGGCCGACGCGCTCCACGAGCGCCGCGGCGGCGTAGTAGCCGGGGATCTGGAAGATCGCGATCGCGAAGTTGAGCCAGAGCGACTCGGCGAGGGTGAAGCCCTTCCCGGCGAGCAGCGTCGGGAGCCACGTGAAGATCCCGTAGTACGAGAACACCAGCGCGATCCACAGCGCCCAGAGCATCACCGTGCGCCGCACGAACGGCCGGGAGAAGAGCGTGGCGAGCGACGCGCGCGCCGGTTCGCGCGGCGTCTCGGCGTCGATCCCGGCGGTTCGCGCGGCGGCCCGCGCGTCCGCGATGCGCCCGCGCGCGAGCAGATAGCGCGGCGATTCCGGGACGGCGCGTCGGATGACGAAGACGTACAGCGCCGGCAGCGTCCCGATCAGCAGTGCGACGCGCCAGCCGGCCGTCGGCACGACGAGCGCGCCGATCAGCGCGGCGAGGACCGTCCCGTACGCCCAGAAGCTCTCGAGCAGCACGACCGTTCGTCCTCGCCGCTCGGTCGGCGCGAGCTCCGCGACGAGCGTGCTCGCGACCGGCAGCTCGCCGCCCAGACCGAGCCCCGCGAAGAAGCGGATCGCCGCCAGCGCGACGGTCGACCAGGCGAGGGCGGAGAGCCCGCTCAGCAGCGTGTAGGCGAGCAGCGTCCACGCGAACACCGTCTTCCGCCCGAAGCGGTCGGCGACCACGCCGCCGAGCGCTGCCCCGAGGAACATCCCGATCAGGTTCGCGGTGATGATCCAGCCGACGACGGGCTTCGTGAGGCCCCACTCGCGCGCGACGGCGGCGACGACGGTGCCGACGAGCAGCAAATCCATCGCGTCGAAGAGCCAGCCGCCGCCCGCCGCGAGCAGCAGCCGCCGCTGAAACGTCATGACAGCCGCTCCGTCCTCGCTGAGGCCCCTTCCTTCGGCCGGGCGGCCCGGCGCGAGCGAGACGGCCGTTTCGGTCCTTCCGTGCGGCTGTCTCGGCTCGCCGCAGCGCGCGGCGTTCGCCGGCTCGGGTTCGCGGCCGTCGCCGACGCCTGAGCGTCGTCCGCCGAACGGGCACGGTGAGCGGCCTTCGGCGAAACGCCAGACCGCGTGGTTCGGTTCGCTCGCCGGCCGGGGCGCGCACGGGGCGCGGCCTTGACGCTCTAACGCCGGTCCGGTATACTCTGGCGGTTGTGGTCCGCGTCGCGGGCGCCGTCGAGGCGTGCGCGACGGAAGGTGTAACGTATACGCCAGGATCCGTGGATATCCCAGAGGGATCGATCAACGTGAAGAACATCATCGGCCGCAAGGTCGGGATGACCAGCGTGTTCACGGAGGACGGCCGGAGCGTTCCGGTCACCGTGATCCAAGCCGGTCCGTGTACCGTAGTGCAAAAGAAGACGAAAGAAACCGACGGCTACGAGGCCGTCGCGCTGGCGTTCGGCGACGTGAAGGCATCCCGCCTCACCAAAGCGATGCAGGGCCATTTCAAGAAGGCCGGCGTCGCCGCGAAGCGTCATGTCCGCGAGTTCCGTACCGGGATCGACGGCGTCGAGGTCGGCGCGACGATCACGGTCGACGGTTTCGCCCAGGGCGACCGCGTCGACGTCGCCGGGATCTCGAAAGGCCACGGTTTCTCCGGCGGCATCAAGCGCTGGAACTTCAGCGGCGGCGGCGCGAGCCACGGCTCGATGATCCACCGCCAGCCGGCCTCGAACGGCGACACGAACTCCGGCCACACCCATCGCGGCAGCCGGCGTCCCGGCCACTACGGCGTCGACCGCGTGACCCATCAGAATCTGGAAGTCGTCCGCGCCGACGTCGAGCGCAACCTGCTCCTCGTCCGCGGCCCCGTCCCCGGTCCGAAGAACGGGCTCGTCGTCGTGCAGCAGTCGGTCAAAGCGAAGGTGAGCGCGTAATGGCGCAGGTGATCGACGCGCAGGGCAAGGTCGTGCGCGAGCAAGAGACGCCGGCGGCGTTCGCCGGCGAGACGGGCTCGAAGGCGAACGCGGTGTTCCGCGCCGTGTTCCGCGAGCTGGCGAATCCGCGCGCCGGAACGCACAAGACGAAGAAGCGCGACGAGGTCAGCGGCGGCGGCCGGAAACCGTGGCGCCAGAAGGGGACCGGCCGCGCGCGGCAGGGCTCCACCCGCTCGCCGCAGTGGACGCACGGCGGCGTGGTCTTCGGCCCGCAGCCGCGCTCGTACGTGACGAGCCTGAACAAGAAGGAGCGTCGCGCCGCGATCGTCGCCGCGCTCTCCGACAAGTTCCGCACGGGCGCCGTCGCGGTGCTCGACACGAACGGTCTCGCGCTCGCGAAGACCAAAGCGCTCGCCGCGCTGCTGTTCGGCTCGGCGAAGGCCGCGCAGAACGGGACGCGCACGCTCGTCGTGTACGCCGCTTCCGAGGAAGCCGGCGTCGGCGTGCCGCTGACGCGCACCGGCCGCAATCTCGGCAGCGTCAAGATCACGCACACCGGCGCGCTCGACGTCAAGGACGTCGTCGGCTGCGGCCGCCTCGTGCTCACCACCGCCGCCCACGACGCGCTCGCCGCGCAGTACGGAGAATCGCATGCAAGCGCGTGACGTGATCCTCGCCCCGCTCATCACCGAGAAGTCGATGGCCGGCACGGTTCAGCAGCAGTACGCGTTCGAAGTCAGCCCGCAAGCGACGAAGACGCAGATCAAGCACGCCGTCGCCGAGATCTTCGGCGTCACGGTGCTGAAGGTCAACACCGTCAACGTCGGCGGCAAGAAGAAGAACTTCGCCCGTCGCGGCCGCCGTTCGTCCGGCGTGCAGAGCGACTGGAAGAAGGCCATCGTCACCATCGCGCCGGGCCAGAAGATCGCGCTCGGCGGCGTGAACTACTTCGAGCAGTGAATCGGGCTGAAGGCTAACCATGGCAGTCAAGAAATACAAGCCTACGTCGGCCGCGCGCCGCTTCATCACCACCGCCGACTTCGCCGAGATCTCGAAGAAGGCGCCGGAGAAGTCGCTGCTCGAGGTCCGCAAGAAGCACTCGGGCCGCAACAACAACGGCCACATCACGACGCGGCACAAAGGCGGCGGCTACCGCAAGCAGTATCGCATCGTCGACTTCAAGCGCACGAAGGACGCGATCCCGGCGAAGGTCGCGGCGATCGAGTACGATCCCAACCGCACCGCGCGCATCGCGCTGCTGCACTACCGCGACGGCGAGAAGCGCTACATCCTCGCGCCGGCCGGCCTCAAGGTCGGCGATCTGGTCGAATCCGGCCCGGCGGCCGACATCAAGACCGGCAACGCGCTGCCGCTTTCGAACATCCCGCTCGGCACGGTGGTGCACAACATCGAGCTGCAGCCGGGTGCGGGCGGGAAGCTCGTGCGCTCGGCCGGCGGCGCCGCGCAGCTGATGGCCAAGGAAGGGCAGTACGCGCAGGTTCGCATGCCGTCCGGCGAAGTGCGCCGCATCCTCGTCGTCTGCCGCGCGACGATCGGGCAGCTCGGCAATCTCGATCACGAGAACGAGATCATCGGCAAGGCCGGACGGCAGCGTCACCTCGGCAAGCGTCCCGCGGTGCGCGGCATCGCGATGAACCCCGTCGATCACCCGCACGGCGGCGGTGAGGCGCGCTCGACCTCCGGTCGTCCGCCGACCACGCCTTGGGGCCAGATGACGATGGGCAAGAAGACGCGCCGCACCAAGCGCACCACCAAGATGATCGTCCGTAAGCGGAAGAGCAAGTAACCATGGCGATCAGCACTCTGAACATCGAAGTCGTGCCGACCGCGGAGGCGCCGCGTGTGGCGCTCGTTCTGCGCTGCGGCCCGGAGGGACGCAGCTAACCATGGGCCGCAGTCTGAAAAAAGGTCCGTTCGTCGCCGAGCACCTTCTCGAGAAGGTGGAGCGCATGAACGCCAGCCGCGAGAAGCGCGTCATCAAGACGTGGTCGCGTGCCTCGACGATCGTCCCGGCGATGGTCGGGCACACGATCTCGGTGCACAACGGCCGCGCGCACATCCCCGTCTTCGTGACCGAGAACATGGTCGGGCACAAGCTGGGCGAGTTCTCGCCGACGCGCACCTTCAAGGGGCACGCCGGCGACAAGGCCTCGGTGAAGTAGGATGAGCGTCAGCGCCACCCCGCGCACCGAAGCGTTCGCGCACCTAAAGTTCGCGCGCATGGGTCCGCGCAAGCTGCGCCGCGTCGCCGACGCGATCCGCGGCAAGTCCGTGCGCGAAGCGCTCGTGCTGCTGCAGTTCGCCGGCGTGTTCGCCGCCGAGCCGATCGCGAAGCTCCTCAAGAGCGCGGTCGCCAACGCGGAGAACAACCACGACATGAGCTCGGACGGGCTCTACGTCACGCGGATCACCGTCGACGGCGGTCCGGGCGGCGGGTTCACGAAGCGGCTCGATCCTCGCGCGCAAGGCCGTGCCGCGTTCAAGCGCAAGCGGCTCTCGCACGTGACGATCGCGGTCGGCCCGCAGCCGCCGAAGCATCAGCCGAAGCGCCGCTCGGGCGCGTCGATCGCGCTCAAGACGCAAGCGCAGCGCCAGGCACACGCAGCGACGTCGCGCCCGGCCGCCTCGCGCCGCAAAAAAGCACCGGCCGCCGCCGCCGCGGGAGCCCAATGATGGAGTTGGTCATGGAGCGAGCGCAGCGTAATCGCGCCGATATCGATATGTTTGTTGCGAACTCGGTCTGGGGGCCCCACTGCGAAGCAGTGGGGGGCGAGGGTTCCGACAGCCGTCGGAACCCGCGAACCTCCGGTTCGCCGCGCGAAGCGCGAGGGAGCTTCGCTCCCCAGTCCGGGACGGAGCGCCTTTAAATGGGACAGAAGATTCATCCCGTCGGGCTGCGCATCGGCATCACCCGCACTTGGGACAGCCGCTGGTTCGAGAAGAAGAACTACGTCGCGTGGCTGCACGAGGACGTCGCGATCCGTAAGTACTTCGGGCGCATGACGCGTGCGGCCGCGATCTCGCGCGTCGAGATCGAGCGGCGCGCGAACCAGGCTCGCGTGATCATCAACACGGGCAAGCCGGGCATCATCATCGGGAAGCGCGGCGTCGGGATCGACGAAATCCGCCGCAACCTCGAGAAGCTCACCGGCAAGCAAGTGCAGGTGAACGTCGTCGAGATCAAGACGCCGGAGCTCGACGCGCGCCTCGTCGGTCAGAACATCGTCGACCAGCTCGAGAAGCGCATCGCGTTCCGCCGCGCCATGAAGCAGGCGATCATGCGCACGATGAAGGCCGGCGCGCGCGGCGTGAAGGTCCAGGTCTCCGGCCGCCTCGGCGGCGCCGAGATCGCGCGCACCGAGCGCAACCATGACGGCAAGGTCCCGCTGCACACGCTGCGCGCCGACATCGACTACGCGCACGTCGAAGCGTTCACCACCTTCGGCCGCATCGGCGTGAAGGTGTGGATCTACAAGGGCGAAGTGCTCCCCGATCAGCCGCGCACCGAGCGCGACGGCGGCCCCGGCCGCGCCGGCGAGCCGGCGCGCTTCCGCGACAACCGTCGCGGGACGCGCGGCGGACGCGGGCGCGGCGGCGACGGCGCACGCGGCGGCGAGGCTCGTCCTCCGCGGCCGGTGCAGGCGATGGAAGCCGACGCGATGCGCGTCGCGCAGGCCGACGCGCAGTCGGTCGAGTCCGTGATCGACGGCGCGCCGGGCGCGGCGGGCGAGAAGCAGACCGCGCCGCACGCCGGCGCGGGCACCGGCTACCGCTCGCACCACGACGCCGATCGCGGCGTCACCGGGGAGACGTCGCAGACCAATCCCGATTCGCAGCGCACCGTCGACGCGGCCGAGCATCCCGGCGCGCAATCGTCGGCGCCGACCGCGGATCATCCCGAACCCGCGCCGGGCGGCGGCACGCACGACCGTCCCGAGCTCAAGACCGGACCGGAAGACGACAACGCCGGCACCGGAGAGGTTGGTCGTTAGAACATGCTGACTCCGAAACGAGTGAAATGGCGCCGCCAGCACCGCGGCCGCATGCGCGGCAAGGCGCTGGTCGGCAACACGCTGACGTTCGGCGAGTACGGGCTGCAGGCGCTCGAGCCGGTGTGGATGACCAACCGGCAGATCGAAGCGGCGCGTATCGCGATGACCCGCCACATCAAGCGCGGCGGCAAGGTGTGGATCAAGGTGTTCCCCGACAAGTCGGTGACGAAGAAGCCGGCCGAAGTCCGCATGGGCTCCGGAAAGGGCAACCCCGAGTTCTGGGTCGCCGTCGTGCGCCCGGGCCGCGTGCTCTTCGAGCTCGCCGGCGTCCCGGAATCGATCGCACGCGAAGCGCTGCGTCTCGCGGCGCAGAAGCTGCCGATCGCGACCAAGATCCTCACCCGCGCCGAACAGGAAGCCGAGGTCGCCGTCGGATGAAGCGCAACGATCTGCGCGCCCTGCGCGAGCTGAGCATCTCCGAGCTCGAGCAGCGCGCTCGCGAGACCAAGGAAGAGCTTTTCAATCTCCGCTTCTCGCTGCGCACGGGGCACCTCAGCGATTTCTCGCGGGTGAAGCAAGTGCGCCGCACCTACGCCCAGATTCAGACCGCGATCTCCGAGAAGCGGATCGCCGAGGCACGTCATGGAGCAGCCTAACATCACCACCGCAACCGCGGCGCGGACCAACCGCCGCCGCGTCAAGCAAGGCCGTGTCGCGAGCGACAAGATGGACAAGACCATCGTCGTCGTGAGCGAGACCCGCGTGCCGCATCCGGTCTACAAGAAGGTCGTCCGCCAGTCGTCGCGGTTCAAGGCGCACGACGAGAACAACGAGGCGAAGGTCGGCGACATCGTGCGCATCCAGGAATGCCGCCCGATGTCGCGCGAGAAGCGCTGGCGCCTCGTCGAGATCGTGGAGCGTGCGCGATGATCCAGCAGGAGACGCGGCTCAAGGTCGCCGACAACTCCGGCGCGCGCGAGCTGCTGTGCATCCACGTCGCGGGCGGTTCGCGCCACCCGTACGCGCACGTCGGCGACATCATCGTCGGCACGGTCAAGAGCGCGATCCCGGGTGCGGCCGTCAAGAAGGGTCAGGTCGTGAAGGCGGTCGTGGTGCGCACGAGCGCGCCGATGCGCCGTCCCGACGGCTCGGTGATCAAGTTCGACGAGAACGCCTGCGTGATCATCAAGGGCGACAAGGACAATCTCGACCCGCGCGGCACGCGCGTGTTCGGGCCGGTCTGCCGCGAGCTGCGCGAGCGCGGCTTCCTGAAGATCGCCTCGCTCGCGCCGGAGGTGCTCTAGCATGCCGGCGGTCACGAACAAGATGGCCGTCTCCAAGTCGCGGATCGTCAAGGGCGACACCGTCGTCCTGCGGCGCGGCAAGGAGAAAGGCAAGCGCGGCATCGTCAAGCACGTCTTCCCGAAGGACGGCACGGCGACCGTCGAGGGGCTGAACGTCGTGAAGCGCCACACCAAGCCGGGCCAAGCCGGCCAGGCTCAGGGCGGCGGCATCGTCGAGAAGGAAGCGCCGATTCCGCTGAGCGCGCTGATGGTGATCGATCCGAAGACCGATCGTCCGACCCGCGTTCGCCGCGTCCGCCAGGCCGATGGCACGACGGTTCGCGTCGCGAAGTCGGGCGAGACGCTCCTCGTCCCCGTGAAGGGCAGCTGATCATGGCCGCACGTCTGAAGGAAAAGTACCAGAACGAAGTTCGCGGGAAGCTGCAGGAGCGGTTCTCCTACAAGAACCCCATGCAGGTCCCGAAGCTCGAGAAGGTCGTCATCAACATGTCGGTCGGCGACGCGATCCAGAACGCGAAGGCGCTGGAAGCGGCGGTCGCCGAGCTGACGACGATCAGCGGTCAGAAGCCGGTCGTCACGAAGGCGAAGAAGTCGATCGCGGCGTTCAAGCTGCGCGAGGGGATGAACATCGGCGCGAAGGTCACGCTTCGCGGCGACCGGATGTACATGTTCCTCGACAAGCTCTTCAACATCGTGCTCCCGCGCATCCGTGACTTCCGCGGGCTCTCGCGGCGCTCGTTCGACGGCCGCGGCAACTACAATCTCGGTCTTCGCGAGCAGCTCGTGTTCCCGGAGATCGACTTCGACAAGGTCGACAAAGCGCGCGGGATGGACATCGTCATCGTGACGACGGCCAAGAACGACGAAGAGGCGACCGAGTTCCTCACCCAGATGGGCCTGCCGCTGCAGAAGCAGACGACGGCCGGAGCGACCCGATAATGGCCAAGCTTTCGCTGATCGAGAAATCGAAGCGCACGCCCAAGTTCAAGGTGCGCGCGCACAACCGCTGCAAGGTGTGCGGCCGTCCGCGCGCGTTCTACCGCAAGTTCGGCATGTGCCGCATTTGCCTGCGTGAGAACGCGCACCGCGGCTTCATCCCCGGCATCACGAAGGCGAGCTGGTGAAAGAGATGACGATGTTGTTCGGCGCGCCCACGGGGAATCGCGCCCTGACCGCAATCGCGAGCGCGCCTGCGCCATGGGGGCCCCACGCCCTCGGCGTGGGGGGGCATGGGTTCCGACCGTGGTCGGAACCCGCGGACCTCCGGTCCGCCGCGCGTAGCGCGGGGAGCTTCGCTCCCGAGCCTGGGGCGGAGCGCCGTTAAAATGGGCGTCGTCACCGATCCGATCGCCGATCTGCTCACGCGGATTCGCAATGCGAATACCGCGAACCATCAGACCGTCGACGTCCCGGCGTCGAAGATGAAGAAGGCCGTCGCGCAGATCCTGCTCGACGAAGGCTTCATCAACGGTCTCGAGGAGCTCAAGGAAGGCCCGCAGGGAACGCTGCGGATCACCCTGCGCTACGGCCCGGAGAAGGAGAAGGTCATCACCGGCCTTCGCCGCATCAGCCGGCCCGGTCTGCGCGTCTACACCTCGAAGACGGAGATCCCGCGCGTCCTCGGCGGGCTGGGTCTCGTCATCATGTCGACCTCGAAGGGCATCATGTCGGGCAAGCGCGCGAAGCGCGAAGGCTTCGGCGGTGAAGTGCTCGCGTACGTCTGGTAATCGATCATGAGTCGCATTGGAAAACTTCCGGTCGCGGTGCCGTCCGGCGTCGACGTGACGCTGAACGACTCGACCGTCGTCGTCAAAGGCCCGAAAGGGACGCTCTCGCAGCGCATCCTCCCGGTCGTCGACGTCAACATCAACGGCGGCGAAGTGCTCGTCGCGCGCAAGAACGACGAGAAGTCGGGGCGCTCTGCGCACGGTCTGACGCGCACGCTCGTCGCCAACATGATCGACGGCGTCACGAAGGGCTTTCGCAAGTCGCTCGAGCTCCAGGGCGTCGGCTTCCGCGTCAGCAAGGCCGGCAACGATCTCAACTTCTCGCTGGGCTTCTCGCACCCGGTGACGTACGCGGCGCCGGAAGGGATCTCGTTCACGGTCGAGGGGACGAACCGCGTCCACGTCGAGGGCATCGACAAGCAGCGCGTCGGCCAGGTGGCGGCCGAGATCCGCAACCTCCGGCCGCCCGAGCCGTACAAGGGCAAGGGGATCCGCTACGCGGGCGAGACGGTCCGCAAGAAGCTCGGTAAAGCCGGTAAGGCTGGGAAGAAGTAATGCCGGTCTCGCGCAACGCGCAGCGCATCAAGCGGCACGGCCGCCTGCGCAAGAAGGTCGTCGGGACGCCGTCGCGTCCGCGGCTGCAGATCTTCCGCAGCCTGCACCACACGTACGCGTTCGTCGTCGACGACACGAAGGGCCACACGATCGTGGCCGCGTCGACGCGCGAAGGCTCCGTCTCGGACGGCCTGCAGTCGCGCACGAACCTCGAGGCCGCCCAGAAGATCGGCACGACGATCGCCCAGCGCGCGAAGGCGGCGGGGATCGATGCGGTCGTGTTCGACACCTCGGGCCACAAGTATCACGGTCGCGTCGCGGCGCTCGCCCAGGCGGCGCGCGAAGCGGGTCTGGAGTTTTAGTCCATGCAATTTCGTGGCGGTCGCGATCGCGACAACCAGGGCTTCGAAGAGACGGTCGTCCGCATCAACCGCGTCGCGAAGGTCGTGAAGGGCGGAAAGCGCTTCTCGTTCAGCGCGCTGGTCGTCGTCGGCGACAAGAAGGGGCGCGTCGGGTTCGCGATCGGCAAGGCCGGTGAAGTGCCCGAGGCGATCCGCAAGGGCGTCGAGCAGGCCCGCAAAGACCTGATCACCGTGCCGATGGTCGAGAAGACGATCCCGCACCAGGTGAACGTGCAGGTCGGCTCCGGCCACGTCATGCTCAAGCCCGCCGCGGCGGGGACCGGCGTCATCGCCGGCGGCGCGATGCGCGCCGTCCTCGAGCTGGCCGGGATCCACGACATCGTCACCAAGTCGCTCGGGACGAACAACCCGATCAACGTCGTCCTCGCCACGTTCGAAGCGCTCAAGTCGCTCAAGACGGCGGAGAAGGTCGCGGCGCTGCGCGGCAAGTCCGTCCAAGAGATCTTCGCGTGATCGCCCCGGCGACCGCGACCTCATCTATTCAGATCGGGCCGGCCGCGGAGGCGCCGCGTGCGGCGCACGCTCTCCGCTGCGGCTCGAAGGGACGCAACTAATGGCCGACACCACCACTTCCGCGGGCCTCTCGCTCGCGACGCTCAAGCCGAATCCGAAGTCCCGTCCGAAGCGCGTGCGCATCGGGCGCGGGCACGGCTCCGGCATGGTCAAGACCGGCGGCGAAGGCGGCAAGGGTCAGACCGTCCGCTCGGGCGGCGGCAAGGGTCCGGCCTTCGAAGGCGGCCAGACGCCGTGGTCGCGCCGGCTTCCGCTGCGCCGCGGGCTCTCGCAGAAGGCGCGCGACATCGGGCACTTCCGCAAGGAGTACGCGGTTCTCAACGTCGGCGCGCTCGCCGGC
>Ga0209810_1003426_pt1 | contig 16677 bp, 15 predicted proteins | sample Coa_R1_7_FD_187159 | JGI IMG/M metagenome (GOLD analysis project Ga0209810, IMG submission 187159) | Surface soil microbial communities from Centralia Pennsylvania, which are recovering from an underground coalmine fire - Coalmine... | ecosystem: Environmental > Terrestrial > Soil > Unclassified...
TGGCATGCACGTTCTTCTCGCGCTCCTCGGCGACGGTCGTCTCCCAGGCGTAGTGATCACGGCCCGGCGCCTTGTAGTCGTGGCACATGAACAGCCGCGTCTGCGGCGGCAACGCCATCAGACGCCTGATCGAGCGATAGAGCTGGTGGGCGTCGCCGCCGGGAAAATCGGCCCTTGCGGTGCCGTAGTCCGGCATGAAGAGCGTGTCGCCAACGAAAGCGGCGTCTTCGATTTTGTAAGTAACGTCGGCCGGGGTATGTCCGGGCGTGTAGAGCACCTCCGCCTCGAGTTCGCCGATGTTGAAGCGCTCGCCCTCCCGAAACAGGTGGTCGAAATCGCTGCCGTCGGTCTTGAGATCCGTGGCGTTGAACACCGGCCGGAAGATGCGCTGCACCTCCTTGATGTGCTCGCCGATGCCGATCTTCGCGCCGGTCTTGGCCTTGATGTAGGGCGAGCCTGAAAGATGGTCGGCGTGGGCGTGGGTCTCGAGCGTCCACACGATGCAATAGCCGGCCTCTTCGGCCGCGCGCAGGATCGCTTCTACCGAGCGCGTGTCGACCTCTCCTGAATTGTGGTCGTAGTCGAGCACGGGATCAATCACTGCGGCCTGTTTGGTCGCCGGATCGGCGACCAGATAGCTGACCGTATTCGTCGGCTCGTCGAAGAACGCCCGGATCATGGGTCGCCCAGACATGGCTTGAACCTCCGTGCAAATGGGGCCTAACCCCGTCCCTTGCATATTTATAAGCAATAGCTAAATAAGCAAGAGCTGAAGATACGGAGGGGGCAGTGGGCCGTCAGAGGTTCGATCCGGAGGTCATGGAAAAGCGGACTGGCGAGCTCGCCAGTCTCCTTCGTGCGCTCGCCAACGAGCGGCGCCTGATGATCCTCTGCAAGCTGGTGGAATGGGGCGAGGCAACCGTGAACACGCTCGCTGACGCCGTTGGGCTATCTCAGTCGGCGCTGTCCCAGCATCTCGCCAAGATGCGGGCGGAAGGTCTCGTGACGTTTCGTCGCGAGAGCCAGACGCTTTGGTATCGGATCGCGGACCCCCGGATCGAGCAGCTCTTCGCCACGCTGCACAAGCTCTTCTGCGCCCAGCAGAAAGGCTGCTGACAAAGTTCGAATGGAGCATCGCCATGAGCTTACAGACCATTTCGCCGACTGAGGCGCGGCGGCTTCTCGCCGAGGGGGCGACCCTCGTCGACATCCGCGAAGCGGACGAGCGCGCCCGCGAGAAGATTCCGGGCGCGCATCATCTGCCCCTGTCCAAGCTCGACGAGGCTGACCTCGTGCTTCACGCAGGAAGGCCGGTGATCTTCCACTGCCGGAGTGGAGCCCGCACGGCGGGCCAGGCCATGCGCCTTGCCGCTAAGGCGGGCGGAGCCTGTGAGGCCTTCATTCTGGAAGGCGGACTGGAGGCCTGGAAGAAGGCGGGTCTGCCGGTCGTAGTCGACCGCGGCCAGCCGCTGGAATTGCAGCGGCAGGTTCAGATCGGCGCCGGCAGCCTCATCCTCGTCGGCGTGGCCCTCGGCCTTCTCGTGTCGCCCTGGTTCTACGCCGTCGCCGCGTTCGTCGGAGCCGGCCTCATCACTGCCGGCGTGACCGGGTTCTGCGGCATGGCGCGCCTGCTCATGCGCGCTCCGTGGAACAAGGCCGCCTATGGCGCAGACACCGCCAAACTCGCCTGAGAGCGTAAACAGGTGGGGCGCTTCCGATGGGATATGCGATGAGCTTCTCTCTCCTGCAGGGCGGCCTCGGGATCGCGTCGGGATCGCTCGTCGGTTTTTCGCTCGGTCTTGTCGGCGGCGGCGGCTCGATTCTGGCCGTGCCGCTCCTCGTCTACCTCGTCGGCATTTCCAATCCTCATGTCGCGATCGGGACAAGTGCGGTTGCGGTCGCGGCTAATGCCGCGACCAATCTCTGGACCCATGCGGCTGCCGGCAACGTAAAGTGGCGCTGCGCCTCCGTGTTCGCAGGAGCAGGCGTAGTCGGCGCGTATCTTGGCTCCACCTTCGGCAAGATGGTCGATGGGCAGCATCTCCTCGCGCTCTTCGCCCTCCTGATGATGGTGGTTGGCGCGCTCATGTTGCGAGGGCGATCCGGCGAGGGCGAGCCCTCTGTCCGACTTAACCGCGAGAATCTGCCGAAGCTCGTCGGCCTCGGTCTCGCCGCCGGCGGTCTGTCCGGCTTCTTCGGAATCGGCGGTGGGTTCCTGATCGTGCCCGCGCTGATCCTCGGGACCGGAATGCCGATCCTTTGCGCGGTTGCCTCGTCGCTGGTGGCGGTCACGGCTTTCGGCCTGACCACGTCGGCCAACTACGCCCTCTCGGGGCTGGTGGACTGGCCCCTTACCGGCCTGTTCATCTTGGGCGGCGTGGTTGGCGGCTTATTCGGGGCGCGCTCGGCCAAGATGCTCGCAGGCCGCAAGGGCGCGCTCAACACGGTGTTCGCGACCCTGATCTTCGCCGTGGCGCTCTATATGCTGGTCCGCAGTCTCGGGCTGATGTGAGCCGCAGGAGCAAGCGATGCCCGACTTGTTCAACGTGGTCTGCGCGAAATGCGATGCCGTGAACCGGATCCCGCGTCGGCGGCCAGCGTCACAGGCGGTCAGCGGTCGGTACAAGGCGAAGCTCTTTGACGGACGTCCGCTCGAGCTCGACGGAGCGCGGTTCCGGCACCATGTCGAGCGCAACGATGTACCAGCCATCGCCCATTTCTGGGCGCCGTGGTGCGGTCAGTGCCGGGCGATGGGGTGGATCTTCGAGCGCGCCGCTCACGAACCGGAAGCCAAAGTCCGCGTCGTGAAGGTCAATGTCGACGAGAACGGGTCGCTTGCGGGCGAGCTCGGCATGCAGGAAATCCCCGCGTTTTTCTTCCTCAAGCACGGCCGCGTTCTCGCCCAGCGGGCGGGGCTTGCGAACGCGGCGACGCTCGAGGGCTGGGTGCGGCACTTCGGAACCTGAGAGCCGTTGCCGGGAGAGAATGATGGCAAAGACCACACGACGGAGCTTCCTCGCTGGTATGGTATCAATCGGCGCCGCCGCGGCGGCTGGCTTGCGCTTTCAGCGGCTCGACGCCGCTGAACCGCAGCCGCTGCGCATTCCCGAGTTGATCGACGGGCGGGCGCAGGCCAATGGCATCGCCTTGAAAGCGCAGCATGGCCGCACGGCGTTCTTCGGGAGCCGCGAGTCGGCAACGCGGGGCTTCAATGGGAACTATCTCGGCCCCACGCTGCGACTTCATCGCGGTGACGAGGTCGAAATCTCGGTCACGAACGCCATGCGCGACCCCACGGCCGTGCACTGGCACGGCCTCCTCATTCCCGCCGAATTCGACGGCGGGCCGCACCAGATGATCCAACCAGGGGCAACATGGCGCCCCCGGCTTAAGATCAATCAGCCTGCCGCAACGCTCTGGTATCATGCGCACCCGCATGGTTCGACGGCGCGGCAGGTCTATGCCGGGCTCGCCGGGATGATCATCGTCTCGGACGAAGACGAGGCGCTGGGGCTGCCCTCGAACTACGGCGTCGACGATCTCCCGGTCATTCTCCAGGACAAGGTCTTTGACGAATACAAGCTCGTCTATCCGGACCACCCGATGGTGGTCATGCAGGGCCTGCGGGGCGAGACCGTGCTGGTCAACGGAACAAGCAACGCCGTGGCGCGCGTGCCGGCCGGTGTCGTCCGGCTGCGGCTCCTCAATGGCTCCAATGCGCGTGTCTACGATCTGTCTTTCTCGGACGGCCGCGTGTTCCATTGGATCGCGAGCGATGGCGGTCTGCTGGCGCGCCCGGTCGAGCGGCGCTCGCTCTGGCTCGCACCCGGGCAGCGGGCCGAAATCCTCGTTGACCTTTCGGATGCGCGTGCGGTGGACTTGCGCACGGGGCCAGATCCTTCGTCCCTAGGAGGGATGATGGGCGCCATGCGTGATCCACTCAATGGCCCAGTCAGGTTTCTTCGCCTCGAGCCGCAAGGCGCCAACATCGGGACAAAGTCGACGATCCCGGCGTCTCTCGTGCAGCGGGAGCGGCCCGATCCCGCACGTGCCGTCCGCCGTCGCCAGCTCCGCCTCACCATGGGCATGGGCGGCATGATGGGCGGGACGGACCGGCGCATGGGTCGCGGAATGATGGGCGGCATGTTCGGTATCGATGGGCGTCCCTTCAACATGGACCGCGTCGACCAGACGGTCCGCCTTGGCGACACCGAGATCTGGGAGGTCACGGGCGACATGATGACCCACCCCTTCCACATTCACGGTGTTCATTTCGAGGTGCTGAGCCGTGCAGGCTCCCGCCCCGCAATGGATGACCAGGGGCCAAGGGACACGGTCCTCGTGCGAGAGCCGGTCGAGATCCTCGTACGCTTCACAGAGCCGGCGGAGCGCACCCCTTTCATGTTCCACTGCCACACCCTCGAACATGAGGATGCGGGAATGATGGGCCAATACACGGCCGCCTGAAAACGTCTCGACCGCTGCAGGGAAGTCATGCATGCGCAGAGTTCTCCTGGCCATATGTCTCTCGCTCCCGATGTTTTCGGATGGGCCATCGCGTGCTGAGAGCGTGGTCTGTGCGTTCGGACGAGGCGCCGGGCTCCAGCCATGAAGAGGGCCGCCGAAGTGCTCGGAAAAGGGACGGGCACGAAGACCGAGGTCGTCGCCGATCCGACCAATGAATGGTTTGGAAAAGCGAAGTCGACGGCGACGTGATCTATAGCGGCTCCGAGATCATGATGAGCGACTTCGTCATCGCAATGGCGGAACTGTCTTAGCCCGGACTCGATCTGACATTTGGTGCCTGGTGGAGCGGTGGGGATTTCGGTGGCCGGCGTGATCGGGCTGCGATCATCTTCTCCGTGATGCGCCCGACCCCTCTTCAGATTGCCCCCATGGTAGGGGTCCTGGGCGCGGCAGTAGCCGGGATGCTCGCTTTCGAACTCGCCGTGCGCCTCCTTCTCGGCCCTGGCCCTCGCCAGCGCGATGAGCTGCGCCCCGGTCAGCACCAGGCCCTCCTGCGCCATCTTGGCCTCGAGCACCTTCAGCCGCTTCTTCATCGTCTCAAGATCGTGGCGCAGCCACACGCCACGCACGCCGACGGGCGAGACGCTGAGACCGCGCTTCCTCAAGCTCGTTGGCGCGGCGCACCTGCCCGAAGGCAGGCTGCGCGACGGCGAGCGCCACGATCGCCTCCTCGATCTCGGCCGGCACCCGGTTCTTCAGAACCGGCGTCTTGCAGCTGATCTCGGCCAGCGCCAGCTCGCTGCCTTTGTCGTAGAGTTCCTAGAAGGGATAGCCGCTGTCGCGGCAACAGAACCCATCCGTTGCAGGCCTGGCTGCCATTGCCGAGCTGCCTGGCGAGCTCCAGAAGCCCAGCCATGGCGCGGATGATCCTCCGCTCCGTCGCCCCGATGTCCTCCCATGCGCCGGGACAGGGCGCTGCGCCACCCCGACCGCTCCGCGCCCCGCCTCGGCTCGCAATGGCCCATGCGAAACAGGACACCACATGCCAGCCTAGGTCTTACCTCATGCACGTTGAAGTGCTCGCCCGTCATCAGCCGCAGATCGAGATACCGCATTCAGATGCCACGATTCGGCAGAAATTTCTGCACAATCTCCGGCGTCCGGATTGGCCACATACCTCGCTGCCAAACGTGACCGTGACCGGCGAGGCCAACGATCTTCGAAGCATCACACGGTTCGAAGCGGAGCACAGATCGATCCGGCTCGCGCCTAACTCAATTCATGGATTTTCTTTACAGCGAACTACAACTGGTTACGTGATCCCTAGAGGGGTATAACTTTAAAGAAACAGCAGATATGGCAGCACTCATGCGCGCATTCCTGATCTATTGCTATGCTATTTTGATCTGTTCGACAGTCCCGTTCAGTCCAAGCTTCGGCCAATCTCCTGCCGCGCAGCGAGGCCTTGTATTCGTGCGTACGCATTGCGCACGATGCCACGCGATAGATCGCGTGAGCCCCAGTCCTTTACAGATCGCGCCTCCATTCCGCGAGCTGCACCAGCGCTATCCCATCGAAACGCTCAAAGAGGCGTTCGCAGAGGGTATTCGGACCGGGCATCCGAGCATGCCTGAGTTCCGGCTGGATCCAGCTCAGATAAACGACGTGATTGCCTATTTGAAATCGTTGGAGTGAAAAGGGTTTGCTTCGCGAGCACATTCCTGATGGCGGGTGATTTGGCCCTATCAGCGAGCGTACCTGATCTGCCGCCGGTCGGAACGGGAAAGGTCCGTAATTAAGCGCCTTCGGGATCTTGGGTCCGCGGAAAAGTCCACAATCGACGACCATTTGGCTCGATGGTGCCGTGAAAAAACAGCAGGACCCGGTAACGGCACGCGCGGCGTCACGAAAACGAACCGTGACGCTCATTGTGCCATTTCCTGGATCTTCCGGCCTAACGCGCCAATCAGGATGCTGTCGACCATAATCGCGTTTGTCGGGTGAGACACGCTGGAGGTCGATCGGGCACTTCCTATGTTGGAACGCGTAAGCATATCGACCGTCCTATTGTCGAAGAGCGCGTGGGATGGCGATGGCGTCCAAAGGGCTTTTGCCCGCCGTCGTGAGCGCCTTCGCGCACGCACTCAGGATGGCTCCTGATGAGACGATGTCGTCAACCATGAGAACCGAACGTCCGGAAAACACGCTCCCGTTCGAAATCCGATGTCCACGGCCTTGTCGCCATGACGACTCTTCCTTGCTACGACAAAATCGAGGTCGAGCCGCCTTGCGAGATCAATGACTAACGGAAGGGACTCCTCGTCCGGCCCCACTATGATCATGTCCCGGTCATAACCGGCGGCGCACATTGTGTCCGCGATCGCCGGTGCGGCGGATAGATCGTCCGCCTCAATCCATGGAAAGACCGCTTGGGTGTTCGCGATGCGATGAAGGTGCGCATTAACTGTGACGATGCGATCGAAAATCCCCGCCAGGACTCTGCCGACTGTGCGTCGGCTGATCGCTTCCCCTCCTAGAAAAGCGGCATCCGCGCGCATGTAGCATAGATAGAAAGCTAAAAAGCGCGATCCGTTTCGCGCCTTCTCGGCGCAACGCCTCGGAAACGAAAAGGAGGGCCAAGAGCTTCTCGTTCGGCCGATCAAGTGATGCGTGGACGACCGTCGTTATCGCGGTGGGCTAACGGTCAATCGCCACTCCTCATCCGGGAAACGGTGCACCGACATTTCGTGAGCTGCGAGTCCGATCTGCGCCGCAAGCCGCATAGTGTTGTCTCTAGCATCCGGAAAGTATTGAATAGCGACAGTGGTCATGCCCGCGGCCTTCTGCGTTCTGATGTTGCGTCATCGATCAAATAGCCGCTCTCCGATCGGCTCGCCGCGACTGCAAGGTCATATTCCGATTGACCAGACGCATAGATACGATAAAGCGGCTCACCCTTCTCTACTCGATCGCCAATTTTCTTGAACACCTTGATCCCCGCGCCTTTGTCGATCGGCGCGCCAGCAGTGCGTGCTAGCCGGTTCAGCCGTAGGCAACTAATGGACACGACCGCTCCATCTGTCGGGGCAAGTACGTCCGCAGTCAGGTGGCCCAGTTCCGGCCGACAGGTTGATGGGCCCTGCGCGTCAATGAGTTTGTGCATCTGCTTGAGTGCGTCGCCACCGTCGAGGAGCTCGCACGCTCTGATATAACCGGTGCCGCCGCGCAACTCCGGATCGTATTCGAGTAAATGTCCCGCCAGCTGTAGCGATTTCTCACGCAGGTCGCGGGGCGCATCTGGATCGTTGGACAACACCGCCATAACATCTTGTGCTTCGAGCAGGGGGCCAATGCCATTGCCGATCGGTTGACGACCATCCGTGGTAATCACCTCAATCGAAATTCCGAAGTGGCTCCCGACAAATTCGAAAAGCCTCTTGAGTCGCATTGCCTCCATCGTCGTATTGAGTTTGGCCGCAGGGCCGACCGGGAGATCGATCAGCAGGTGGGTCGACCCCGCCGCGATTTTTTTCGACATAATCGACGCCACCATTTGTTCACGGGTGTCGATGCCGAGCGGTCGCTCCACGGAAATGAGAATGTCGTCCGCGGGTGACAAATTTACGTGTCCACCCCAGACGAGACAGCCATGACACGCTGCGACGACCTCTTTCATTTCATCGACCGTGAGATCGACCCGCGCGAGCACTTCCATCGTGTCGGCAGTTCCAGCCGGAGAGGTAATGGCCCGCGACGATGTTTTGGGAATGGTTAACCCGTGTGCTGCCACGATTGGCACGACGATCATCGACGTACGATTGCCCGGAATTCCGCCGATGCAATGCTTGTCGACGACGATCGGTTTGTCCCATTTGATCTGAGTGCCTGCCTGAGCCATAGCGTGAACTAAGGCTAAAAGTTCACCGCTCGTCATGAAGCTCGCTGAGCTGATCAGGAACGCGGCAATTTCCATATCGGAATAGCGATAGTGGACGATGTCATCGATGATCGATCGTATCTCCCCATCATCCAACGTACCGCCCTGGATCTTCATGCGAACGGCATCGAGGCTGTCGGGTTGCGCGGCTGGGGTGACAACAACGTAGCTCCCTGGCGGTTCGCCGAAGCGACGAAACGCCGGGTCGGCCAGGCCAAGGTCACCTGGACCTACCAACGAGTCGTCATCGGTAAGTAGCAGTGTCGCCAGGAGCATTTTCGAGTTGGTCCGAAGCTCGACACGGCTAAATCCCCGAAACACCTCCGCTCGCAGTGCTTTCGATCGGCGCGAAATGATGGCCACGTTCTCACGACCCGTATCTAGATTAATACGGCAGATCCTGAGTTGCGGACGTGATGTGGCGGAGTCGGTCATTTATTTTGAATCCTGTGATTTCGTGACTCTCTTGAGCCCGAGGTGGATTGATGCTGGCCATGCAGCTCATGACCGAGATCTCGGCCACTCGCGGGCGAATTCACCAGTAACGCTCATCGTCTCGATGATACCCGAGGCCGCCCCATCGCCTTCCACCTCACGCCAGGGAACCGGCGGATTGGAAGGCTTACCACATCTTGATCGACCTGCCCGACCAGGCGCCAGGCCCATTTCTCGCCCAAAGGGCCTACGACACCGACCCGGTTCGAGTCGATTTGATTCCGTGCGGACTCAAACTGGTCGTACCGCCGAAATCCAATCGCACGGTGATCCGCTACAGCAAACGCCTCGATCGCCAGCGCAACTGCGTCGAGCGCGTCCTCGGTCGACTCAAGATCAACCGCGCCATGCCAACCCGCCACGATCGGCTCGCAGATAGCTTCCTCGGCATCTATTCATCGTCTCGGCACGCTACTAACTCGAATTTGTTTACGTGGCCTATGAGCGTTGCAGGTATTTCGACAATCCCACGCTCAGCACGGAACACATTCCGGCAGTACAACTTTACGTAATACTCGTTGCCGAGCAGGAAGTTTTCTCCGGCTTAGGCGTCGATCATGAACTCGCTTTCGATTTCGGCAAGAGAGGCTCGTTTAGGTTCTGGAGCCGGCTTCAGCGTACGATGATCCCGGAATACGACGCCAAGACCAAACCCATCGTCGGCGAGGATCGCCGCGTGCGCTGCGGCGCGGTCATCCTCGATCGATTGTTTCACCGGGTGCACGCTGGCCTTCCAGTCGAATTCTTCGCGGCGGAACGCCACGCAGGGGCTTAGTACCTCGATGAAGGCAAATCCTGGCCAGCGGATCGCCTCGACGATCAATTTCGTCAGGTCATGAGGCTGTGCGGAGAATCCCCGCGCGACGAAAGTTGCACCTGCGGCAATCGCAAGCGTGAGCGGATCGAAGGGTCGCAGGCCAACACCGCCCGGAGCGATATTGCTGTTCCAATCGGATTCAGTGGTGGGAGAGGGTTGGCCTTTCGTCATGCCGTATACGCGGTTATCCATGACAAGGTAGACCATGTCCAAGTCGCGCCGGCACGCGTGCATGAAATGGTTGCCACCAATGGAGTAGCCGTCGCCATCGCCGCCGACGGCGATCACGTCGAGGTCCGGGCGCGCAAGTTTGACGCCGGCAGCAAAGGGCAGCGCGCGGCCATGCACTCCATGAAAACCGTAGCACGACGTGTAGGCCGGAAGCCGCGACGAGCAGCCAATGCCCGAGACCAGCACCACCTCATGCGGCGGGCGACCGTGCATTGCCAATGCGTCTTCCAAAGCGGAAAGAACGCCGTAATCGCCGCAGCCGGGGCACCAGATCGGCACGACGCCGGAATGGAAATCACGAGCCGACAATCTCTCCGCGGGAGCATCGGCTAGCATGTTGTTGGCGGTCAACAGATCCTCCATCATCCTAAGGCCGCCAAACGCGCTGCGATTTCCGCTGGCCGGAATGGCAGGGGTCCCGGCCGCGCCATGCTGTCGGCGGTTTGAGGAATTGCCTTATGCGCGAGCAACTGATGATAGAGCTGCGCACCCTTGTTCTGCTCCATGACGATAATCCGCCGCGCGCCCTCGAGCGCGCCCGCCAGCTCCCGCAGCGGTAGCGGCGAGAGGACCCGCAGGCCGATGACGCGCGTTGGAGCGCCGGCTGCGCCGAGCGCGCAGGCTGCTTCCTGTGCAGCACCGATGCCTGACCCGAAGGTCAGAATTGCAGTGTCGCCATCGCCCCAGACGTCGCCCCACAAGGAGCCGGGATCGAACTGAGCAAGTTTTCGGGCGCGCTTATCGAGCTGGGCGGCATGCGCCGCCGCACCACTTACCGGGATTCCGAACTCGTTGTGCGTGAGGCCTTCTCCGATCCACTGGCCATGCGGCGTGCCGGGACGGGGCATCGCGGTCACCGGATCAGAATCAATTGCGTACCTCCTGAATTTGCCAGAAGGCAATTCGGTCCGTCGTGCGAGCGGCAGCGGGCGGTTCGGCTTCGGATCGACCACTTGCAAAGCTTGCCCGAGCGCCTGATCCGACAGCACGATGACGGGAGTCTGCAGGGACTCTGCGAGATAGACGGCCCATTCTCCCGTGAACAGACAATCCCGTACCGACGTCGGTGCAAGTACGATGCGCGGCGCATCGCCATGCCCTCCGTAGATCGCGAGGTTGACGTCGCTTTGCTCAGTCTTGCTCGGTATGCCGGTAGATGGACCGCCGCGCATGACATCGACAATGACTGCCGGCACTTCCGCCGCGACCCCAAGTCCAATCGCCTCAACCATCAGGGACAGCCCCGGTCCGGATGTCACTGTCATCGCCGGCACGCCTCCGAAGGAGGCGCCAAGGACCATGTTGATTGCGGCGAGTTCGTCCTCAGCAAGCACCAGTTTGCCGCCGAGCTGCTGCAGCCGTGGCGCCAACCACTCGACCAGGTCGGTGGCCGGCGTGATCGGATAGCACGCCACGAAGCGGATCCCACCACGCAATGATCCAATTGCGATCGCCTGGTTGCCCGTTAAGAGCCAGCGTTGTGCGGGCCGGGGCGGCGCGAGCTCAAGATCAAGTGCAAGGCTCTCCGCGGCCGCAATGCCCTTTTCCAAAGAAGCAGCATTCGTTCGCCGCACGTCGGCAGCTTTGCTGCCCAGCACCGCTGAAAGCGCAGCCCGCAAGTTGGTAGGGCCAATGCCCACAAGCTTGCCTACTGCGCCCGCGGCAAACACGTTCGTGTGTTTACCGTGCAGCGCGCGTTCGAGCAGCGTCGCTTCGGGATCGCCCATCTTGAAGGAGACAACCTCGGCTTTCGACTTGGCCACGCTCTGCGGCACCGGCCCGCTTTGCGGATCGGCAAGAATGATGCTGCTCTCCGTGAGTGGGATTTCCGCCGCGAACTGGTCCACCTTTTGCCAGTCAAGCGCGACGAACAAATCGAAGGTATCCGGTTGGCACGCTATCGGTCGATTCGAAATCTGCAGCAAAGCCGCGGATTCGCCGCCACGGACTTGTGGGCCGAACAGGCGGTTCATCGATCCGTAATAACCGGCGGTCGCTGCTGCGCGCAAGAGCAACTCTCCGGCCGTCATAGCACCAGCGCCCCCGCTGCCGGTAATCGCAATCGCGAGCGAAGACCTGCCCATGCTCGTTCTCGACGATTCGCTCATACGTAGCCCAACCAATGCCAATAGGTGGCGGCGAGCACCATCACCAGCGCAAATGCGATCGTCGTCAGCACAAGCCCGGTCCTGACGAAGTCCTTGGCCTCAAACGTCTCGGTGCCGTACGCGACCATGTTCTGCGGGGCATTCACCACGAGGATGAAGCCGAAACTGACGACGAACTGCAGCAACATGGTCATGCCGACCACATTGAGTCCCGGTGTAGCGACCCCCTGGAGCACGGCGATCACGATCGGGATCATGGCCGATGCGAGCGCTGTGGCGCTCGCAAACCCCAAATGAATAACGATGAGGAAGAGTGACATGACGGACAGAATGAACAGCGGCGTCGCTTGCTTGAGGCCGAACTCGGCTACCACGAGGTCAGCCAGCCAGACTGCGCCTTTCGTCTGCAACAAGGCGGTCCCGAGGCTGATACCAATCCCGAAAAGCACGACGGCCCCCCACGGGATCTTCGGCTGAGCTTCTTTCCAGGTCATAATGCCGATACCCGGCAGGAACATCAGCGCGACGGCTGTTATCGTGGTGGTGCTGGTATCAAAGCTGTGCAAAACGCCCTCCGTTGCCCAAAAAGCGAGGAGCGTGAGCGATATCGTCAAGAGCTTCTTCTCCGATGGTTGCATCGGACCGAGTCCCGCGAGCGCTTTGGAGATTGCCTCGCGTCCGCCTTGGACCGCCTTCACCTCCGGCGGCATCATTCGCGTCATTACGAAATAAAGCGCGATTGACATGAGAATGCCGAACGGCGCGGCCGCAACGAGCCATTCGAGCCACGTAATCGTCCTTCCGAAAGCCTTCTCGATGAAACCGATGGCGACCATGTTCTGGGCGGCAGCCGTCTTGATGCCGACATTCCAAATGCTCGCGGTCTGAACGGTCGTGATCATGAGCATGCCGGCGAACGCGCCCTTTCGATCGACCCCGAAGGCCGCTATGATCCCGAGCGTGATGGGGACGAGGCAGGCGACACGCGCCGTCGTCGATGGCACCAGAAACGCGATTACAACTCCCACCAGGATCGTCCCGACCAACACGTGCCGGGTCTCTACACCCACCCGCGAGAGAATCGTGAGGGCGATGCGCTTATCGAGTCCGGTTGCCGTCATTGCCGCAGCGAGAAACAGGGCCGACGCTACAAGCACCAACGCCGTGTTGGCGAACCCGCTGAACGCAAGCCCGAGACCACCGCTTGTGCCGAGCAGGACATTCGGATTTGCCGGATTGGGCGAGAGACCAAGCAGGAAAGCCATCAGCGCGGCGATAATGACCGCCGAGACTGCGTAGTCGACCGCTTCCGTCATCCAGACAATGACGGCAAAGACCAAGGTCGCCAGCATGCGGTGACCCGCAATCGGCAACCCGGTCGGCGTTGGAAGCAAAAGAACGGCAACGAGCGCCGCGATAGCGAGGGGCAGACCCCAATTTGCTACGATCCATCTTGCACTTGTGGGAGTGGGCGAATTCTTTGCACGCTGTTCGGCGATGGTCATGGCTTCTCTCCCTCCGGCAAGAGCATCGAATCAGGTGGAAAACTCAGGACAAATGACGCGATCCGCTTTGTGATAGATCAAATCGAGAGGCGTTTTCACAATCCATTGTGCGTGGGGCGCGAGGTGGCAACGGCTGTCCCCGACAATGCTCTGCTGCCACTCACAACAATATGGCAGCAGAGCCTGCACGATTGTCGTGCGAATGTACGAAACACCCGGCGGCAAATGCGACTAGGCGACTAACAGCCGATCCTCGACCGACCTCACACCGGGGGCTGACCATGCGGCGTTCTCAACTGCGTAGCGTTCATCCCAATTGTCGACCTTTCCTTCAAGGATCACCCTGTCATTGTCGCGGACCGTCACACGGATTTCTTTCGCTTCGACTTCCGCATGCCGCTTCAGCGCATCTTCAATCTTCTTCTTGACATCATCAGCCTTGAGACGTGGCTTGATCTCGATGGTGTTGATGACGCCTCGCACTCCGGAAAGCTTTTGGATGTCCTCCTCGGCGGCTTTCTTTTGGTAGTACCAGTCGACATTGCCGCTAAGCGTCACCCAGCCCTCGCGGACGGTGACGTCGATCGATCCGCTGGGCACTACGGTGTCCCATTCGAGGATGTCGATCGCTCGCTTGGCGATCTCATCGTCCGAGGTCTTCTTGTCGGACGCATAACGTACCTCGATATCGTCCGCGATTGCGCGCACGCCCCTTACCCGGCGCGCCGCTCTCACCGCCGCGGTCTTTTCGGCGTAGCTGCCGACGTGGCCGCTCAATGTGACCACGCCTTTGTCGACCGCAACGCCAATATGGGCGGCATTCACGCTCGGTTCGAATTCAAGTTCATCCACCACATCCTGTCGCAGTTGAAGGTCACTCATCGGAGATCTCCTGTTCCACGTGGTTGCCACGTTAGATTTGCTAGCGGAGCACCTGGGAGGACAATCCTCATTGACCTGCATCAAAGGGAAGGGTCGACGGTGCTGCCGAGATAGCGCTCAATTTCTTCGATCGAGTGCTTGGTGAGGTCTTTTGCGACCTCGGCAATGACGCGATGCCTCGTGTCACGGCGAAGTCCGTAGCGAATGTCGACTAGAACACGGGGCGGAGCGACCAGGATCACAGCCTCGATACTTCTTGCGCCGGACACCTCTTTCATGATCGCCGCGATCTCACGCGCAAACCTGTGCTTCTCGATTTCGTGCCAGTCGGTCGTTTCCATCGCGCTCCGGCTGTGGGTTGCCGCGCGCTTGAATGCCCGGCCCGCCCGGTCGGCGCCCTGCTGATGAGTCATGGGATTGTCATCGACCAGCACGCGTTCGGTGGACAAGCTCAGGAACTTCTCGTCGCCTTTGTTGCGCAGGAGCAGCGCCTTCTGTCCATTTGCAACGAGTACGATCGCGTCATGCGGAATCGTGAGTCGTTTTTTTTGACATGACCGATTTTCTTGCCATTTTTTGTCGGTAAACATGACGCAAAATCGTCGGCGATGCCGAGATCGCTAACCCTGGCGAGGCGGCCGTAGAACCACGGGCGGCTCGCCGATTACCCGATTCCTGGCACCATCAGAGCGAGCTCGTCCTCGACCTTCTTGACGCCGGGAATGTTTTCGGCCGCGACGCATAAGGCCTGTCGCTGTTTCTCGTCGGAAATGACGCCGGAAAGGGTGACTACGCCGCTTTTCACGGTCACATCGATCGCGCCGACAGGTGCCCACCCCTGCTGTTCGAGATGCGACAGCAATTGGCTCCGAATCGTGGAATCATTGCTCGGTTGTGCAGACTGCGGCTTCGCGGCCTTCACCAGAGCACGCAAGAGATTTGCCCGGGTGATGATCCCGACCACCCGCTGACCGCGCACCACAGGCAGGCGCTTGATGCGATGGCGCTCCATCAGGGAAGCGACCTCATCAAGCGGGGTGTCTTCCGACACCGAGTAGACCTCCGTGGTCATCACTTCTTCGACCCTGCGCCCGCTGGCATGGACGTATTCCCTCGCCAGCTTCCCCGGCCCGATCAGGAATTCGATCCACCGGGGGCGTCGGCGCACGGTGCCTGTCTCCGCTCGGCGCAGGAAATCGCCTTCCGTGATCACGCCAGCGAGAGCACCCGACTGATCGATGACCGGCAGACCGCTGATCTTGTGCTGCAGCATCACTCTTATCGCCTCCCAAATGGAGGTGTCGGGCGAGACGGTAATGACTGGCTGCGTCATGACATCCCTGGCCTGCATTACACTCTCTCCTGCGTTCATGACCGCTCGGAATTCTCAAGTTCAAGACAGTCCGCGTAGAGACGCCAATCCGTTGCACGACGACTGCGCTCATATCGGCGTTCGGCGGCTGCGATCGCCCGCTCGGCGCTTTTCGCGCGACGGATGTCAATTGCGCCCTGCACACATTTGAAGGGGTGACCGTCCGAACTGAGCAAGTACTTGTAGAAGATCACGCGATACTGGTTCATGGTGACGGCCTCCAAGGTCCCTGACCTGCGCGCAACGATGACAAGCGCGAGCGGCCTCCGGCATTGATTCAGGTCAAGCGGGCTTCGCCAGGCAGCACTCGCTATGCAGCCTGAAGCGGAACTTTGCGACGGACGCGTAATCCGTGCAGTTAACCCATGCGGTTGCGCGCCAAACGCCAGACACCCGCCCTACTGATCCGCAATTCCGCGCACGAGACGGAGGCTAGTGGTATCGCTTCTGAGCGGATCAAATCCCCTGGCAAACCGATGCCGTCATCTTCCACCTCAGCAGCGAGGTCGGCAAGAGACTGGCTCACCGAGACCATAATGCACCGTATATAATTGCGTCGATCGACAGCACCCAATGAAACTTGAGGTCAGAAAATGATGCCCGTCTCCTACCGCCCAAACTTTTGCGGCGAGCTCTTTGACCACGTCGTAACATCGCCAACCGCGATAGCGCCGGCTGCCGGATTTTCTCTAACTTAATCGTGGAGGGGAGATGCAAAAATAACCAAGCTGTTTGTCAGTTGATGGCGCGCTTCGGTGCACGCATCTTCGGCGAACGCATCCACTTTGCGATTGAAGACAGCCGCTGCGGACATGTTGCGTCTCAATACTTCGAAACCATCATCGCCATGTGGCAGGTAGCTC
>Ga0209810_1003429_pt1 | contig 16673 bp, 10 predicted proteins | sample Coa_R1_7_FD_187159 | JGI IMG/M metagenome (GOLD analysis project Ga0209810, IMG submission 187159) | Surface soil microbial communities from Centralia Pennsylvania, which are recovering from an underground coalmine fire - Coalmine... | ecosystem: Environmental > Terrestrial > Soil > Unclassified...
ACCACGCCCTCTCCCGGTCTCACGACCGGGATTGCAACACCTAAATGTCAAAGATGATGGTGGCTTTGTAGCCAGCGGCGGTGCGCTCAACGGCGGCTTCGTGCCAGGTAACGGCTTTGATGGCGCTGCTCAATTCGTGACGCTGCGGGTCATAAGGTTCGCCGGACACGCGGGCGGTAAGCTCGGTCTCGCTGATCGCCTGAATTTCACATTCGCGCACGAGAAGAAACTCGGTATCGAACAGGAAAATCAACTTATCGAGCCAGTCGACCAGCAGGGAAACGAGATCATGGCCGCGCGCCGTGATCTCTCTGCTGATAAGCGGGCGCACCTGAGCGGGCGCGACCATCAGGCTCTCCATGCCCAGAGCCGCGTTGGCGAATAGCTCTGCTAACGTGCTGCCATATGCATGCAAGCCGATATCTGCGGTGTGGTCAAATGCTTCATAGGGGACCTGCGCCGTCACGAGGCTATGGTCGCCGCCTACTGCGGATCATCATAAATGGGGATGTGGATTCTGTGGCTTGCATGGCTGCACTCTCCTTTCCCTGTGAAGCATTTCTGTCTATTGACAGAGTAACAGATAGTTTGCTGTTTGTCAATATATTTTTCGCTGAGTTTCAGGCAAAATTACGCAAAATCTTCTCACGCTTTTACCCGAAACCCGGCGCATACTCTCCCTATTCCCCACGCGTCTGCGCCCAGAATTCGAGCAGGTCGCTTTTGGTGACGATGCCTTCGAGGGTGGAACCGTTCATGACGGCAACTGCCGACTGGCCGCTGCTAAAGAGAGTGTAGGCTTCGCGAGCGAGAGCCTCGGCCTCGATCTGCGGGAAGGGCGGACCCTGCAGGTTGCCGACGGTGGTTGATGCCAGCGGCTCGCCACTGGCGAGGCGGCGCAGCAGCAGGTCTTCGGTCAGGCTGCCCACGATATGGCCGTTGCTCAGCACAGGCATCTGGCTGATGCCATAGCGTTTCAACAACTCTACGGCGTGAGCAACCGAGTCTTCGGGGCTGACGCTGACGACAAGTGGCATACTGCGTGTGTGTGTGCGCCGGTAGGTGAGAACATCGTGCAGTGTGGGCTGCTCGGCTTCTGCCTGCACGAGCAGGTTGTTCTCGCGCATCCAGGTATCGTTAAACTGCTTGCTCAGGTAGCCGCGCCCGGTATCGGGGAACAGCACAACTACCACATCCTGAGGCGTCAGGCGGCGCGCGTAGATCAGAGCGGCCCCCAGCGCGGTACCGGACGAACCTCCGACCAGGATGCCCTCTTCCCGCGCCAGCCGCCGCGCCCAGTAGAAGGAGGTACGATCATCGATGCGAATTACCTCATCGACCACGGAGGGGTCATAGTTTTTCGGGAAAAGCTCCATGCCGATGCCCTCAACCTTATACGGGCCGGGTATATCACCGGAGTAGACGGATCCGGGCGGGTCAGCGCCGATGATTTTAATGTTCGGATTCTGCTCTTTGAGATAACGCGCGGTGCCGCTGATGGTGCCGCCGGTGCCGATACCGGCGACGAAGGCCGAGATGCGCCCGTTGGTATCGCGCCAGATCTCCGGGCCGGTCGTGGCATAGTGCGTGGCCGGATTAGCCGGATTGGAATACTGGTCAGGACAGACCGCGCCCGGAATCTCATCGGCCAGTCGGTGCGCCACATTTTTGTAGTGTTCCGGCGAATCGTGGGTGACACTGCTGGGGCAGATAACCACTTCAGCGCCATAGGCGCGCAACAGGCTGCGTTTCTCCTCGCTGACTTTATCGGTCATGACAAAGATACAGTGGTAGCCCTTCTGCGCGGCAGCCAGCGCCAGCCCATGCCCGGTATTGCCACTGGTCGGCTCTACAATCGTCCCGCCCGGACGTAACAGCCCCTTTTTCTCACAATACTCAATCATTGCCGGGCCAATGCGATCCTTCACGCTGCCGCCGGGGTTGAACATCTCTAGCTTTGCCAGTATCAGAGGCGGTACATCGCCTGCCACGCGGCGCAGGCGCACCAGTGGCGTATTGCCCATCAACTCAAGCACAGAATCATAATAGTGCATCTCACCCATCGCGGGTTCTGTTTTCTCGCCCATCTATCTTTCCTCGTCATTTCGCTATTTCCTGTGTCCAGCAGCCTGGCACCATTGCCGGGCATTCCATTGACAGCACCAGTATAGCATATAGCGGCACGCAGGCATAGTTATCTGGTAAGCGCGTCAAAGTCTGAGAAGACGAGTATGATGATAGGACAATCACTACACGACAACAATCTTGATCTGGTCGCTGGTTGAGGGAAGATGATCTGTACCAAAGGGGAGTTGTATCTGTACGCCTGCTACACCCTTCTGACTATTGAGAAAGGAGATAGCAACAGCCGGGGTCGCCCCTTTGATCTCCGAAGCCCATTGCGCAAGCTGCTGAGCGGAAAGGCTGTATGCCCAGATGCCTTTCGTCTCCACGCTCAAATAGAGGATGCCATTTGGCCCCTGCTGTACGAGATGCGGCGACAGGGTCGTCGGTACCCCACGCAACTGGTAGGCAACGCCAAATGTTTGCCTGGCCTCAGCATTGAGCAACTGCGCGGCAACATGGCGAGCCTGCTCGCTGTTATAGACGGTCGCTGTGCCAACTACCACGACCTGCACCGTGACCTGATTCGCCACCGCCCCGGGCTGGCTATTCGACGTAACTCTTGTGCTATAGGTCGGCTGATTCGCCATAACCTCGTCCGTCTGTAATTGCTTCTGAAGCAGTTTGAGCGCCTGTCGTTCCAGGCCCGGCACAAGCTGACTTGAGGCTCTATCCAGATCGGCCTGCAGAACAACATGCACCGTGCGCGCATCGCCTCCACCGCTAAAAGGCTTTGGATTGCCGACGAAGAGGCCATCACAGCAGGAGGTCGCGATGGCATGCGCGGGAATGTTTCCGGCAGAGCCAGCATTGACCGCGACAGCCGGAATCGCGAGTGTACCGTTCTGCCCATTCTGCGCGGCTGGCACCTCCGCCGTCTGCGTTGTCTGCACAGCGACACCGGAAGCGGTGGAAAATGTGGTACCAGCAGCCACCGTCACAGGCACATGGCTGCTGTTCTCAAAACGCAGCGAACCGCTCGCCTGTGAGCCTGCAATTGAGCGCGTTCCCGTCGCCTGCGTGGTCTCATTGCCTGTAGCCGAGCTTTGTATGACGCGATCGGGGATGAAGCGCGTTGAGAGGTCTGGCGTCTTAATCGATGGTGAGGCCGTGAGAATATAATTCTCCTGCAATGTCTTCGTCTGTGTGGTGAGAGAGACCACGGCGACCGGCGGCGGGCCAAAGACCGGGAACCCGGCAGGAAAAGGGCTGATGCCAAAAAAGCGCGGCAAAATGAGCAGGAGTAATAATACGACAGGAACCAGCATAGCCGCGAGCATAGGACGGGTGAGCTGTCTGCGCCGGTCGTGTGTATAAAATGGGACAGAATCGGTGACAGGCTTCCTGCCGACAATCGAACCGGTAACGCGCTGCTGAGCCTGTAAGGGAGTTTGAGCCGCTGCCTGCTGAACCCGCACTTTCGGACGCACTGGCGGCGGCTGGGGCAACCGGATCGGCTGTGGTTGTGGCTCCAGTTCCAGAGTCAGAGGCGCCGGTGACGGCGGCGCCGATCTTTGCGGATGTTCGGTGATGATAAAGTCATCCTCTTCAGACGGCGCGTCATCGTCAGGAATATCTCTCAGCTCTGGCTGATGGGAAAGCGCGACTAAAAAGGCGCGGCGTAATTCCGCGATACTCTGGTAGCGGTTCTCAGCCTGCTTCGCCATCGCCGTGCGCACCACCTCGTCGAGGGCAGCAGGAAGCGAGGGGTCGCGCTCGCAGGGTGAAGGAATGGGCGCGTTTAGATGCATCTGGATGACCTCGATCTCGTCGGGGTCGTCATAGGGCAATTCACCGGTGAGCAACTGATAGAGCAGCACGCCGAGCGCGTAGATATCGGTCAGAGGAGTGACAATGCCCACCGTCTGTTCAGGGGCCATGTAGTGAGGCGTCCCCGGCACCTGATCGAGAGGGATGGCTACGCCCACCGGTTCGTTATCACTCTGCTGTGCTGTGCGCACCAGGCCAAAATCAGCCAGATAGACATAAGGGGGGCCGCTGCGCCGTTCTTCCAGCAGCACATTGGAGGATTTGATGTCACGATGAATCAGCCCCTGCTCATGCGCATACTCAACGGCATCGAGCAATTGCTGGTAGATGGAAGCTACGTCATCCAGGGCGGGCAGTTCGCGCTGCAGGTAGCCGGTCAGCGTGCCATCCTCGATGAAGGGCATCACCAGATAGAGCAGACCACGTTCGTCGCCAAACTCGATCAGCGGCAAGATATGCGGGTGGTGCAGGCGAGCGATGGTGCGCGCTTCGCGGGCAAAACGCCGCCGCATCTCGCGATCAACCGCGTAGTCGCCGAGAATGACCTTGATGGCGACGCGGCGGTCAAATGCCGTGCGCTGCCGCCCCTCATAAACGGCTCCCATGCCGCCGACGCGGATACGCCGGACGATATCATAGTTGCCAAGCTGCCTGCCTTCCAGAGACAGCATCGATCGACGTATCCTTTCCTAATTATTGCTACCCAACCCATTTTGCGACGTGGGCGTGGGCGCGGGCGTGCCGCTGGCAGGGGAACCGGAGACCGGCGAGGAACTCGGCCCACCGGGCGTCGGCGTACTCGATACGGGAACATTCTGGATTGTAAAGCCAATCTGGTTCGGGTCGGTCGGTAGCGTATTGCCAGAGAAGGCGATGCTGACCTTGCCTACTCCCGGCTGGCTTTGCAGATACGCAATGGCCTGCTGCTTGCTCTTGCCGGCAATTTGCTTCGCCCACGTCTTCTCCTGCGCCACCAGCTTCGCCGTCTGATAGACCCAGGTTCCCTGAGCCGCCACCAGCAGTGAAACCGTCCCCTTATTATCCACCACACTGGCCTGCGTCAAACTGGTGCTGACAGCGCCTGCCAGCGCAAAACCAGCACCCGGATTGATGGTTGAATCATTCTTATAGAGGTTCGCCGCCATCGTCAGCGCCCCCTGCTGATCGTAAACCTCGCCCGAACAGGCCACCTGCACCGTCACCGTCGCACTCGTTGTTTTACTGCCCACCGGCGGATTGGCCGTCACCGTCGGGTTGCACGTGATGGGGTTGCTCGTATTGACAAACTGCTCCCCGCTATGCTTCTGCCCCTTCAGATTGGCCTGCGCGCTCGACATCAACCGCTGCTCTAGCGGATTGGCGACGGCATCGACGTCACTCTGCTGCAAAAACGTGTAGTTCTGCGGGTCCTGTCCTCCACTGAAGGCGCTCAGGTTCTTAACAAGAATATAATTGCCCGAGGCACAGCAAGTCGCATTGATAGCTAGAGCTGGAATATTACCGCTTGTGCCAACATTTACAGCGTGCGCAGGAACTGTGACAGTTCCAAAACTGGGAGGGTTAGCAGCAGGAATACTGGCAGCAACATTGTTCACTAATTGTATGCCACTACCAGTCACAAAAAGGGTATTAGCAGCAACGGTGAACGGAGAAGTTGAGCCGTTATAAAACGTCAAAGAGCCAGTAGCACGAGCGCCAGGCGTTTGCTTCACGCCGGTAGCCTTGACGGTCTGGGATTGCGATGGGCTGGTCGAGAGAATGCGTGCCTGCACCTGCCGCTGGGACGCGCCGGGTTTGCCGGTGATGGCGGTGATGACATAGGTATTTTTCACCGTCTTTGTGGCGGGCGTGATCGTCACGGTAGCGGTAGATGTATTGGCCACGCCAGGAATGGCGAAATGGCTGAACATACCAGGGGCCGCGTAAGCAATGGTGCCAAAAATGAGCAGCAAGGTCAGTACAGCCAGACCGCCAGCGATGAGCCAGTTTCGACCTCTATTGCCCTTAGCCGGGCCGCCGGGACCTCCCGGCCCTTTTGTACCACCGGGAGGAACGGCGGTGCTGCCCGGAGCCGTTTGCGCCATTGTCGCGGCTTCCATACCGGCTCCGCTGGCTGTTCTCCTTGCGCCGAAAGCTACTGCGGTCGCTGCAGCAGTCCCGGCAACGCCAGCAGCGGCCATTTTCCCGCTATTACGTTGTTTTGGAGAGAGATTGGTCGGCTGCCGGTCTACCTGGGCAGAGGGAACGGCCATCTTCCCCGTGTCGCCCGTCTTCCTCGGTGAAAGCTCAATAATACCCGGCCCATTGCCCACTCCTGTCGGGTCAGCTTGAGGCGGGGCTGGAGGGGTTGCGGGAACGGCAGGAACTTGCTCTACCGGATCGGCAGGAAAGAAGGCAAGAGGCGGTAGAGACACCTGGAAACCGTTTTGCTCATCCTCGGAGGGTATGGTGGCCCCATGATTCTGGTCCGCAGGCATCACCATCCCATCACGATCTGATGAAAGGGCAGTATGATCGCCCATACTTGCCGGGACACGCCCTGATTCAGCAGGGCCAGCCTCAAATGCCGGGGCCAGTGGCTGCAACACCACCGGAGCAGGCTGGCTCGGCGCAGGAGGCGGAGCGGCAGCAGGAATATCGGACTTCTGTTTGCGAGGAAATAGCCAGCCCGGCCTGACATTCCCTTTTGCCTGACCCGGTGTGGCAGCAGTATCCTGCAGCGATCTGGCGTAGTTTTCCAGAGACGAATACACGGAGAAACGGCGCTGGCGAGCCAGTTCCGCAGGCCCCGGACCGCCAGGAATCACCAGAATGATTTCGGCCTGCATGCCGCGTCGCGTTTTTTTCAGACCATCAAAATCAACCGGAGACCGGAACGCTTTATTGTCTTCGGGCAATTCAACAACCACCTGTTTGCGACCAAGCCGTTCCTGCGTCAAAATAGCAGCCAGGACACTCTGTCTATCATCTGCCGGCGATACATGGATGATGCCGATTTCGGCGCTGCGCGGATCGTTCGCATCCAGTATCTCAGAGCCATTTCCCTGTTTCATGGTCGATTTCTTCCCTCTCATCCCAGTATAGCGTTTACTCGCTTATCAGACATTTTACACTATAACGCCGAAATAGCAAAGAGAGAGATAGGGCTATCTGCCAGAAAGAACGAGAAAAGGCGCATTTTACGCATATCTCCCCTGATACTTCCATCTCTCTCATCACTTGATCCAGCAATTACGACGAAAAGGCAGGCAAGTCGGTAGCTGAAAATATGCTTCTCTTGCCAGGATTATGGCATATCCGATATGAAACGACAATACCTCGCCAGAGTACAAATACGAATCACTCACCGACGACGCACACACAAACTCAGCGCGCCAGTGGCGCGCTGAGCAATCGTGTATAGTAGGGCCAACCCTGGCGGCTGGCCTGCGGCGGTCTAGAGACGCGGCTCCCCAGGCGGCACGAACGCCGCGTATAGAGGAGGGCCACCCCTGGCGGCTGGCCTGCGGCGGCCTGAAGTGAACGCCTATGGGGCCAACCCTTGCGGTTGGCCTGGGGACGGCTGGCCTGGGGAACGCGGGTGGGAAGGTTAGCGCGGCCCCGCCTCGCGCACATCGTCGCCAACCAGGGTGAACTGTTTGAAGTTCTCTTTGAAGCTGTCGGCGAGCTTGCGGGCCTGGCGGTCGTAAGCCTCTTTATCCTGCCAGGTATTGCGCGGAATGAGAATCTCGGCAGGTACATCCGGGCAGGCAGCAGGAACGTTCAGACCAAAAACGGGATCGGTGATGGTTTCGACATTGTTGAGTGCGCCGTTGATAGCGGCTCGCACCATCGCACGGGTGTAGTTGATGTTAATACGCTCGCCAACGCCATAGGGGCCACCCGACCAGCCGGTGTTGATGAGGAAGCAATTGACATTGTGCTTCTCGATACGCTCGCGCAGCAGATTGGCGTACTCGCCTGGACGCAGGGGCAGGAAAGGCGCGCCGAAGCAGGAACTGAACGTCGCCTGCGGCGTCGTCACGCCGGCCTCGGTACCCGCCAGTTTGCTGGTGTAGCCGGACAGGAAGTAGTACATTGCCTGCTCGGTCGTGAGCTTCGAGATCGGGGGCAGCACGCCGAAGGAATCCGCCGTGAGGAAGATTACCGTGTCCGGCTGCCCGCCCATGCCGGATTCAACAACGTTATCGATAAAGTCAACGGGATAGGCGACACGGGTATTCTCGGTCAGCGAATCATCGCTGTAGTCCGGCTCGCGCGTGACGGGGTCGATAACGACGTTTTCGTAGACGGCGCCGAAACGGATAGCGTTCCAGATTTGCGGCTCGTATTTCTTCGAGAGGTTGATGCATTTGGCGTAGCAGCCGCCCTCGAAGTTGAAAACGCCGTTATCGCTCCAGCCATGCTCATCATCGCCGATCAGGTGGCGCGTCGGGTCAGCCGAAAGCGTGGTCTTGCCGGTGCCGGAGAGGCCAAAGAAGAGGGCTACTTTGCCATCATCGCCCATGTTGGCCGAGCAGTGCATGGGCAGCACGCCCTGTGCCGGCAGAATGAAGTTAAGAACCGTAAAGATCGATTTCTTCATCTCGCCCGCGTACTGCGTGCCTGCGATCAGCACAAGTCGTTCCTGGAAATCGAGAATGATGCCCGTTTCAGAGCGCGTGCCATGAATACGGGGATCAAGATGGAAGTTTGGTACGCAGAGAATGGTGAAACCGGGACGGTCGTTCAGTTGATCGCTTTCGCTCACACGCAGAAACAGTTGGCGCGCAAACAGGTTGTGCCAGGCCAGTTCCGTAATGACCTGCACGGGAATGCGATACTGCGGGTCCGCGCCACCGGCGGCATCCAGTACGTAGACATCGCGCCCCTGCAAATAGGCGGCAAGGCTGCTGCGAATCGCCTCAAAGTTCTCACGCGAGATCGGGTGGTTAGTATCACCCCACCAGATTTTCGCTGCCGATTCCTCGCTGGTCACAATAAATTTATCTCTGGGAGAACGCCCGGTATGCGATCCCGTCGTTGCGGCAAATGCGCCGTTCGCGGCAAGCTCGCCCTCTTTGCGGGCCAACGCATGCTCAATGAGAACGGCAGGGGATAAATTCCAGTGAATATTGCCCAGATTAACTAACCCGTAATCTTCCAGGGCTTTGCGGCTCATCATCATCGTCATAATAGTAATTCTCCTCTCGCACGTTGGTAACAACACTGTTCACATGCATACCTCTCAAGGGTACATCATCACATCAACGCGCTTCATATCTACCATCTGCTAGTCTACCATTCTTCGGCGTGCAGCGCAACCCGAACAACAGAGCTTTCTGGCGTACCCGAAAGCTCTGTCGGTCAGAGTCCGTCTCTTTTTTTGCACGAAGGAGAGACGGTACAATGTTGAGTATGCGAACGTTAATCAGCCTTTCTCAGCCAAAATTCCTGGCGGCACAGCATCGGTCTGTTCCAGCTTGCCCTGGCGCGCGCACTGAATGATCGCCCAGACCTTTTCCGGCTTGAGCGGCATGTCGATGGCGGTGACGCCCAGAGGGGCAAGGGCATCGAGGACGGCGTTGACAACAGCGGGGGGCGCGCCGATAGTGCCGGATTCGCCCACACCCTTTGCGCCCAGCGGGTTAGTGGGCGAGGGCGTCTCGACGAAATCGGTCTCGTAGGTCGGCAGCATGGCGGCGATGGGCAGGGAGTAGTCCATCAGGGAGCCGGTGAGCAACTGGCCCTCCTCGTCGTAGACAACTTCTTCGTAGAGCGCCTGTCCGATGCCCTGCGCCAGCCCACCGTGCATCTGGGCCTCCGCCATATAGTGATTGATGACGCGCCCGCAGTCGTCCACAGCAATGAAGCGCAGAATATGCACTTCTCCCGTCTCGCTCTCAACCTCCACGATGGCGATATGCGTGCCGGATGAGAAGCCCGCGCCGGAAGAAGAGAAATCGCGCCAGGCTGCTAAGCCCTCGATGGGCGCGCCGTTGGCCGGGTTGGGCGCTTCGCGCTCGATCAGATCGGGCTGCTCTTCTACCATTCGGGCCAGTTCGCCGAGGGCAATACTACGCGTGGGAACGCCGCGTACTGTGACTTTGCCGTTTTCCAGTACGAGATCGGCTGGCGCAGCTTCCAGTACGCGCGCAGCCACCTGCAAGGCTTTGTCGCGGGCAGCCTCAGCAGCCAACAGGACGGCAGAACCGCCCATCTGCGTGACGCGGCTGCCGAAAGTGCCAATGCTGAAACCGGGCAAGGCCGAGTCACCCATCTGCACTTCAATCTTGTCGACGGGCAGGTTAAAGGTGTTGGCAACAATCTGCGTGAAAAGGGTGAAATGGCCCTGCCCGTTGGTGGCGACGCCGCTTTGCACCAGCACGCTGCCGTCGCGGCGAATGCGCACCGTCGCCGACTCTTTTGGTCCCGGCATCGCCCCGCCATCGCCGGAAATCTCGTTGAAGGCGGAGAGACCAATGCCGAGCAGTCTTGCATCGTCTGCCTCGCGCCGCCTGCGCTGCTCCTCCTGCCAGCCCGCATAACCGGAAAGCTCAAGCGCGCGATCGAGGGCGGCGGTATAATTGCCACTATCGTAGGTCAGCCCGGTTACAGTGGTGAAAGGAAAGGCTTCGGGCGCGATAAAGTTGCGGCGGCGCACGTCGGCGGGATCAAGGCCAAGCTCGCGCGCAACGCGATCCATTGTGCGTTCCAGAATATAGGTCGCTTCAGGTCGGCCCGCGCCACGATAGGCTGCCGTAGGAGCCTTGTTGGTGAACACGCCCACGACGGTGCTGTCTATTGCCTGCACCTGATATGGCCCGCTCAGTTGCAGGGGAACACGGTCAGGAATCATTGCCGTTGTGTTGGCAAGATAGGCGCCAAGATCGGCGAAGGAGCGCACGCGCAGGCCAAGCAGACGCCCATCATTCTGTACAGCCGCTTCGATATAGTTGATCTGACCGCGTGCCTGCGTCTGCGCTTGCAAATTCTCGGCCCGGCTCTCTATCCACTTAACCGGTCGCCCCAGCTTCATGGCCAGCGTCGCAGCGATAATCTCTTCGCCTACAAAGGCCGTTTTGGTACCAAAACCACCACCGACAGCCGCGTTGTGTACGTGAATCTGGCTGCGGTCGAGGCCGAGGAAGGCGGCCAGGGTTTCCCGCGCCCGATAAATGGCCTGCGAAGAGACCCAGGCCGAAAACTGGCCGCTGGCCGGGTCAAAATCGAACATGCAGGCTCGCGGCTCGATAGAGCTGGCGGCGATGCGCTGATTGACTACGCGCAGGCGCACAATGCGATCGCAACGGGCAAAGGCAGATTCTACATCCCCCCACGTTGAGTGCTGGTGAAAGGCGATATTTGAGCCAAACTCTTCGTAGAGCAGAGAGGCGTCGTCGGCAACAGCAGCCTCCGGGTCCGAAACTCCCGGCAGCGGTTCGTAATCCACTTCGATCAGATCGCGCGCGTCCTGGGCGATATAGCGGTCTTCCGCCAGCACGACTGCGATCGGATCGCCGACGTAGCGCACCTTGCCCACCGCCAGCGGCCTGCGCTCCGGCTTCTTGAGACCCGGCACCGGCATGGCATCGATAGAACGCATGCCAGCGACCAGTTCTTCTCCGGCAAAAACGGCCACCACCCCCGGCAGGGCGCGGGCAGCATTCAGTTGTATCTCGTTTATCAGAGCATGGGCATAGGGGCTGCGCACAACTGCCATGTGCAGGGTGGCAGGACGTCCCCGCGGCGCGCGCAGATCATCCACATAGTGAGAGGTTCCGGTTATCAAGGGATAGTCTTCCAGGCGGCGTTCCAACCCGGTCGGTATGTTCATCGTACCTGTCTCCATCTAGCATCGTCGTGTAGTATCCTTATTCTACCGCAAATGCAGCTATGAGAAAAGACAGATAGCACACACCCCTGTTGCTTCAACGATCATTAGCGCGCGAACACACTGACGATACCTGAGATCATCAACCCGCCAAGAAGGACGATCACAACCAGAGAGATCAGCAGAGAGAAGCGAGAAAGCCCGCTCTCTAAAAGTACCAGTTCCTCGTAGAAACGCTCCTCTTCACGGTCCTTATATTCTTGCGTGCCGGGAGTGAAAGGGTTCGGGCTGAGATACTTCTCGGCCTTACTACTTTTCACCAGTCCCTGACGATAGAAGTACAGGCTGATGCCAACGCCAATGAGGGTTAAGACGAACCCTACCAGCAACACACCCAGAAACACCCACATCGTCACTCCTGCTTTCCAGACCCTCCGATCTTCACATGAGATGGAACAGCGCATCACAGGTGACAATCAGAGAAATACGTATCTCTGGAAGATGTTCAACTCAAAAATAAATTCCTGCCACAGTATTCTTCTATGACAGGAATACGAATTTCCAGAAAAATCGTAGACAGAGAGGGGGAATTACAGAATGGCTGTTACGCGGCGGAGCTTTCCGCTCCGCAGGAAACCGAGAACGACTTTGTCGCCGGAGCGGTGACGGCGCACCACGCGCTGCAGGTCGCGCGCTTCCCGCACCGGTTCGTTGTCGGCGGAGACGATGATATCCAGCCGTTTGAGTTCCGCGCGCTCTGCTGGAGAGTTGGGGCGAATTTCCAGCACCTGCATACCGTATTGCTGCCCCGGCCCCGTCGCGCGCTGCAAAGCGGCTTCAAGCCTCACCTGCATCCCACCGACTCCCAGTGATAAGCCGGTCGAACCGGCCTCGCGCCTCTGCATGATACGGGCAATGGCAGATTTGACGGTATCTAGCGGAATAGAGAAGCCCAGCCCCTGCGCCAACGGCATCATTGCGGTCGTGATACCAACAACGCGCCCGGCGCTATCGACCAGCGGGCCACCGGAGTTGCCGGGATTGATGGAGGTATCGGTCTGAATGAGGTTGGTCAGCTTGCGCGCGCCCGGCGCGTCCAGTGTGCGCCCAAGCGCGCTGACGACTCCGGCAGTGACGGTCCAGTTAAGGCCGTAGGGGTTGCCGACGGCAATCACCAGCTGGCCAACCTTCAGTTGAGAGCGCCCCAGTTCGGCCACCGGCAGGTGGTCAGCCCCGATGCGCAGAACCGCGACATCCACATCGGGTTCCGCCCCCACCAGCCCGGCATCAAAAGTGCGGCCATCGGCCAGCGTGACTTTGATGCGCCGCGCCCGCGAGACGACGTGAGCATTGGTGAGAATGAGGCCATCGGAGGAGAAGATGAAGCCGGAACCCAGGCCTCCGCCAAATTCTGGTCTGGGAACATTGAACGGGCCAACCCTTCCCTCGCGTTCTATATCAATACGTACTACGGCAGGCCCGACGCGCTCAGCCGCCGTTGTGACGGCATGGGAGTAGGCATCGAGAGCCTGGGCATCATTTTCATGTGTACTCATAACAGGCATTGCACTTTCCTTACAGGAACCCGCTCAATGAAACGCGCGTGCGAGGCAGCGACTCAATGAGTTTGATAGAGATTGTATCACATCCATCGCCAGATGTCATTTTTCGCCCGGTCTCTCTCCTACGTAGCTATTTTATGCTGGTGGCAACTTGCCTGTGGGCTGATCTTCCAGGCCGGGAACTTTAAATACCAGAGTGACGGAACCGAAACGCACACTGGCTCCGTGTTGCAGAAGTTCGGGTTTGAAGGGTTGGAGCTTTGTGGTACCCAGACGGGTGCCGTTTCGACTGTTGAGGTCTTCGATATGAAAGAAGGTCTCTTCATAGCGAATGCGGGCATGCTGGCGCGAGACGGTCATCTTCGGGTCAAAGGGCGTCAGATCGATATCGGGGTGGATGCCGCGTTTGGGGTCGGCGCGGCCAACGACAACGTTTTTCTGCGTGATCGCCAGGCGATGTTTCTCCACGCCATCGACTTCATAAGAGAGAAAGGCCAGAGCAGTATACTCATTGTGTAACGCCTGGGAAGCGGTGACAGTAGGTAAACCTTCGATAGGGGCCGCGCGCAAGGTTACATCGGCAACGGGAGCCATCTCGCCGGTCAGGCCGTAGCCGGGCGAAGTTGGTCTGCCGCCTTGCAGCACTGGCTGAGAGGGAAACCGGATTTGATCCAGGGATGCAAGCAACTGATCGGCGCTGGCAAAGCGATCTTCAGGCTGTTTTGCCAGCGCCCGGTCTACGATTGCCTGCAACGATGGCGGCACATCGTGCTTGAACAGGGCCATACGCGGCACCGGAGCGGTACTCTGGAGGATAGCCGTCTCAGCAGGGGTGCGCCCAACAAAGGGCAGGCGACCGGTGGCAAGCTCAAATATGAGCAGGCCAACCTGGTAGATATCGCTCCACGGGCCGATGGCACCGCCCTGGACATACTCAGGCGGCGAGTAGCGGGGGTCAAGATAGCCGATATCGTCGTACCGCTCGCTGCTCACGTAGCCCAGCGAGCGCAACAGGCTGCGCAACCCGACATCGTCAAGCTGCACGCGATCTTCTGAGACCGAATCGACCGTGATCAATTGCGGGCGCAGATCAAGGCCAACCACGCCCTGATCGTGCAGCACCTTGAGGCCCTGAGCAATCTGTCGGGAGAGGTCAAGCAGGCGGGGGTAGTCGATATTTTCGCTATCGAGGACGTGGCGCAGGGTCACGCCGCGCGGCGGGTCGGTGGCAATATACGCGCGGTTGCCGTCAATGCCCCAATCGTAGACATGCATCACGTGTAAAGACTCGACTGATCGGCGCCGTTCCAATGGTTGCAGCAATTGTTGCACCGTGTCCGGGCTGAGCGTGGTGGGAAACTCGATAATCAGCAATCCCACCACGCTGTTAGTGTTGCGATTGTGTGCGGTGCAGGAGGTCAGCATCCCCCCGGAGGTGATAATCTGACCGATATGGTAGACACCGCCAATCATACGAGCATCGCGTTGCATGATTTTATCCCCTTTGATGTCCATCGTTCAGTTGTAGAGGTTTTTGCTCACATAGTCCTTGATAGCCTGCCAGTTACCATTAGCGGGCAGCAGGACATACTGCCCATCGACGGAAGAATCGACCAGCACATTCTGGTTGCTCAGGCCGATGTGGTGAGCGGTGTTGAGATTCATCACCAGAGCGAAACGGGCAAGGTCGGCCAGGGACATGTTGGTATAGACGGTTTTTTGCAGGGCATCCAGCGCAGCGTAGAGTCTGGGCCAGGTTGAAACCTGCTTCAGTTTGCTCATTGCAGCCTTAATGATGATCTGCTGGCGCGCCGAACGGGCAAAATCGGTCAATTCTGCCAGGTTTTCGGATGTTCCTTTGCCACACACTTCGAGCGGCTCGCGCGCGCGGGCATACTCGATAGCGGTAGCTCCATTCATGTGCTGCATTCCCTTGTTAAATTGAACCTTAATCCAGCTTGCATTGACGCTTGGATCATCATTGGCGGGATAGCATGCGTTAAATGAATCAGGGACGTATACATCGATGCCGCCGATTGAGTCGATAAACTCTTTGAAGCCGGTGAAATTGATAGTCAACCAGTAGCGCACATCCAGACCGGTCACCAGTGAGACCTTTGCGGCGGCAGCATTGCCCCCCGCAACAGGGTCCTTGCCGTTGTTGGAACTATATTCGTAGACGGAGTTGATCTTGCCGTAGTTTCCTGATCCTTCAGGGATCTGCACCCAGAGGTCGCGCGGCACAGAAACCAGTGTTGTGTGGTCATTGGTACCCAGCACGCTCATCACCATCATCGAATCGGTGAGATCTGCACCAGGGTGGGTGCCGCCGCCATAGCCCATCACGAGCAGGTTGACCCGGTCGGCGGTGTTCATGTAATTGGTCTGTGAGGTGAGCGGCGGCTGGGTGGAGATGGCAGAGCCAAAGGCCAGAACTTTCTGCGCGACCGATGCAAAGATGGCGCCAACGACACAGAGCAGCACGAGGACGGTGAGACACCCGATCATGCAGCCAGGACGACGGCGCGAGCGCCTGCGCGAACGGCTGTTTCGCGGTGAAGCAGGTTGCCCGCCTGGAACATACTGATACTGCTGCGTCGGCGGGGGTGGAGAGTAGGGAGACCGCGCTCCCTGCGGTGATGGCTGTTGTTGCCAGGGCTGCCGTCCCTGCGACTGTTGCCGTGCCTGCGATAAACGTGACGGCGGCGTCGGCGGTGCGAACCGATCTGCTTGTCCCTGGTGGGCCGGTTGCGGCGACTGCAATGGATTTTGATAGGGCTTGCGATTCCGGTTCCGCTGCTGCTCATCCTGAAAACTGCCCAGCACCAGCTTATCCTGCGACCCCCGGTAGCCCTGTCCTCCCGGATTTGATGAATGTGGTGGTACCGGCTCAGTTGAATCATCAAAAAAATCACCATTGCGCATAGATTACTCGTTTCTCACTATCTTCGCATACACTGAAAACACCGCTATCTTTACCTATCCATCCATATCGTACGTTCAAGCAGTCAACAGGGTTTTCTCTACGGTATAAAACGAAACAGCAGTGCAGAAGTCTCACCCATGCTACTATCCCGTAGGCGCCGATTGAGCGTGCGTCCCGCCAGGGAATGGGCGGGGCGCACGCTCAATCGGCGCCTACGGGATACTTACGGCTACTTTTTACTCCAATCAGTCACGGATGTCTGATCTTTGCCGTGCCGGAAAGCGACAATCTGGGCCATGATTGCCAGAGCCATTTCTTCGGGGGATTTTGCTCCGATGTTGAGGCCAATAGGGCCATGAATGCGACTCAGTTGCTCATCGGTGAGGCCCTGCTTTTTCAGGCGTTCGGCCCGTTCCGCGCTGGTTTTGCGGCTGCCGATGGCGCCGACATAACCAACATTGTGTGAGAGAACGACCTT
>Ga0209810_1003432_pt1 | contig 16657 bp, 18 predicted proteins | sample Coa_R1_7_FD_187159 | JGI IMG/M metagenome (GOLD analysis project Ga0209810, IMG submission 187159) | Surface soil microbial communities from Centralia Pennsylvania, which are recovering from an underground coalmine fire - Coalmine... | ecosystem: Environmental > Terrestrial > Soil > Unclassified...
TTCCTGCCGTCGCTGACGACTTACACCTACCCGGCGGGGGGCGCGCCGAGCATCTCTGTCGCGCCGGCTTCGCTGACTGCGGGCGCGGATACGCTGGTGGATGTGGTCGGGACGAACACGACTTTTACTGATGGCGCGACCACCGTGGGCTTCGGCCGCGCGGACGTGGTGGTCAAGAGCATTACGGTGCTCAGCCCCACGCACCTGACCGTAACGGCGAGCGCCCCCGCGGGCACGAATATCGCGACGTCGGCAATTACGGTGACGACGGACCTGAACGTGATTTCTCCGGCTCGCGGCCAGTAAGCGCGCTATCCCGCGCATGAATTGCGGGTCCGACGTCGGGACCCGCGGTTATCGATTGCGGCTGCGCCAGCCCGCCCCGTGCGATCCGGCATCCAACAGAACGGCGATGATCAGCCACAGCGCGTTGATGCCCGTGATGGGATAACCATTGTTGACCAGCCATGCGTAAACGATGGTCGTGATGGGCAGGAAAATGAAGCCGAGCAGTGGAATCACATAGCCGTGATAGGCGCGCTCCAGGTAGTGGCTGAGGAAGAACATCAGTACCAGGACTACGCGCGGGAATAACAGGACCAGCAGAACGGCGAGACACGGCATCAGGGCTTCCCTCCATCCCTATTGTGATGGAGGGGCCAGAGCTTTGCGAACCTGTGTTTCACCCGCGTGAAGACTCCGGCGTGGGGAGTTGGCGCCGGCTCAGCCGGAACTGCCGCGGGTACGGTCGGCCGGTGCGGATGCGGCATTGCGCGATCGGCAGTGCCGGTCTGCGGCGCGGCGTCTCCGAACGGCTCGGGTTTCTGGGCTGACGCCGAAGCCGCCTCAACCGGCGCTGATGTCACAGCCCCCAGAAATCGCACAGAAGCGACTTGCGGCCGCGGGCCATACGTGTGCAATTCGAACGAGACGTCGCCGGTATGGGGAGCGTAAACGATATTGCCCCGGCGGAGCGCGTCGGCGTTGAGCGGAACGTGGGTCCGTGAGGCGCCGTCGGCGATAATCAAGTCCGCGCCGGAGGCGCCCCGCAACGCATCCGCTGCCGCATTCCACTTCAGCTGGAGCTGGTTTTTCCACTGGCTCACAGTCAGCTGAGGCGGCTGAGCGTCCATGTTGCTGTCGGAGCGCACCAGGGCATAGTCGTCGGTATCGTAGAACAGCAGTGCGATTGCCATGAGGGTGATGGCCAGGAGTACTGCATACACGTTCCGCATTGTCCGACTCTTGCGCGCAGGGCTGACGTCCAATCGCATAGCGCCACTACGACGATGAGTGGATGCCCAGACCGGCGGTTCCGTTACCCGTAGCTCCTCGGAAAGTACACGCAAAGCAGGACAAATTACAGTAAGCGCGCTACAGTGGAAACAGAGATGGATATCACAGCACTGGAGACAGATCTGTCAGAAGCGGCCTCGTTGCTGCAGAACCTCGATTCGGATCCCGTTGCAACACCCAATTTAATCACCAGACTTCATGCCTGCGAGCAGCAGCTCGCACGATCGCGTTTTGTCCGCCGCCACGATCAGGCCAGCGGGCGCAGCTTCATGGTTCGGATTCCCGGAATTGAATCCGCGCTCATTCATGTTACTCAGGCCATTGTGAATTTGCAGAGCGCCGGCCCATCAGACGCCGCGCTGCACGACATCGAAGGCGCGCTGGAAGACATCGCGCTGATTCCGCCCAGCGCTCAGGTAGCTTCCTGAGCTGACGATTTGCCGTGGCCAGCCGGCGCTCGACCGGCGATGGCCGCGTTGGCCAGCTCCATCAGACGCGCGCAGCATCCGCTCATGCGAATGCTCACGTCGCGCAGTGACGTACCGCTGAAACAAACCTCCGGACGCCGCCGGTGTGTGGGACAACGCAGTCCGTGCACCTTGTTTTCCGTCGCGCGCTTGAAGGAGTCCAGTTCCTCACGCCCGGCCATCGTCTGACATTATAGCCTCGAAATGTTTCAAACGCATCAGTGGTATTCTGTCAACGCACGTCTGGAACAATAGAAGGCGGCGGCCATGCTGACTCGCTTTCGCAATTGGGACCGGGGCAGGTCTCCGGACCCGCGACGGACGTCCACGCCCGCCAGAAGCCAGGCCCATGCGCTATCTCCTCTCCCGCCGGATTCCCCACTTCTCGCGCGTCCTGCTGGTGGAAAGCGGCTCGCGGCGTATTCTCGACAAACTGCTGCCCCATTTCTACGAGGCTTATGGCGCGCAGGTGCAACTCGATGTGCTCACGTGCTTCGCTGCCGATCCCGCCCCGTTTCGCTCCGACAAGGGCGACATCCTCCGCGTGCAGGAGTACTCCTCTGCGTCCGCGCGACGGCGACTGCTGCGCGAGCTGCGTTCGCGACGCTACGCTGTCCTGGGCATCATCTGCTCCAATGAAACACTGCTGGCGCGCTACAAATGGTCACTGGCCGCGCTGCTGCCGGCCAAGCTGCTGATCATCAACGAAAACGGCGACTACTTCTGGGTTGATCGCGGCAATCTCCGCGCCATTCGGGGGTTCGTATGGCACCGCGCCGGCATCGCGGGCACGGGCCTGTGGCGCACGCTCGCTCGCGCCATCATCTTTCCATTCACCCTCACTTACCTGCTGCTGTTTGCGGCAGCCATCCATCTTCGGAGACAATTGCGAAGGCTATGAAAGCTGCTCTGGTCAACAAACCCGGCGGTCCGGAGAACATTGAATACGCCGATATTCCCACGCCGGAACCCGGCCGCGGCGAAGCTCGCGTCAAGCTGGCCGCCATCGGCGTGAATTTCATTGACACTTACTTCCGCACCGGACTGTACAAGGCGAACCCGCCCGTGGTTCTCGGGCAGGAAGGCGCCGGCACAGTGGACAAGGTCGGACCCGAGGTCGCGGACGTGAAGCCCGGCGACCGGGTGGCGTACTGCATGGTCCGAGGCTCGGATGCCGAATACGCCGTGGTCCCCAGCTGGCAGCTGGTCAAATTGCCCGACGCTCTCGATTTCAACCACGCTGCGGCAGTGCTGCTTCAGGGCATGACGGCCCATTACCTCACGCACTCCACCTTCGAACTGAAGAGCGGCGACACCTGCCTGGTACACGCCGCCGCGGGTGGCGTCGGGCTGCTGTTGGTGCAGATCGCGAAGATGTGCGGCGCGCGCGTCATCGGTACGGCGGGCACCGAACAAAAGGCCAACAAAGCACGCGAGGCCGGCGCTGACGAGATGATCGTCTACACGCAGCAGGATTTCGTGGCCGAGACGAAGCGGCTCACCGGCGGGCGTGGCGTGGACGTCGTGTACGATTCCGTTGGCAAATCGGTGTTCATGGGAAGCCTCGATTGCCTGCGCCCGCGCGGCATGCTGGTCACGTTCGGCAACGCCAGCGGCGCCGTGCCGCCCTTCGAGCCGCTGCTGTTATCGCAGAAAGGATCGCTGTTCCTGACGCGCCCTACCCTGGCCAACTATGCGGCCACCCGCGAGGAGCTGGAATGGCGCGCCGGCGACGTGCTGCGCTGGGTGGCGGAGGGCAAGCTGAAGGTGGAGATCTTTCGCGAGTATCCCCTGGCTGAGGTCGCGCAGGCGCATCGCGATCTGGAAGCGCGCAAGACCACCGGGAAGCTGCTGCTCATCCCATGACGCGGACCAGCGCGCTTGCGGAGCAGTTCGGGGAACTGAAAATCGACGCCCTGCTGGTCTCGGCGCTTCCCAATATTCGCTATCTGAGCGGTTTCACCGGCAGCAACGGCCTGCTGCTGGTCACCCCCGCCGGCTCGACGCTGTTCACCGATTCGCGATACACGATTCAGGCCGCGGAGCAGACGCGCGGGCAGGCCAAGGTGAAGATTGTGCCCGGGCCGCTCGCGGCCGCCGCCGCACCGGTCATCGCATCGCGCCGGCTGAAGCGGGTCGGATTTGAGGCCGGCCGCATGCTTTACGATTCGTGGCAGCGCCTGAAAGAGACGGCGCCCCTGGGAATCGCGCTGCGGCCCATTGGCAATGTCGTCGAGCAGATGCGCATGGTCAAGAGCGAAGAGGAGATCGGCCTGATTCGCCAGGCCGTGCTCACGAACTCCAAAGCGTTCGAAGCCGCGCTGCGCCGCATTCGACCAAACGCGACGGAAGCCGACATCGCCGCCGAACTGGAATACCAGATGCGCCGGCATGGGGCAGAGAAAGCTTCGTTCGACACCATCGTCGCGGCGGGGACACGCACTGCCCTGCCCCACGCCAGTCCCGGCAACGAGCGCCTGAAAAACGATCAATTACTATTGATAGATATGGGCGCGACGCGCGAGGGCTATGCCAGCGATATGACGCGCATGCTCTTCGCCGGCAAACCGGGCCGCAGAGTTCGATCCATGTATAACGCCGTGCTCGAGGCGCAGCTGGCCGCAATCGATACCGTCCGCGAAGGAGCGGCCGCCGGCGCCGTGGATCGCGCCGCTCGCCTCACGCTGAAGCGGGCCGGGCTGGACAAAGCCTTCGTGCACTCGACGGGGCACGGCCTCGGGCTGGAGATTCACGAACCCCCGCGCCTCGGAGCGAAGGACAAGACTCGCCTGCGCGCCGGCATGACCATAACTATCGAGCCCGGGGCATATATCGAGGCTTTCGGCGGCGTGCGAATCGAAGACACCGTGCTGGTGACCGCAAACGGATGCGAAGTGCTGACCCCCACATCAAAGGAGCTGGCGATCCTCTAAGCCTGGCATGAGCAACGACGAAATCCGCGAACTGATTCAGATGGTGCTGGACAGCGGGGTCGCCGAGATCGAGGTGCAGCGCGGCGACAACCGGGTGCGCATCCGGCGCGCCGTGGCGCAGGCCGAAGTGCTGGTTCCCCAGGCGATCACGCCGGTGGTGGTGGCCAGCGCTCCACCGCCACAAGCCGTCGCCGCGGCCGCGGCCGAGCACGCCACCATTGCGGCGCCCGCCCCTGCGCCGCCGCACACGACCAGCGGCGCGGGCGCCGGCGGCCCCTCCGATTCCATCATCGTGAAGTCCCCAATCGTCGGCACCTTCTACGATGCGCCGTCGCCCGGCGCTCCGCCATTCGTCAAAGTCGGCGACCAGGTGGAGCCCGGCCAGGTGCTGTGCATCATCGAATCCATGAAGCTCATGAACGAGATCGAAGCGGAAGTCGCCGGCGTCATCGTCAGCAAGCTGATGGAGAGCGGACGGCCGGTGGAGTACGGCGAGGCGCTGTTCGCCGTCCGCCCGCGCTGACATGTTTCGCAAAATCCTCATCGCCAACCGCGGCGAGATCGCGCTGCGCATCATCTGCGCCTGCCGCGATCTCGGCATCCGCACTGTCGCCGTCTACTCCGAGGCCGACCGCAACAGCCTGCACGCGCGCTTCGCCGATGAGGCCATCTGCATCGGCCCGGCAAAGAGCTCCCGCAGTTATCTGGACATTCCCGCGGTGATCAGCGCCGCCGAGATCACCAACGTCGACGCTATTCATCCTGGGTACGGCTTTCTGAGCGAGAACGCCGATTTCGCCGAGGTGTGCGCGGAATCGGGGCTGCGCTTCATCGGACCGCCTGCGGACGTGATTCGGACCATGGGCGTGAAGCAGCGCGCGCGGGTGGCCATGGGCGACGGCGGAGTCCCGCTGGTTCCCGGCTCGCAGGGTGTCCTGAGCGGACCCGAGGAGGCCGCCGCCATCGCCGGGAAGATCGGATATCCGGTAATGTTGAAAGCCTCGGCGGGCGGCGGCGGCCGCGGCATGCGCATCGTACGCAATGAGGGCGACCTCGCCGGCCTGTTTGCGCAGGCGCAAATGGAGGCGCAGGTTTCGTTCTCCTGCCCCGACCTCTATCTCGAAAAGCTCATCGAGGCGCCGCACCACATCGAGTTTCAGATCCTGGCCGACGAGCACGGAAACGTGGAGGTGCTCGGGGAACGCGAGTGCAGCGTACAGCGCCGGCATCAGAAGGTGCTGGAAGAGGCGCCTTCGCCCCACATGACGCCGGAGTTGCGGGCCTCCATGCGCGCGACGCTTTGCGATGCCATGCGCAGGATCGGCTACACCAACGCCGGCACCGCGGAGTTCCTCATGGACGAAAAGGGCAGCCTGTACTTCATCGAGGTGAATGCGCGTATCCAGGTGGAGCATCCGGTTACGGAGTGGATCACCGGCGTGGACCTGGTGAAGGCCCAGATTCGCATCGCCGCGGGCGAGAACCTGTTCGATATCCTCGGCGGGCCAGTCGAAGTCCGCGGCCACGCTATCGAGTGCCGGATCAATGCCGAGCACCCCGAAACCTTCGTGCCTTCACCCGGCCACATCACCGGCCTCAACCTGCCCGGCGGCGTAGGTATCCGCGTCGATACCGCTGCGTACACCGACGGCACGATTCCGCCCTACTATGATTCGCTCGTGGCCAAGGTGACCGCATGGGGACATGATCGGGCCGAGGCCATCGCCCGCATGAACCGCGCCCTGGACATGACGGTTGTGGAAGGCATTTACACTAACGTCGCTCTGCACAAGCGCATCCTCGCGGATCCGGATTTTCTCGCCGGCAACTACGATACAAGCTTCCTGGAACGGGTCAAAGCGGCGCGGACCTGACACGGCATTCCGCGGTGCAAGCCCCTCGCGTGGAGGGCGGGCTTGCAAACCCGCCGGGCGTCCACAACAAGCACTAACGGCGGTATTGGTCGTCGGTGACGTGTTCCATCCAGTCGACCACCTTTCCCCCGAGCTTCTCCTGGATGGCGATGTGCGTCATCGCTGTTGTCGGTGTCGCGCCGTGCCAGTGCTTTTCGCCGGGTGCGAACCACACGACATCGCCGGGGCGGATCTCCTCGAGGGGCCCGCCTTCACGTTGGGCCCAGCCGCAACCTGCGGTGACGATCAGCGTTTGGCCGAGGGGATGCGTATGCCATGCCGTGCGGGCGCCCGGCTCGAAAGTAACGGCGGCGCCCTGAACCAGCGCCGGGTCGGGCGCCTGAAACAGCGGGTCGATCCGGACCGTGCCCGTGAACCAGTCCGCCGGTCCTTTTGCAGAGGGCTGCGAGCCAACTCGTTTGATGTCCATTTCAGTGGTCCTTTCCGGAGTCTTTGCCTTCTCCGAGCACGTGCCATGCAGCCGTATCCCAGGCGTTGTGAATTCCGACAAACAGCAACAGCAGCGCGGCGCTTCCGGCGGCGAACAGGCTCTCGCGCGTGCGCCAGTGAGCGGCGAAAGCCGAGGCCGCGAGGGCGCCATATGCCGTCAGAGGCAGGATCAGGTGAAACAACCAATCCTCGAAGACCGGCCGGTACGCGGTTTGCCGGCGCATGCGCCAGCCGGTGATGATCTCATATACGAATCCGACGCAGCCCATAACGCCCCAGATCGTGGCGGCGATCTCAATGCTGTCCCAGGGAGCACGCAAAAGGGCGGCCAAAAACAAAACGACTCCGAAATGTACGGTCGTGGGCGTGGCGAACGCCGCTCCCGCATCGGGCGCCGGCGACGTGGCCCTCTGGCCGACGAGTGTGATGACGACGAACTGCAATCCGATCAGGGCCCCAGCGGCCGAACCGACGATAACGTAGAAGCTGTCCCACCTGCCGAGTTCTCGCATGCCCTACCGAAACCGTTCGAAGCGATACGCCAGCTCGGGGCCTCCGTTGCCCTCATATGCAAGCTGGGCAATGAGAAGGGCGAACGGCTCGGTGTAGCGCGCTATGCGCAGAGGTCCGGCATCCACCGGGTCGAAGCCGCTGTCGGCGATCAACTCGGCGGCAGTGGCCTTGCCGGCCTCATCATCTCCACAGTACGCGAGACTGGGCCGCCGGGTACGGCCTCGCGCCTCGAAGACCGCGAAAAGCACCTCGCTCGGGACAGTGTTGAACGCGCATACCACCCGCGCTTTCGGCGCCTTGCGGGCCAGTTCCTCGGCGCCTGAGGAAGTATGGGCTATGACCAGCTCGGTATTAGCTTCGTTCATGGGCAGCGAACACGTGATGATGAGTTTCTCTCGCAAGTCCCCCGCCTGCCGAAATACGTCGTCGATTCTCGACCAGTGTACGGCAATCAGCAGCACGTCCGATTCCCGAGCCGCCTCGGCGGGCTCGCCCGCGCGAGCGTTGCCGCCAGCCTCGCGCGCGAGCTTGTGCAGCTTCTGCTCACTTCGCGCATAGCTGAATATGACGCGATGTCCGGCGCGCGCAAAGATGGTTCCGAGCTTCGCCCCCATCAATCCCGAACCGAGTACGCCAATTCGCATGTTCGCAATCCCCGTCTCTTCTGCGACCGTTGCTGGTAACGGTCCCTCTGCACTCTGATGTTTGACGCCGCTGACTCGATTTCGGTCAGGATGCGCAGCTGAAATGGTTTCCCCGACGGCCGGGTTCTCTTCAACGCACTGGAATTTCACTTGACAGCCAAGTAGAGGGCGCGCCATACTTTACTGAATGCCAAGTGAAGACGAATCCCGTGTTCCCCTGCTCCAGGGCACGCTGGACCTGATGGTCCTGAGCACGCTCAAGACCATGGGTCCGCAGCACGCCTATGCCATTGCCGCGCGCCTGGAACAGATCTCCGAAGATCTCCTGCACCTCAATCAGGGCACGCTCTACCCCGCGCTCGTTCGGCTGGAGCAGCAGGGCCGCATCAAAGGCTCGTGGGGCCGTACGGAGAGCAATCGCGAGGCGAAGTTCTACGCCATCACCAAGGCTGGCGAGAAGGCGCTGGCCGGGGAGACCCTGCGGTGGCGGCGCATGTCCGGCCTGGTGGACAAGCTGCTCGCACAAGGAGCGTGATCGATGCGCCGGTTCTTCGCCAGACTCCGCAATCTCCTGAACAGCGGCCGTGCGGAGCGCGACCTCTCGCGCGAGATCGCGTCCCACCTCGACCTGCTGCAGGAGGCATACGAACGGCGCGGTCTGAGTCCGGAAGAGGCACGCCTCGCGGCACGGCGCGCTTACGGTGGGGTCGAGCAGGCGCGCGAATTACATCGCGACGCGCGATCGTTCCTGTGGGTCGAGCACCGAATCCGCGACATGCGCTACGGCGCGCGCAATCTGGCCCGCACGCCGGGGTTCACAGCGGTCGCGCTGCTCACCCTCGCGCTGGGCATCGGCGCCACGACCGCGATCTTCAGCGTCGTCAACGCCGTGCTCCTGCGGCCGTTGCCTTATCGCGACGCCGGGAAACTGGTGACACTGCTCCACGGGGGAACCGGCCCAGTCGCAAGCGGCAACTATCTTGACTGGCGCGACCAGAACCGCTCCTTCGACGCGATGGGCGCCGCCGATGCCTGGGGACCTAACCTCACGGGCATCGATCATCCGGAACATCTCGCCGCTCTTCAGGTCACGCAAAACCTGCTGCCCATGCTCGGCATACAGCCCGCACTGGGGCGCCTGTTCCGGCCAGGCGAGGATCAGCCGGGCAATGAGCACGAGGTCATTCTGAGCGATCGCCTGTGGCGGCGCCGCTTCAGCGCCGACCCGGCCGTGCTTGGCAGAACAATCCTGCTCGATGGCGCCGCCTACACCATCATCGGCGTCATGCCGCGCGAGTTCCGTTTCCCGCCCTTCTGGGCCACACGCGCCGAGCTGTGGGCTCCGGATGTGCTGGCCGATCGCGCCCAGAACCGCGGCGGAAACAGCATGCGCGTCTTCGCCCGCCTCAAGGACGGTGTGACGCTTGCCGAGGCGCGCGCTGAGATGGCCGGGATTACAGCGCGGCTCGAGCGCCAGTATCCGGGCACGAATCGCGATGTTCGCGTCACGCCCCTTAAGGAAAACGTCGTCGGCAACATTCGATCGCCGCTGCTGATCCTGCTGGCGTCTGTCGCCTTCGTCCTGCTGATTGCCTGCGCGAACGTTGCCCACATGCTGCTGGCGCGCACTTCCGATCGCGAGCGCGAAATTGCCGTGCGGACCGCCCTGGGCGCCGCCAAAAGCCGGGTCATCGGCCAGTTCCTTACGGAGAATCTCCTGCTGGCCGGTCTCGGCGCGGTCACCGGTCTCGCCCTCGCCGCGTGGGGCATCAAAGCACTCGTGAAGCTCGCGCCGGGAGAGCTTCCCCGCATTCAGACCGTAAGCATCGATCTGCCAGTCCTCGTTTTTCTGCTTATCGTTACGCTGCTCACCACGCTCCTGTTCGGTCTCGCGCCGGCGATGCGCGCCGCCGCGGCCGAGGTCAACGGCGCTCTGAAGGACGGCGGTCGAAGCGGCAGCGAAGGCGTTCGCCGGAACCGCGTGCGTGCGTTTCTCGTCGCCTCCGAATTCGCTCTGGCCTTCATGCTGCTGATTGGCGCCGGACTGATGATCCGCAGCTTCATCGCGCTGAAGGCGGTCGATCCCGGATTCAACCCGCACGGCGTGCTTTCGATGGTTGTTTCTGTGGCCGGCTCGGCCGAAGCGCAGCCGGGACGCCGGGTCATGTTCTATCGCCAGCTGCTCGATCGTGTGCGGGCTCTGCCGGGCGTGGAAGCGGCCGGCGGCATTAACCACCTGCCCGTGGCGGGCGACCTCTGGGGCTGGCCATTCATCATCGAGGGCCGTCCGAAGCCCCGCCCCGGCGAATCGCCGGGAGCGGTGTACCGCATCGTAATGCCCGGTTACTTCCAAACGATGCGTCTGCCGCTGCGCCGCGGCCGAGAGATCACCGACGCCGACGATTCGCGCACGCCCGGCGTCGTGCTGATCAACGAGCGCGCGGCCGCGACTTACTGGCCGGGCGAGGATCCCCTCGGCAAGCGCATCTCCTTCGAAAACGATAAAGAGAAGCGGCCCATCTGGCTGACCATTATCGGCGTGGTGAAAGACGCGCGCCAGTACGACTGGGCTGCCCGGCCCGATCCGGAGGTCTACCTCGCCGCGCTGCAGCACCATGATTTCCTCGAGGATCCCGCCGCGCACTGGTCGTATCTCACGTTGGTATTGCGCACGCGGGGAAATCCCGCCGATCTCGCCGCGGCGGTGAAGAGGACCGTGTGGTCCTTTGACAAAAACCTGCCCATCTCCGAAGTGCTCACCATGGACGCCGTGGTCGCCGGGGCGACGGCCGAGGCCCGCTTTGAGATGCTCCTCCTCGCCGTATTCGCCGCCGTGGCGCTCCTGCTTGCGGTGGTTGGCATTTACGGGGTGATGAACTATGCCGTCTCGAGGCGCACGCACGAGATCGGCATTCGCATCTCGCTGGGCGCAAGCCGCGCGGAAGTGCTGAGGCTCGTCGCCCGCCAGGGGATGATTCAGGCGCTTGCGGGCCTGGCGTTGGGTGCGATCGGCGCACTGCTGCTCGCCAGACTGATTGCCGGGATTCTCTACGGTGTTCGGCCGACCGATCCGGCGACGTTCATTGTGGTCATGCTGGTTCTGGTCCTCGCTGCTGTAACCGCCGTCTGCGTACCGGCGCACAAAGCCAGCCGCGTTGAGCCGATGATCGCGCTGCGGCACGAGTAATACTGCCGTGGAACCACGGCTCTCGCGCCGGTTTCTAATACGCCGTGTGGCGGATTTTCCTCGGGTGGCTGCTGCTCGCCGCCTGCGCGCGCGAACCGCCGGCGCCCGCCGCGCCGCAACAGCGGATTATGGTCGGCGACGTCCTCTGCAGCGCTGGGTTTCACCGCTACGTGCGCCCGGTCTGGCCAAAGGCCGCCCGCAGCCGCGGCATCACCGGCACAGTGATGCTTCGGGCCATGATCACGAAAACCGGCGAGATTCGCGAGCTGACGGTACTGAGCGGAGATCCACTGCTGGTGGCCGCTGCGCTTGCCGCGGTGAGGAAGTGGCGTTACAATCCGCCCTGCCCCATCAACGCGCAGCCGGTGGACATCATCACACAGATCGATGTCAGCTTCCCGTGACCTCGCGCGGGCTGGGGGCCAGAGCGCTCTTCAGCCTCAGAATCGGCGCTTCCATCAGCGACCACGAAATGCGTGCCAGCAGGAACGTCATGGCGATGCCCGCAAGGAACCACGGGAGAGCGAGCAGATGCCGCCCGCGATCGGACAGGCCGAGAAACAGAGGCATAGTGGCAACCAGCAACGGGAAATGGAACACGTAGGCCGCATAGCTGTAACGTCCGGCCCGGCGAAGGAACTGGAACCGCAACACCTTCTGCGCGGCAGAGCCGCCGCCGGCGGCATCGGCGGCGCGCAGCACGATCAGAGCATACGCGCAGGCCAGCAGGGTGTACAGCAGGGACAGCGTGGCGGCTGATTCCAGGTGAAAGCGCGCTTTCACCCCAAACCACATCAGCAGCAGCGACACAATGGCCCCGAGCGCCGCGCCCGAGTACCGAAGCGCCGCGGCGCGCAGCCGCTCATCGCGCAGCACGATGGCGACGACGGCCCCAAAGGCGAGTCCATCGGCGCGGGCCGGGGTCAGGACGTAAGCGATTCGCCTCGCCATTTCCGGGTCGGCAACGTTGGACAGGATAAAGAAGCGCACCACCGGCGCAAGCACGATTACCGCCGTGAGCGCCCGCAGCAGCGCCTTCCGGCTCAGCAGGAAAACCGCAAGCGGAAAGGTCAGGTAAAACTGCTCCTCGACCGCGAGCGACCAGTAATGATTCAGCGCTTCGATCTCGCGGCCATGCAGGCTGAGCCAGTTGGAGAAGTTGAAGAAGTAGGCCAGCGAGGTTGCAAACGGGACGCCGCCCACAGGCAGGAGCCACGCGCGCGCGACGGTGAAGCTGACCAGCAGCGCCAGATAGTAAACGGGACAAATGCGCAGCACGCGGCGAATGTAGAAGCGGCGGAAGTAGCCGCGCGTCCCTTTCTCGTCGAGGAGAATGCCGGTGATCAGGCACCCGGAGAGAACGAAGAAGAGATCGACGCCGGTCCAGCCGGGCGTGAACACCGTTCGCAGGGCGCGAACCGGGCCGGCGCCGTAGGTGAGGACGATCGAAAAGTGGTACAGCAGCACCAGCAGCACGGCGACGCCGCGCAGGCCGTCGAGTTCGGCGATATGCCCGCCGGCCTTGGGCCTGGTTCGGCGCGCGGGTATGTCGACGAGCAGGGTCGTGAGCGGATTGAGCTTCGCACTTGCCACAGCTCATTCAGGTTCCGCGAACCGGGTGAAATCACACAGGGGCGGCCGTACCAGAACCAATCCCGCCATTTAGACCGCCGGTACCACTCGGTTACTCTGGTCATAAGCATGGAAAGCCCGGCCATCGCCGTACACCAGTTGCGCAAGGTTTATGGCGAAAATGCCGCGGTTGATGGGCTGGATCTGGTGGTTCCGCGAGGTTCCTTTTTCGGCTTTCTGGGCCCGAACGGCGCGGGCAAAACCACGACCATACGAATGCTGATGGGCCTGGCGGAGCCGACCTCCGGCGCCATCGAGCTGCTCGGTTTGCCCATGCCCGAGCGCGCCGTGGAAATCAAGTCGCACATCGGCCTGGTTCCGGATGAATCGCTGCTGTTCGACAACCTGACCGCTGCGGAATTTCTGGAGTTCACCGGCCGGATGTACCGTCTGGATCGCCGGCTGGCCCGTGAACGCGGAGCCGAGTTGCTGGAACTCTTCGAGTTAACCGGCAGCGAGCGCAAGCTCATCGGCGACTTTTCCAAAGGGATGCGTAAACGCGTGGCCATGGCCGCCGCGCTGATTCATCGGCCGGATCTTTTCCTGATGGACGAGCCATTCGAAGGCGTGGATGTGGTGGGGGCGCGGCTGATGAAAGACCTGCTGTCCGAGCAGGTGCGCCGCGGAGCGACCGTGTTTCTCACCTCGCATGTGCTCGAGGTGGTGGAGCGCCTGTGCGATCACGTCGCCATCGTGAATCGGGGACGCGTAGTGCTGGAAGGCAGCATGGCGGAGCTGCGCTCCGGAAGCGAGAGCCTGGAAGACACGTTCGTGCGCGTGGTGGGCGCCGAGCGCGCAACGGAGCGCCTGGAGTGGCTGGCGTGAAGTCCGCCGCAGGCGCCACACGCAATCAGGTGGGCGCGATTGTCCAGGCCTACTGGCGCTGTACATGGAACCGCCTGCCTCGGATTACGAAGGGCAATGTCGCCGTGGCGATTCTGCTCGGTGTGCTTTGGTACGGCTTGTTTGTGACCATCGCTTTCGGCGCGGCCGCGCTGGCGTCGGCTCCAGGCAGCGTGCCCGTCCTGCCGTACGTATTCGCCGCTGGGCTGATGATCGCCTTCATCTACTGGCAGGTGGTTCCGCTGCTGATCGCATCGACGGGGAGCTCGCTGGAGTTGCCGAAGCTGATCGTCTATCCGGTTCCACCGCGAAGCCTGTTCGGGATCGAAGTGCTGTTGCGGACTTCCAGCGGCGTGGAGATTCTCATCGTGATCGCGGGCGCATCCATCGGCTGCCTGCTGAATCCGAAGCTGCCCAGGTGGTCGCCGGCGGGATTCCTGCTGTTCGTAATCTTCAATATCCTGCTGGCGGCCGGAATGCGCGATCTGCTCACTCGGCTGCTGGCGCGGCGCCGCATTCGGGAAATGGCCATCTTCTTCTTCGTTCTCATGGCGGCGCTGCCGCAGATGTCCGTGTTCCTCGCGCGCAATAGGCACCTGAAGGCGGCGATCACGCAGATCCCGGTCTGGTTCTTCCCGTGGACCGCGGCGGCCCGTATCGCGTCAGGCATTGGCGGCGTTGTGGCGTGGATAGTGATCTGCGCATGGATTGTCGCGGCGTATCTGTTCGGACGCTGGCAGTTCGATCGCAGCCTGCGCGAGGTGGAGTTAAGCCGCCCGCAACTCGAAGCCGCGGGGGCGCGGCGCACATTCGCGTGGCTGCTGAGCTGGCCGTCGTCGATGTTTCGCGATCCACTGGGAGCACTCGCGGAGAAAGAACTGCGCGTGCTCGCTCGCGCGCCACGATTTCGGCTGGCATTCATCATGGGCTTTTCGTTTGGCCTGATGGTTTTCATTCCCATCGCCTTCCAGGATCCCTCCGGTTCCTGGCTTCGCCAGAACTTTCTGGCCATCGCAATGGTTTATGCCGTGCTCCTGCTGGCGGACGTGCTGTACTGGAACATCTTCGGCGTGGACCGGGCGGCCGCTCAATCGTACTTCGTATATCCGCCGCCGGTGCGGAGCGTGATTTTCGCCAAGAACGTCGCCACGGCGTTCTTCACCGCGATCGATGCCAGCATCGTGTTGATTATTTGCCTGCTGATCCGCATTCCGGTACGCCCGGTGCAGGCTGCCGAAGCGGTGTGCATCTGTGTGCTGATTGCGGTCTGGCTGCTCGCAATCGGCAATCTGGTGTCAGCCTATAGCCCCCGGGCGGCGGATCTCAGCCAGGCGTTCCGGCGCACCAGCGGAGTCAAGGTGCAGTGGGTGGGCTTCCTGGGATTCCTGGTCGCGGGCGTGCCGGTGAGCCTGGCGTATCTGGCGCGCTTCGCGCTGGATACCGAGCTGGCGTTTTTCGCGACCATGGCGTTCATGCTGGCGATCGGCGGTTACGTGTGGTGGTTATCGGTCGAGACCGCGGCGCGGGTGCTGAGCGAGCGGAGGGAGGCGTCGCTGGCGGCGTTAAGCCGAGTGGGGACGCCGATTTCGTCATGACGGTTGATGCCCACCACGAGGGCTGGGAACTCGCCGGAGGCTTTCACCATGGCTAAGAGCCTGCCCCAGATTGCATTGGTTGTTCTTGCCACGGTAGCTGTTGCGGCTGAAACCGGGCCGGCTGTGGGGGCTTTGCTGCCTGGATTTGAATCCGTGATCAGGGCAAAGGGGGCTATCGTGGAATTCTTTCGGGCTGAGGAACTGCCGCAGGCTGGAGACTTTGGCGTCGGGTTCGCCACGGTAAGCAAGCCGACCGACGGGATCACGCAGCCCGGAATCATCGTGCTCGATAGCGCCGGGCGAGTCAAGGCGAAGTACTTTGATGCGCACTATACGGCCGCGGCGGTGCTTGCGCATATTGCGCCGTGGAGTCCGGCAGGCGAGGCGCACTCGGGCCGCCACATCGACCTGACATCGTCGGCCAGCAATATGCAAGTCCTTCCGGGAGATCGCATTGCGCTGATCCTCGATGCCTCTCTCAAGCCGGGGATGCATGTTTACGCTCCGGGCGCGGAAGGATACATTCCCATCTCGTGGACCCTGAATGGCTCGACCGCGTATACCGCCCACGCGGTGGAAATGCCCGCGCCCAGGATCCTCTATTTGGCTGCCATCGACGAGAAGGCGCCCGTCTTCGAGGGCCGTTTCCGGCTGATTCGCGACGTGACCGTCGCCCAATCGCAGCCGGCCGGCGACCTGACGATCGAGGGGGAGCTCAAGTACCAGGCCTGCGATGACCGAATGTGCTATCTACCCGAGACGGTACCGCTGAACTGGACGCTTCGTGTCGAAAAACATGACAATGGAGCCAGTGCTTACGGTGGTGGCCGGGGTCATCCGTGATGCAGACGGGCGCATTCTGATTTGCCAGCGCAGCCGCGAGGACACGCACGCGCTGAAGTGGGAGTTCCCCGGCGGCAAAGTAGAGAAGGGCGAAAATCCAGCGGAGGCGCTGGTTCGGGAGCTGCGCGAGGAACTTGGTATCGAGGCCAGCGTGGGGCGCGAGCTGCACCGCTTTCGCTATCGCTACGGGCAGCGGCCGCCGTTCCAGCTGATGTTTTTCGACGTCACGGAATATGCGGGCACACCGGTAAACCGGGTCTTCGAACGCATGGAATGGGAAGAGCCGGGCCGCCTGCCGGACTACGACTTTCTGGATGCGGATGTCTCGTTCGTCAGGAAAC
>Ga0209810_1003433_pt1 | contig 16656 bp, 17 predicted proteins | sample Coa_R1_7_FD_187159 | JGI IMG/M metagenome (GOLD analysis project Ga0209810, IMG submission 187159) | Surface soil microbial communities from Centralia Pennsylvania, which are recovering from an underground coalmine fire - Coalmine... | ecosystem: Environmental > Terrestrial > Soil > Unclassified...
GGCCAAAGAATCATCGGCTGAATTTTGACGCAGATGCGTCCATTTGATATAAAAACTTCAGGCAGAAATTGCCCCCACCGAGACACTCCTCAGTAGCTCAATGGCAGAGCATTCGGCTGTTAACCGAAGGGTTGTAGGTTCGAGTCCTACCTGAGGAGCCAATAAAATCAATAACTTACATGACTTGAGCAGCCTCAGCACTTTCCGAGTGAGGGTGAAAATGAGGGGAGGCGCTTTGTTCGGTCGTTTTCTCTGCTTCAGTCTGTTCCGTGTTGGTTTTTCTCCCGAAAGCAGCAGCAATGGCTTCCCGCTTGCGTTCGTTTCTGGTGTGACTGTACCGCTCCATCATCTTCTTTGAGACATGACCAGCCAACGCCATAATGGTCGAGTCGCTGGCCTGTCCTTCCGCTAAAGCTGAAACAAACGAATGCCTCCCGTCGTGCCATCGGCATTGGACACCTGCCGCTTTACGCGCTGCTGTCCATGCTGTCTTGAAAGACGAGATGGGTTTGGTGGGGTCAATGGCATAGGGAACGGCCTTGCCATCCTTCCGACCATCCTGTCCCTTGAGGCCGTACCGCTCCGAAGGGAAAACGTAGTGCGCGGGCTGCGCGTCTGGAAACTGAGATCGCCATTCCTTCAGGCAGGCCAGTGCCACATCTGACAGTGGCACTTTGCGGCCCTCGCCCGCAGCCGTCTTGCTCTTGCCCACAGTGATTTCACCCTGTATCAAATCGACATTCGACCAGCGGAGGTTTCGCAACTCGGCGTTTCTCAGTCCTGTATGCAGATTGACTTGCACGGCAGGATAGAGCGAGCGCGAGCGGCTGGCCTTGCACGCGACGAGCAGTCGGGATTGCTCATCGGCGCTGAGTGCGCGTCCTACGTCCTCACGAGCCTTGAGCATCTTTATATCGGGTTGAATGTTCGCCCACAGTCGCGCCTTGCGGAGCACTGAGCGCAGCGCCGCTACTTCCAAGTTGATCGTCTTGCCGCTTGCTCCCTCATCTTTGCGGGCTGCCTGATAACGCTTCACGTCCTTAGCCTCAATATCCGTGAGCAGCATTTTCCCGAAGTGTGGCCGCAAATGGCCGACGTTCGTAGTCTCAATGCGATGATTGTTTGCGCTCCACTGCGCCTTTGACTCATCGAGCCAGTCCTGCGCTGCCACCGCGAACGTCTTAGGCTTTGCAATGGCCTTGATGCCGCCCGCCCCCTCTTCCAGTTTGCGCCGCCGCTCACGCATGATGTGTTCAGCCACAACGCGGTTATCAGTGTGTGCGCTCTCACGGATGCGCGTTCCCTGAAAGCTGAACTCGTACCACCACACATCGAACTGCTGGCCGTCGTTTTGTCTCTTGCTTCCTTTTCGTTTGAAGAGTCCCACTCGCCTTACCTTCCTTTCTGTTTAGTTGGTGCTGTCACAAAACCTTTTTTCACCCATAATTCAAGCGTGTTAATGGGCACTCCGCTTTCCATCGCAACATACGTTTTCCAGTCGCTGCGCTTGTTTAGTCTGCGAAATTTATCGATGGCCTGATTCACTGCCTTTACACGCGGCGCACGCTTGATGGCCTGCTTCGCCTTCATCGCTTCGCTGGCATAGTGTGCGGAGCCGTGGCCGTCGCAGAATGTCTTCGCGTGCTTGCTCTTTCTCTCGAAGTATTGACCGCAACCGCACGCACAAGGGCCGCCCAACCGCGCCCATCCGCCGATGCCCATACAGTCCTCACTCAGGACGAATTGTATGAACAAGCGCCGGGCCGTTTCTTCAGGAGACAGCCCCTCATCTGGTGTTCCAGCAGCGGTAAATGGGGCGGCGGTCATGCGGCCTGTGCTCGTAGGGCTGAGAGTGCATGTGACTCTATCAGGCAGGCATCCGGGGTTGTCATGCAGCATCTTTGCAGTGTTCGGCCCTGATGCCAGCCATAGGCCAACCAAGCGTTTTAACTCATCCACCAGCGCTTTGTCATAGTCCCACGTTGGTCTAGTGTTCAGGAGCTTCAATATGAAACTGAGCACGTCGAATCGCGGAGGCTTGGGAGTGCGAGCTTGCGGAGCCTTTGGCATGAAATTAGATTAGCATGATTTTACTAAAAGCATAAAAACTAATTATCGTGATTTAAGAATAGAAAACTCAAGCAGAATGTCGTCATTGAGGGCAAAACGTCCTCATTGGAGATTGTCATAATGACGACCAAGACCCCGCCCCGCAAGACACAGGATGCCCTGAACTCTATCCCTGATACGGCGCTTCAGCTTGGCGTGTCGGTTGCAACTATCCGCTCTTGGGTGTGGCAGCGCCACATTGAGAGCATCCGTGTAGGCCGTGCAGTTCGCATTCGCCAGAGCGCCATTGACGCAGTGATCGAGAAGGGCACTATCCCGGCAGACGAGCGCGTAGCCGTTGCCTAACACCTTTCAGCGCAGCGAACACAAAAGCGAAAAGGCCGTCATCGGCGAGATGGCGGCCCTGAAAGGATTACTTGAGTGGATAAGAAAAGCGTAGCACGACCGCGCACTGACGCAACGAAAAAGACAGCGCTTGACCATGCGCTCGCCTATGCTGCCGAAGGCATCTCCGTTATCTGGATTCCTTCGGGCACAAAAGCTCCGATAGAGAAGGGCTGGCCGCAACTCGCCACGACCGACGCCGCGATCATTGAGCGGTGGGCAGCCGAGCATCCCGGCTGCAACTTCGGGCTGGTGATGGGCAACGGCTTCGTCGCCATCGACATTGACGACCCCAGCAGACTGCCCGAACTGAAGGAGCTAGGCTTTCAGCTTCCAGAGACTCGCGTACATCGAACAGCGAACGGTTTGCACTTCCTCTACCGCGCGCCGGATGGCATCAAGATCAAAAACTCTGTGAAGCGCTTCGGCGGCATCGTTGACGTTCGGCACGCGAACGCACAGGTAGTATGCCCCGGCTCAGTACACCCCAGCGGCTTTATCTATGCGGTTGACCATGACAGCCCCATCGCGGAGTTACCTGCTGAATCTCTGGCGATGTTGACAGAGCCAGAGCCTGCCAAGAGTGCAGCGAAGGCGGCCAGCGCCAGAACAAGGATTACTGAGGGCGAGCGCAATATGCGTCTGTTCAATCGTGCGCGCTGGCTGCGCGGTCATGGTGATGAGCAAGAGGCCATCGAAGCAAAGCTGCTTGAACTAAATCCCCAGGTCTGCGACCCCCCGCTGCCGGATGACGAAGTGCGCACGATTGCACGGAGCGCCGCGCGTTACTCGGTCGATGAAGCTGTGCAGGCGATTAAGGAAAGCGGGCGGCCTGTTGTGCTGCTGCCGTCTGATGATCGGCTCATGTCCGACTGCGCCGCAGAGCTAGGCGAGCATCTGGCCGACGTGCTGTTCCTGTTCAACGGTGAGGTAGTGGCGCTTGACGGCAGCACGCCGCGCCCTGTGTCTCCGCAGTTGTTTCGCACGCTGGTAGAGGACTTCGCCGTCTGTGCGCGGCAGCGCGTTACAAAGAAACTCTCCATTGACGTGCATGTAACTATGACCGTCGAAGAGGCACGCGGCATTATGGCGTCTGACCATTTTCGGAAGAAGCTGCGCCCTCTCAGGCGTATCGGCCTATGCAGGCTCCCTGTGCTGCGTAACAGCGGAGCTATCGAGCTTCTGCCAGAAGGGTATGACCGGGAGACAGCAACCATGACCGTCCCTGATGTTAACTATTCGGATGACATGCCCTTTGAGGAAGCCGTTGCCGTCATCCGCGACCTGTTCAGCGAATTTGAATTTGCCGATGGTGAGCGCAGTCTCTCCGTCGCAGTAACTGCGCTGGTGGGGTTGTACGCAGCCCAGCTTGTCGATGTGCGGAGCCTGCGCCCTGTCTATGCAGTGACGAAGAATGCTCCGGGGGCTGGAGCTACGCTTCTTAGCGCCTGCGCCGTCGTGCCCGTTCTCGGCAGCATGCCAACAGGTGTGAAGCCTGACAAAGACGAGGAAATGTCTAGGTCTCGAATGAGCATTGCTCTGCCTTCGAGATCAGTGAGTCGATCGCCGAGAACGCTGTCGTGAAAGATATTCCTCAGATCTTCGCTTGCCACTGTCTTCCAAAATGATGTCGTCAGGACGACGGGATTCTCGCAGGCTGCGGCTTTGAGCTTTTCAGACAGGTAGTCCCAGCCGACTCGACGATGGCCGCTAATGGTCCCCTCAAGTCGTGAACGTCCAGGGGGGATGTTTGATGAGAAATGGAGACCAAGAGAAGATAGAAGTTTCCAACCTCCCTCGACGTAAGACCCGCGGGAGAAATGTCCTCTTGATCCTGCGGAATGAATTGTGAGCGCAGAAGATCTGCAACACTTCGGCAGGCACTAGCGTTGACCGCGACTGCATTCGGGCTGGTCTTTGCTTTTCGGGCGAAATCCATCGTGAACCTAAGAGAAAATTTGCGACGGCGTTCAGACGGTCATAGGGAACCCATCCGAGGCGGGGGGCAGCGTTTCACGACTACCTTTCCACAAGCTCAATTATAAGAACCCCTTACGGCATCGTGGGAGCCAACTCAGATCGCATTCCCTTCAAACGATCCTAAGAAATTTATTCAACTCTCGCGGGAGAGAAAACTAGTCGCGCCGGTGCCGCCCGTAATATGTACCACCGTTTCAAGTCTTGCCATCTCGATGTTCTGGACGTATTCTAAAGCTAACCTGCTGAAAAATAGGGACATGCCCTGATCCAAACGGCTCTAGCTCAGCGAAGGTCACGGCCAGTTTTCACCAGGGTTTCATTACCGTTATTTAGCCGCGACGAATCGCAGCGCGATGCACCTTCGCTCTTACGAAAGGTCTTCACCGTGAGCAATTCAACATTCAGCCCTGAGCTTGTTGGCCGGCGAACGGTTCATCCGTTTCCGGCCCGGATGGCAGCGTCGATCCCTTGGGAAATTCTCCGCTCTCACAAACAGCAACTTCGAATCTTGGATCCCATGGCAGGTTCAGGGACATCCCTTATCGTGGCTCGCGGAACTGGCCATCTTGCATGCGGATTCGACCTGGATCCACTTGCGGTTCTGATCACCACGGTAGGTACGGCGAATGCGGAACTCGTGAAGATCCAAAATGCCGCGCAGAACTCACTTTCCGTTGCGAAGCGGATGGACATCCCTGGTCGTCAAGCTTATCCAACGAGTGCAGATGAAGAAACCAAAGAGTTCGTGCGTTACTGGTTCGATCTGGAGGCACGGAAGCAACTGACTGCGCTCTCGCGCGCCATAGCGACAATTGAAGACAATGCGACCCGGAAGTTTTTATGGTGCGGGTTGTCGAGAATGATCATCACCAAAGATTCAGGCGTGTCACTTGCGAGAGATGTCTCTCATAGCAGGCCCCACAAGTGGTTTGCACGCGCTCCTGTTCGTCCTTTTGATCTCTTCGAGTCTGCAGTAGATCGTGTTTTGAAGGCATCGCTTTTCCAGAGTTCTGAATCGGCCCCGACTGCGAGTGTGAGACGCGGGGACGCTCGGAAACTACCGATCGAAGCTGAAAGCATTGACTTGGTGATCACATCGCCACCATATCTAAATGCGATCGACTATATGCGGGGGCATAAGTTGTCCCTGGTTTGGCTGGGGCACAACATCGCCGCTCTGCGTCAGATTCGTGGCGAGAGTGTTGGAGCAGAGGCTGGATATTCGGAAATGGATGACGAAAAAATTACCGCCATCTGCAAAGCCATGGGGCATATTGACAGACTGCCGACCCGTTTCCACCGTATGATCACCCGTTATGTACGCGATATGGACGCCGTAATCAAAGAGATCGCGAGGGTATTGGTAAGAAACGGCCAAGCGCTGCTCGTCATCGGGGATTGCACTGTGCGAGGGGTCTATATCCGTAACTCGATTGCTATTCGAATGTTGGCGGAGGATCACAATTTAGAGCGTCTATGGCAGAAGAGACGGAAGATCCCAGATCGCAAACGATATCTTCCTCTCCCTCCGAAGAATTCAGATGGGGCGCTCGCAAAACGACTCCGGACCGAGGTCGTAATGTCCTTTTCGAAGTCGGGATGAAGCGAGGGTGGCACTGACAAAGAACTATGGTGAATGCGGCCGAAATCGAGAGAGAACTTCACGAACGCCTGCTTATCCGTGATCCGACAGCCTCCGAAGAGGTCGCCAGTGCGTTTTTGGAGGTAGTGCGCAAACACGTGCGTATTCGCGCCCAAGTTCACGGAATCTTTGATCCCGACCTCATCAACGACGCCACGGTTGAAGCGGTTTTCGACTATATCCGTCATCCTGAAAAGTTCACCCCCGGCAAATCTTCTCTACGGACATATCTGAATCTTGCCGCCGAGCGGGATTTGATCAACATGGTCCGCAAAGATCGCAGACGTCGCAGAGGAGAAGAACTGTCTGCGGATGTCGAACTCACGGTCATCAGCGGGAATAAGGAAGTTGATATTCAGAAAATCCGGAGGAATCTGGATGATGTGTTCCTCGATTCGGCAGTTCGTCGCGAGTCTTTCGCTAAGACTGCCGAAATCATTAGGCCGGGAAAAGATCTGGATTTGGTCAAGATGATGATGGATGGTGAAAGGAGAACCAGCGCTTTCGCGGACGTGTTGGGTATCGGCAATTTGCCGGCTCCGGAGCAGCGGAAGATCGTAAAACAACATAAGGACCGCTTAAAACAGCAGTTGAAACGAGGGGGAGTTCGTGTCTGAAAAGAGCATATTTGCTCTGGCCGCAAGAAAGGCGATGTCCGATCCCATGTTTTTGGGACACGACCTCTATGAGTACTGCGTGACTAATGGGCTAGGGCTAGAAGCACTGTCAGGGGAGTTGAACTGCTCTGTTGCTACCATCGACAAGCTTTTTCTCTGTTTGCGCCCCATCCCGGAGAGTTCCACATTTAGAAAAGATGTCGAACGAATTTCTACCCACTGCGGAGTTGACGGACAAAAGCTGGTGGAGATTCTGCGCGAAGTAGATTCTGTCCGAGGTATGAGGAAAGCGCCGATTCCAAAAGTGTCTTCCCATTCTGGCTACAGTGCACTTCTGATGGCTGCTCGTGACCGGCGAATTCGAAAGACAGATCCAAAGCGCAAGTTGGAGCGCAAGAAAAGACAATGATCGAAGCCTCCTTGAGGAAAATCGCGGAAGATTTTTGGCTTTCCGCGGGGATTCCTCGCACATTTCCGCGGGAGCTAGAGCGCGCATTGGCGTGGGTGATGCCAATTGCGGTACTGCGAATTCCGAACTTGTGGACTCACGATGTTGAGGAATGTCTTCGACGTAGACAATTACCACTAATCTTAGGAATAGAAGATCGACCACTTCACGGCTGTGTATATGCCTATGGTGGCAAGGGCCTCATAATCGTCGATGGAACCGACAGTGCAGAGGAATTGCGCTTCACGGTTGCCCATGAGTTCGCGCATTTCCTCTTGGACTACGAGGTACCGCGCAAACGAGCCATCGAGAGGCTTGGGCCGGAGATCAATGAGGTTCTGGACGGTCATCGGATCGCACGGGTTAATGAGCGCGTGGATGCAATTCTATCGGCAGCCCCACTCGGAGTCTATTCGCACTTTATGCACCGAGTCGCGGCGCCCGATGATTCGGCCGTCGTTCAGTCCGAAAACCGTGCAGATCGGCTCGCAGTGGAACTGCTGGCTCCGGAGCAAGCAATCCGCAAGTCCCTTCCACGAGGCTTCTATGACAAGCCGTTTCAAAAGCGCGTCGTCAGCCTGCAAAGGCAACTAAAGACGCGGTTTGGATTGCCACACGACATTCTCTCCCGCTTAGCAAGTCAACTTTGCCATGAATGGTTCAGTGGACCCTCCGCAAGGGAGTGGTTAGGACTGTGACGAAGGGATTGTTGTCGAACTTTGCTCAGTTGGTGGGAATACGGAATTTAGATAGGAGGACTGGCGGTGGACGAAGCGGACCGGGACGACAGAATTGGCCAGATGGAATTGCCTCCTGACGACGCGCTCACACCCGTTGCGACCGATGCGGACGAATTTCGTTCTCACTTTGGTGAAAGCCTAGATAAGGCGCTTGATCTCGGTACCTGGGATCGCGGCGAAAATCTCGCTAACCTTTATGGCCGGCTCGAAAGCGAAATTGCTGCTGCGGTAAAGCAGGAGGATGCGGTGCGTGAGCGTGTCCGCGAGGTCGTGTTTCCAAGATTGTCGACCCGTGAAAAGGCGCCGTCGTGCGCTGGCGTTTTCGAAAGCACAGTAGATCAAATCGAGAAGGTCCATCGTGGGTTGCTGTTTAACGGTCAAGTCGAGGCGTGTGACGGAACCAGCGTGCCCTTCGACACTCTACCGATCACGATCGTTCAAATCGGCGTATGTACGGTCTCATATCGTGGCGACCAAGGATCTTGGGTCCACCGTCTGTACCGACGTGATCTACGTGTCGGAGGACTGGACCCGGTTGAGGAGACACTACGAGTACTCGACCAACGCCAGCAACGGAGCGGATACGACGCCTCGAGCAGAAAAGATAAACTGAGTGACTTGGCTCGCCGAGGGATCATGACGTTCGCCGAGCGATCTGTCTTGATGAATATGTGCCAGTCGGCATGGCGCATGGGGCATGGAAATCCAGCACCGTATGAGTTGCTCACTGGTTCAGGCATGAAAGAGCTGCTTGAGAAGAGTTTGGATCTACTGAGGCAACTGGTCGAACACAAGAAATTTGTCTTTGTGCCAAGCAGTCCAGGGGATCGGATGACACTGACAATTGGGAATGCTCTGCGGCCACTCGAGTTTGCGATCGTAGATTCGTTAGAGGACAGCATCCTTCGCATTGCGGAGTCAGGCCACTATTGGCCCGGAATGGACAAGGAGGTGGAGCAATTTGGTCGCGAATATGGAAAAAAAATTGTGAAAGGCGTCTTTCGCTCTTCTGAACTGGCCCCCGCCCAAATGTTCTATGCGCATGAAGAGCACGCGCATCAAGCAGCCCTGATCGCAATAGGAGACGGTGTTCTTCAGGAGGATCGTGGTTTCCCGATGTTGATTGATCTTGCAGACACTCTTTGCCGTGCAACGTTTGGTCGCGAGACGCTGATGGGTTCGACACAAACGGCATATGCGGACGCGGGTGAGCCATTCCGCTATATGACGGAAAGGCAAACGAGGAGATAGATGGAGGTGTTCTTTGACAGAAACTCAAAGCGTTCGAACCGATAGCAGAAATAGTGGCTTACAGCCAGTTCAACCCGTACCGGAACCGGTGATGCAGGCCCTTAACAGTGACATCGAAGCGGGAGGAGGAGAGCTCAAGGAGCCTCCTGAATATGAAGGAAGTCTAGGAAGAACCATGTTCGACATGCCTTCGAGCGATGATGGCACGGTCACGGTTTTGCTCCCTCGGCAACGCCTCGAAGCGCTGCCACGGCAGTCCTTGGTTCGAATCAAGAGTACTGACAAAAGATCATACCTCGGAGTCGTGGTCCGTGGTCCTTTTGCAGAACCCGATGGACTTCGTGCGGATTCCCCAATGCTGGTCTCAGTCGCAATAAATGGCGCCTTAATGACTCCTAAATATCACGGCCGCGTCCAAGTTGAGATTATTGGAGAAGAGCTCGACGAGGAACAAGGTGAAGAGGGGCAACTGGCAGCGGAGAACAAGACAGTTGTTCCACCTCGGAGGCGGCCCTTACCCAATAGTCCGGTGTTTGTGCTTTCAGGCGAGGAAACCACAAGAGTTCTCCGGCTTGCCGGCGAGATCCGCATCGGTGTTGCTGATAGTCATGAGGATGTCGATGTTCGTGTACCGGCACTCAAGAACGTGTGGCCACGACATGTTGGATATCTTGGAACAACGGGTGGGGGAAAATCGACCACAGTGTCGGGTCAAATTGCGCAACTGCAAAGCACAAAGTTTGCAGTTGTGATCCTCGACACCGAGGGAGAGTACACCGCAATCAATGAACCGACATCCGATAAAAATATGTTGCGGTCCTTAAAGCGTCGTGGGCTGCAGGCAGCTGGCGTTCCAAACACGCACGTCTACTACCTGGTCGGAAAACAAACACGCAATCCTGCGCACCCAAGCAGAAAGCAGTTTTCCCTTGTTTTCTCAGAGTTATCGCCATACGCAGTGATCGAGATCCTCGATCTCAGCGATGCTCAACAGGAACGCTTCCTCAAGGCCTTTGACATAACAAAGCTGGCGTTGGAGCGCCTCAAGATCTTCCCGGTAACTGACACAGAGAGGCAGCAATTATTAGAGCTCGACGAGCTAGAGAGTGGTTACCCTAAAATGACGCTCGCACACGTGTACGATGTAATTCGGTTGATTGCTGCGAAGATGGCTGATGAGGCCGATCCGTATCTCGAGACGCCAGAGTTTAACAAGGGACGTGATCAGATAAAAGCGCTGATCGATCAAGGTCAAGTTCCCAAGAACGTTATCAGCTGGCGTGCTGTCATGGGAAAAGTTGGGCGTATCAAACGTTTAAAGATTTTTGACACACCTGGCGGTGGTCTCAACTACAAAGAGATGTTGACCCCCGGACGCGTTTCAATTATTGACCTGAGTGATACCGATTCGCCCCAGATCAACAACCTAGTCATTGCACAATTGTTACGCAGCCTGCAACAACAGCAAGAACAAAACTACGCTGAAGCGGCCAAGCTGGACAAAGTGCCCACTCCAACAATGATCTTCATCGAGGAGGCCCACGAGTTTCTGTCGGCGCAGCGGATTTCGCAAATGCCTGTGTTGTTCCAGCAGGTTGCTCGAATCGCGCGCCGCGGACGGAAGCGCTGGCTTGGGCTTGGATTTATCACACAGCTACCCCAGCACCTTCCAGATGAGGTCTTGGGCTTAATCAATAATTGGGTCCTACATAAGGTTAGTGACGCGCAGGTGGTTGCCCGATTGCGAAAATCGATCGGCGGAATCGACGATAGCCTTTGGGGGCGTCTATCGTCTTTAGCGCCTGGTCAGGCGATTGTTTCTTTCACAAGTATGGCTCGCCCTTTGCAGACGGCGATTGATCCGACCCCCTGTCGGCTGCTGCTGGTTGACTGAGAGCAGCGATTCAGGTTGATAAATTCTAGCGGTTGTGATGGCTGGCGCACCTCGAATTTCCGTGTAGGGTCCGTTTGGCTGATTGCTGGATGGGCCACATAGCGCCGGCGAGGCTTCGCATGCAACTAGTTCCGCCGGGCACGAGCGATCAGAACGACAAGCGATATCGCGGATTTCAATGCGCGAGTTGCCCTACCGTTTAGCTGATTGGCACGTTCCGTCCGTTTCCCCTTGGGATCACTCGACTGCGCCGCGCGGCTGCTTTTCATCCTCCGATGAAGCCAACGAGGTCACCCATTTGACCAAATGGGTCGTGGCGGCATCGGTGGTTGGATGCCTGTGACTATTCTTCGCGCCAATACCCAGAGCGCGCCACGGGGAGTCAGCCCTCGTCATGGGTCGGGACGCGGAGTGGTTCTGACCATTGAATTTGTGGGGACGTGTAGTCGTGAGTGGTTGGCGCGCTAAGCGCGGATGGGTTCTATGAAAGGTCGGCTATGCAAAGTGATCTCTTACGGGCGGCATGGAGAATGCCGGCTCCCGCTTCTCGTCTACCGGGAAGGAAGGGGTTGCATTTGTGGCGAAAAGATTGTTGTCGAACTTTGTTTCTCCACGGGGAATAGAGCTTTTAGGTCGGAGTACTGCTGGTGGATCCAAGCGTGTTCCGCATTAGTAGGAGCTACATTTCGCGGCAATTTCGCGCAGAAAGGAGGTCAAGCAGATGGCATACGAAGGTCAAGAGTTCAATCCGGGAGATCGCGTCCCCGTATCGGGCATCTATCGATGCACCGGATGCAGGGGCACAGTCAACTTCAGTACCGATGTCCAGGGGCACGTTTTTCCGCCCAGCCACTGCCGCGGGCATCACTGGCAATTGGTGCAGGCGACACCCCCCGCGCGCTAAATCCGTTGGGGCGAGCGCACAAGCTCGCCCTGACTGCCGCTGTTACAACATTCGAGAGTACGGTTTTATGGCATAGGAGAAGATTTTTCGGTTCAATTGAGCTTTCATGCTGTGAATGTCTGAGGAATTTGACTCAGAGAGATAAGTGAAGGCCTGCCACGAGCGTTTTCTTCGGTGCTGCAGGCTGTTTCAACTCAACGCTAGCCTGTGGAATTCGATTTGCGCGAAAGTCTATCGCGGACGCCCTGGTGACATCCTTACTGAGAATCTCCGAAAGCCTGGTCGCATCATTGGTGAAAATCTGCGCATCGTGCGAGGCGCGCGAAACTGAAACATATGCAAAGCGACTGTTGATGAGCCCTGGGTGAACTCCGGTATCAATATTCACCAGCACGCGTTCGGACGTAAGCCCCTGCGAGCTATGTGACGTCACGGCGTAGCCGTGATCGAAGTGCCGCATAGCACGCGGGTCGAGGGTGACCGTTCTTTCTTTGCTGCTACCCATGCGAACAGTGATCGTACCGTCTACACCGATCTGCTGGATTGTGCCGAGTTCACGATTGGTGACCCCCAACTCTCTTGATGGCGCCGTCCATTGCAACTGGTCTCGAGGCCGTATGAAACTTTCAGCAGCTTCAGTAACAGATCGCGGTGCTTTTGGATGTCATTTTTCGTGAGCCGAAGGCGATAACGGTCCCACTTGGTTTCATAGTCCATAACGTCGATGCGGGCGGATTCGAGTTGTTGATCAATTTCCGCAGAAGAGGCGAGACGAATTTCTGCCCTGAAACTGTTCTTCTTCGCACGAAAGATGACGAAATTGTGGGGTTGACCGTCTTTAGCGAGCCCGATGTAGAACTTGTTGTATTTCAGTTCGAGCTCCGGCGCGAAGGTCTTGATGAGTTCGAGTATTTCGTCAGCCAGGGCAACGGTCTGTTTGGTGCCCCGGTTCTCCCAGTAATTCCTATCGGTGACGGCCTGAACTTCCTCGTCCTCCTCCGGCATGCCGAGCGTGAGTGCATCGACCACCTTCGTGAACACAAGGCTGATCTATTCGCCGAAATTCCAGGCACTCATCTGAAGTGCTATCAGCGGAATAGAACCGTTGAACAGTGTCTTTCCGTTGTCTCAGCCAAGGGGTCCACACCACTGCCGATTACTGGTACAAGCGCTCGGGACGGGAATTTCACCGCGCCGCTCTTGAAGAGGAATGGAAGGCCCTGGCAGAGTGGCTGCTTTCACCTACTCGATAGGGACTGGCTTTCCTGCTACGAGCCACTGGAGTTGATGCGCTAGTCCTGCGTCCGCAAATGTTCTGGCGATAACATCGCGCCCTTCTGAAAAATGCTTCCATCCTTCATAGTGCAGAGGGACAATTTTCGCGTTTGGGAGAGCACGCGCTACCCGAACGCCTTCTTCTGCCGTAAACGTCACATGCGAAGGTGAAACCGGCACGCGCGCTGCGCCAAGAAAGAGCACCGCTATCTTGATAGGGAAACGCCTGAGCACTTCCTCCACGCCTTCGTACCAGACCGTATCTCCGGAAACATAAATGGCGTTTTCAGGATCATCTGTAAACTGCAGGACAAAACCAATCACTGGACCGCGGTCGCCACCTTCAGGGCCATGCCGGGCAGGGGCCCCGGTAACGCGGAGAATGCGCCCATCCGGACCAGGCAACTCGATTGTTTGCCAGTGAGCAAGGCCTGTCGCATTGCCGCCAAGACGCGCTGCGCCTTCCTCAGTCGTAATTACCTGGCCCGCAGAAGCAAGCAGTTCGCGTCCGGAGCGGTCGAGATTGTCAAAATGATGGTCGTGGCTCAGAAGGACCGCGTCTATCTTGTCCACGGATGCTGCATCCAGAGCAGGTCCCTCAGTCTTCCATAACGTAACCGGACCAGCTACATATTCTCCGCCTGCCGGATCAAACGCGGGGTCGGTGATCAGCTTCAATCGGTCAAACTCGATCAGAGCGGTCGGGCCGCCAATGTAGGTCATGCTGAGAGCAGCTTTCTTGGCCATGCAGAAAAGATGCTCAGGTAAAACGGTTAGATTCAGCAGCTATAAAACGTGGCGCACTGCGCGGCGGACGGCATCGGTCACAACTCCATAAACAGCGTGCGTGGCCCATTCGCTGAGGCGCTCGCGCGGCGGCTGAAGTTTAGTGGGAGCAGTAAGGCCCATCTTTGGCAACAGCGATTCGTGCGTCAGCTTATTGAGAGTAATGCCAAAGGCCGCGCCTTTCCACGCACCCATGGAAGGTTCAAATTCTACGGCTGCTCCGTAAACGGCTCCAGCAAGCGCTCCAAAGGCCCAGTGAATGCCCTGCATCGCGGTTTTCTGCTTCTCTGGAGGAAGCGGATGTCCTGTCACACGTTCAGCCAGAGCGACCGGGGGCGGAGTCTGACCTTCCGTGCGTGGAGGAAAAATCTGTTCGGCAACTTCTTTCGCACCTGCTCCCGCTAATCCGCCAACCAATCCAGCCAGTGCGCCCTTGAGCACAGATCGTGTTCGGCCTGTCATATTCGCTGAGATGCTATCAACAATATGAAGGAAAACCCAGGATAAAAAGGAAAAGCCGGACCACTTCGCAGGGCCAATCATCCTCGAGTCTAAGACTCTCAACATTTCTGTGGTTCTGGAATAGCGCCCTGCTGTGCAATTTCCACGACAGGCGTCCGCTTTGAGTTACGCTAAAATGAATAAGCGCCACAGCAACATATCTTCCAGAACGGGCCTGTAGCTCAACGGTCAGAGCAGGGGACTCATAATCCCTTGGTTGGGGGTTCGAATCCCTCCGGGCCCACCAAAATCACCTCATCCCCAAAAGCAGGAAAGGGCAGCCGTAGCTGCCTCTTCCTGCCTGTTTGAACAGATTTACTGGCGTGGACGGTGTGCCGTCGGACGCCGTGCCGGAGTCTTCTTGGCTGGCGCCGGCGGTTCACCATCTTTCAAGATGATCATCAGCGGGTTCTGCGTATAGGAATCAAAGGTCCCGATGTAGGTCACCTGAGTATTGGGCTGCGGCACTTCCTTAAGCGGGGTCTTCATGTTGATGGTGAAGTCCGCCTTTTGCGACTGCTTGGCGTCATCGGAAACCGCAAGCTGCACTGAGTCGGCGGTAGCGGAGATGACCGTGCCTGGGACCTGGACCGTCTGGCCTTTCAGCACGTCCCACACCTTTCCGGCATCTTCCGGTGAGCCGTTGGCCAGGATGAATTCCTTGTCGCCCAGCGCCAGGGTCTTCAGATCAGGCGTGCTGACAACAGCATTATGGGCGAGTTCCTGCGGAGACGGCGGCGGCGGAGCAGGTACCGGTTTGTAATCCGGCGGCGGGAAGAGATTGTTTTTGGCAAGCTGCTGGATCTGAGCATAGCCATCGAGCGTGTTCTGGCAGTTGGTGTCATTTGCGGCGCAATGGTACTTCTTGTACCAGTATTCGGCAGCCTTCTCGATCTGGTCTTTATACGGAGGCTGCGCAAACTGGGCTGCACGGGTGAGGAACCAGATGCCATTCACGAGGTCTTTCGGGTCCTGCTGGAGATAAGCATTGCCGAGATTGTACGTTGCCAGTAATCCAGGGCCGGACTGCGTCTGGGCCGGGTCTTTGTATGCCTTCAACTCGGCCGTGTATGCCTCAATGGCGGCTTTGTAGTCTTTCTTGGCAACGTCGTCTGCGCCAATGATGTCTTCCAGGATAGGAGTAGTTGTGTCCTTCAGCTTCTGATAATCAGCATCCGACAGCCGCTCAGGCTTAGGAGCATTCAGAGCGGTCTGTGCTTTGTTCGCCGCGTCGTCGAGTTTGGACTGGTCACCATTCGCAGTGCTTTTTTCAAGGTATGCGACGAAGAAAAGCGCACGAACGTTGTTCGGGTTGACAGCCAGGAGGCGCTTGGCTGCATCCAGTGTTTTGTTCACATCGCCTGTCTGTTGATAGGCAGCCATCAACTGCTCCAGCATGTCTTCTTTCACCACGCTGTTGGGATACTGTTGCAGAAACTGCTCAATCGCAGCGGCCTTTGCCGCAGGAGATGACTGGCCTACAGCATTGGTGTAGGCGTTATATTCGGCAGGGTCTTTAATGGTGATGGTTGTTCCCTGCTGCGCACCCTGGTTCTGGCCCTGACCATCGTCCAATGCCAGGGCAGCGGGGACAAATGGCACTGCCCCGGCAGTAACGGCCAAAACGGAAGCAAATACGACCTTCTTCATTCAACGCTCCTAGGAAAATCCTGAAATATTGCTGATGCGGATTGGAGGGTGCTCCACTTGCATGGAAGCATATCATTCTTTCGTGAGAGAGAACCCAATCTGTCCATGCAATGTGCGAATTATAAAAATCCACCGCTATGAGTGACAAGTAAACGCTTTTGACGCTCCCGTCAATCCGAAAATGTGATGCAGATACAGTGCAGCGCGTTGACTTGCTCATTTATTTGTAAATGACACCGCAGCTACGTTTAGAGTGCCGGGGAGTTTCGTCGGGTTCCCGCTATACTCAAACTCGCGAACAAAATTTCTTACAGGAGTGTTTCATGCCGGAAAACGAAGTGAAGATTACCGTCCGTCTGAATGGCCCTTACCGTGTGGAGGGGCCTGTAAAGCTGGTGGATGCCGAGGGCAGAGAATGGGACCTGTCCGGAAAGCCGGCCTTTTCGCTTTGCCGCTGTGGCGGGTCAGTGAACAAGCCTTTTTGTGATGGTACCCACTCGAAAATTGGCTTTCA
>Ga0209810_1003436_pt1 | contig 16647 bp, 16 predicted proteins | sample Coa_R1_7_FD_187159 | JGI IMG/M metagenome (GOLD analysis project Ga0209810, IMG submission 187159) | Surface soil microbial communities from Centralia Pennsylvania, which are recovering from an underground coalmine fire - Coalmine... | ecosystem: Environmental > Terrestrial > Soil > Unclassified...
AACGTCTACCGCTTCCCCGGCGCGAAGAAGCCGTTCGTGCGCTACGGAGCGAGGAACGACTGGGGACAGCCGCAGGTCTTCCTCGTCGCCCAGCGCCTGCACGGCTGGGAGCGGGTCTACCTGCCGCAGCGCCCGAACGGCGTGACCGGCTGGGTGCGCGACTCGGCGGTCGACCTCGCGCGCGACCCGTGGCGGGTCGTCGTCTCGCTCGGCGGGCACGAGGTCAGCGTCTACCGGCTCGGCAAGCGCGTGCTGCACGTGCAGGCCGGGGTGGGCCGCTCGGTGTCGAGGACGCCGCGCGGGAACTACTTCCTCGTCGAGCTGGCGAAGCAGCCGGATCCGCACGGCGCCTACGGGCCGTACGCGTTCGGGACCTCGGCCTTCTCGAACACGTACTACAGCTTCGGCGGCGGCCCGGGGCAGATCGGCCTGCACGGGACCGACGACCCGGCGGGGCTCGGCACCGACGTCAGCCACGGCTGCATCCGCATCCCCAACTGGGCGATCACGCGGCTCGCGCACGAGCTCCCGCTCGGCACGCCGGTCGTGATCAGGTAGGAACGCGCCCGCGGCGGACTGGCTCGTCCGTCGCGGGCGCCTTCGTCCTCTCGTCGTCGAACTCGACCTCGATCCGCTGGAAGCCCTTGAAGCGCTGCGCCTGCGCATAGGACGCGTACAGCTTCCGGTCGACGTCCGTGAGCTCGACGTCGTCGGTGAACGGCGTGAGAAGCGCACGCGGCCACTGACGGTGGTGGAGCACGACGTTCACCTCCACGCCGATCACCGCGAACAGCGCCTGCAGGTAGATGTAGGCGAGCAGGGCGAGCACGAGAGCGAAGGAGCCGTAGAGCTCGCTCGCGTGGGTGAGGCGGTGGGCGAGATACCGCGTTCCCTCGGCCTGCAGCACCTGCCACGACGCCGCGGCGATCAGCCCGCCGGTGAGGACGTCGCTCCAGCCGAGCTCGCGCGCGGTCAGCAGCTGGAAGGCACCGGCGAAGAGCGCCACGTTCAGCGCGTAGGCGAGCAGCTCGCCGAGGATGGTCAGGCCGGGCCCGATCCCGGTGCCGCCGATCGTCTGCACCGTGCTGACGAAGACGGTGAGGCCGGTCGTCGCGACGATCCCGCCGCCGAGCAGGAGCAGCAGCAAGAGGCTGCGCAGGCGCGAGGTGAGCGGGTTCGGCTGCTCGTTGCGCGGGATCCCGTACATCTGGTTGAACGCCGCCTGGGACGCCTGCATGATCCCGAGCCCGCCGTAGAGGCTGCCGACGATGCCGATCGCGAGCGCGGCGCCGCTCCCCTTGAAGGACGAGACGTTGTGCCGCAGCTGCGGGCCGACGATGGGGAAGTCGCGCAACGCGGAGCCCGCCAGACGCTGCTGCAGCGCCGGGTCGCCGTGGAGGACGAAGCCGACGGTGCTGAAGAAGAGCAGCAGGAGCGGGAAGAGCGAGACGAAGCCGTAGTACGTGATCAGCGCGGCGAGGTAGATCGCGCGGTCGTCGAAGACCTTGTAGCCGACCGCGATCGGGATCCCGAGCCACGAATGCCGGCGCTGGAAGGCGTCGAAGCGGGCGACGGGCTTCACGCGCGGGTGTTACCCGCTCGCGCCGGACGCTAGAGCTACGCGACGAGCGACGCGGCGGCGAGGGCGCGGAGCATGTCGCTCGTGGTACGCCCCCGCCGCCGCGGCTGCACGGCTATTTCAGGATGGTCGAGCAGTACTGCGGCGACCCGTCCGCCGGGCTGGCGCAGTTCTCGTTCTGGTCGAACTGGAGCTGCTGGCCGAAGTCGTCCGTCGTCCCCGGATAGTCGCCACCGTAGGTGAACGCGTTCAGCGTCCCGTTCCACGCGTACCACGGGTAGGTGCAAAACGGCCCTCCGTAGCCGGAGCAGGTCGTCGGCCCGACGAACGAGTTGCCGAGGACCTCCGCCTCGCCGCCCGTGTCCGAGACGGCCGCCCACGACTTCGCAGTGCTCCCGTCGCCGAAGGTGACTCCCTTGATCTGAAGCGGCTTGAACAGCAGCCAGCTCGGCACGTCGAACGAGTAGCACGGCGGCTTGGTCGCGCTGCCGGGGATGCAGTACTTGCCCGCCGGCGTCGTGTAGTTCCCGGTATGTCCGATCTCCCAGACGATGCCGTTCGGCGCGTCGTTGACGAGCCCCCAGCCGAGCGCGTTGCCGATCTTCTGCACGGAGTACGCCGGCATGAGGGGCCCGTCGTGCTTGCTGTTCAGGACGATCGTCCCGGAGTGGCCCGTCGTCAGGTCGGTGACGGTGATGTGCATCCCGTCCTGCGCGGCCGTCACGTACTGGTGGTCGGTGATCGTGTCGCCTGCGTGCATCAGCAGCGGGCCGCCGGTCGCGCTGTCCGTCAGCATCGCGTTGAACGCGGCCGACTCGGCGTCGCCGTGGGGCGAGACCTCCCAGACCGGCGCGCACGCGGTGTAGGTGTTGGCGGAGTAGCTGACGTCGTAGCCGCCGTTCGAGGTGCAGTTGGTCGTGATGCTGTTCGGATAGAACTGCAGCTCGAGGAACGCCTGGCCGAAGAGGCTGTTCGGATCGCTGACGCTGCCGCCGATCCAGAACGTCGGCCCGACCGAGTCGACCTGGCCGACCTGTGCCTTCGCCGTCCCGGCCTCGTCCGTCGGCAGCACGAGCGTCCAGGTCAGGTTCTGCGCCGAGCCGGCGCGGTTCGACAGCGGGTCGAGCTCGGGCTCGTCGTGGCCGGTACAGCTCGCCGTGTACCAGACGTAGTCCTGCGGATGGTGCCCGATGCAGAGCGACTGCCCGCTGCCGCCGGCGGCGGCGCGCGGAGCCGTGGCTGCGCCCGCGATGACGGCGGCCAGCGCCGCTGCGAGCGCGATCGAGCAGAGAAGCCGGAGACGCATGCGTACCCCTCCTCGTTGGTGACCGACGCGAGCTTGACCGATGGCGTGTCTGCGCGCAACCGCCCGTGCGGCTAGCGCGCCCAGCCGTGCTCGAGCAGCTCGCGCGTCTCCTCGACGCCCGTCGCCCAGACCCGGAGGACGTCCTCGTCGGGCAGCTCGTAATACCCGCCGTACTGGCCGTCGCCCGCGGTCTCGCGCATCGCGCGCGGGTGCGCCGGAAGCGGCTGCCGAAGCGGCTCCTTGCGCTCGCCCGGCAGCTCGACGCCGGGCAGGCGCGTCCACGGGAAGTTCTCCATCCACGACGCATGGCTGGCGCCGGCGTCCAGCTCCTGCACGAGCGCCCAGACCCGCGGCCCGACCCACCAGTTGTGGAAGAGCACCTCCGCGTCCTCGTGCGCGGCGCCCCACTCGCGCCGGCCGGCGTCGACCGGCGCGTTCCCGCCGTGCCCGTTCACGATCAGGATCCGCCGGAAGCCCTGCCCGAGCAGCGAGTCGAGCAGGTCGCGCACGACCGCGAGCAGCGTCTCGGCGCGCAAGGTCGGCGAGCCGGGATACGCCGCGAAGCTCGGCGTGAGGCCGTAGGCGAGCACGGGCAGCACGGGCACCCCGAGCGGCTCCGCCGCCTCGGCCGCGACGCGCTCGGCGAGAATGTTGTCCGTCTCGAGCGAGAGGAAGGCGTGCTGCTCCGTCGAGCCGATCGGCAGGACGATCCGGTCGTCGCCGGCGAGGTACTCCTCGAGCCGGAACCAGTTGAGGTCGCGGACGCGCACGGTCAGAGTATGCGCGTGAGCGTCGTCCCCCACGAGCAGGAGCACGAGGAGGAGGAGCTTCCCGCGTGGAGCCTGCCGGCCGAAGCCGTCGAGCGGATCCGCGTCCCCGTCACGCTCCCGGAGCAGGTCACGCGCGAGTGGGCATGGGGAGGCTCCACCGGCGCGGGAGTCCGCGTCTGCATCCTCGACTCCGGCGTCGAGCTCGACCATCCGCTCGTGGGCCGCGTCGACCGCTCGGTGGCGGTGCTGCGCGACGAGGACGGCGAGCTGCAGGTCGTCGAGGACGCCGAGGGAGATCTCTGCGGGCACGGCACCGCCTGCGCCGGGATCGTCCGGTCGCTCGCGCCCGACTGCGAGGTGGTGAGCGTGCGCGTGCTCGGCGCGGGCTACACCGGCGGCGGCGAGATCCTGCTCAGGGGGCTGGAATGGGCGATCGAGCAGGGATTCGGCGTCGTGAACATGAGCCTCTCCACGACGCGGACGAAGTACGTCGAGCGGTTGCACGAGCTCGCCGACCGCGCCTACTTCCGTCGCGTGCTCCTCGTCGCGTCCGCGCACAACATGCCGGTCGAGAGCTTCCCGTGGCGCTTCGCGAGCGTCGTCTCCGTCGGCAGCCACGAGGAGCCCGATCCGCTCACCTTCTTCTACAACCCGAGCCCGCCGGTGGAGTTCTTCGGGCGCGGTCTCGACCTCGACGTCGCTTGGCTCGGCGGCGCGACGCTGCGCTGCACGGGCAACAGCTTCGCGACGCCGCACATCGCCGGCATCTGCGCGCTCGTGCTCGGCAAGCATCCCGAGCTGACGCCGTTCCAGCTCAAGAGCGTCCTCTACCAGACGGCCACGAACAGCGGAGGCGGCGGATGAGCGAGCTCGAGGCGGCGGTGGCCGCAGGCGTGCTGGGAGCGGACGAGGCACACCGGGCGCTGCTGCAGGCGACGGTGGAGGTCGCGCGGGCGATCTTCGGCGCCCAGGCGGCGTCGGTCTTCCTGCTCGACGAGCCGGCCGACGAGCTCGTCTTCGAGGCCGTGGCGGGCGAGGGGGAGGGCGAGCTGATCGGCCTCCGCTTCCCGGCGGGGACGGGAATCGCCGGCTGGGTGCTGACGACGAGGCAGCCGCTCGTGATCGACGACCTCAGCGCCGACACGCGCTTCTCCCGCCAGGCGGCCGAGTCGACCGGCTACGTGCCGAAGAACATGATGGCCGTCCCGCTGCTCGTCGAGGAGCGCGCGCTCGGCGTGCTCGAGGTGCTAGACCGGCCGCCGGAGACGCGCGTCCGGCTCGCCGAGGTCGACCTGCTCGGGCTCTTCGCGCACCAGGCCGCGATCGCGCTCGACCTGCTGCAGAAGGCCCGGCGGGCGCGCGAGGCGCTGGCGGGCGAGGGCCGCCTCGCGCCGCTGGCCCGGATCGCGGGCCGCCTGGAGGAGGACGACCGCGCCGCCGCTCTCGAGCTCCTGCAGGCGCTGGAGAGGCTGCTGCGCTAGCCCGCGAGCGCGCCCGCCGGCAGGCGCGAGGTGACGACGTTCTCCGCGGCCGCGAGCGTCGGGTCGTGGCCGGTGACGGCGGCGAGGAAGTCGTTGCGCGCGATCGCGTAGAAACGGAGCGCGTCCGCCGCGCGCACGGTCGCCGTTCGCGGCACGTCGCGCAGAAGGGCGATCTCGCCGAAGAAGCCTCCCGGCCCGAGCTCGCGCTCCGAGCCCTCGAGCTCCACGATCGCCCGACCCTCGGCGATGACGTAGAAGTGATCGCCGGCGTCGCCGCGCGAGACGACGGGTTGTCCGGCGGCGGCCGTGACCGGCGTGGCCGCTCCCGCGAGGCGCTCGAGCACGGGCTCCGGGAGCTCGGCCAGGAACTCGATCCCGCGCAGCAGCTCGAGCGGCTCGAACGCCGGCTCGGCCTCGGCGTCGACTCGCCGCAGCAGCGGCCAGAACGGCACGAGCAGGGCGGGGGCGAAGACGCCCACCGCGATGAGGGCTCCGTGCGCGCCGAGCCAGCTGACGAGGGCCGGCGTCGCCACCGCGCCGAGCGCGAGCGAGGCGAGCATCAGGGTCTGCAGGACGGCGAACACCCGCCCGAGCACCTCGTTCTCGGCCGAGCGCTGCACGAGCGTGATGCCGTTCACCTGGACGAGGATCGAGCCGACGCCGAGGGCTCCCATGAGCACGAGCGCCGGCCCGAGCGAGGAGACCATCGCCGCGAGAGCGAGCGGGATGGACGAGAGCAGGATCCCGAGCGCGAAGCCGCCGGCGAGCCGGCGCTTCAGCGCCAGGGCCGCCACGACGACTGCGCCGGCCACGCTGCCGAGCCCGATCGCGGTGTTGAGCCAGCCGACTCCCGCGTTCCCGCTGTGCAGGAGCTTGAGCGCGATCACGACGATCAGCACCTCGAGGGCTCCGTCGACGACCATCTGCGCCGTGTTCAGCCCGACGACGACGCGGAGCGCCGGGCGGCGCAGGACGGCGGCCAGCCCCGCGGTCAGCTCGGGCAGGAGCGGCGAGCGCGCCTCCCGCGCCGGAGGACGGTCGCGCGGGACCTGCACGACGAAGACGGCCGACCAGGCGAAGAGCGCTCCGGTCAGCGCGAACACGGCCGACGGGCCGCTGAGCGCCAGCAGGACACCGCCGACTCCCGGGCCGGCGAACATCCCGACGCTCGAGATGGTGTTGCCGACGACGTTCGCCGCCGTCAGCTCGTCGGGCGAGTCGACGAGCAGCGGGATCAGCGCTCCCTGCGCGGGGCCGTAGGAGCCGGACACGATCGTCGAGCTGACCGCGAGCACGTAGACGATGTAGGCGCTGCCTCCGCTGCTCGCGACCGCGGTCATTCCCGCGAAGAGCGCCACGCGGATGAGATCCGCGCTGAGCATGAGCCGTTGCCGCGACCAGCGGTCGGCGAGCAGGCCGAGCCACGGAGCGGCGATCGCCGCGAACGCGAAGCGGGCGAAGAAGATGAGCCCGACTGCCCGCGTGCCGCCCGCGTGGAAGGCGTAGACCGGCAGCGCGACGCCGTAGGCCCACGTTCCGAGCGTCGATCCCATCCCGGCCAGCTGCACGCTCCGGACGCGGCGATTCGCGAAGACGCGCCTGAACGCCTGCAATGACCCGGAGAAGCGCCGCACGCGGAGAGGATCGCAGCCTTTGTTGCGACTTTGAAGAGGCGGTGGGAAGATTCGTGTCCGCAGTCGCGTCTAGTGAGATGACCGCGCCTGACAGAGGCGTCAAGATTCGAAGGAGGAGCAATGTCCGACGAGCAGCGCAAGGACGAGGAGACCGAGGTCGAGGCCCATCGTGGTGGTCTCGGGATGAACGACGAGCCGCAGGACGAGGGCGACGTCGAGGCTCATCGCGGCGGTCTCGGCCGCGGCACGAACGCCGCGCACGACGAGGTGGACAACGACGACGACGACGTCGAGGCTCACCGCAGCGGGCTCGGCAGGCCGACGCTCGGCTAAGTCCGGCAGAGACGGTTTCTGTCCGTGAAAGGCCCGGCGCGGCCGCCGGGCCTTTCACGTGGTCCGACCCGCGGTCGTCGCAGCGGTCTGCGCGTCGGCCGCCAGGCGGTCGGCCTCCGCGACGCGGGAGTCGCCGGCCGCGGCGGTGAGGTTCACGGCCACCAGCTCGCGCGCGCCCCGGGCGACGCCGGCGGCGATCGCCGACGCCGCGGCGGCGTCCGCCTGGACGCGCGGCTCGCCGCTGGCCGCGACGGCGGCACAGAGCTCCGCGACGTCCGCCGCCAGGCGCGCCAGCCGGAGCGGCGGCTCCGCGGCGTCGGCGAGCGCGCGCCCGAGCGCGTAGTCCCGCCGCTCCGCCGATGCATCGGCCGCCGGCCTCTCCTGCGCCTCGAGCGCCCGCCGGTAGGCCTCGGCGTCCTCGTCGACGAGCCCCAGCGCGCGCTCGCGGAGAGACTCCGCCTGCGCGGCCGCGCCGACCGCGCCGGACCACGAGCCGGACGAGAGGCGTGCCGCCTTCTGGGCGACGGCTGCGGCGGCGGCGAGGGCGGCGGCCAGCGCCGACCCCGCGGCCGGCACGGGACGCGGCGCGGCCAGCTCCTCGAGGAGCGCGGTGAGGGAGAGCTCGGTGAGCACGGAGGGAGTGTCTCACCGCCGCGCGCCTTCCGGGTGGTCAGACCGCCTTGAGGAGCTGGCGCAGCCGCGAGACGACGAGCGGCGAGGGCTCGAATCCGGCAGCGGCGATCGCGCTCTCGAGGTCAGCCTCGAGCCGCCGCCTGAACGCGGCGTCCGCCTCCGCCCGCGCCACGAGCTCGTCGAGCGTCGCGCGCGCGGCCGGCAACTCCTGCGCCGCCTCGATCCAGCCCTGGGGTGCCGGCGGCAACAGGCGCAGCAGCTGTCCGATCCGTTCCTCGTCGTATCCGGTCATCTCACTACTCATGACGCGCGAGGGGCACGCTTCCTTCCATCGAGTTCGACGCGGACTTTGTCGAGGCAGCGGGAGATGCGGCTCGCGATCGTCCCGGCCGGGATCTGAAGCGCCTCCCCGATCGTGCGATAGCTCTCGTCCCGGCAGAAGAAGCGGTCGAGGATCTCGCTGCACGGCCGGCCGACCGCCTCGAGCGCCGCCCGCACGGCCATCGCCTCGTCGAGGCTCGCGAGCACGTCTTCCATCGCCGCCGCGTCCGGATCCGCCTCGCCCGGCGCGTCGCGCGCGGCGACGCGCAGCCGGTCGATGCAGAGTCTGCGGGTCAGCTGCGCGAGCCAGGGGCGGACGGCGTCGTCGCTGCGCAGCTCGGGCAGCCTCTCGTACGCGCGCGCGAACACCTCCTGGAAGACGTCCTCGCAGTCGTGGTGCGCGAGCCGGAAGCCACGGACCGCGATGGCGTAGACGTAGCGGGAGAAGCGCTCGACGAACTCGTTCCACGCGGCGGGATCGCCGTCGCGGCAGCGGGAGACGAGTTGCGCGTCGGTCTGGTCGGTGGCCGCCATGGCCGGACGATAGAACGTTCGCAGGCCGGTTACGAACCGGATTCAGCGGAGCCAGGGCCGTAGAGCGGCCTCGACCTCGTGCGAGTGCTGCAGCGAGAGCAGCTTCGCGGCGACGCGCCCGTCGTCGAGGACGAGGACGGCCGGGATCTCCTCGACCTCGTACTCCCGGGCGAGCTCGGGCCGCGCGTCCACCGAGACACGGACGAGCTCGAACGTCTCGTGGTTCCGGCGGCGCTGCAGCACCTGGGCCACGAGCGCCTCCGCACGGCGGCACCGTCCCGAGCGCGGCGAGTGGAAGAAGAGGAGCTTCGGCTGCTCGATCTCCCGCTGCACGGGCCGTGCGTCGAGGGTGTAGGCGCGGCTCCCCACCCGCAGCGCGACGTGCTGCAGCCCCCAGTGCTGCGCCCACTCGCGCGCGTTCGCGAGCACCGCTCGCAGGACGCGCGGCTTCGCGTCCGGGATCGTCACCCGGCAGCCGTCGTCCGCGTTCGAGGAAAGGCGAGGTGCGTAGGCCCGGAGGCGGTCGGCCAGGTCGACGCCGGCGACGATGTCCGGGACGTCGACCACGACCCTGCGGAGCGAATCTGCCATACTGCAGGTAATATTTCATCGTATTACGATCTTTAAACGCTCGACGAGCAGCCCGGCGTGCTCCTCGGTGAAGACGAGCGGCGGCCGGATCTTGAGCACGTCGTCGCGGGAACCGGTCCGGCCCACCAGGACGCCGTGCTCGCGCAGGTCGTCGGCGATCCGCCGCGCCGTTTCCGGGTCGCGGAATTGGACGCCGGCGAGCAGGCCGCTGCCGCGGACCTCGACGATCGCGTCCGTCTCGAGCGCGCGGATCGAGGAGCGCAGGCGCTCGCCGACGGCCGCGGCGCGCTCCGGCAGCCGCTCGTCCTCGAGCACGTCGAGCACGGCGAGCGCCGCGGAGGCCGCGACGGGGTTGCCGCCGAAGGTGCTGAAGGTGCGGCCGGCGTACGGGAAGCGCTCGGCGAGCTCGCGCCGGGTCACGAGCGCGGCCACGGGATAGCCGTTGCCCATCGGCTTGCCGAGCGTCACGACGTCGGGCCGGATTCCGTGCCGCGCGAACGACCAGAGCGTTGGACCCGTGCGGCCGTGTCCCGCCTGCACCTCGTCCGCGACGTAGAGCCCGCCGGCCGCGTGCGTGCGCTCGACCAGGAGGTGCAGCTCCTCCGGCCCCGGCTCGTGGATCCCGTCGCTCATGAGCGCGCCGTCGAGGAACGTCGCCGCGAGGCCGCCGCCGAGCCGTGCGACCGCGGCCTGCAGCGCAGGCGCGAAGCCCGAGCCGGCGACCGGCGGCGGGATGCGCGCCACGTGCGGCGGCGCCGCGCCGGACGGCCACTCCTCCGGCGAGAGGTCGCTGACGGCCGCCGTGACGCCGTGGTACGCGTGCTCGGTGACGATCGCGCCCGTGTTGCCGGTCACGCCGGTCGCCAGCCGCCAGGCGAGGTCGTTCGCCTCGCTGCCGGAGTTGAGCAGCACGACCGTGTCCAGTCCCGCGTCGTCCGGCATCGTCGCGAGCAGGCGCTCGGCCAGCTCGACGAGCGGCTCGTAGAGGTAGCGCGCGTGCGTGTTGAGGAGGCGCGTCTGGCGGGCGACGGCCTCGCTGACGCGCGGATGGCAGTGCCCGACCACGGGGACGTTGTTGTACGCGTCGAGCAGCCGGCTCCCGTCGGGCTCGAACAGCCAGACACCCTCGCCCCGGGCGACGTGCACCGGCCGCGAGTACGTCAGCCGCGTGAGGAGCGCGCCGGTGGCTCGCCCGCGGCGCTCGGCGAGCTCCTCGTCCGGCGCGTGCGGCCGGCCCGCGCCGAGCTCCGCGGCGACCCGCTCCGGCCCGAGCTCGTCGAGCAGCTCGAGCAGCGGCCAGGAGTCGGCGTCCCACGCCTGGATGTACTCGGCGTTCTCCGGATAGCGGCGCGTCCGCCAGGCGCTGATCGCGACGATCGCGGCGAAGCGGGCGGCGATCAGCTCGCCGAGCAGCTCGAGCTCCGGCGGCTCGAGCGGCAGCCGCGCCTGGTAGCCGTCGAGAGCGAGCCGCGCGACGCGGAAAACGTCCTCGCCCGGCCGCCCGCGCAGCAGCGAGGCGACGCCCACGGCGAGGTCGGCGGCCTGCGCGCTGAAGGAGCAGTCGCCGAAGTCGACGATGCCCGCGATCCGCCCCTCGTCGTCGAGGAGGACGTTGTCGAGGTTGAGGTCGCCGTGGACGACCTGTCCGCGCAAAAGGGGCCAGCGCGGCAGCACGCGCTGCTCGAAGCGCTCGACCGTCCGCCGCACGAGCGCCCGCCTCACCCCGTCCTCGATCGCGTCGAGCACGTCGAGCAGCCGCGGCGTCTGCCGCACGTCCCAGAGCAGCTCGCGTCCGGCCGCGGGATGGAAGAACGAGCGCAGCGCGAGGTTGAGGCGCGCGTGGGTGTCGCCGTACGCGCGGACGGCGGAGTCGGAGAGGTCCGGGCCGCCCTTGTGCCCGCGCAGGCGCTCGAACAGCCGTACGTGGTGGCCCTCGTACACCGCGCGCGGCGCGAGCGGCCGCGCCACGGGAAGGCCCGGATCGAGCGCCGCGACATGCGCGATCGCGGCCGCCTCGAGGTCGAGCACGTCCCCGTTCTCGGCGCTGTTCGAGATCTTGAGGACCGCGCCGGCGCCGCCGTCCTCGATCAGGAACGTCTGGTCGCGCTCGCTGCCGAGATCGACGGCCCGTCCCTCGAGGCCGAAGACCTCGGCCGCGATCTTCGCGACCTGCTCCGGCGTATAGCCCGGCGGCGTCGCTTCGAGGACGGACGTCACGCGTAGAGCTCGAGCCCGTGCGGCTCGACGATCGTGTTGCCGCCGTCCACGACGAGCGACTGGCCGGTGACGTAGCTCGCCTCGTCGGAGGCGAGGAAGGCGACGAGCGCCGCCACCTCGTCCGCCGTGCCGGGCCGGCCGGCGGGCGTGTGCCGTCCCGCCTCCAGCTCGTCCGGCTCCGACGAGGCCGTCGCGATCCAGCCCGGCGCGACGGAGTTGACGGTCACCCCGTCGCGGCCGTGCTCGATCGCGAGCGTCCGCATCAGCCCGTCCAGCGCTCCCTTGGCGGCGGCATACGCGCCGGAGCCGGGCGCGCTCACGAGCGGGCCGGTCACCGAGGAGACCATCACGATCCTCCCGTGCCGCGCCTCGACCATGCCCGGGAGCACCGCCTGGGTCAGGTGGAATGCCGTCTCGAACGTGATCGCGAGCTGGTGGCGCAGCTCCTCCGGCGGGAGCTCGGCGACCCGCGAGCCGCCGGCGTCGTCGCCGGTCTGCACCATCCCGGCCGCGTTGACGAGGATCCCGACCCGACCCGCCGCGTCGGCGAGGGACCGCGCCTGCGCCCGGTCGGCGAGATCGGCGACGTGGCCGCTCGCCTCGGCGCCCTCCCGCCGCAGCTCCTCGGCGCGCTCGTGGATCCGCTCCGTCGTGGAAGTGACGGCGACGCGCGCGCCGAGCCGAGAGAGCAGGCGCGCGCACGCGAAGCCGATTCCCCGCTCGCTGCCGCAGCCGGTCACCAGGGCCGTGCGGCCGCTCAGGTCGAAGGGGCGCGAAGCCGCCATGCGCCGACTCTACCGCGGCTAAATCCCTCGTTCGGGGCGGCGGGCTCCCCCTTTTGCGGGACGAGCCGCCACCTGCATCGCCCTACGTTCCGCCGGCTGATCGTCTCGTAATCGAGCATCTGCGGCGTTCTGCGGCAACAGGGCGGTCGCGAAGGAGGTAGCGGTGAGGGCGTCCGTCACGACGAGGGACGGAATGGGCGGGCGGAAGCGCCATCTGTGGCGCATCGTCGTGCTCGCAGTGGTGGTCGCTGCCGTACTCGGCAAGCACCAGGGCGCTTCGTGGGGCTCGTCGGCGTACGACCCCTCGAGCGATCCGTACTCGATGCAGAACATCACTCAGGCCGACGGCGTGCAGGCGTGGTGGCAGGCCGGCTACACGGGCCAGGGCGTCGACGTGGCGCTGATCGACACGGGTGTCTCCCCGGTGCCGGCGCTGAGCGGAAACGGCAAGATCGTCAACGGACCGGATCTTTCGCTCGAGTCGCAGAACCCGAGCTTGCAGTACCTCGACACGAACGGTCACGGCACGTTCATGGCGGGGATCATCGCCGGCAACGACGGACAGCCCGGCGGCTACCGCGGCGTCGCCCCCGACGCGCGGATCCTCTCCCTCAAGGTCGGCGACACGGACGGCGGTGTCGACGTGAGCCAGATGATCGCGGCGATCGACTGGGTCGTGCAGCACCGGCACGACAACGGAATGAACATCCGGGTCATCAACCTCTCCTACGGGACGAACTCGACCCAGCCCTACGCGGTCGACCCGCTCGCGTACGCGGCCGAGCAGGCCTGGAAGGCCGGCATCGTCGTCGTGGCGGCGGCGGGCAACTCGGGCTTCCAGAAGTACTCGCTCGCACCCGGCCTCGCCGATCCGGCGTACGACCCGCAGATCATCGCGGTCGGCGGCGCCGACACGATGGGCACGCCGTCGCTGCGGGACGACCAGGTCGCGGCGTACTCGGCGGACGCCGCCAGCTGCAGCCGCGGCTGCCGGGCCCCGGACATCGTGGCCCCCGGCACGCACATGCAGGGCCTCCGTGACCCGGGCTCCTACATCGACCAGAACTATCCGGGCGGCGCGCTCGGCGACCAGTACTTCCGCGGCAGCGGCACCTCCGAAGCGACTGCCTTCACGACCGGCGCCGTCGCCCTGCTGCTCCAGAAGTACCCGCAGGCGACGCCGGACCAGGTGAAGGCGATGCTCATCGCCAGCTCCGACAAGCTGCACTCCTTCAACTGGAAGGACGCCGGCTCCGGCGAGCTCGACCTGAACGCGCTGCTGACCGCGCCTCTGCCCTCGCCGCTGAATGCAGCGCAGTCCCAGATCCCCTCGACCGGCACCGGATCGCTCGAGGCCGCACGCGGCTCCGACCACCTGACCTTGAACGGCGTCGTGCTCCAGGGTGAGCAGGACATCTTCGGCAACCCGTTCAACTCGACGCAGATGGCTGCGCTCGAGGCCGCGGGATCGAGCTGGTCGGGCGGCAGGTGGAACGGCTCCAGCTGGTCGGGCAACTCGTGGAGCGGCAGCTCGTGGAGCGGCAACAGCTGGTCGGGCAGCCCGTGGAGCGGCTCCAGCTGGTCGGGCAGCTCGTGGAGCGGCAGCTCCTGGAGCGGCTCGAGCTGGAGCGGATCCAGCTGGTCGAGCGCGCAGTGGCTCGGCGCCAGCTGGGGTCGCTGATCCGCTCGTAACGACTCGCGAAGGGGGCCGGCGCACGATGGCCGGCCCCTTTTTCGTGGGCGGAAATATCCCCCTTTTGAGATCCCCCAACAGTGTGAGGAATCTCCTGTCGCACCGACATACCGTGCGAGGGCAGATCGTCTGGTAATCGAATTGCGGCCTGTTCTGCGGCACAGGACGGTCGCGCGGGAGGAAGGCATGCGGTCGTCCTCGCAGGACGGAATGAGATCGAAGCGGCGGTATCTGTGGCGGGCCCTCGTGGTCGCCGCGGTGTTCGCAGCGCTTCTCGGCAAGCATCCGGGCGCTTCGTGGGGCTCCTCCTCCTACGACCCCACGGCCGACCCGTACTCGATGCAGAGCATCACGCAGGGTGACGGCGCCCAGGCGTGGTGGCAGGCCGGCTACACGGGCCAGGGCGTCGACGTGGCGCTGATCGACACGGGTGTCTCCCCGGTGCCTGCGCTCAGCGGCAACGGCAAGATCGTGAACGGCCCCGACCTTTCGCTCGAGTCCCAGAACCCGAGCTTCCGCTACCTCGACACGAACGGTCACGGCACGTTCATGGCGGGGATCATCGGCGGCAACGACGGGCAGCCCGGCGGCTACCGCGGCGTGGCCCCCGATTCGCGGATCCTCTCGGTCAAGGTCGCCGACGCGGACGGCGGCGTCGACGTCAGCCAGGTGATCGCGGCGATCGACTGGGTCGTGCAGCACCGGCACGACAACGGGATGAACATCCGCGTCATCAACCTTTCCTACGGGACGAACTCCTCGCAGTCGTTCCTCGTCGACCCGCTCGCCTTCGCGGTCGAGCAGGCGTGGAAGGCCGGCATCGTGGTCGTCACGGCCGCCGGCAACACGGGCCTCGGCTCGGGTCTCGAGGATCCGGCCTACGACCCGTGGGTGATCTCGGTCGGCGCGGCCGACACGATGGGCACGCAGTCGATGAGCGACGACCAGCCCGCCGCGTTCTCCGCGGGCGCGAGCTGCACCGGCACGGCGGCCATGGGCTGCCGCGCCCCCGACCTGCTCGCGCCGGGTGCGCACATGCAGGGCCTGCGCGACCCGGGTTCGTACGTCGACCAGAACAACCCGAACGCGGCGCTCGGCGACCAGTACTTCCGCGGTAGCGGCACCTCCGAGGCCGCCGCCTACGTGACCGGCGCGGTCGCCGACCTGCTGCAGAAGTACCCGCAGCTGTCGCCGGACCAGGTCAAGCAGATGCTCGTCGACAACTCCGACACCCTCCCGGGCTACTCGCCCCTCGCCCAGGGCGCCGGCGAGCTCGACCTGAACTCCCTGCTCTCGGCGACGCCTCCCCGCTACCTGAACGTCTTCCACCTGCTCTCCTGGGGCACGGGCTCCCTCGAGGCCTCCCGCGGCACGAACCACCTGTCGCTGGGCGGCACCCTCCTCCAGGGCGCTCAGGACATCTTCGGCCAGCCCTTCAACTCGCTGAAGATGGCCTACCTCGAGGCCAACGGCTCGAGCTGGTCGGGCGGCACGTGGAACGGCTCGCAGTGGACGGGCAACTCCTGGAGCGGCAACTCGTGGAGCGGCTCGAGCTGGAGTGGATCCAGCTGGTCGGGCAGCTCGTGGAGCGGCTCCAGCTGGAGCGGCCTGACGTGGTCGGGTAACTCCTGGAGCGGCTCCAGCTGGTCGGGCAGCTCGTGGAGCGGCAGTTCCTGGAGCGGTTCGAGCTGGAGCGGGTCGAGCTGGTCTGGTGACTCGTGGCTCGGGGCGAGCTGGGGCCGCTGAGTCGAACGTTCTCTGAAGGGGCGGCGCAGGACCGGCCGCCCCTCTCCTGTGCCTGCGTAAATCTGCCGATACAGGTTGGGCGATGACCACTGCGGCCGACCTTCGCATCGCGTTCGCGGGCGCCTGGCGCGTCTGGCTCTTCAACGTCGGGATTGCCGCCGCCTGCGCCGGCATCTGGACGTTCGCGCTGCGGCACTGGGGCGCGCCGCATCTCGTCGGCGGCCCGCACCTGCAGTGGTGGATGCTCGCGATCGCGTTCTACCTCGCCGAGGTGTTCGTCGTGCACCTGCAGTTCCGCAAGCAGGCGCACACGCTCTCGCTGACGGAGATCGGGCTCACGCTCGGACTGCTTCTCGCCTCGCCGATGGCGCTTTTCGTAGGCCAGCTGGCCGGCACCTTCCTGGCGCTGACGATCAACCGGTGGCGCAGCCAGCGGCTGCTCGTCAAGCTCTTCTTCAACGCGGCCGAGCTGCCGCTGTGCAGCGGGATCGCGCTCGTCATCTTCCGCTCCGTCGTCGACACCGGGGACTCGCTCCCGCACGTCTGGCTGCTCGCGCTGCTCGCGGCGGCGGTAGCCCACACGACCGGCGTCGTCCTCGTCTCCACCGTGATCGCGATCCACGAGGGGCGGTTCCACGCGCCGCAGCTCTCGCGGACGCTCGTGACGTCGCTCGTCGGAGCGCTCGCGACGGCCTGCCTCGGGCTGGCCGCGGTCGAACTGCTCGGCGTGCGGCCGCTCGCCGTCCTCCTCCTGGCGGTTCCGGTCCTCTCCTGCGTCCTCGCTTTCCGCGGCTACATGACCCAGCGGGAGCAGCGCGAGCACGTCGAGTTCCTCTACGAGTCGATGCGGGCGACGCAGGGCGCGCCGGAGTTCGGCCTCGCCGTCGGGCAGCTGCTCGTCGCCGCGCGGCGCCTGCTGCGCGCCGAGTACGCCGAGATCCTGCTCCTGCCGCCGAGCGAGGACGAAGGCCCCCTGCGCAGCGTCAGCGGCTCGGAGGGCGAGCTCCTCATGCATCCGGAGGAG
>Ga0209810_1003441_pt1 | contig 16634 bp, 13 predicted proteins | sample Coa_R1_7_FD_187159 | JGI IMG/M metagenome (GOLD analysis project Ga0209810, IMG submission 187159) | Surface soil microbial communities from Centralia Pennsylvania, which are recovering from an underground coalmine fire - Coalmine... | ecosystem: Environmental > Terrestrial > Soil > Unclassified...
AATCGCGTTGACCGTCACCCCCTTCGGGGCGCAATCGAGCGCCATTGCCTTCGTGAGCATGACGGCGCCACCCTTCGAGGCGCAATAGGCGGCGCGGCCGGCAGACGCGACCAGCCCAGTGACCGAGGCGATATTGATGATACGACCCGCGCGTGACTTGACGAGATAAGGCATGGCGGCCCGAGAACACAGATAGATGCTCTTCACGTTCACCGCCATCACCCGGTCCCACTCGTCCTCTGACAGCTCTTCGACCGTTCCGAGCTGGCCAATGCCGGCGTCGTTGACGAGGATGTCGAGCTGCCCGAACTGACCCACGACGCCCTCGATCGCCCGCTCGACCTGGTCCCCAACGGTGACGTCGACGGTCATCGCGATCGCTCGGGTTCCGCTCGCAGCCAGTCGCTCCGCGGTTTCGCGGCTTCCCTGCTCATTCTTGTCGAGCACTCCCACCGCACATCCCTCGGCCGCGAATGCTTCGCAGACAGCGCGCCCGATTCCGGATGCACCTCCAGTCACGACAGCGACCCGTCCTTCAAGCGAGTTCATGCTGCACCCTCGGCGTCGGCCAGCGTCGCCAATCGCATCACCTCGAGCACGCGATCGCCGACGGAGTCGATGTGCTCGCGGATTGCCTGCTCGGCTGCATCTGGGTCGCCATGTCGGAGAATCCGCAACAGCTTCGCGTGCCGCTCGGCAACGTCTGCAAGATCGGGGTATTGCGTATCAATCACCCGCTGTGAGAGGAGCCGGATCTGCGTCGCAATCGCTTCCCAGGAGCGCACGAGGCGGACATGTCCGGATGCTTGTCCGATTGTGCGGTGAAACTCCACGTCGAGGGCTGAGAACTCCCGGCGATCGCCACCCGGTACAGCGACATTCATCGCCCGCACGATCTCCGCGAGGTCCGTCAACCAGCCAGCGCCGCGCTCGATCGCCAGCCGGACTGCCATCGCCTCCAGGGTGGCGCGGAGGCTGTACACCTCCCAGACGTCTTCAACGGACAGGATCGTGACGATCTTGCCGCGCTTGCCCGCCGGCGTGACCAGTCCGTCCTGCTCAAGCTGCTTCAGGGCGTCACGAATCGGAGCTCGGCTGACTCCGAGCCGCGCGGCAAGATCATCTTCAACGAGGCGCTGACCGGGGGCGAGATCCCCGCCGAAGATTGCCGTGCGCAGCCGCAGCCCGACGTCATCGACTAAGTCGGAACGGACAACCGGCTCAAACGTCGGACCGTCTCGCATACCGGATACGGTCGACGATAGCAGTTTGCAGACCGGTGATCAAGCGTTCGGCGTCTCGACGCACCGCTGGCGTATCGCCAGAGGGGAGCAGCTACAGCTGGTAAGCGTTTCGATCTATCTCGGCGGCGACGATGTGAATCCCGCCGTCCTGGCGTGCCGCCTCGATCGCGTCGTCGAGCGCTTCGGCGTTCGCCGCGCGGTGTCCGTGGATGCCGTAGGCGCTGGCGATGAGCGCGTAGTCGGGGTTGGCGAAGTGGGTACCCGCCTCGGGCAATCCGCGTGCGAGCTGGCTCCGGCGGATCAACTCAAGCGAGTTGTCGATGAAGACGATTACGGTCAGGTCGATACCCAGACGGCTGAGCGTTTCCAGTTCCCCGAGGTACATCGTGAGTCCGCCGTCCCCGACGAAGGCCACAACCGGCCGTTCCATCTGCGCAAGGCTCGCTGCCGCTGCAACCGGAAGGCCGTAACCCATCGAGGAAAGCCCGTTCGAGAGGAAGTAGGTGTTGGGGTGGGTGGAGCACCATGCCTGGGCCACGAGGAACTTGTGCGCTCCTGTATCGGTGACCACGATCGTCTCGTCGGGGAAGTGACGCTGGACAGTCGCGACGACCTCCGAGGGCGAGAGCATGTCGCTCGCGGGAGAGATGAATCGTCCTAGTCGCCTACGATGCTCGGAGAGTTCCTCCGCCGCCCAGCGGCTGTTCGCATCGACGCTGCTCAACCTGCTCAATGCAGATGCGATATCACCGTACAGTTCGACCTCTGCTTCGAAGTAGCGAGGCTCGCCAGGATGCACGCTGTCGATGTCGAGGATTGAGGCGCCGAGCCGCCACGGTTTGTCGAGTTCGACGACGTCGAGGCCAACAGTGACGACGAGGTCAGCCTTTTGCAGGAGGTCGATGACGATGTCATCTCCGGCCATTTCGATCACACCAGCGAAGGAGCTGTCGCGCTCCGGAAATACGCCTTTCGCCTTGGGAGTGACTGCGATTACCGCGTGGACTGACTGCGCGAACGCGCAGAGAGCGTCGGCGATTTCGCGGGTATTTGCCCGTAAGCCCGCGACGATCGCGATCCGCTGGGCCTGTTCGAGTCGCCGCCGAGAAAGGTCGATCCCCGTCTCGTATAGCTCTGTCGTACGCTCAGGCTGCCGGACACCTTTGAAGGTTCTCTGCTTGGGAATGACGCATGTGCTGCCGGCAACGTCACTGGGTAGGGCTAGGTGAACGGGTCCCCGCGGTTCAGCGAGGCTGATTGCAAACGCTTCGTCGATGACGGTGCTCGCGTTGTGATCCGTGACGATGAACGTCGCTTTCGTCAGCGGCTTGAAGAGCGCAAGTAGATCGAGATCCTGGTGGGTCTTTCCGAGCGGTCCGTCCGTTGCCAGACTGCCGGTAATCGCGAGCAGAGGCGAGCGATCGAGCAAGGCATTGGCTACGCCCGTGACGAGGTTCGTCGCTCCCGGTCCGAGCGTTGCAACGCACAGGCCGGGGGTCCCGGTCAGCTCTCCCACGCCTTGGGCCATGAATGCCGCGGTGGCCTCGTGATGGGTAAGAACGTATTTCAGACCGGCTTGCTCGAGCGCGTCCATCAGTACGGCGACCTCCCCTCCGGGGTGGCCGAACGCGTACCTGATACCGCTCGCGGCGAGCTGCTCGGCGAGCACGTCAGCGACACGCAGCGAGCGCCTCTCTGAGCTTTTCTTGACCGTCTCAGTCACTGACTCCACCTCTGTCTCCGCTTCGGGGCTGCTGCGGTCGCAGTCACACGAGCCGCGCGCCGGACCACGCAGGGGAAGCGAGTAGACGCGGTGAATTTCGTCTCCCGGTACCGCCGCATACGAGCTGGCGGTCCGCCCTCTCTGCGCCCAGGCGAAACACACGCGGATCCGCCGCCGTTTTGCGACCAACGCGCTCCGTGGCGGCTCGCCACCCTAGGTTTGATGCTTTGGCGCGACGAAAACGACGATGTCGCCGCTCGCTGCAGCATGGTTCCCATGGTGCGGATACGAGAGCACATAGCCGGCAGCAGGAGCCCTGATCTCCTCGACGACGTCGCCGCAGGGATCGCGAACCACCGCCACCACCTCACCATCAGCGACCCATTCACCGACCGTGGCTTGCGGATGAACAAAGCCGCCCCGCTCCGCGGTCACTCGCAGCTGCGGGCCGAGAACCTCTTGAATGATCGGCAGACGCTCATCTTGCGGCTCCGGGACGCCATCGAGCATCTTCAGGTACCGAAGGACGTTCAGAGTCCCGCGCACGCCAGCCGCGATTACCGGTTCGTCCCAGTTGAATGTTGGTGTTAATTCGACGGTCAACGCTGGGACACCGCGGGCGAGCGCCTCGTCGGCGAGTAGCCCGACAAGGCGCTCCTCGAAGCCGAAACCATGCCGTTTGACCTCTGAAAGCACCGAGGTGAACCCGAACACGCGTGACAGTTCGAGGTTGTGGCGGCCGGTTTCCGAATCTTCCCAGCGTACGAAGTTGAAGAGGATTGAGTCGGCGACGTTGCAGTGGAAGTCAATGATGTACTGCGACTGCTCGACCGCCTGGGAGGTGATGCATGCCACCATACGGTTCGTCAGCGTCTCCGACGGATCGCCAGGAAAGATGCGGTTCGCGTTGAGGCCGTCATCAAGGCTGTGATAGGTGCTCGAGCGGTAGGCGAGCGGGTTCTGGATCGGAATTCCGATCAACGAGCCCCGCAACTTCTCCGGATCCACCTGTTCGCGAAGAACGCGCCGGATCACCTCCGCCCCGGCCGGCTCGTTTCCGTGAATCAGTGCTCCGAGATAAACGGTCGGCCCAGCTTGCGCCCCATTGACGAGAATCACGGGCAGAGTCAACTCGGCACCGTCGCGTTCGTAGCCGACCAGGAGCCGCCCAAGCATGATCCGTCCGGGTGAACACTCGATCTCTCCGACGCGGAGAGTCTCCGAAGTTGTCGTCGCCATTCGTTTCCCCTCTCTTTAGACCGCCAGGGCCTCGAGCGGGCTCGTGACCACGCTCTGATCCGGACTCTTGATGACGACGCCGCCCTGGATCACGTATCTCACTCTGTCCAGCGCGCCCAGGTCTTCAAGCGGATCGCCCTCGACGAGCAGCAGATCGGCGATCTTGTTCGACTCGACCGTTCCCAGCTCGTGATCGAGATCGATCACGCTGGCGGCGGTGCTCGTCGCGGCCATGATCGCGGCCATCTTTGGCAGGCCGGCCCGATGCAACATACGTACCTCTTCAGCCGCCGTCTCGTCCAAGTCAACGTCGGAGCCCGCGGCGACCCGAATACCAGCGTTCCAGGCCGCAAGCGTGCTCGCAAATCCCGCCTCCAGGGTTTGCTGCGCCCGATCGACGATGTTCTGCTCGAAGCCGCGTTCTGCACCGTGCTCACCGAGGTTGCGGGTAATGGTGAGCGTCGGCACGAGCGCCGTGTTGCGCTCGACCATCATCTCGATCGCTTCCTCGTCAAGGAAATCGCCATGCTCAATGCAGTCGAAGCCCGCACGCACAGCCGCTTTGATGCCGCTGTTCCCGATCGCATGCGCCGTGATTTTCCGTCCCGGTCCGTGCGCCTCGATCGCAGCTGCGCGGAGCTCTTCCTCCGTCAACTCCTGCCAGCCCGGCTCAGAGATCAAGTGCCCGGTCCCCCCGCCCACACCGGAAGTAGCCATGACCTTGATCCAATCCGCTCCAGCCCGTAGCTGGCGACGCGTTGCCGCGCGCACCTCGTCTGGCCCGTTCACGTAGATCGCCCGGAAGAAGTAGGCGGCGCGACCGGACGCCTCCAGCTGCGTGCCGCTCGCGAGCAGCCGCGGCCCCACCACCTGGCCAGCTCGGATCAAATCTCGAAGCTGGATGCTGAGGTTGTCTCTACAGGCGACATCACGAACAGTGGTGACACCAAGCTCCAGCGCGCTGCGCGCGTTGCGAATCCCCCGAAGCCCCGCTTCTAGTATCGACTCGCGCTCCCAGGGCACATCGTGGCGCTGCCCCCATTGGAACAGGTGAATGTGGAGATCCATCAGGCCCGGCATCAGGGTCATCCCCGGCGCCTCAATAACCTGCGCACCATCCGCTTCGCCGCTCTCGGCAGGCCGGATCTCTTCAATCCGCTCGCCGCTCGTCACCACCTCGAGACCCGTGGACGAATCGGCCCCGGTGCAGTCAAGCACCCGCTCGGGACGGATGATCAGCTTCACGACTCCTCCTTCTCACTCAGCCCACGGCTGCAACCTGCCGGCCAAACGACAGCCGGGCAAGTCAACGGCATCCGACACTTTGTATACTGTCGACGGGCGACGGTACACGGTGGCTGAAACCTACACGGCACGATCCATCTCGTCAATGACAGCGGGCTCAACCACCTCCCCCACCTCGGTCTTAAGCAACTTCAGATTCGTCGACCTGCAAACGGGGCGAGTCGAACCGCATTGCAGCCTGACAGTCGAGAACGGCGTGATCTCGCGGTTTGAGGACACGCCCAGCCACCTCAGCGAGGCGCGTGACCTCGGAGGCCTCTACCTGCTTCCGGGACTGATCTCTGTGCACGCACATCTCGGCGGCGTCTACCCCTTCGAACGCCGCTCCCAGGCCGAGCCGGCGACATCTGTCCTCGTACGCGCTGAGATACGCGCCCGGCAAGCGCTGTCAGCCGGGATCACCACCCTCCGCACCATGCACGAGCAGTCCCGCGCCGACATCGCCCTGAAGACAGCTTCTCGTGAGAGGCCCCTGCTGATTCCCCGGATACTCGCGGCAGGCAAAGCCTTGACCGCTAAGGGCGGACACGGCGACGGCCTCGGCTGCGTCGTCGCCGAAGGACCAGACGCATTTGAACACGCGGCCCACGCTGAGCTGTCCGCCGGAGCCGACCACGTCAAGATCTTTCTCACCGGCGGTCTCGCACGCGACGCCGAAGAACTCAAAACGACCCAACTCACAGATGATGAGATCCGCGCCTGTGTGAAAGCCGCGCACACACACGACACCTACGTCGTCGCCCACACTGCCAGCGGCGACGCGATCCGCGCCGGCATCGCCTGCGGCGTCCGCTGGTTCGAGCACGCCTACTCTCTCGACAGGGACACCGCCTCGCTCCTATCCAAACACGCAGCAGTCCTGACCCCAACGCTCACCGTCACGCACTGCGCCGACTGGCTGCACGACCAAGGATTCGAGTCACGATCGATCGCACGCAGCGAAGCCGCCCGAGAGGAACACGAGACGAGCATCGCCAACGCGATACGCGCTGGCGTCGCGGTCGTGAATGGGACTGACTTTCCCCCCGGAGACCTAAGCGACGGTACCTCCCTTGTCGTCAGAGAGATGGAACTCCTCGTCAACGCCGGTCTCTCTCCACTAGAAAGTCTTCGAGCAAGCACCTGGACGGCAGCCAAAGCTCTTCAGCTCACGACAACCGGCCTCGTCGCCCCAGGTTATGACGCGGACCTGATCGGAGTCGGCCGTGACCCAACAGATGACATCACCGCAATGAGGGACATCAGATTCATCGCCCGACGTGGCACCCTCGTCCGCGCATCTCACCGGCTGTGAGCCTGGCGTCGCCCGGCTACACCTGGTTTGACAACGACGTCCCGCCACCTCGAGCGGGGCGTCTCACCCTTCGAGGGTGGAGCACTTATGGAATGTCATGAAGAAGGGCCTCCTGGCCGGAGACACTTTCCGGTGACGAATCCCATCGGGAAGGAGGCCCGAGGTGAAGTATGTCGGACTCGATTGGGCGTATCGGCAGGCGCAGTGGTGCGCACTCGCATCGGCTGGCGAGGTCGTCGGCGAGGGTCGGATCACAGCTGACCGGGACGGCCTGGCCCGGCTCGTGCTCGAACTGGGCGATGAGGTGCAGGCCTGCCTGGAGATGATGAGTGGCGCGCTCTGGGTGCGCGACGAGCTCGTCGCGTGTGGCTGGCAGGTCGACGTCGCCGACGCGCGCAAGGTGAAGACGGTCGCGCCGCTGGCCGCGAAGACGGACAAGGTCGACGCGCGTCTGCTCGCCGAGCTCTGCCGGCGCGAACTGGTGCCGGCACTGTGGCTTCCCTCGCTCGACGAGCGCGCGCTGCGCGAGCGGCTGCGCCGGCGGATGCATCTGGTCCGGCTCCGGACCAGCGCCAAAGGTCGCATCTTCGGTCTGCAGACGCAGTGGGGCGTCCGCATCTCGCTCGCGCGCCTGCGCCGCGCGGATGGCGTGAGCCTGCTCGAGCGCGCCGGCGTGCCCGAGGTCTGGCGCCGCTCCGTGAGCGAGTGTCTGGCGTTGATCGACTTCCTCGACGCACGCCTCGAGCCGCTCGAGCGCGAGCTGCGGCCGTTCGCGAAGGCCGACCCGCGCGCCGTCCTGCTCGACACGATCCCCGGCGTCGCCGAGCTGCTCGCCCTGACGATCGCCGTCGAGATCGGCGACATCGACCGCTTCTCGCGACCGGAGCGGCTCGTCTCCTACGGTCGCCTCGCCCCGCGCGTCCACCAATCGGGCGAAAGTCGACCGCGTAGCGGCCCGCTCAACTGGTAAGGAGGGGGTCGACGGTTCGAGTCCGTCAGAGGGCTTCAGCTTTCTCCCTGCTTAGGCATCGCTTTCGTTTTCAGGCGTGACGCCGACCGGATCGTTCGGCGTCCACCGAGCGTCCACCAGCGTCCACGGGTCGAACTCGGGCGCGTTCAACGCGTCGAGGAGCTTGATCGCGTGCTCGCGTCCGTCGCGGGCGAGGTGGCCGTAGTGGCGGTCGATCATCGTCAGGCTGGCACCCATGTAGCGCGAGAGATCGAAGGTCGAGAGTCCGGCACGAAGCGCAAAGGTCGCGAACGTGTGCCGGAGATCGTAGACCCGTCGCACCAGCTTGAGGCCCGCGGCTTTCTGCGCGGGCCGCCACTGGTACGGCCGGAAGTGGTGGATGTCCAGGTAGCCGCCCCGCTCGCCCGGAAACAGCAGCGGCGACCCGTTGCCATCTTTGATCCGGTCGAGCGCCTCGAGGGCCCGAGCTTGAAGCGGCACCGCTCGCATGCTCGCCTCCGTCTTCGGGATCTTCAGCACGCCGCGCGTGAAAGACCGCCGCACGTAGACGACCCGCTCGACGCGATCGACGTCGCGTTTCTCGAGCGCGATCCACTCCGCCGGCCGCAAGCCGGTCGCCGCCGCGAACAGGATCATCGGCCCGTACCGCGGCCCGATCGCCCTCGCGAGCGCCTCCAGCTCCGCCCATGACTCGAACGGGTGCTGCTCCTTGCGCCGCCGTACCGGGTTGTCAACGCCGACCTTGGCCGGGTTGACGTCGAGCATCCCCCACGCCACCGCTCGGTGCAGAACCTGTCGAAGCGCTTGGGTTGCTTCGAAGCGGTAGCCGGGTGAGAGCGTCATCCGCCAGGCGGCGATCTCCTGCGAGGTCAACTCGCCGATAGCCCGATCACCGAACACGGCGGTCGCTTTGCTGAGCAGGTAGCGGAGCTTCTCGATCGTCACCGGCTGCACGTCGTGTTGCTCCAGATATTTCTCGACCAACTCCGCCAGCGTCAGCCTGCGCGTGATCCGTCGCTCTCGTCGAAGACGCTCGAGCTCGCGCTCGAGCGCATCCCGCGCGTCCTGCTCGGAGGCGAATCCGCCGCGCTGCACGCGCTTGGAGTCGCGCCCGCCAGTCCGGTAGCGGTATGCCCATAGCCGTTCGCCGGCGGGTCCGCGGCGCGTGAGTTCGAATGTCTGTCCTTGCTGCACCATCGCTTGAGGTCAACTCCTTTCACGAGTCGACCCCCTCCCGAGGCCAATCCTCCACCACCGGGCTTCGCGCGGTTGCATGAACGGTCTATCATGAGTACGCCGTATTCTTGGCTGGCGTATGAAGCGGTGCTCATGCTTTCCCTGAATAGAGCCGAGCCGTCGAGCCGTTACCTGATCCGCGCCGTCGGCCGGATGTTCCTTGGCCCCATGGCGGTCGGCGTGCTCGCGGGAATCTGGACAGCGGGGCGGGGAGCCGGCTTCGCGACGCTTGTCGGATACCTGTCGTTCCTTGCCGCTCAGACCGCCGTCCGGTTCTGGGGTCGTTGGCAGTTGCATCGAGCGCGTGTCAGGCTCGCGACCGCTCGCGCTCGCGTCGGGCCGCTTCCGAGGCGCCAGCAGGGCTCGTAGTCTTCGCCGTGGTGGACATCCCGCTTCTCTACCTTTCTGCGCTGCTGAAGAGTCGGCTCGTTGACGAGTCGGGCGGCCGGCTCGGGCGCGTTGACGATCTGATCGTCCGTCTCGCTGATCGTGGCTATCCGCCGGTGACGGGCTTAAAGGCGGGGATCGGATCGCGTGAGGTGTTCGTGCCTGCTGAGCGGATTCGCGAGGTTGCGCCGGGACGGGTTGCGCTGCGCGGCCGTGAGCTCGATCTTGGTCAGTTCGAGCGGCGCGAGGGCGAGGTACTGCTCGGCCAGGATCTCCTTGGGCACCGCATGATCAACGTCACAGGCGCACGGCTCGTCCGCGCGAACGATCTCGTGCTCGGCCTGGTCGAGGGATGGTGGCGGGTGGTCGGGGTCGAGACACGCTTCCGCTCGCTGCTGCGCGGCTGGCTGCCCGGTCGGTTCGGTCGCCGGCAGGAGGTGGCGCCGTTCCTGGATTGGGACAGCGTCGAGCCATTCGTCGGCCACGTCCCGTCGGCGCGGCTGCGCATGCCCGTCGGACGGCTGGCACGCCTCCACCCCGCGCAGATCGCCGACCTTGTCGAAGGGGCTTCGCACGAAGAGGGCGAGGAGATCATCGGGACGGTGGGCGTCGATCGGGAGCTCGAGGCCGACGTCTTCGAGGAGCTCGACCCGGAGCATCAGGTCGAGTTCCTGCGTGAGCGCACGAACGAGGAGGCGGCGCGCCTGCTGGCGACGATGGAGCCTGATGACGCCGCCGATGTCCTCGGCGAGCTCGACCAGGAGCGGCGTGAGCCGGTGCTTGCGCTTCTGCCGCATCATCAGCAGCGCAAGCTGCGCACGCTGCTCGGCTACAACCCGGCGACTGCGGGCGGGCTGATGAGCCCCGACTTCGTCGTCGTGCCGGGCACACGCACCGTCGGCGATGCGCTCGAGGCACTACGGCGCACAGAGCTGCCGGAGGAGACAGTGACGACGGTGCTGGTCGTCGACGGTCAGGGCAAGTTGAGCGGCGTCGTCTCGGTCGTGCATCTGCTCAAGCAGCCGACAGCAACACTGCTCGACGCGGCCAAATCGGAGCCGCCGCTCGTGCTCGCCCCCGACGACGAGCTGGCGGAGGTGGCGATGAAGATGGCCGACTACGACCTCACACTGGCGCCGGTCGTCTCCGCCGAGGGCGCACTGCTCGGAATCGTGACCGTCGACGACCTACTCGAGATGATGATCCCGGACGAGTGGCGTCGCCGCCTCGAAGGCATCAGCAGCGAATAGACGCCTTTGGCTCAGCCGCCGCCGGCGAGGCGGCCGGCCTTGACGATCAGGAGGACGACGGCGACGAGGAGATACCCGCGCATCGTGTACATGGCGAGGATGCGGCCGCGCGACCATTCCGGCTTTCCGAGCAGGGCAAGCGGCGGCATCGTCCAGTTGCGGGCAGCCGCCTTCGCGGCCGCGCGCGCGATGTCACGCTCCGCGGTGGCCGCGGCAAGCGCACGTGTGTAGCTGCTTTCGGCGGCCGCCTCTGCTTCCTTGAGGTCGGCCGACGCTTCGGCGGCGCTGCGCTGGTAGTGGGCGCGCGCGCGGGCGATCGCAACCTCGTCGGGATGAGCCGCGGTCACCGCCTGCTCGTACTCGGCGCGGGCGAGCTCGTCCGCGTGAGCATGCCGCTCACGTGCAGCGAAGATCGCCTGCTCGCGGACCGCGTGCGCATCGGCGACCGCCTGGGCATACGCCTGCTCGGCAGCCTCGACGCTCCCCGGAGACGGCGCCGCGGTCGCGCGCCTCCGCCCGCGGAGCGCGCTGAGGGCGAACGCCAGGCCGCCGACCGCGAGCGCGATCGAGAGCCCGATCAGCATCCGGGTGACGTTCACATGGGGGAAGACGGTCGTGACGACCAGGATCAGGGAGAGCATCAGCAGCGCCCCGAGGATCAGCGTGGCGAGCACGTTCAGCCGGAACTTGTTCACCCACGGGCCGAGCACGGCCCGGTCGTTGCAGAGCAGCAGCAGGAACACGGACGCGCTCGGCAGCAGCACGCCGGCGAGTGCCTGCACCGAGACGGTGATCACCCCGAGCGGCGCGCCGGGGATGAGCACGATCCCGCACGCCGCCGCGACGATCAGCGCGAAGCTGCCGTAGAAGAACTTCGCCTCACGCGGCGGCCGGTGCAGCGAGTGGCGCAGCCCGAACACGTCGCCGAAGGCGTAGGAGGTGGAGAGGGTGACGGCGCCGGCACCGATGATCGACGCGTTCAGCAACACGAGCGCGAACAGGACGCCGGCGGTGTGGCCGACGGTCTGCTGCAGGCCGCGAGCGACGCCTTCGGCGTTCGTGAACTGGCCGTGCAGGCTCGTGTGCGCAAACGGAAACGCCGTCGCCGCGATCAGCAGCGCGGCGCCGATCACCACGACGAAGGAGCCGATCACAGTGTCGGCGCGCTCATAGTTGATCCAGCGAGTCGTGATCCGCTTGTCGATCACGTTCGACTGCTGGAAGAAGAGCTGCCACGGGGCGACCGTCGTCCCGACCATGGCGATGATCAGCAGCACCGCGGTCGAGTTGATCCCACCCGCCACACCGGGCACGAAGAAGCCGTGGGCCATCGCGCCGGCATGCGGATGGGCGTAGACGGCGAGCGGGATCACGAGCAGGTTGCCGGCGACGAAGACGAACATCAGCCGCTCCCACTTCTCGAAGCTGCCGGTCATCGTCATCGTGACCAGTAGCGCGCCCGCGACAGGGACGGAGACGTACCTGTTCACGCCCAGGTAGGAGAGGGCGAGGTCGATGCCGATGAACTCGGTGACGATCGTCAGGAAGTTGAGGATGAACAGGTCGATCAGCGAGAAGGCGCCCCAGAAGCGGCCGAACCGCTCGAGGATCAGCCGGCCGTGGCCGACGCCGGTGACCGCGCCGAGGCGGACGACCATCTCCTGGTTGACGATCAGCACCGGGATCAGCAGCAGCAGCACCCAGAGCAGGCTGGTGCCGTAGTTCTGGCCGGCCTGGGTGTAGGTGGAGACGCCGCCGGCGTCGTTGTCGCCGACCATCACGATCAGGCCCGGGCCCATGATCGCCAGCAGCGCGATCAGCCGGCCCCGCCAGGAGGCGCGCGGGGCGACGTCGTCGAGGCGGATCGTGCCGAGCGCGCCCTTGATGTCGCCGATGTGCGCCTCGTCGAGGACCGCGGGCGTCCGCGGCGGCTCCGGCGCGAGCATGGCCGTCCGCTCGTCGCTCACGACGCACCTCTCCGGAAACGCGACGAGGCGCGCTGGCGCGTTAGCCGCTTACGCGCACAGGGCGAGGCAGGCCAGGCCGACGCCTGTCCGAGCGGCAAGCGAATGGCGGCTGGTACTGAGCGCGCCATCGGACTCGGTTTGCAGGATCAGCCCGAACATGCCGACGACAATAGCATGAGCGCTCGTTCATGGAACGTGGAGCTGCAACCCCGCTGGGGGCTCAGTGAGGGAGTGCGATTCCGACGGCCTTGACCACGAGCAGGATCGCGGCAAGGAGCAGGTAGGCGCGGAGGACGACCAAGCCGATTGTCCGCCCGCGCGAGCCTGCGGGTAGCGGCAGGCTTTCGAGCGGCGGCATCGTCCAGGTCAGCCGCTGCCACGGCGTCGGCTCCAGCACGTCCGCCGACGAAGCTCGCGAACGACTCGTCAGACCGACAAGGGCGAGCGCGAGAAGCAGCCCTGCCGCCAGGGCAGTCGCCGTCAATCGCAGGTCGAGGCGCGGAAAGAGCGTCGAGAGCGTCAGCAGCGCTGAGAGCTCGAGCATCAAGGCAACGACAAGCGCGGCGACCGCGTTCAGCCAGCGCGGGTTCGTCCACGGTCCGAGCACCGCCCGGTCGTTGCACAGCAACACCAAGAAGACGGTCGCGCTCGGAAGCAGGATCCCCGCTAGCGCCTGCACGGCGGTGGTGACGAGTCCGAGCGGCAGCCCCGGCAGCAGCACGACGGCGGCCGCGATCGCGAGGGCTGCGGCGAAGCTGGCATGGAAGGTGCGCGCGTCGCGCCAGCTCCGATGCAGTGAGTGCTTGACGCCAGCGACGTCGCCGATCGCATACGACGTCGAGAGACCCACAACGCCGGCTCCGAGGATCGACGCGTTGAGCAAGACGAGCGCGAAGAGGGCACCGGCGGGAGCACCCAGTCGGCCGTTGAGCGCGTGCGCGACCGCACCCGCGTCGAGGAAGTCCCCGTGCAGCGCCGATCCTCCGAACGCGTACGCGCACGCGACCAGGACCGCGACGGCGCCGAGCGCGAAGAACACGGTGCCGACGAGCGTGTCGATCCGCTCGTAACCGAGCCAGCGCGACGTGATCCTCTTGTCGACGACGTTCGACTGGTGAAAGAACAGCTGCCACGGAGCGACCGTCGTTCCGACCAGCGCCACCACGAATAGAAGAGGCGTTGTGCGCGCGTCGCCGCCGAGACGCGGCACGGCCGCGGCTGCAACGCCGGTCGCGTGCGGGTGACTCAGCACGGCGAGCGGCACCGCGACGAGGTTGACAGCAACGAGGACGTACATGGCCCGCTCCCAGCGGCGGAAGCTGCCCGTTGCCGTCAACACGACGAGCGCGGCCGCCGCGAGCGGGACCGCGACGAACCGGCTGACGCCGAAGTAGCCGAGCGCCAGGCTGACGCCGATCAACTCGGTCACGATCGTCAGCAGATTCAGCGCCAGCAGATCGCCGAACGCGAACGCGCCCCACCGGCGCCCGAACCGCTCGAAGATCAAGCGTGCGTGGCCGGCCCCAGTGACGGCGCCGAGCCGGGCAACCATCTCCTGGTTGATGTACAGCGCCGGCGCCAGAAGAAGCAGCGGCCACAAGAGGCGCAGGCCGTAATTCTGACCGGCCTGTGCGTACACCGAGACACCGCCGGCGTCGTTGTCGGCGACCATCACGACAAGACCCGGCCCCATGATCGCCAGCAACGCCGCCAGCCGCCGCCGACGCGACACCCGCAACCCGGCATCGAACGACGCAACAACACCAAGCGCACCCTCGACGTCGCCGCGGTGCGCCCGGTCGAGGACCGACCGACGCTCAACAGGGCCGACAAACGGCGCATGCACGACGCGCGCTTCCTGCAGCGCCGCGTTCGAGGCGCTCACTCTCCCACCGCCTCCGCCCCGCCCTGCCGCCGGGCAAGTCCGAGGCGCCTGCGGCCCTTGCTGCGATGCTCGACGTGCCGCAACGCCTCCTCGAGCAACGTCACCACGTGCCCGTCATAGAGCGCGTACACACGCTTGCGCCCCTCACGTTCCGCCTTCACCAGCGTGTGCTCGCGCAGCACACGTAACTGGTGGGAGACCGCCGACTGCTCCATCCCCAGCGCGTCCATCAACTCGCTCACGGTGCGTGGCCCGTCGAGAAGACAGCCGAGGATCTGCACTCGGCTCGGCGTCGACAAGGCGAACATCGTGTCCGCCAGCCGCTCCGCGAGCCGCGCATCAACGCGGGGCGAACGCTGCCTCACCATCGCCGGATCCTAACCCCGGCCGCACCGCGCTCTAGCCTTCCCAAGCATGGCCACGCCTGTCCAGGACCCGCTTCGCGAAGAAGAGATCGAGTCACGCTGGGAAGCCGCACCAGCAGTCGCGGTTGTCATCGCGATGCAACTGCTGCTCGCAGGCATCAGCCGCGACCAACACTGGAAGCTCTGGATCTTTCCTTGGTGGGTGTGGCTGATCCCCGCCGTTCCGGAGACGCTCCTCCTCGTGCCGCTGGCCTGGCACCGGCCGCGCCGCCGACTCGAGCAGCTTGGCCGCCGCCGCACCGTCGCGCTCACGCTGCTGGCCGTGGTCAGCCTCGCCAACGCCCTGCTCATGCTCTCGGTGGTCGCCTCCCTCGTCCGCGGCGAAGAGAAGAGCGGAGCTCAACTTCTGCTGAAAGCGATCACTGTCTGGACGACCAACACGATCGCCTTCGGCCTCTGGTACTGGGGCTTCGACCGCGGCGGCCCCGTCCGCCGTCTTCGCCCCAACCCGCCGCCACCTGACTTCCAGTTCCCGCAGATGGAAAACCCGCAGCTCGCAGCCCCGGGCTGGCGGCCCGAGTTCGTCGACTACCTGTACATCTCCTTCACCAACTCGATCGCCTTCAGCCCCACCGATGCGATGCCGCTCAGCCGCTGGGCGAAACTCCTCATGCTTGCGGAGTCAGCGATCTCCTCGCTCACGGTCCTGCTCGTCGCCGCGCGAGCGGTCAACATCTTCCGGTAGCGACCGCCCAAGGCCGCTAGCGTGCTCGCATGAGCCACCTGCGCGCCGCCGACGGCACGGTCCTCTGCGACCACGACGACGCCTACGCCCCTGAGCTGCACCTCGCAGAGGCGCCGACGGTTCACCACGACGACGAGCACGATCACAGCCACGGGCTCGTCGACCGCTCAATCCTCCGCTCGCGGGCAGGCATCCGCGCGGTCTCCTGGAGTCTCGCGATTCTCACCGTCACTGCGATCGCCCAGGCGTTCATCTACTCGCGCACGCTCAGCGTCGCGCTGCTTGCCGACCTGATCCACAACTTCGGCGACGCGCTCACTGCGATCCCGCTCGGGCTCGCCTTCTTCTTCCGAAGCGTGCGCGGCGAGCGGCTCGCCGGACTTGGCGTCGTCCTCGCGATCTTCATCAGCGCGCTCGTCGCACTCGTGCAGACGATCGAACGCTTCATCCACCCGCGCACGCTCTCGCATCTCTGGCTGCTGGCCGCCGCAGGCGTGATCGGCTTCATCGGTAACGAGGTCGCCGCCCACGTGCGCCTGCGTGCTGGCTACCGGCTACAAAGCCCCGCATTGGTCGCAGACGGCAAGCACGCCCGCATCGACGGCTTCGTCAGCCTCGGCGTCCTCGCCAGCGCAGCCGTCGTCGCGCTCGGACTGAACCTCGCCGACCCGGTGATCGGACTCGTCATCACGCTCGTGATCCTCCACATCACCTGGGAGAGCTGGCACAGCGTGCGCAACGCCGAGATCGATCTCGAACACATCGACGACCCCGACCACTAAAGGGGTCGCCTCGCCAAGAAATCCCCGCTTCAACGGCTCGGCGTTTCGCCCCAACGAACGCGTGATCGTGGAGCACTTATGGAGCAGAGCGGACGCAACCGACGGCAACCGGTGGCAAACGGATCAACCGCGCATGCCGCTTGACTGCTTGCTATCTTCTGCGGACACTTGCCCCCACTTGCCGAGGATGCTGCATGGTAAGGAGGGGGTCGACGGTTCGAGTCCGTCAGAGGGCTCTGCAA
>Ga0209810_1003442_pt1 | contig 16633 bp, 17 predicted proteins | sample Coa_R1_7_FD_187159 | JGI IMG/M metagenome (GOLD analysis project Ga0209810, IMG submission 187159) | Surface soil microbial communities from Centralia Pennsylvania, which are recovering from an underground coalmine fire - Coalmine... | ecosystem: Environmental > Terrestrial > Soil > Unclassified...
CTCAGCCTCTCTGGATGCAGCCGCAGTTGTCTGCGCCAGCGCCAGCAGCGCCAGCCAGTGAACACATAGACCCACAGTACCGACACCCACATCCATCCCAGGCTGCTCACATGTCTCACAGCATTGCTCATGCGTTGTAACACCGGACTACTCTACCTCGATAGCAGCGACCCGATGCACCTGCTGCATGAGTCCATCTCCAATCTACAAAAAGCCAACAATGTGCTTTCTATTGTATCAGTGGAAGCAGATCGACCGCAAGTCCACAGGCCGACCGCCCGGCAGCGCAGGCCACCAGCAAGAGGCTTACACGGGGAGATCTTTGAGACAAATGCCTTTGGAGTCACTTGTGAGGCCGATGAAAAAGGGATTATGGGTGATACTTCTCCGTCTGTTCCCCAGGCCGGTCTCTCCAAAAAACCTCCCCGTGTAAGCCCGCAAGAGGTGGCCCTACTATACACGGCGTGCGCTCGCCGCACAAGCGGCGCGGCGGTTGGGGTGTATATAGTAGGGCCGACCCTTGCGGTCGGCCTGCGCGTTGGGGCAGCCTGTGCGGCCTGCATGGTGGAGCTTACAGCATTGCTAGCACGCGCAACTGAGATCCAGTTCGCTATCCTGCGGCTCTTCGATAGCCGCGTCCTGCCCTTCGTCGCTGAAGGTGTAGGGGTGATCCAGCGCGTCGGTGATGATGCGTTCTACGTCGGCAAGGCTGTTGATACGCACGAGGGCGTTGCGCACCTGTTTGGCGCCGGGGAAATGGCCCAGATACCAGCCCATATGCTTGCGCAACTCGACAAAATGGTCCTCGCCCTTCAGCTTCGCGTGTACCCGCGCATGTTCCAGCGCCATCAACAGCCGCTCCTCGCGTGTCGGCATCACATCTGGCAGGTCTTCGCGGCTCGGATTGATGCCGTTGTGCAGCAGTTGTTTGAGCAGGGGGCGATTCTGGAAGAGCCAGGGGTTGCCGAAGCTGGCGCGCCCGATCAAGACGCCATGCACGCCGGTCGTGCGAATCCGTTGCGCGGCCTCGTAGAGACTATGAATATCGCCATTGCCCAGAATCAGCGTATCTGTCTTACGCACAATCTCTGCCGCCGCCGCGATGGCGTCCCAGTTAGCCTCGCCCTTATAGTGCTGCACTAGCGTGCGCCCGTGCAGCGAGATGACGGCGGGTTCCAGTTCCAGCAACTCCTGCACCCAGTCGGTAATCACAATTGAGTCATAGCCCAGCCGCGTCTTCACCGAGACGGGCAGCAACCTGCGTTCCGTGACCGGTGGATCACCCCAGATCAGCGCCCGCTCCTCGTTCATCTGGCGGATGCGCTTGATGCGTTCTGGGTCCATCTCCAGGTCTTCCAGCGTCTGCCCGTTGGCCCAGTCGCGCACGCCCTGCATGGTAGCGCGGATAATTGCCTTCGCTGTCTCCGGCATGCGAATCAGCGCCGCGCCACCGCCCTTATTGGCGACAGTGCGGGCAGGGCAGCCCATATTGATATCGACCCCGTCGAAGCCAAGCTCGCAGACTACGTGAGCGGCGCGGTAAAAGTATTCGGGCCGACAGCCAAAAATCTGCGCCACGACAGGCCGTTCCGCCGGCGTATAGAGAAAGTCGCGGAAAATGCGGTCGCTGCCGCGCCACAGGCCCTCTACATTCGTAAACTCCGTCAGCACCACGTCGGGCTTGCCATACAGGCCATGCATCGTGCGGCACGACGCGTCCGTCACCCCGTCCATCGGAGCTAACCCAATAATCGGTTGTTCTAATGTATCCCAGAAAGATCCGTTTCTCATAGAAAACCCCGGGGCAACCGCAAGGGATTGCCCCTACTATACTACGGCTTCGCTTCCAGTCTCTAACCAGCCGAAACTTCTTTATCCCTGTCCCATAAAAGAAAGAACGTCTTCTCAATCAAAGGTATTTCTGACCATCATATAATACACGTTTCGGGGAGTGCGGTCAATTGCTATGGTATTGCCCTGGCATTTATGCCTGCTTCAGGTCTGGCTGCGCTTCCAACACATCTTGCTCCGTCTCCGTTGCCGCTTCTCCTCTTCCTAACAGCCTCGTCGCCAGTCGCGCGGGCCGCCTGATGATGCTCTCCCACAACTTTTTGCCCGCCCCCGGCGGCAATACTATGATATAAATGCGAGAGGGCATCTTTTCCAGCAAATGGTTGATCTGACTGATGGAAAGCAGAATGCCGCTCTCGTTGCGTACAAAAACCAGCACCCCGCTCACGTGATGTTCGTGCGCAAACTCGTTGATTGTCTGCACGGGGTGCTCTGTATGCACCTCATATGGTTCAATCGCAACGCCGTGTCTCTCCGCCTTGTGCCGCACCGCCTCCAGAAAATCCTTCGATTGCTGGATGTGTTCCCAGCGCAGCCTGCGCGACATCTCTTGCTCTGGTAGCAGCGAGAGCGGTACCAGAATCGCGTGTCCCCTCTTCGCAAAGCGTACCGCCTGCTCAATCGCGTTCATGCTCACACCATGTGTAAACGGCAGCAACACCCGTCTCTTTTTCATACAGCCATACCTCCAACTCTCTGCCAGTGGCCAATTCGCCCTCTCTATTACAATTACTCATTATTACCGTTTTGTAGGATGAAACGGATACCGGCTCCATGAGCATACACGAAGCTCTTCCGCTGCTCTTCCAAAAGTTGTGTGGCGACGAGGCGCAGGCATAGAAATAAGACCGGGCGCCTCAGATCAAGGCTCCTCGGTTAGCATTTTGAGCAGGATTCGCTCAACGAGACGCACATTCGGGAGCGCGGAAAAGGTCCCTGGTCGACCGGTGCTAGCAGTGCCAGCATTAGACTGGTTACTGCCATAGCTGCCGTAAGGAGCGTTGCCGGCAAAGATGAGGTCGCCGGAACCGTCGGGGCGCTCGATGCGATGGACCTGGCCGATGGCGCGCTTGCTGTAGGACGAGACGCTCAGGTAACGACCGGAGCGCAGGATGATGGCGCGCTGATTCGTGATGGCGTAAAGCATGTTGCCGGGCGAGGAGAAGCCAACCAGACCGATAATGAGATAGACCAGGCCCAGCACGGAGAAGACGCCGCCGGGAATAAAGAGACCGAGCAGGCCAGCCGGAAAACCTGACGAAGAAAGCGGGCTGAGCAAGAGAATCAGGCCAATAAGCAGAAGCAGCAGGCCGACCGGCATGAAGACCAGGCCCAGCGTGCGAAAAACCCTGGCCGGGGAAACGATGCCTTTTTTCCGCACATCAGGCGACCAGACCAGATCAACTCTTCGCCTTCGAGCAGTTCATTGCTGAGGGATGCCTCCATAGTTTGTAGCTGCATGATATCCTCCTTAAAGAAAGACAGAAATAACGATCGAGAAGAAGAACTTGCCGTACTAATCATACACCAGCATGGAAGCAGCATGACTCTCTACCCGCATATGGTTTCTCACCCTTATCATGGGATATAATGTAGGACAACTTGATGATGAAGCCAGAGAACCATTCTCAATGAGATACATAGCCCCACGATTGGCTATTGATATGCAAAGGAGCGATATTTATGGCAGATACCACCGTTGCGCGTCAGGCGGCGATGCCGTCGGCGAGCGACCTGTACAATGTAGATCACCTGCTTTCGGAAGAGGAGCGCATGGTGCGTGACACCGTGCGCAAGTTCGTGCGCGAGCGCGTCCTGCCCATCATTGACCGGCATTTCGAGGCAGGCACCTTTCCCCGCGAACTCATCCCGGAAATCGCCGACCTCGGCCTGCTTGGCATGCACCTGGAAGGCTACGGCTGCGCGGGCCTGAGCGCCGTTTGCTATGGCCTGGCCTGCCAGGAACTGGAAGCGGGCGATAGCGGCCTGCGCTCCTTCGTCTCCGTGCAGGGGTCGCTGGCGATGTTTCCTATCCACAAATTTGGCTCTGAAGAGCAGAAACAGCACTGGCTGCCACGCATGGCTCGCGGCGAAGTCATCGGCTGCTTCGGCCTGACCGAACCCGATTCCGGTAGCGATCCCGGCAGCATGCGTACCACTGCCCGCCGCGACGGCGACTCCTACATCCTCAACGGCACCAAGATGTGGATTACCAATGGCGGCATTGCCGACCTCGCCGTCGTCTGGGCCAGAACCGATGAGGGTATTCGCGGCTTCCTCGTCGAGCGCGGCACGCCCGGCTTCACCACCAGCGACATCCACCAGAAGCTCTCGCTGCGCGCCTCCGTTACCTCCGAACTGCACTTCGAGGACTGCCGCGTTCCCGCTGCGAACATGCTGCCCAACGTGCGCGGCCTGCGCGGCCCCCTTTCCTGCCTGGACGAGGCCCGTTATGGCATCGCCTGGGGAGCCAACGGCGCGGCACGTACCTGCTACGAAACCGCCCTCGACTACGCGAAAACGCGCATCCAGTTCAACAGGCCCATTGCCAGCTTCCAGCTCGTGCAGCAGAAGCTCGCCATCATAGCGACCGAACTGGTCAAGGCCCAGCTACTCGCCCTGCAACTTGGCCGCTTAAAGGACGAGGGCCTGCTGCACCCCGTGCAGATTTCTATTGCCAAGCGCAACAACGTGCGCGAGGCGCTCGAAACGGCGCGCACCGCCCGCTCCATCCTGGGCGCGAACGGCATCACGCTCGAATATCCGATCAGCCGCCACATGAACAACCTGGAATCCGTCTTCACCTACGAAGGCACCGATGACATCCACACGCTCATCATCGGCCAGGCCATCACCGGCTTCAACGCCTTCTCATAAGTGCGGGCTGTTTCGCCACCCCCTTCCAGGCCGACCGCTGCGCGTCGCAGGCCAGCCGACCGCCGCGCAGCCAGCCGCGGCGCGTCGCAGGCCAGCCGACCGCCGAGTAGGCTAGCCGCCGCGCGTCGCAGGCCACCGGCACATACAGCAGGCCACCGCCCAGGCCAGCGGTCGCCCAGACCAGCCGCACACACAGCAGGCCACCCGCGCAGGCCACCCGCAAGAGGTGGCCTGCGCGGGTGGCCTGCGACGTGCGGCTGGTCTGGGCGACCGCTGGCCTGCGACGCGGCCTGTTCATGCCTGGACCTGCGTTGTGAACACCACCAGTCGCTCGTCGTAGCCGTTGCCCGTCCAGACACCGCTGCAGGTGATCAGATTGAGGTGATGTTCGCCGGTCGGGCCGAAAACGGCGTTAATGACATCCTGACTCGGCGCGCTGGCCGGGTATTTTACCACGCGATTGACCACAAATTGTAGCTGCTGGCCGCTTTTCATCGCCACAAAGACTTTATCGCCCGGCGCGAGATGGCCCAGCGACCAGAAAACCGCCGGATCGCCCCCCACGCGATCGACATGCCCTGCTATGACCGCGTTTCCTGTCTGCCCCGGCGCAGGGCCTTGATCGTACCAGAAAACGCTTGTCCAGTAGGGCGAGTGCAGGGCCTTCGAGGTTGGCGCGTCCATCGCCCCGCTCGCTGTCTGGCCCACCGGCATGACCGGCGCATTGATCTGCAACGCCGGAATGCGCAGTTGCGCCGGTGTCTGCGCGGGCTTTGCCGCCGTCTCAACCGAGGTAATGCGATTGCTCAATGCCACCACTGCCAGCACAATCACCAGCAGCAGGCAGCCATACAGGATAATCTTTTTCATAGCGAACTCTGCAATATAGAAACACTTCTCTGTGTGCCAGTAGTATAGAGGATGAGTTCGTAATGGTCAATAAATCAGATCTGGTGATTACCCATATCTTTTGGACAGTTGTAACGAAGTGGCTTATAAGCTTCTTGACATCATCTGCTCTTTGCAAAGCTGAGCTATATCAAAGCACTTGCAAAGAGCCTCCAAAACTTATGGGTAATCACCAGATCAGATCTATACGAGCTATGGATCAAACATTGTTTTGGCAAGCCACGATTATCCCTTATCTTGTAACTCCTCAGATGTCCTCTATGCCTTGTTAAGAAATAGAAACCGAAGGATCAAATTCTTAACTGACCCTTAACATGATTCCACCCCCCCTCGACCTTTATCTTTTATATTTAAGCCGTAGAGATAAAACCATCATCTTTGATAGCTACTCAAGAGACCAGGCGATCGGGAAAGAGTGACTATGGAAGATAGCTGTCAAGCATCGAATGCACCTGTTTGTGCATAGAGGATAGATAACGGCGAATGAGGCAAAAGGCGGTCTCCTGGTGGTACTGCTAACGATGCCATTCATCTTTTGCTGCATCTGGGCCATGTGCAGATCACGCATAGCCTGATTGGTGGTAACTGAGTAGTTACTTTATATTTTGAAAGGAGGGGAAATACTACATTAGAAATTCTATTTCGCATTGTCACTAACACCTGGTGCCAGAAAGCGCATATTGCGCCTGGGATTGGTTTCTGCATTTAATGTTGTACTGTAGTCCCACGTACTTCTTGAGAGTACGTTATTCGTTACATGGAGGTATTTCATGAAAGTATTTCGACGGCTTGTCTTGTTACTACCAGGCTGTTTGTTATTGCTGGTTCTGCTAACCCCTTCGCTTGCGTTTGCTCAGCCTCGGACAATGGCCGCAAGCTTTAATCAGCTAACGTCGACTTCTTGCCCGGTGGTTCCGGCGCATACAGACATAATGAAGCTCTCTGATGCAGAGTTAGCAGTATACGGTTTCCCATCTCATGCAGCAATTCAAGGAAACCCGACTCTCTGGCAGTATTTTGCTGACCATACACCTCATCGCGTGTGTAAACAGGGAGGGCCTTCTCACTACTATTCTCCCAGCGCCTTTCCACATGGTAAAATACCATATAATATTGGCGATGGCTGCAATGCGACACCTAGCTCAAGATGTGAAGATGGTGTATGGGCAGGAAATCTTGCTATTAGTAAGGGGCGTGGAGCATATAGAATAGCTCAAATGAATGTCTCTGTACCCACTATTAGCACGTCGGATCCTAACGCAGAGGTTGCTTTCTGGACTGGTGTAGGGGGTGATGGGTGGATCACAAGTAGTACCGTTCTGGTGCAATCTGCTATTGTCATTAGTGTGGTTAATGGCAAAGAGTATGTAGAAACGGATATTGAGGTAGCCAATAATGTGAAGGCATATCAACTTCCACTTTGCCAAACCCCTCAGGTAAATGATCGAATCTATCTATACGCGAACTCTAATGTAAATAACGATGGATACGATTATTTTTACATTAGAGATGATAATGGGAACAATGGGAATGGTTGCTCCAATTCCTGCTATCTTGGTACCAACAATAGCAATCCCCCTACTCCTCACTGTCCCTTCAATGGAGGACCTTCGTATAATTCTGACAGTGCTAGCGGTGAATGCATTGCAGAACGTGTTGGCGGCAATGAGCTGGGATTCGGGGGGTACGATGTGGCCGAATTCAACCCGCCGGGTCATCAGGAACAGGTTACGAATTGTGATATCAATAATGTAGCAATTGGTAGTCAAGCTCATAACTATATGGTTCTTGAGAATGGAGGCGCACAATTGCTTATCGATGTCGGGCCTATTTCAAATGGTACCGATTTCCCTTTTCGGTGGCACCAAAGTTCCTGATCTATACGCGGGAAGGGAACCCATTACATAATTCCTTTCGCTCACAAGAATCGGTCACTTTGTGATGAGCTTAATAGCTACTAAAGGTGGATACCATTCAAAGGAGCCGAATTTATTCAGTAATAGGTTCGGCTCCTTTGAAGAGCATCTGGAGGGTATCTAAAGAATATGTTGCTCACTTTGAGCCACTTTATCCAGCAGTGAAGAACAAGGAGGGTGCATTTAGGAATTGGATCACTTGATATGTCACAATCTCTTTGCGTCAAGCATCCTCTACTTTAGAAAGCAATTTGTAAAGGAAACATTCGAGATTGGTTCTTCTAACTGGAAATGGGGAAAATAAGATGTAGTACACTCAATAGCAGCATCTTACTTTTCCATTTCTCTGCCTGGGTTCCAAGCCCGGCAACTTCATCTCTTTTTCAGAGAAACTTTATTGATCAGGGAGGAACAAATGATACGCTTCCATCGTGAAAGGGTAGCTGGCCTGGCGGCTCTGCTGGGGGGAGCATTGCAAACAGCAATACTCGTTTCTCAGGTAAGTTGGTTGAGTGTGATACTCACAAGTACGACCCATTATCATGTCACCTGGGACTGGAACATCCCCCGAGAATACCATTGGATTTCAGTAAGCCCGTGGCTTTTTTTTCTCATTGCCTTGCTTTGTCTGAACTGGAACTTTGCCCCGCAACTCCGCTGGGATCGCTGGCAGAGTACCATCGGCATCGTTTTCATCATCATGGCTATTGTTGTGCCAGAGATTGTACTATCGTTTGTCAACAATTGCGTTCCTGATTTACCCTGTAATCCAGGAATCGGTTGGCTGCCTCCCTTCCTCAGCAGTATCAGTGTGGTTGGAGGAATACTGCTGGGTAGCTATCTGCTGTTGATGTGGAAAGCTCTGGTCAAGGCTGCGTTTCCCAGGTTCTGGACGTTCGCCTTTCTGGTTCTGGGTGTCCTGGCATTCTATAACTGTCGCGTTGCTATAGAAGTTGGCGAATGGGTTCCTGGCTATTTTAAGGTAGATCTGACCACGATGATTCTGGGAATCATCTGGGCGACTGCCTGGTCTTTCCTCGGTTTTGTGCTTTGTGTCAAAACATTTCGCAAGGGCAAGCCAGAAATGGTTGATTAGCTCGTTGCTTTTTTGATCTTACTCTCTGTTTCGATTGGGAGCGGCTGGCCATCACTACCTTTATAGAACGGACACCAGCCGCTCGTGTCTTGTGAAAGTGTGGGGCTAAGGCAACATTGTTGCGCTGTTGGCAGGCGCACGCTGTTCGCGCATGAGCCAGACGTAGCTATCTTCGAGGGTTGGCTCGATGGGGACGGCTCCGGCGCGCGGCGAGAGGTCGCCTACGACGCGGTACTGCACGCCGGTTCCCAGGTGCATGGTGGCGACAACCGTGAAGTTGCCTTCGGGTTTGGCGCCTTCCGTCGTAATCATCCATACCTTGCCCTGTGCTTCGCGCAGCAGGTCGAAGGTAGTACCCTGGAAGATGACGCGGCCCTGTTTCATGATGGCAAGGTTGCGACTCGTCTGCGCGATATCCTCCACGATGTGCGTGGAGAGCAGGACGGTGCGGTCTCCAGCCAGTTCGGAGAGCAGATTGCGGAAACGGATGCGCTCCTCCGGGTCGAGGCCTGCCGTCGGTTCGTCGACGATCAGCAGTTGCGGGTCGTTGAGCAGGGCCTGGGCAATGCCGATGCGTCGCTTCATGCCGCCCGAAAAGGTCTTCAGCTTGCGATGCGCCACGTCCGCAAGCGAAACCGTCTCAAGCAGGTAGGCAATGCGCTGCTGGCGCGTTTTGCGGTCATCCATGCCCTTGAGGATGGCGATATAGTCGAGGAACTCCCGCGCGCTCAAATCCGGGTAGACGCCCAGGTCCTGCGGCAGGTAGCCCAGCACGCGCTTGATGGCCGTGCGTCCCTGTTCGCTGTTGCCGTCGAACGGGCCGACGCGCAGACTGCCGCTCGTCGGGCGCAGGATACCGGCCAGAATGCGCATCAGCGTGGTCTTGCCCGCGCCATTTGGCCCCAGTAGCCCGAACATGCCGCTCGGAATCGTCAGATCCAGATCGTTCAGCGCGTGAACGCCGCCGCGATACACCTTGTTCAGATGATGAATCTCTATTTGCATGATATGTTTTCTCCTTCAATATTTCTTATGGCCATCTATTGTCGGGCCTGCTGCCACTTGAGCAGTTGCCAGAGGACGACCATGACGAGGACGCTGATGGCGAGCAGCAAGGCGATGCTTTCAACGCCTGCCAGCGCGGTAGCGCCTTCGATGCCGTGAGCGCAAACGCCTTCGTGTCTCTGGCCGCCGAAAAAGCCGGTGCATGCATAGCCGCCGATGGGGGTCAGGATGGTTGTACTCAGCGTGGGAATGCCGACGGGGGGCAGCAGATTGCCCCAGAACCAGTAGCCGACGAAGAGGAACTGGTAGAGCGGCACCCACATGATGGCCGGGCAGGCAATCGAGAACGCGCTGACGAAGATCATGCCGGGCAGCATAATGGTTGAGAACGCGGCCAGCGCATAGGGGATGGTCATGAGATCGTGTGTCTGGTAGACAATCACGCCCAGGCCGATGAGGTAGAAGGCGAGTACAGGTACCAGACTGGCGCACATGCTGCCCAGGTATTTGCCGTTGAGACGCGCGCTCAATGCGCCCGGCATCGAAGTGAACAGTTCATCCACCTTCATGCGCCGGTCTCGCGGCAGCCGGTCCGCGAGCATGATGCCCACGCCAACCGGTAGGACAATGTTGATCATGCTTGCCCACATCACCACATCGTTAAGCAGCGGAAAGCTATTCAGGTGTGTGATGGCGTCGAGGATGCGCGGCTGGCGGCTCAGGATGCCAACGAGCAGGAAGACGATCAATCCCATCGTAATCCACAACGCCCGGCGTCGTATCTGCATGCGAAACTCGTAGGTAAATGCTCCCAGAAAAACAACGAATTGATTCATAATTATTCTTCACTCGTTCCTTTCAATAGCCCTTCTGTATTGTGCAGCAGCAGCCAGCCGATTATTACCAGCACTACGCCCGTTGCCAGCACTTCAAAGCGATTGGTCAGCCAGAGCGTGATATATTGTTGTGGCACGACCGTTGGCGGGTAGACCAGCGTGGTAGGGAAAAGCGAGAAGGGGCGCAACCAGTCGCTGAGAAAGATGTAATCTTTGAATGGTATCTCGGCGATCCAGATGCCGGCCAGCAGCGCGCCCGCCGCCGAGCGACTGCGCAGGAGCAGGGAGAGGCAGAAGCCAACCCCCACGCACCACAACAGCGTGGCGAACCATGCCAGCGCCTGCACAAAAAACTGTGCCGGTTCCCCCCAGCCATGCTGCGGCTGGAACAGGTACACCTGGTGTAGCGCGCTGATTATCAGCGTAGAGAGCAGGGCAATAGCCGTCGCGCTGGCCGTAATCAGCGCCAGTCGCAGCAGCGAGGTGCGGCTATACCGTCGCGGCAGCGTCAATTGCAATTCCAGCGCCGGGTCGTGCATGATGATTGTTCCCACTACCGCGCCTGTCGCAATCGGCACGATCATTTCCAGCCCGCCCGACAGAAAGCGAGCCGGCGCAACCTTCAGGTATGCCAGCAGCAGGGCGAAGAGCGCAAACCCCAGCATCACCAGCACCGGCGTCAGAATCACGCGCTTCCCCATCAGGCGCAATTCGTAGCGCAATCGATCAAAAGACATAGTGCCTCCATATATACTCATCTTCTGTAATTTGCTTGCCCTCCGTAGGTGCCGATTTATCGCGCACATTGCCAGTTTATTGGCCACTGGAGCCACACGAATCAGAGGTGGCCATATGGGCCACGCGGGCCGATCAATCGGTGGTGTCCGCGATAAATCGGGGCCTACGGGAGTTGATTGCCCACCTGCGCATATTATCTTTCGTTAGATAATTTGACTTTGCGCGGGGCGTAAAGAATAGCGATTACCAGCAGGGCGACTGCCAGCAGCAGCATCCAGGGGTTAGTTTGCCACGCGCTGGCATGGCTCCATTGCAGAGATGGCAGGCCCTGCTCAACATTCAATGCGATGGTCTGCATGGCTTCCAGCAGGAATGATGCGATCAGGGCAACTACCGAGCCGATGGTCAGCGAGAGCAGGAGGCTGACCGATGCCAGCAGGAACAATGGCCCCAGCCAGAGCTGAATGATCTCCCAGAAGCTGCCGCCCAGCACGAAGGTGACGAAGGCCGAGGCCAGAGCCGCCATCGCGATGTTATAGCTCAGCACCAGCGCCATGCGGCAGAACATTACCATACGTGTCGAGGTTGGCGTGGCGAGCGTCAATTCAAAACCGGCATCGTGTTCCGCTCCATAGATGAAGGCCACGCCGGCAGCGCCCACGAGGGTGATGAAGAGCGACAGAATGAGTTGCGCCGAACGTAGGCCGCTCGCCGTCCGCGCCGGTCCCAGAATGGATAGCAAACAGCCGAAGAGGATAACGAGAGGCGTGACCAGCCAGATGCTTCTGTGAATGAGCGCGACCTGTCGTGTGAGAACGAGCCAGAGGTGCCTCAGCCCATGCTGCACTGTCTGATGCCAGCCGACCCGCGCCAACTGTGCGTCAATGGTTGCCAGCGTCTGCTCTAAAACGGCGGCGGAGGGAAGCGGTAGCGAGGCGGCGGCAACGCGCGTTCCGCTCTGTATCGCCTCCCATGTTGCCAGTTCTGCTCTGCACATCGCACAGCGCGACAGATGTTCCTGCACGCGGCGCGTTTCCTGCGGCTCCAGCCGACCATTGAGGTAGGCGGGCAAGAGATCCACGATATGGCGAGTGTTCTGTGACATCTCCGCGCTCATCGCTTTGTTTCCTCCCTGCTCTCAAGCAGTACCCGTAACGCTTTCTTTGCATGGCTCAGGCGGCTTTTTACGGTACCCAGCGGGACGCCGAGGGCCAGGGCCATTTCCTGGTAGGAAAATTCCTGCACAAAGGTCAGCGTCAGAATTTCGCGATGCACAGGCGCAAGCTGGCGAAAAGCCGCGACCAGTTCATCTCGTTCGATGCTGGCAAGCGTGAACTCCTCCGGATCCGGGTCGGTCGCAGGCAGTTCCAGCAATGCTGACTCATCGACAACGGGTAGCTTATGGCGGCGCAGCGTGTTATGGGCCTGGCGGCGCGCAATGCCGATCAGCCATGTCAGCACGCTTGAGCGCCCCTCGAAGCTGCGCGCGCTTTTCCAGACCGCCACCAGCGTATCCTGGAGCATCTCCTCGGCCAGTCCGTAATCCGGCGTGAGTTGCAGCAAATACTGGAACAGCGGGCGCTGGTAGCGGCCATACAATTCCGCCAGCGCCTGCCGGTCGCCCCGCGCGACCCGTTGCACTATCTCAGCGTCATCAGCCAGCGGCCTGTTCATTTCCATCCGACCGATGCCCCGTGCTGCAATATACTCCACGTCCCATCGTTTCCTTTGCCTGCCTGTCTCATCAAAAGCTCTTTCTATGCAATGAGTAGCAATGACCGGCAAAAAGGTTCACCGGATAGCGAGATAACTATGTACATGAGCAGGCCAGCCGCCAGGGGTGGCCCTGGAGGCGTTCACTTCAGGCCGTGCGAAGGCCAGGCAGGCCAGCCGCCAGGGGTGGCCCTACTATACCACGATGGATTCTCAATCCGCGCAAACGTATCGTGTATAGTAGGGCCACCCCTGGCGGCTGGCCTGCGGCGGGCTTAAGTTAACGCCTCTGGGGCCACCCCTGGCGGCTGGCTTGCTAAGCAGGGGCAATCAGGCATGCCATGCAAGCGCGCTTCCCCCCTTGTCGGCGCTCTTGCGCGTGGCCTGTGGCGTGCGCGGCAACCAGGTATAGTTGCCGCTACTTACAGCAGTCCGTTACTTTGCAGGAACGACGTGGCGACCTCTTTCACCGCCTGGCTGGTGGATTCGCCCGCAGTTTTTTTCGTCGCTACTTGCTGCTGGAGCTGAATGCTCACCTGCGTTGTCAGGTATGGCGCGAGCTTGTTGAGCGCAGCAGCGATGCCGGGATCGCTCTTGAGGATAGAATCACGCACGATGGGTGCGGGATGGAATTCCGGGAACCCGTGCTTATCGTCATCCAGGAAGATGAAGTTCTGAGTTGCCACTGAGCCGTCGGTTGTGTAGCATTCGGTGACCTGCGCTGCCCCGCTCTTGACGGCGGCGAACCCGATGGCATAGTCGACTTTCTTCACCGCTTTGAAGCTGCTGCTGCTAAAGCCATAGGTTGCCTTCAGATCATCGAAGAACGGAATGCCGTCGCTCTGGGTGGCCAGCGTCAACTGCGGCACTTTGGGGGCCAGTTGCGAGAGAGTGGTAACGCCCAGTTTCTGCGACTCGGTTTGTGAGGTGCAGAGCGCGTAGCCGTCGTTCAACGGAGACATGTCGAGCCACGTGATGTGGTACTGCTGCTCGAAGTCGGTTTTCACCGTGTTATAGTCCGTCTGCGGGTTGAACGACGACTTCACGCCCAGGATATTCAGGCCCGTCGCCGTGAATTCCGGGTAGAGATCAATCGCCCCGCTTTTGAGGGCGGCGAACACGGTGGGTGTCTGCCCCAGCGCGAGTTTGGGGGTGACGGTATAACCGGCCTTCTGCAAGAGCAGGACATACATCTCACCCAGTAGCTGTGCCTCGGGGTCGAGTTTGCTGCCCACGACGATCGGTACCTTTGAAGGTGTCGGGGTGCCGCCTGAGCCAGTGGTCGTGTTGCCGCATGCTGACAGCAGCAGCATGGAGACGAGGGCGAAGAGGAATAGCAGCTTCGCTCCCGCAAAACGCTTGAAAAGGAACATTTTTACCTCCTTGAACATACCAACAGTCAGAAAAAGCATGCAGTATGTACGAAACTGCACAGGGTATTCTCAAGCCTTCTCTGTTGCTATCTGGCCTTGCACCTTCAGCCCGACGGGCGTCAGGATGTTCTCCAGCCAGCTCATGAACAGTTCTACGAGGATTGCCAGCGCGGCCACAGCGACCGCGCCCACGATGAGTTCGGTGTAGTTGAAGACGTTAATGCCGTCAACGATATAGTCTCCGTAGCCGCCTCCACCGATGAAGGCGGCCAGCGTAGCCGTTGCCACCACCTGCACCGCCGAGGTACGAATGCCTGCCGCGACAAGTGGCAGAACAAGCGGCGCCTGAATGCGTGTGGCGATCTGCCAGCGCGTCATGCCCATGCCCTTCGCGGCGTCAATCATCGCCGGGTCGATGCCGCGAATGCCTGTGTAGGTGTTGATCAAGATCGGCGGGATACCCAGCAGGATCAGAGCAATGATTGATGGCGTGAAGCCGAGGCCCAGAATGGGAACAAAGATGAGCAGCGCCGCGATAATGGGGATGGCGCGCATCAGGCCGCTGATATTGACGGCGATAAAAGCCAGGAGAGCGTTGCGGGAAACCAGCGCGCCCAGCGCGACCCCGATGACGATGGCAACGGCGATAGATAGCCCGCACAGTTTGAGATAGGCCAGCGTCTCGCCGATGAAATCGTTTTTCGGGTCGAGAATAAAGTTAATATATGCCATCGTGTTCCTTTCTAAGCTAAGCCACAGAGACCGCACTGCGTCCCCGGTTCAGCCAGACTTGTAAAGCCAGCAACAGCAGGTCGGCGGCAACGGCGAGAAAGGCCGTCAGGATGGCGCCGGCGGCGATGGCGTCGGGATCAAAGGCGGCGATATTCTGGAAGATCAGGTCGCCCAGATCGCTCTGGCCTACCAGCGCGGCCAGAGCCGCTATGCCCACCGTTGTCACCGTTGCGATGCGGATGCCGGCCACGATGACGGGCAGCGCCAGCGGCAGAGTGACGCGGAACAGTATCTGGTAGGGCTTCATGCCAATCGCCCGGCCAACTTCAATCAGCAAAGGATCAATAGCATTTACGGCTGCTGAGGTGTTACGGATCAATACCAGCTGGTTGTATAGCACCATAGGAATGATGGCGGTGGCCGGTGAAAGCCTGGTAATGGGGATAAGCAGTGCGAAAGCCGCGATGCTGGGAACGGTATACAACAGCCCGGAAATGGAGACGATCGGAAAATAGAGTTTGCGAAAGCGCGCCACCAGCAGCCCCAGCGGGATGGCGATGGCCAGCGAGATCAACATCGTGACCCCGACAATGGAAAGATGTTTCAGAAACAGATTCGGAATGCTCTCCGGGTCTGACAGGTTGTAGTTGTAAGATTGAAGAATATAATGCATAAAGCTCCCCCTGAAAGCGCACAATGCGCCTTCATATAGCTATCTAAGGGTCGTCTACATTCTGGTTTTCTGGCGCACAGATTCATTCTTCTGCTGCGATTGTATTCTGGTATCTGTGCTGCTGTAGGTAGGGAAACCGGGGGGATTGTGCGTGTCTTTTTGCGCGAGGGCATTGCTTATGAGGAGAATGAACACAGCTTCAAACAGGATAGTAATAGCAGAAGCCATTGCCATCTCTCCCCAGTGTGCCGACGAGACGGCAACCGGGCGGCAAACCCTATTCCTCTCCTCGTCTCCTCGGTGCGCCGAAGAAACCGCCACAGGTCGGTTCTCTCTCCTGAGCCTGGTCGCGAACATATCTCGAACTCCTTTGTTTCTCACCGGTTGTGGGTTGTCGGGTGCTTCCTCAACATACTCATAGATTATAGTCATGTACACATGCCGATAATCAAGGTTTTACAGGCCAGTCGGCGTTTTTTGTGGAAAACTCAGAAAATCTGATCTATTTAGCTTACATGGGCGTGTCATGCTGAGCGGCAAAGAGCCTTTAGCCCTGAGTAGAGCAAAAGAGAAGCATCTGTTCTCGCTATCTCGTGTAAACGGTCACCTTAGATGCTGAGCGGCAGCGAAGCATGACATACCCGAACTGGCTTTCATAAATGTGTTTTGCCGCTCAGCATGACATATCCGAACTGGCCTTCATAAATGTGCCTTATTGTACGACCGTTTCCGATTTCACGCGACCGCCCGATTTCGTAATTTCATGGTTGATACTGCTCAAGGTGATGTAGCCGATAACGCGCCCGCTTTCTTCGTCGTAGATGCTCAGAGCCGTCACATTTTTCTCGATCAGCATGAGCATAGCGCGTAAGAGCGTGGCGGTGGAGGGGCAGCGCGGAGGCTCGCCGCTCACG
>Ga0209810_1003443_pt1 | contig 16632 bp, 15 predicted proteins | sample Coa_R1_7_FD_187159 | JGI IMG/M metagenome (GOLD analysis project Ga0209810, IMG submission 187159) | Surface soil microbial communities from Centralia Pennsylvania, which are recovering from an underground coalmine fire - Coalmine... | ecosystem: Environmental > Terrestrial > Soil > Unclassified...
GCAGCACGCCAGAATGAGATAAACGTCAGCATGGCCGTGGTGGCCACTATGACGCGCGGCAGCGTTACCGTCCGCCTCTTGAGAGATGGCTGGTCTGAAGTGCTATTGCCCATTGATGGGTGCGCCGAGGATATAGTCGGTGGCGCCGATGAACAAAAATTGGAAGTTTAACACGTGTGACTGCCCCGCATTGGGGTAAACGCATATAATCTCACAACTGCGTACCGGATTGGAACTGATTTTTCCGGCTCCGTGCATTGGCTGTTTTCTTTCCAACGAAAATGCCCCACACGGAGAATGATAGCAGGGAGAAGTGAGAAAATCATGCCACGCCGCAGATGTTTAAAGAAGGCACGTAAAAAACTCATGCGCGCCTGAGTTTAAGCCGGGTTGAGCAAGGTGTTCTGCAAAGGTGTAGAATGCCCCTCTGCCAGCGGCGGCTGAACTGCCGCAATTTCGGGGGGGAGAACCGGTGAACCGACGCTCTTGACAATACGAAGGAGGGTTTTGAGATGTCTGAGGGGCAAGTGGATGATTTGCTGGCCGTCCTTAATGCAGAAAGCCAGAAGGGTGGCAAGCCAAAAAAGGTCTTCGTCATTACTGACATGGAAGGGGTTTCTGGAGTATTCAGCAGTGAACTGCAATGCGAACCGCTCGAGAGCCCGCGCTTCCAGGAAGCTCGCAAGCTGCTCACCGGCGAAGTCAACGCGGCCGTTGACGGATTGCTCGCAGGCGGCGCAACGGGCGTAGTCGTTTGGGACGGGCATGACAACAGCCGGTCGCTCTCGGCGCTCGACATCAACCCTAAGGCCCTTCTGCTGACGGGGCAGCCCGTGGCCCCGACGCTGGAACTTGATCCTTCTTACGCTGCCATGGTTTTCATTGGTCAGCATGCGATGGCCGGCGCAAGGAATGGAATTCTGAACCACTCATTCAGCTCGCTGGGGATCGAAAACATATGGATCAACAATAGGCCCGTGGGTGAAATCGGTGTGCGAGTCATGCTGGCGGGGACGTTTGGCGTTCCGACAATTATGCTTTCAGGCGACGTGGCAGCCTGCGAGGAACTTCATGCGCTTGTGCCGCAGGCCGAGTGTGCAGCGGTGAAGTCAGGCGCCAGCCGGACGGCAGGCTTCATGCTACCTCATCCTGCGGCCTGTGCCTTGATTCGCGAAAAAGCCCGGAAGGCTATGGAGCGCGTCGGTGAAATTCCTCCTTATCGCATAGAAGGGCCGGTGGAAGCAAGAATCCAGTTCACAACGCGAGGGGTGCAGTATTTCCAGGCGCGTGAAGGCGTCGAGCAAATTGACGAGCGCACGTGGGCCTTTCGAGGGAAAGACCTCAAAGACGCCTGGCTGAAGTATTCCCCTTCCTTTTAGCGTCAACTTTTCGATTGGCTCGAGCAATCGCCTGCAATGCGACCGATCACCGTGCCGCCCTGAGTTTCCACCTGGGTTTGCGTGACAGAGCGTACCGGCCGATTGTCCGGGTATGAAGGGCAGACCGCCCTTCGTTAGAGTTTTCAGCCACCGCCCGAGGGCGCGCACGAGGCGCTCGAAGCCCGGGCCGAAGTTCCCGAAGTGGCGAATGTGGAAAACTGCTGTGTGGTCTTTTTCCATCCGCAATACGGACATGCGGGTGATGGCTGGTTCTTGCCGAGCACGAGTTTTTCAAAGGTCTTCTTGCACTTCTGACAAGTGTATTCGAAGATTGGCATAGAGAGCTTTTACCTGCAATCTTTCTTGTTCGAGGCGGCGTCCTGGCCCGACCGGGCCGGTGGACGGACCGATCACGTGAATTGCGACACGCCGGGAATCCTGGGCAGGACAAGAAACCAGACGACCAGAAAAACGATGAACAAAATTATGCCTTCCATCAATGCAATTATACACCACTTGCCTGTTCCAGTGGCCTGTGGAAGGCTTGTCACGTGCAGATGGAAGATCGGAGCAGACCCACGCTGCCCTTTTTCGCTTACACTTTCTCCCATGCCTTCGCTTGCCCGGGGGATTAAAGGCGTGATAGATTGCGAAGCCTTGTATGGCGAGAGAAAAGCCTTTTGATCGATAGCCTGCATTGATGACAGGATACGGAGACTTGCATGGACCCTTTGGAAAAAGTTGAGATTGGGAGGACGGGACTGCGGGTAACGCGCCTGGGTCTTGGCGGAGCGCCGCTGGGCGGCCTGTTTCAGGACGTTCAGGGTGAAGACGCCGTCGCCACTGTCCGGCGCGCACTCGAAATCGGCATTAATTTCTTCGACACAGCTCCGCTATATGGGCACGGAAAAAGCGAAATATGGATGGGGAAGGCGCTTGCCAATGTTCCTGCTGATTCCCGAGTGCTTGCCACTAAAGTGGGTCGCTTGCTGGAACCGGTTGATCCCGGGTCGCTCGAGAAGGACGAATTCGATAATCCGGCGCCATTCAAGCCGGTGTTTGATTTCAGCTATGACGGCGTGATGCGGTCATTTAGAGAAAGTCTGAAGCGTCTGAACGTTGATCGCGTCGAAATCCTGCATATTCATGATCCCGATAACCACTTCGAGCAGGCGATCGAAGGCGCCTATCCTGCACTTGACCATCTCCGGAAGGAAGGTCGAATCAAGGCCGTTGGCGCAGGGATGAACCAGGCCGAAATGCTGGCCCGGTTTGCGCGCGAAGGCAACTTTGATTGTTTTCTGCTGGCAGGGCGCTACACGCTGATTGACCACACCGGTCTCCAAGAACTGCTGCCGCTTTGCGTCGAGAAGGGAATCAGCATTATCATCGGCGGGCCTTACAACAGCGGTGTGCTGGCCACGGGAGCGCGTCCCGGCGCCAAGTTTAACTACGCCGACGCGCCACCTGAAATTCTGGACAAGGTGCGGGTTGTTGAAGAAATCTGCGCGCGCCACCAGGTTCCCATGAAGGCTGCGGCCTTGCAGTTTCCGCTGGCCCATCCGGCAGTGGTGTCAGTGATTCCCGGGGCTCGCTCGGTCGCTGAACTTGAAGAGAATTTCCGCCTGATCAGCCACCCCATCCCGGCCGTGTTCTGGGCCGACCTCCGGAAGGCTGGAATCATCCCGCCTGAAGCACCCACGCCTGAAGGTGAGTAATCGGCCGGAATGAAGATCGAAGCCGAGTCTGTTTGCGCCATCGGCTCTTTGCGATTGTCTGCTGAGGGTGGGCTGTGGTTACTCAAGGCACAGAATGCCTTTGATGTAATCCTTGCGGTGGAAATCCTGTGCAAAGGCCCGTGGGATTTCGTCAAGGCTCGTGTACCGGTGTGTCACAAGCGGAGCCACCTGAATTGCTCCTGAGGAGACCAATTCTCGCGCCCGACGGTAAGTCGTGGGGCGGCCATCGGGGTCAAACCCGCCGGAGGCGCCTACGGCCGCAACGAAGACGGGTTCGAGAAAGAGAATGTTTCCGAGCACGCTGATGTCTCGTCCCTGATGCCCGTGGCCGTAAAGCAGCACTGTGGCCTGCTTGCGGATCAGGCTGGGCATCTGCTCAAAGATGATGCTGTTTCCACAAGCTTCGATCAGATAGTGGATTTTCTCGCCGTGGGTCAATTCCTGAACAGCTTCGCGCAAGTCCTGCTGCGCCACGTTTACGGGCGTTCCTCCGAATTTTCGCACCAGGTCCAGGTTGATTTCGCGCAGATCGCTCACCAGGATAAGCCCGTCGAAGTGCACAACATTTCGAAGATACTGAAGAAAGTAGATGCCGGCCGGACCCGCGCCGCAGATCAGGATGTTTCGAATGCGTTCATCCCCGTCGAAGGTATAACGTGCGCTTGCCTGTCGAACACGTTCGCTTGAGTGCAGCACGCAGCCGACCGGCTCAACCAACGCCGCCCAGTCCATCGGCATACCATTTGAGAGAAGACAATTGGGCGCCGGCATCGCGATGTATTCGGCAAGCGCTCCCTGCAAACCCGTGATTCCATGCTCGCCGTAAAATTGACACTGGTGCGAATCTCCGGTGGCACAGTATTCACACAGAGCTTTCTGCCGGCGGCTGACGCAATTGATTCCCTGATCGCACAGGACCCTGTCACCCGGCTTCAAGTCGGTGACTTCCTTTCCAACTTCCAACACCTCTCCGCTGAACTCATGCCCAAGAATCTGAGTCTGCTCGGCAAACGGAATCTGTCTCCCCTGGGCATCCAGATTGTAATTGCCATGCCCTTTGTAGATGTGAAGATCCGTCCCGCACACGCCCACCGCTTTGACTTTCAGCATGACTTCATTGGGTGCGAGAGTTGGATCAGGAACTTCTCGGACCACGAGCTTTTCCACGTCTTCCAGAACGGCTGCTTTCATTTTTCCTCATGCCTCCAGGTCGCTGACATCGAGCTTGCCTTGCATGTGGAGGCGATCAAATATCTCTGCGGTTTCGTGGATACCTTCTTCGAGAGGTGTGCGCGGGATGTCGCCGATATCGCGCAACAGGGCGCTGTCATCAAAATCGAAAGCAATAGGGATCGGCTTACCCTCGGCGTGGATCAATTCCTTTGACTGTGGCAGAAGGCGACGCAGGGTGGCAAGAAAGGCATCCATCTGGATAACGGCGCCCCGCAGCGTGTAAGTCTTTGCGCCTTCGATTGGGGCCTCAGCGCAGCGCAGGAATACCTCCGCTGTATCGCTGGCGTACTGCATGTCGAAGCCTCCCGTGAAGCGGATGGTATAGGGACGTCCAACAATGGAAGCCTTGATGGCCTTCGTGGGACCGGAAGTGATTCCCTGATCTCTGCCCACGCCATAGACGGTGCCGGGCCTCAAGCCGACGCTCGAAATGCCGTCATTCAGATAATAAACACGCGCGTTCCCCTCGTTGGCCTGTTTGAAAACCCCGTAATGAGTGTTGGGCTGCAACGGTGCGCCTTCGGGAACTTTTGCGCGGCCATAGAATTCCTCAGGGCCGAACACGGCCACTGAACTTGCGTAGACGATGCGCTTGACCAGATCACGCCGCCTGCGCACCACTTCAAACGCGTTAATAGTCCCAACGACATTTACCATGGCCCCTAACCGTGGATTGGCGGCGCAGGCCGGGACCTGTAAAGCAGCCAGGTGGATCAGGTGGGTAATCCCATTGTCTGCGACGGCGCGGTCAAGTTCGTCAAAATTCGTGATGTCCCCCTGGATAAAACGGATCTTTTGCCTTTGTTCATCCGTAAGCAGTTGCTCCAGCCTGTGGGCTTTGGGGTCAAGATCATAAATCCATGGCGTTTTTCCCCGCTCAATAAGCCTTTTGACAATCCATGAGCCTATAAAGCCTTTGGCCCCGGTAAGAAGAAAACGGCAGCATTCAGTTGAGGCACTCGAGTTTGTTTCCATGCGCAAGATTATATTGGGTTGGGATCGTGCTTTCCAAAGCAAAAAAGACGCGTGTTTGGACGAACCTCAAGTATTGCTGCCAATGCAAGAGAAGTTTGGGAGTAATTGCAGGCACCAGCGGCAGGGGCTATGCTACGTGCGGGCCGTCGGGTGATAATGGAAGCTGTCGATGAATTCCCGCCAATCATCCGCGGGAGATCCTTATCGACGGATCTACCGGCCCCAGAGAATGTAAACGAAGGAGGGCTATCGCCCGCGGGTCCGCCGGTCCGGGATTGAATTTGCAGTCGAACATGAAAATGAGCATTCGCCCGCCGCGTGGTCGCTTTAACCAGTTTGCTGTCGCAATAGGTGCATTTGTTGTTGCCCTGTTGTTCGTACAGGCGGCAGACGCGGAGAAGCCCCGGGATTTACGCCCGCAGGGATACGTTAACGACTTCGCAGGCGTTATCAATCCTGAAACACAGCAGAAATTGAATGCGATCTGTAGCGAAGTGGATCAGAAAGCCCAGGCACAGATCGCCGTTGTTACAGTGAAATCGCTTGAAGGCGAGCCCATCGAAGATTTTTCGATCGACCTGGCCACTCGCTGGGGCATCGGTCCCAGGCAAAAAGACCGGGGCGTAATGATTCTTCTCGCGCCCAATGATCGTCAATATCGTTTTGAAGTTGGATACGGCTTGGAGCCCATTTTGCCCGACGGCCTGGTGGGTGATTTTGGGCGGCAGGCGAAACCGCTGCTGCGCGAAGGCAATTACAGTGGAGCACTTTTGTTGATGACGGAGCGAGTGGCCTCAGTGATTGCCAAGGACCGCGGCATTAAGCTCAGTTCCCTTACAGAACCGCCCGAAAGTCCTCCAGCAGGCGAAGCGGAGGCTCCGCCTGGAGAGGGCCAGAACCTTATCGCACCCCTGCTGCTTTTCCTTTTTCTTGTTTTTTTCCCGCTGATGGGATTCATCGCCCGCCTTTTGGGCGGACGACGCCGGCGCGGGGCGCACAGCGTCTGGTGGTGGGGAGGACCATGGTTTATGGGAGGAGGCGGGTGGAGTGGCGGATCATGGGGCGGAGGCGGATTTGGCGGAGGTGGCGGTTTTGGGGGATTCGGAGGCGGTTCGTTTGGTGGCGGCGGAGCGAGCGGAAGCTGGTAGCGCGGAGCGAAAACCATGGAGAAATTGCTGGCGGAGTTGAAGGAAAAACTGCTGGCTGGTGCCGGAGCGAACTTGAAGGCCGTGGTGCTTTTTGGTTCGGCGGCGCGAGGTGAATATCACAAGCTGCACTCGGATTTGAATGTCCTTTGCCTGGTTGGACGCGCTGGGGCGGCCGACCTTGAAGCGCTGCATGAGGCGGCTGTGTGGTGGCGAAGAAAGAAGCATCCGGTCCCGCAGATTTTTACGATGGAGGAATTGCGGGCCTCGGCGGACATCTTCGCCATCGAATTGCTCGATATGAAGCTGCATCACAGGATGATTTACGGCGACGACTTTTTCGACGAACTGACCGTGCCCATGCAACTGCACCGACTCCAGGTTGAGCGCGAATTGCGGACAAACTGGATAAAACTGCGGCAGGGAATTCTGCTTGCTCCCAGAAAAGATAAGATCATTATGGGCCTGATGGACGCCTCGTTGTCTGCGTTTCTCACACTGTTCCGGCACGCCCTGATTGCGCTGGGCGAAAGTCCGCCGGCAGGAAGACGCGAGGTTGTGGCCGAGGTCGCGCGATTGACGGGCGGGAAGCCGGAGGCTTTCTGGTCAGTGCTCGATGTCCGCGAAGGGAAGCGGAACGCGCGTGATGTGAATGCGATGGAGACGCTGCGTGGGTACCTGGAATTTGTCGAGCGCGTAACGGATGAAGTAGATCGCAGGCTGGCCGGCGGAGCTTAAGCGCCTGAAGCCGGCCAAATCCGCAGATTGGCGGACTTTTGGAGGAGTGCGATGAAAAAAGGTTGGATTGTGCTGGTTGTTGTTGTTCTGCTTGCCGTAATTATCGGTGGAATGTATGTCAGCGCGCGAAATACCATGGTGCGGAAAAATGAAGCGATCAAATCGGACTGGGCCCAGGTCTCGGTCGTGCTCGAGCGGCGGGCCGATTTGATTCCCAATCTTGTGGCCACAGTGAAGGGCGTCGCCGCGCAGGAAGTTACTGTCTTTACAGCCGTGGCCAATGCGCGCGCGAATCTGATGAACGCCCAGACGCCTAAGGATAAGATCGCAGCGAACCAGCAACTGGACGGCGCGCTGGCGAAAGTGCTGGCCCTGACGGAAAATTATCCTCAACTCAGGTCCAACGAAAGTTTTCTAAGGCTGCAGGATGAACTGGCGGGCACGGAAAACCGCATTGCCGTGGAGCGCCGCAGATACGACGACGCAATCCAGGACTATAACGCTTACATCGGGCAGTTCCCGAACAACATTTTCGCGCGCTGGGCGGGCTTCCAGCGGAACGATGCATACTTTGCGGCAACGGCGGAAGCGCAGCAGGTGCCCAAGGTGGAGTTCCCGGCGGCAAAGCAATAAATTATGCCGCACGGAGGCAAACCTCATGCGCAAGAGAGTCCGGCCCGGGCGCAGTGACACAGACATATCAAAAATACATCATTGGCGCGCAGGTGTGCCTTTAACCACATCTTCGAAGAGTCGCCCTCTGTCCCTGTCAGTAACCAGATAGCGTGAAAGGGCCATGATGTTGTCAGAGTCGCCGGCGTGCCTGCCGTTAAGGGCAAAGGCTGCGATGTATCCATCGCGCGAAGCCTTTTGAATGAGTTCGTTGTCATAAATACCAAACGGCCACGCAAGCAACGAAAGGTTGATTCCGAGCTTTTTATCCAGGACTTCTCGTGAGCGCAGAAGCTGGGTATCCACGAACTTTTCGTATTGAATTGGCGTCAAACGCCTCTTTTCGATTTTGAAATTGGGATGCCAGTACGTGTGGGACTCAATGTCAAAAAGCCCGGTGGCTTTGAGCGCGCGCAATTGCGCCCACGTCATTGCATAAGATGCGTTGGAAATAGCCGATGGGTAGATGAACAACGTCACCGGAATGCGGTACTGTTCCACAAGCGGGAGCGCATACTTATACACAGTCTCGTTACCGTCATCCATCGTGACGATCACGGACCGAGGCGGAGGCGGGGGGGCTTTCCCGAGTCGATACGCGACGTAGCGGGAAAGCGGGATGAAGTGATAGCCATTTTGGGTCAAGTACTGGAGCTGAAACTTGAACACCGGGAGCGTTACTGTCATGCTGTCAGCGCGAAATGTGTTGAAGCGGTGGTAGGCGAGGATGAGGACTTCGTGCTCCGGGCGACTTTCAGTCGTCCGCACTCGTGCTGGCAACGGACTGCTGATCAGGATTGCAACAAGGGATATCTTAAGAAGGAAGCCGTCTTTCATAGTTAAGAGTGTGGCGAACCGTATCGAGCGGACCGCTGGCACAAAACCTCAGGATGAACTGTATCTGCACTTCCGTCAATTCTTATTTTGACCAGGATCGGTCTTCCAGCCAAGTGGGTTACAAATCGGAGGGCTGCGGGTCTGTGCTAGAATTCTTCCGGCCGCGACAGGTTCGTCAGGGGCACGAAATCTTATGAAATCTAAGCCGTTCAAAACACTCAACGAATTGTTTCTCCAGGCGATGGGGAACCACCAGAAGCCCGCTGCTTTCCTCACCAAAGTGGAAGGCAAATACCGCGGGATTTCCTCCCGCGACGTGCTTTTGAAGGTCTCGGCGTTTGCCAGGTTTCTTGCCGGGATGGGCGTAAGCCGCGGAGACCGGGTCGCACTCCTGTCAGAAAACCGCCTGGAATGGGCGCTGACGGATTACGCCATCCTGGGGCTCGGGGCGGTCACAGTCCCTCTATATTCCACGCTGCTGGAAGGTGACATCGAGTTTATCCTTCGCGATTCCGGGTCCACAGGCGTTATTGTCTCTACGCGCGACCAACTGAAGAAAGTCCTTGCCGTCCGACCCCACTTGCCCGACCTGAAGTTCGTCATTGCAATGGACTGTGATCCGGGGGAATTCCAGGATGTCTTTTGCTGGAAGGAAGCTATCGAAAGCCAATATGCAAAAGGGCACGGCATTACTGATTCGTTCAGTGAGCAGGCGCTTCGCACGCGACCGGAACACGTGGCAACCATCGTTTATACTTCCGGCACGACGGGCGCGTTCAAGGGCGTTGTGCTGACGCACGCCAACATCACCTCTAATATTCATGCCTGCGACCGTCTCTTTGACTTTCACAGCGGGGACACCGGTATGTCATTTCTTCCGCTCGCCCACATTTTTGAGCGGATGATTGACTTCTATTATCTTGCCCAGGGCGTTTCCATCGCCTACGCGGAGAACTACGATTCGTTGCCTCAGAACCTGCGCGAAGTCCGCCCTACACTGATGGCGGTTGTGCCACGTTTGGTAGAAAAAATCCAGGAAAAGATCATGGAGGAAGTACGGCATCTGCCGCCCTCCAAGCAACGGCTCTTCGCCTGGGCCCTTCGCACAGGCCGGGCGTGGTTTCCTTACAAGCTGGAAAATCGTGCGGCGCCTCTCGGATTGACAGTATTGCACGCGATTGCAGAGAAGCTCGTTTATTCCAAGATCCGCTCGCAAATGGGTGGACGGCTGCGCCTGCTGATTTCCGGCGCGGCCCCGCTGAGCAAAGAGCTGGCAGAATTTTTCTTTGCCATCGGCATCCCGATTTATGAAGGATACGGGTTGACGGAAACTTCGCCCGTAATTGCTGTCAATTATCCGGGCGCGGTTAAGCTTGGCACGGTGGGCCGCGTGATTCCCGGAGTCGAGGTGAAACTCAGTGAAGAGGTCGAGAACAGCAGAGGGAGAACAGGCCGCGAAATCCTGGTCCGAGGACCGAATGTAACACCGGGCTATTACCGCCAGGATGAGCGCAACGGAGAAGCTTTTGCCGACGGCTGGTTTCATACCGGCGATCTCGGCATGATCGACGGGGAAGGCTTCCTCTCGATCACCGGGCGCAAGAAGAACCTCTTCAAGACTTCCGGCGGTAAATATGTCTCGCCCGAAAAGCTGGAAAACCTTTTCCAGGGCCACCGTTACGTTGCCCAGCTTGTCGTGCTGGGTGATTCCAGAAAATTCGTCGGCGCCCTGATTGTGCCCAACTTCGCCGCTTTGGAGGGTTATGCTCGAGAACAGGGAATAACTTTCGCCAGTCGCGAAGACCTTGTTAAGAATGTCAATATCCAGGCCTTCATGCAGCAGCAGGTCGATCAAGCCTGCCAACACCTGCCGCCGCACGAGCGTATCCGCCAGATCGCTCTGCTCCCTAAGGAACTCACTATCGCTTCAGGAGAGCTTTCGGCCACGCTAAAAGTCAAACGCAACGTAGTGGAAGATCGCTACCGTGATCTGATCGAAGAACTCTTTTCGCGCCGCCCGCCCGCCGTGCAGGAAGTCGTCGCCAGTTAGTCTCCGGTCCTTCGCAGCCCTCCGAACAGAAAAGCATCGTGACGACCCGCGCCTGCGGAAGTAATCATGGATCATCCTGTTGACTTTTCGCTCCGGTCACCGGTTTATCCGGTCATGAAATCCCGTTTTTTGCCGATGGAAGGCTTGAAAGGCGGCTCCAGCGATAATGACAGATAAGGTGCGTGGCTTGAGTTCGCAGCGGAAGGCAGGCCAAACCCGATCGCAGTGTTATTAAAGTATTCAATAGCAAATCATATATGAAGTTGTCCCCGCAGTTTGCTGATATTGGTACTTCTGTACTATGGCGCTGCGTCATTAACAGTGGTGAGATGGATGGGTGGTTTGAAGGCATCCTCTCGGGCGAGGCGACTCCGGCCAGGGTAATTCGGCGGGAAGAAGGTGCTTAATGTTTTTGGTGACTCCAGAAATGAATCGAATAGTTGAGCTTCTGGCTTTTATCGTGGCAACGTACTTCCCGGTTGCATTACTGACCTGGCTGGTCATTGACAAGTTTTTCGCTACAGAAAAAGCTGATGGTCGTTCTGGCCACCGGCCACAAGCCAGGCAGCAACCGAAGCACACGCGCGCCGGCCACCCCAGACCCGAAGCATGAGGTGTCCGGAGGTTGCCGCGCGGGGCACGCGCTTCATCGCGTTTCACTTCTACCTGCAGGCGTGCAATTCCACCAATTCAGGCGAAACAGTTCTGTAATCGTTGCCGTAATCCCCGCATGGTTCCAGCGTGCCGGGACTCCTCATTGTCTCGAATTCCGGACTGTGTTAAGTATAAATCTGTTCTGGAGCGCGAACCTCCGTTGAGTTTGAGTCGGCGGGCCCGTCTTCCAGCGCGCCTGATCCTGGTGGTTTTACGGCGGAATATTCGGGAGATCATCCATGGCTACGTGCGCAAAATGTGGGGCAATTCTGAGCAGCGATGCGGTGTTCTGCAGTTCATGTGGCTCATCGACCGGCGCTGGCACGCCGCCTGCCTCGGGGTCCGGCTTGAATTTCCCGGGAATTGCCGCAAATGTAGCCGGATTGCTGTGCTATTTGCTGTGGCCGGTGGCGAGCATCTTCTTTCTGATTGCGGGGCCGTACAACAAAGACAAGTTTGTGCGTTTCCATGCGTACCAGTCATTGCTGCTGGGTGTTGCGGCCATCGCGGTGGGTTTTGCCCTCTCCATATTGACTGCGATCGTGGGGCTGATCCCCATCCTCGGCTGGCTGGTCAGTTCGATCGCGTGGATCATCTTCGCTCTGTGCCTGTTGGCGCTGGCCGTCTTGATGATGTCCAAGGCCTATAACGGCGAGCGGTACAAACTTCCTGTGATTGGCGACGTGGCCTTCCGAAACGCAGAGAAGACGTAGCATTCTTGTATTGTTTTACAGGTACGGAGGCTGTTGGACTGATGGCGATGGCAGGCGCTGCATCCCCGTATCTCCCATTTTCATCCGGGCGGGACCAGTAGCGTTGCCCGCAGTGGCTTCAGAACGGAAGAGTTGAATTTCCACGTCACGGAGGCGTCCCGCATTGTCGGGAACAGCGGGGGCCGGATCCGTAATCTCGTCGACATTCCCAGAACGAGTCTATGGTTCAAACGGAACTCATAACTATTGGAAGCCGGAAGTGAGGCGCGTTTCGGGAATGTTACAGCTTCCCTGTCACTTTCCCGCTGCTGACAGGCGCGGCCAGGATTGAAAAAGCCCTCGTAACGGCGGGGCTCCTGATGCATTTGAGCCTCGAGGTTCGAGACCGCGTTCTCATATTTCTGGAGAAGATGAGAACTCTCACCGATAACGGCCGCAGCACGCCTCCCGCAAGGGTGAACGATTGTTCCGCAGTTCTCAATCCCAATCAACTGCGATTCCTGGGTTGATGAAGAAGCTGTCTTCGGCGGCAACAATGCGGTAAACTTAATGAACGCGAGTGGACGCGAACTGAAGGTCTGTACCCTGTCCAATCGCGCCAACCGCTTGGTTCTGAAAAACGCGCCTGTAGCTCAGTTGGATAGAGCGGCAGACTTCGAATCTGTAGGCCGGGGGTTCGAGTCCCTCCAGGCGCGCCATCCTTTCGTGTTGAGCGACCGATTCTTCCGGCTCCATTATGAGCCAGCTTATGGAAGCAGCTGACAACGGAAAACGCTGATTGTACTCCTGCGTGCCGCGAAGCCGGACAACAGTCCACTCATTTAAAGTACCCGTTGCAGAAACACATCAGAGCGCTGAGTTGTACGCTGTAGCAGCACGGATGGAACTCCGGAGGCAAGAATAAACGCGATGCTGCATCGATGGAGGCGGCAAATCCCATTGCAGTATCGTGTGGAAGGTGCTAAACACGGATTTGCAGGTGGAGCGGATCAGGGAGGCGGTTACCCATGAATTTGCACAAACGAGTAAAACCAATCGTCGTGCTGACATTTCTTGCGGGGTTGCTGACCAGCGGCAGGACGTTTGCCCTGCGGGCCGGCGCGGCAAAGACTGTGATCACGCCTGACGTACATGCGGGAACGGTTTACATGGCCGGGTTTGGCTTCAATCGCGTGGCGAGCGGGGTTCATGACAATCTCTACGCGCGATGTCTGGCGCTGGGTGCCGGTGATAAGACACTCGTGATCTGCGCTGCCGACCTGATCGGTCTTTTTCATCAGGATGTATTGCGCGTGCGCGAGAAGGTGAGCGCCCGGCTTCCCGATGTCACCCAGGTGATCGTCGCCTCGACACACGACCACGAGGGGCCGGATACCCTGGGCCTTTGGGGGCCCGGGCCGCTCCGATCGGGCGTGGACCTGAAGTATCTCGACTCAGTTGTTGACCGCATCGCCGAAACGGCAGTGGCGGCCGTCAGGAACATGCAGGAAGCGCGCATGACGCTCGCCCGCAATGATTCGCCTTTGCTGGCGCTGTTGCAGGATGACAGCCGGCCGCCCTATGTCAAGGACCCCTATCTTTTCGTGATGCGCCTCGATTCCGCGACAACCGGCAAGACAATCGCCACGCTCATCAACTGGAGCGACCATCCTGAAACACTGGACAGCGGGAACACTCTGATCACCGCGGACTATCCTCACTGGTTATGCCACTACGTCGAGCAGCACGGGGGCGGTACAACGGTGTTCATGAACGGTTCCATCGGCGGGCTGCTCTCGACGCTTGGCGATCAGGTCTCGCTCCTCGATCCCGAAACCGGCGAGGTCGCAAAAGACGCTACCTGGAGGAAAGCTGAACTGGTGGGAAACATGGTCGGCGAAATGGCCGTGCGGGCCCTGCGCAACGAAGGGCGCGCCGTCAGCGTTGATTCGATCATCATCAGGCAGTCAACTTTCGATATTCCTCTGAGCAATCAACTGTTCCGGCTCGACGAAGGCATGGGGGTCTTTGGTTATTCACGACCCCTCTATACCGACGGCAAACCTGACATGGCGACCGAGCATAGGCCCGTCGCTTTTCTCAGCGAACTCATTGAAAAATACGCGGGCGGCAATGCGGCGGAGGCGGCGGCAATCGAGAAGCAACTCGGCAGCCTCAAAGCGGTGAAATATGCGGCAGGGCGCGACATCCGCACCGAGGTGGATTACATTCAGCTTCTTGACAGGAACCACGTCGTGGCTGAGATCGCGACGGTCCCCGGAGAGATTTATCCGGAACTGGTGAACGGCGGCATCACGCGCTATCCCGGGGCCGACTATCCCGAGGCGCCTTTCGAGCCTGCGATTCGCACGCACCTGAAGAGCCGCTATCAATTCATCTTCGGTCTTGCGAATGACGAGATCGGATACATTATTCCACGGGCCGAATGGGACAACGCGCCGCCGTGGCTGCTGAACAGGCCCCACCGCTGGTACGGGGAAATCAACTCCATCGGGCCGGACGCCGCTCCGGCCGTCACGCGCTCGCTTGTGAAACTGATCGACGAAAAGTAAACGCGTAATTCTCAACCCGCGCGGCGTCTGTGCCGCCTGCAAGCCGAAAATCCTCCAGCTTTCCAACGCCGCGATCTGCCGATCACACGGCGCTACAGCATGGCCAGGAAATCCTTCCAAGGCGTGGCCGGAAGGGTTTCCGTCGTGGAATGTCCGTAGGCGCGGATCAGCATGGCGGCTTTTTCGACCTGCTTGGGATCATCTGACTCGATAATGTCCACAACGTCAAAGCGTCCCATTGTGGCAAAACTCTGCTTCCAGTGGACGCCGGGACACTCACTCTTGATCTTCGATGAAACCGTGTCGGCCAATTTTTTGAAATCCTTTGGATCGCGGAACGCTTCAGGGGAAAACCTGCTGAGGACAACGTAAGTTGCCATTGTGCACCTCCTCTCACAGTATGTTTCGGTCAATGCGGTCTGTTTGCAGGGCAGGGAACCAGCCGGAACGGCTGCGGTCAGGGACGTGGATGCGGTCCTTTTGCCGAATGACCATGGAGCACCCGAAAAAACAGGAACTCAGGGTCACACCCAAATCTTTTCTGGTCTCTTTAAGAAAAAGTATCGCCCAGCGTCATCGTTCTTGCAAGAGGAGTTGGATTGCGGCCGCTTCTTCGAGCCAGGGAAGCCGGAAAAGATTTTTTGCCGTCTCCTCATTTTGAAAGTCGCGGGTCTGTCTTTGCCAGGGACTCGGCAACGTAGCGCGAGAAGGCTTCTGCCATCCTCGTTGTGACGAGGCCGCCGGGCTGACCGATTTTGTGGCCTTCAATTTCGGAAACAGGTTGCACTTCGCGCGTGGTTGAGCTGATGAAGACCTCGTCGGCGGTAAATAAATCCTGAGTTGTCATCGTTGCCTCCCGAACGCGCACGCCGGCTTCGACGCCGATTTCAAGCAGGACCGCACGAGTTACGCCGGGAAGGCATCCCGCTGTGAGCGGCGGCGTGATGGCCTCTCCCTTGCGAACGCAGAAGATGTTTGCGGCCGTGCATTCGGCTACTTCATCCCGTTCGTTCAGCAGGATGACCTCGTCAAACCCCCTTTTCACGGCCTGATTCAGCATCCAGACGTTCTGAAGCCAGGAAGTCACTTTGACTCCCGCGAGGGGGCTTGCCGCATAGCGACCATGGGGTTGCAATGCCAGGCGGACGGGGCCCTCCCGTTTGGGGAGATCGGCCGTGTAGAGGATCAGGTCAACATCAGGTTCGGATTCATCGCTGATCCAGTAGCCGACTTTGTTGTAGATAAAGTAGATTCGTGCGCAGCCATTATTAACTCGGTTGGCATCAATTAGTGTCGCAAGATGCTTCGAGACGGTGTCCGCGTGCCATCCAATGGGGATTTCCAGCTTGTTTGCATCGGTCATGAGCCGGTGCCAGTGGTGGTCAAACGCGAAGGAGCGACCGCCATAAATCCGAATGGTTGTGAACACGCCCCAGCCGTTCAGCAGTCCCGCCTGCCCGGGAGAGAGCCGGACCTCATCGATAGGAACAAGTCGGTCATTGTGATAGACGAATTTGTGCAGCATTTTTCTGCTCAGCGGTCGTGAATAGGGTTCTGCGGACGTTCAACCCGGGTACCGTCCTGACGACGCAATATCCGTGCCGACGTCGCGTCATACGCCGCATGTTCACCATAGTGCTGTCCGCCCGCGTCGAGTGTCAACTCCGGTGCACCTAAAAGGTAATTCCGGCCCGCCTGCCTGGATGGCCTCATGGGTCGCGAGCTTCCTCCCATCAACTGCGTTCTGCCCTGAGGCGGTTTGTGATATGTTTTGAGTTCGACGCACATTGTTGAGCGAAGGTCGCGTTGCATCTCCAATATGAAAATCGGGCTTGTTTCAGACACTCACGGCTACTTTGATCCTCAATTGCCGGCCCTGCTGTCCGGCGTCGATTCAATCCTGCATGCCGGAGACGTCGGCTCGCGTGCTGTGCTCGATGACCTT